>Ga0209717_1004957_pt1 | contig 10726 bp, 10 predicted proteins | sample AD_UKC048_MetaG_FD_184418 | JGI IMG/M metagenome (GOLD analysis project Ga0209717, IMG submission 184418) | Active sludge microbial communities of municipal wastewater-treating anaerobic digesters from USA - AD_UKC048_MetaG (SPAdes) (version 2) | ecosystem: Engineered > Bioreactor > Anaerobic >... | reverse complement strand
ATCGCTGGTCGCGGTGATGATCGCGATGCCGCTGGTCTTCGCGCCGTTCCGTGCGCTGATCGGCTTCCGCTCCGACACCCACGCCTCCGCACTCGGTTGGCGCCGCGTGCCCTACCTGTGGAAAGGCACGATGCTGCAGTTCGGCGGGCTGGCCATGATGCCGTTCGCCCTGCTGGTGCTTTCGGGTGGCGGCAATGCCAGCCAGTGGCCGGCCTGGTTCGGCCAACTCGGCGCGGCGCTGGCCTTCCTGCTGGTGGGCGCCGGGCTGCACATGACGCAGACGGTCGGCCTGGCGCTGGCCACCGACCTGGCGCCGGTCGAGTCCCAGCCGAAGGTCGTCGGCCTGATGTACGTGATGCTGCTGATGGGCATGATCGTCAGCTCCCTGGTCTTCGGCGCGCTGCTGTCGGATTTCACGCCGGCCAAGCTCATCCAGGTGATCCAGGGTGCCGCCGTCGTGACGATCGTCCTGAACATCGCGGCGATGTGGAAGCAGGAGAAGCGCAATCCTTCCCGGAACTCCGGAACGGTGAAGGAGCAGTCATTCCGCGACTCGTGGGACAGCTTCTGCCAGGGCGGGAACGCGGTGCGCCGTCTTTGCGCGGTCGGACTGGGCACCATGGCGTTCAGCATGAACGACATCCTGCTCGAACCCTACGGCGGCCAGGTGTTGCAGCTCAGCGTGGCCGCCACGACCAAGTTGACCGCGACGCTGGCCGTCGGCGGGCTGCTCGGTTTCGGTCTCGCGTCCCGTGTCCTGAGCCGGGGTGCCGATCCGTTCCGGATGGCGGGCTACGGTGCGTTGGCAGGCATACCGGCCTTCCTGGCGGTCATCTTCGCGGCACCGGCTGATTCGCCGATCCTGTTCGCGTTCGGGACGATGCTGATCGGCTTCGGCGCCGGACTGTTCGGGCACGGGACTCTGACCGCCACGATGAATCTCGCGCCCAAGAACCAGACCGGGCTGGCGCTCGGTGCCTGGGGTGCGGTGCAGGCTTCTGCCGCCGGTCTGGCGGTCGCGATGGGCGGCATCATTCGCGATGTGGTTGCCAGCATGGCGGAGCAAGACCGACTGGGTCATGCGCTCAATGTGCCGGCCACCGGCTACATCTTCGTCTACGGCATCGAGGTGGTGATGCTGTGCGCCACGCTGATTGCGCTGGCCCCGCTGGTGCGTCGCATCGCGCCGGTTGCGGCCCTGAGCCGCTGATCGCCTCGGCTGGAGGCGGCGCCGTCAGGCGGCCCCAGCGGCCTGCCTGGCCCGCATCTTCGCGCTGACATATGCGCCGTGAGGCACGTGCAGCAGGTCGCTCAGGCGGCGCATCACGTGGTTCTCGTGCGCCGTGAGCACGCCGTCGGCGTAGGCGACCTGCCACATCTGCTCGACCAGGACGATCTTCTGGTCCATGTCGAACGAGTCGTTGATCTTCGAGGTGAACTGGAAGTAGTCGGTCGCGCCGTGCGCGGCTTGATGTGCCAGTTCGAGCAGGCGGGCACCCTCATCGTCGGACAGATTGAACCGCGCCTGCAGCGCCGACAGGACCGCGCTGCGTTCGTCCTGCGAGATCTCGGCATCCGATCGCATCACCTCGACGAGCAGGACGGCGGCGGCCAGGTGCATCGCATGCTCGGTGTGATCGGGCGTATCGCCCGCCCTCGGCGGCATCACCGCGTCGAAAAGATCTTTCAGTGTTCGCAGCATGCGGGGGTCAGGCGGTCAGTTCGCCGACGGGGTGCACGGACCGAGCTTGCGGCCCGTCATCGACATCTTCATCTCGCCGTCCTTGGACTTCATGCGGAACGACGACACCACGGTGTCGCCCTTGCGCTCGGATTCGCCGCTGCCTTCCATCGCATCGGGCGGCGGGCACGAGACGCGGTAGCTGGTCTTGCTGGCGGTCGTCTTCACGTCGCTGACCTTGCAGCGCTTGTCAGCGGTGGGCGTCGATTCGGCCCCGGGCCGGGAGCAGACCTTTGACGGCGGCATCGGCATCTTCATGCCCATCATGTCCATCGTGCCGCTGTACTCCCACTGCTCGCCGACCTCGGCGGCCTGTACCGGCTGAAGACTGACGAACGAAAGAAGCAGCGAGGCGGCTGCGGCGGCGTGGAATCTGGACATGGGCTGCTCCTGGCGAGTGCGGTGCTGCTGTTCGGGACGAATGTACCGGAGCGCCTGATCGAGCCCGCTCACTGGGGCGCGCCAGGGTAGAGGATCACCGACAGGAACCGGATCGGCTTGACCAGCAGCCGCTCCGGGCCATGCAGGATCTCCCCGGCAAAGGTCAGCGAGTCGCCGGGTTCCAGCACGTAGACCGTGTTGCCGTGCCGATATTCCATCGTCCCTTCGAGCATGTGGATGAATTCGGTGCCCGGATGCTCGAAGGTCGGAAAGCTTTCCGACTGCTCGTTCATCTCGATCAGGAAGGGCTCGAAGCGTTTCACCGGTCCCTGGTCATAGGCCAGCAGCTTGTAGGTGTGTCCGCTCTTGGTGCCTCGACGCACCACCTGCATGCCTGCATCGCGCTTGACGAGCTGCGCCGCACCCGACGGCACGTCGTAGTTGCGGAACAGCATCGACATCGACACGCCCAGCGCCCGTGCGATGCGGCTCAACGTGTCGAGGCCCGCCATGATCTGGCCGGTCTCGATCTTCGACAGCATGCTGCGACTGACACTGGCCTGCTCGGACACCTGTGCCAGCGTCAGTTGATGGCGCTGGCGCAGCTCGCGGATCGCGCTGCCCAGGGACTTCTCCAGCGACGGCGGGTGCTCGACGGGCGGGGGGACGGTATCGGGAGTGTGTTTCTTCACGGGAATCAAAATTGCTTCTGGTGAATCTATCACGCTACACTGCCCCGGCGGTGTCACGACACCCGGAGACCGACATGAGCACCACCCCGAAGCCTTCCGATCGCGTTGCGCCGCTGCGCTTCCAGGCCCTGACAGACGCGACCAGTTACCTCGACGCGCAGGGCGTCAAGTACGTGCTCGCGCAGTTCGTCGACATCCACGGGACCGCCAAGGCCAAGGCGGTGCCGGTGGCCCACCTGCCTTCGGTGCTCGGTGACGGGGCGGGTTTCGCCGGCTTCGCGATCTGGGGGGTCGGCATTGAGCCGCATGGTCCGGACTTCATGGCCGTCGGCGAACTGGGCACGCTGTCGCTGGTGCCCTGGCAGCCGGGCATGGCGCGCATCGTGTGCGACGGCCATGTCCATGGCGAGCCCTGGGCCTTCGACTCCCGCGTGACGCTGAAGAAGCAGATCGAGCGCCTCACCGCGCGTGGCTGGACGCTGAACACCGGCCTGGAGCCCGAGTTCTCGCTGCTCAGGCGCAGCGTCACCGGCGCGATCGAACCCTGCGATGCCAGCGATACGCTGGCCAAGCCCTGCTACGACTACAAGGGTCTGTCGCGCACCCGTGCCTACCTGGAGAAGCTGACCGAGTCGCTGCACGCGGTCGGCATCGACGTCTACCAGATCGACCACGAGGACGCGAACGGACAGTTCGAGATCAACTACACCTACACCGACTGCCTGACGTCGTGCGATCACTACGTCTTCTTCAAGATGGCGGCGTCGGAGATCGCCAACGAGATGGGCATGGTCTGCTCATTCATGCCCAAGCCGTTTGCGCACCTGCCGGGCAACGGCATGCACATGCATGCGTCGATCGCCGATGCAGCCGGAGCGAACCTGTTCGAAGACAAGAGCGACCCGCAGGGCCTGAACCTGTCGATGATGGCGTATCACTTCCTCGGTGGGCTGCTCGCGCACGCACCCGCACTGACGGCGCTGGCCTGCCCGACGGTCAACTCGTACAAGCGCCTCGTGGTCGGCCGATCGCTGACCGGTGCAACCTGGGCGCCGGCCTACATCAGCTACGGCGACAACAACCGCTCGACGATGGTGCGCATCCCGAAGGGCCGGCTCGAGCTGCGCCTGCCCGACGGCTCGTGCAACCCGTACCTCGCGACCGCCGCGGTCATCGCCGCCGGCCTCGACGGCATCGAACGCCAACTGCACCCTGGCCCGGCGCACAACGAGAACCTGTACGACCTGACGCCGGCCCAGCTGCGCGAGCGCGGCATTGCCGTGCTGCCGCAGAACCTGGACCGCGCGCTCGACGCGCTGGAGGCCGACACGCTGATCGTCGAAGCGCTCGGGCCGGTCGCGTGCGAGTTCATCCGGCTCAAGCGCATGGAATGGATCGAGTACATGCGCCACGTCTCCGACTGGGAGATCAAGAGCTACCTCGAGTTTTTCTGAAACCTGGATTGAAACGGAAGCCAACACATGTGCGGCATCGTGGGACTGCTGGTCAAGAAGCCGGCACTGAAGGATCAACTTGGCGCGCTGATGGTGCCGATGCTGCTCGGCATGACCGAGCGCGGGCCCGATTCGGCCGGCCTCGCGGTGTTCGGTGAGGCACTCGACGCCGGCCACCGGAAACTGAGCCTGTATTCGGGCCTGACCGCAGAAGGTTCGCAGTTCGGGTGGGCCGCGCTGGTGACCGCCTTGAACGCCGACATGCCGGCGGCTCGGGCGAGTGCGCATGCCACCGGCAACCACGCGGTGCTGACCGTGGCCGTCGACCCGACCCCGGTCAAGGACTGGCTGCACGAGCAGCATCCGAAACTGCACATCCTGTCGACCGGTCGATCGATCGACCTGTACAAGGACATCGGCACGCCCGGCGAGGTGGCGGCGCGTTACGACTTCGCGCACCTGCGCGGCACGCACCTGGTCGGCCACACCCGGATGGCGACCGAGTCGGCGGTCACGCCCGATCGCGCGCACCCGTTCACCGCCGGCGAGGACTTCTGCCTGGTCCACAACGGTTCGCTGTCGAACCCCTACGGCGTGCGTCGCAAGCTCGAGCCCCTGGGCATCCACTTCGACACCGACAACGACACCGAGGCGGCCTGTCGCTTCATCGAGTGGCGCCTGCGTGACGGCGACGACCTGCCGACCGCGCTGCAGCGCAGCTTCGACGAACTGGACGGCTTCTACACCTTGCTGATGGGCACCGCCGACCAGCTCGCGCTGATCCGCGACCCTTTCGCGTGCAAGCCGGCGATGGTGGCCGAGACCGACGACTACGTGGCGATCGCCAGCGAGTTCCGTGCGCTGGCTCACCTGCCCGGCATCAATCACGCGAACGTGTTCGAGCCCGCCCCCGAGGAGATGTACGTATGGAAGGCGTGATCGAGATGACCACTTTCGACCTCGCGACGCAGACGGTGCGCGAGTTGAACCAGCACCTGCACCAGCCGGCCGGCGAACTCGCAGGCCGCGAGGTCGTCGTCGCGAATCCGAACGGCGCCCACAACCTGGCCGTCGGCCTGAATGCGCCGGTCCATGTCACGGTCCAGGGCCACGCCGGCTACTACGCGGCGGGCATGAACCAGCTCGCCACCGTCGTCATCGAAGGCAGCGCCGGCACCGGTGTCGCCGAGAACATGATGAGCGGCCGTGTCCACGTCAAGGGCTTCGCGTCGAACGCGGCCGGCGCCACCGCGCACGGCGGCCTGCTGGTGATCGAGGGAGACGCCGGCCTGCGCTGCGGCATCTCGCTGAAGGGTGGCGACATCGTCGTCGGGGGATCGGTCGGCAGCTTCTCGGCCTTCATGGCGCAGGCCGGCCGCATGGTGATCTGCGGCGATGCGGCCGACGCGCTCGGCGACTCGATCTACGAAGCCGTGCTGTACGTCAAGGGCGAGATCAAGTCGCTCGGCGCAGACGCGCAGATCGAGCCGATGACCTCGGCCGACATCGCCACCGTGGCCGAGCTGCTGAAGTCAGCCGGCCTGAAGACCGCGCACGACCCGGCTGCGTTCAGGCGCATCGCCTCGGCCCGCACGCTCTACCACTGGAACGCCGACGCCGACCAGGACTACTGAACCCGCTATGACCCACTCACCCGCATTCCCGAAGCGCATCCAGACCGAAGAGTCCGCCACCTTCGACCGCACGGCGCTCGACTACATCCACAACGCGGCGGCGCACGGGCTCTACGAGATCCGCGGCCTCGGCGCCAAGCGCAAGCTGCCCCACTTCGACGACCTCGTCTTCCTGGGTGCATCGCTGTCTCGCTACCCGCTCGAGGGTTACCGCGAGAAGTGCCTGACGAAGACCGTGCTCGGTACGCGCTACGCCACCCGTCCGATCACGCTCGACATCCCGATCACCATCGCCGGCATGAGCTTCGGCTCGCTGTCGGCCCATGTGAAGGAGGCGCTCGGGCTCGCGGCCACGGCGATGGGCACCTCGACCACCACCGGCGACGGCGGCATGACGCCGGAAGAGCGCAATTCGTCGAAGACGCTGGTCTATCAATGCCTGCCGTCGCGCTACGGATTCAAGCCCGACGACGTGCGCCGCGCCGACGCCATCGAGATCGTCATCGGCCAGGGTGCCAAGCCGGGCGGCGGTGGCATGCTGCTGGGGCAGAAGGTCAACCCGCGTGTGGCCGCCATGCGCACGCTGCCCGAGGGCATCGACCAGCGCTCGGCCAGCCGCCACCCCGACTGGACCGGGCCTGACGACCTCGTCATCAAGATCCACGAACTGCGCGAGATCACCGACTGGAAGACCCCGATCTACGTGAAGATCGGCGCGACCCGCGTGTTCAACGACGTCAAGCTGGCGGTGCATGCCGGTGCCGACGTGGTCGTGCTCGACGGCATGCAGGGCGGTACCGCGGCCACGCAGACCTGCTTCATCGAGAACGTCGGCATCCCGACGCTGGCGGCGCTGCGGCAGGCCGTCGATGCGCTCGAGGACCTGAACATGAAGGGCCAGGTGCAGCTGATCGTCTCCGGGGGCATCCGCACCGGCGCCGATGTCGCCAAGGCGCTGGCGATGGGCGCCGACGCGGTCTCGATCGGGCAGGGCGTGCTGATGGCGCTCGGCTGCAACCACGACAGCTACGAACAGGACGGCCAGCGCATCGACGCAACCGCCGACTACGCCGCGCTCGGCGCGCGACCGGGCTCGTGTCACCACTGCCACACCGGGCGCTGTCCGATCGGCATCACGACGCAGGATGCGGTGCTCGAGCAGCGCCTGCAGCCCGCGTCCGGTGCGCGGCACCTGAAGAACTACCTGAAGACGCTGACGATGGAACTCACCACCATCGCGCGCGCCTGCGGCAAGCAGAACGTGCATCACCTCGAGCCCGAAGATCTGGTCGCGCTGACGGTCGAGGCCGCCGCGATGGCGCGTCTGCCGCTGGCCGGCACCAACTGGATTCCCGGAGTCGGCGCGATCTGATCCTGGTCCGATCCCGGTCGCAGGCGCGCCGGCCTGTCCGGGCCGTGCCAACATCGATCCCCTGAAGGAGCGATCGATGAAGAAACTGCTTTTCCTGGGCGCGGGTGGCGTGGGGGGTTACTTTGGGGCTCGCCTGCTCGAGGCCGGTGTCGACGTCAGCTTTCTGGTGCGTCCCGCCCGCGCGGCGCTGCTCGCCGGGCAGGGCCTGCGGGTGAGCAGCCCGCACGGCGATCTGGCGCTGCCGGTGCGTTGCGTGACGCGGGACTCCGTGCAGCCCGAATACGATCTGGTGCTGCTGGCGCCGAAGGCCTACGACCTCGAAGACGCGCTCGACTCGATCGAGCCGGCCGTCGGGCCCGGAACCTTCGTGATGCCTTTTCTCAACGGCCTGGCACACATGGAAGCGCTCGACGCACGCTTCGGTGCGCACCGCGTGCTGGGCGGCGTGGCGCACATCGCGGCGGCGCTGGCTGCCGATGGCACGGTGCGGCAGCTGAGCCCTGTCCACGTGATGACCGCGGGTGGGCGCGCCCCCGCGACACAGCAGGCCGCGGCCGATTTCATTGCGCTGTGCGGGCCGGCCAACTTCGACGCCGTCCTGTCGAGCGACATCATTGCGACGCTGTGGGAGAAGTGGACCTTCCTTGCCACGCTGGCCGGCGCCACCACGCTGATGCAGGGCTCGATCGGCCAGATCATGGACACCGTGCACGGCGAATCGCTGCTGCGCCGGCTGTATGCGGAAGGTCTGGCGGTGGCCGATCGAAGCGGGTTCCCCGTCCCGGAGAAGGCCCAGGCCAAGTCCCTGCGCGTCCTGACCGAACGCGGATCGGGATTCACCGCGTCGATGCTGCGTGACCTGCAGGCGGGACAGCGCACCGAACACGACCACGTGCTGGGCGATCTGGTGAAGCGGGCTCGGGTGCACGGTGTCGACACGCCGCTGCTGGAAGCCGCCCATTGCCATTTGCAGGTGGCCGCGAAGTAGCCCGTGGCTACGCGAGCGCGCCTGCGGGCGTCAATGAAAACGCTAATGAAGACTGTCAACATTTGTTGACATAGCGCAATTCGTTGGCCTGGCTGCATCGGTATTGTGCGGAACCCCGTACCGATGGAGCCTCGCCGATGCGTGTCCTGCTGATCCACCCGAACTACCACTCCGGCGGCGCAGAGATCGCCGGCAACTGGCCACCCGCCTGGGTCGCCTACCTGACCGGCTACCTGAAGGCCGGTGGGTACACCGACGTCGTTTTCGTCGACGCCATGACCCACCACCTGAGCGACGACCAGGTGCGGCAGCGGATCCTCGAGATCCAGCCCGACATCGTCGGCTGCACCGCCATCACGCCGGCCATCTACAAGGCCGAGCGGCTGCTGCAGATCGTCAAGGAGGTCGACCCCGACATCGTCACGGTGCTCGGCGGCATCCACGGAACCTTCATGTACCCGCAGGTGCTGAAGGAGGCACCGTGGATCGACGCGGTCGTGCGCGGCGAAGGCGAGCAGGTGTTCCTGAACCTCGTGACGGCGGTGGACGACGGCAGCTGGAGGATCGACCGCCGCCAGGTCAACGGCATCGCCTTTGCCGAAGACGGCAAGGTGGTCGCCACGGCCGCCGAGCCGACCATCCAGGACCTCGATCGCATCCTGCCCGACTGGGGCATCCTCGAGTGGGACAAGTACCAGTACATCCCGATGGGCGTGCGGGTGGCGATTCCGAACTTCGCCCGCGGCTGTCCGTTCACGTGCACCTTCTGCAGCCAGTGGAAGTTCTGGCGCGACTACCGCATCCGCGACCCGAAGAAGGTGGTCGACGAGATCGAGACGCTGGTGCGCGACCACCAGGTCGGCTTCTTCATCCTCGCCGATGAGGAACCCACCATCCACCGCAAGAAGTTCATCCAGTTCTGCGAGGAACTGATCGAGCGCAACCTGCCGGTGCTGTGGGGCATCAACACCCGCGTGACCGACATCCTGCGCGACGAGAAGCTGCTGCCGCTGTTCCGCAAGGCCGGGCTGATCCACGTCTCGCTCGGCACCGAGGCGGCGGCGCAGCTGAAGCTTGACCGCTTCAACAAGGAAACCACGATCGCGCAGAACAAGAAGGCGATCCAGCTGCTGCGCGACGCCGGCATCGTGACCGAGGCGCAGTTCATCGTCGGCCTGGAGAACGAGACAGCCGAGACGCTGGAAGAGACCTACCGCATGGCGCGCGACTGGAACCCCGACATGGCCAACTGGGCGATGTACACGCCGTGGCCGTTCTCCGACCTGTTCCAGGAACTCGGCGACAAGGTCGAGGTGTTCGACTTCGAGAAATACAACTTCGTGACGCCGATCATGAAGCCCGACGCGATGGGCCGCGCCGAGCTGCTCGACCGCGTGATGAACAACTACCGCCGGTTCTTCATGAACAAGACCTTCTTCCAGTACCCCTGGACGAAGGACAAGGTGCGGCGCAAGTACCTGATGGGCTGCCTGAAGGCCTTCCTGAAGAGCGGCTTCGAGCGCAAGTTCTACGACCTCGGGCGGGTCGGCTACAAGGGACCGCAAAGCACGGGCAGCGTCGACTTCGCGTTCGACGTCACGCGCACCTACGAGCGGCCGAGTGCCGCTGCGCTGGCCGAGGCCGATGCCGGCTGGGTGACCATGCACGGCCCGAAGATCGAGCACAAGCGCCGGCAGGGGGAACTGACCGCGGCGATGGCCTGCGGCGGCGGAACCGAGCAGTTGGCCGAGTCAGAGTCGGTCGACGCTCACGCGGCGGCGTGAGGTCCACGCCGTGAACACCCTGGAGCTGGTCTCCCCGCGGCCAGCGGGCGCATCGGGCCGAATGCGATCACCCGCGTTGCCGAGGTGCTGACCGCTCTCGTGGGCCACGCGAAGACGCGCCAGCTGTTCGAGGATGCCGGCATCCCGGGGTACCTGCGCGAACCGCCGCAGCAGATGGTCGACGAGTTGGAGGTGGCGAGCCTGCACGGCGTGCTGCGCGCCTCGCTCGGCGGCGAGCTCGCCGGCCAGGTTTCCCGCCAGGCGGGGCTGCTCACCGCCGACTACCTGCTGGCCCGCCGGATCCCGAAGCCGGTGCAGGCGCTGCTGAAGGTGCTGCCTGCGCCCCTGGCGGCTCGACTGTTGCTGGCGGCCATCCGCCGTCATGCGTGGACCTTCGCCGGCAGCGGCCGCTTCGAGACGCGGCCCGGAGCGCCGGTGCAGTTGACGATCCGCGGCAATCCGATGTGCCGCCAGGTGTTCTCCGAGACGCCGGCCTGCGATTTCTACGCGGCCACCTTCGAGCGACTGTTCCGCTTGCTGGTTCATCCGCATGCCCTGGTGCGCGAGACCCACTGCGAGGCACGCGGCGACGCTCAGTGCCGCTTCGAAGTTCACTGGTGAGCGCGGGGCCGTGCTCCCTCTGCACGCGACCTTGAAGTGTTCTGGGTTGCAGGTTCGGG
>Ga0209717_1004956_pt1 | contig 10727 bp, 11 predicted proteins | sample AD_UKC048_MetaG_FD_184418 | JGI IMG/M metagenome (GOLD analysis project Ga0209717, IMG submission 184418) | Active sludge microbial communities of municipal wastewater-treating anaerobic digesters from USA - AD_UKC048_MetaG (SPAdes) (version 2) | ecosystem: Engineered > Bioreactor > Anaerobic >... | reverse complement strand
TTTCTGGTTGAAGAACCCGGAATCAGCATCCGATAAACAGGAGCTGATCAAAGGCCTGAAAACACTGGCGGCCATACCTACGGTCCGGCAACTTCATATAGGCGTGCTGGCTTCCACCGAAAAACGCGATGTGGTCGATACTTCCTGGGATGTGTCCGAACTGATGTTTTTTGATGATGCCGCCGGTCAGAAAGTTTACCAGGATCATCCGGTGCATGAGGCCTTTGTGAAGACTTATGGTCATCTGTGGAAGAAAGTGATCGTGTATGATTCCATTGATGTGTAACAACTGAATTAACTACTATAACAAAAACCAATCATATGCCCTTGCAATCTGCTGTACCGATCCTGGCCTTTTTGGATGCAACCGAATCGGCAGCATTCTATAAAAAAATTGGATTTGACTGCAATGATAACTGGAAGGAGTATCTCATGTGCAGCCGGGATAAAATCGAGATCCATTTATGGAAATGTGATGATCCGGCTATTCCTAAGAATACCGGCTGTTATATTCGCGTGGATGAGATTGATGCGCTCTATAAAGAATTTAATAACCTGGGTATTATCCATCCCAATGGTCCGCTGGAAAACAAGCCCTGGGGAATGCGGCAGTTCAGTATATTGGACAACAGCGGGAATATCATTCACTTCGGGCAGTACCTGGATTAGCCGAACGACGGTTTTTTAAAAATAGCAAAATCCATTTCACAACGGAATTCATAGCCGGCTTGTTCATACAGATCAATGGCCCTTGTATTATCATTCCGCACATGCAGGAAAGGGGTCTGTCCTTCGCTCACAATGCCGGCCGTGGCCTGTGACAATAAAGCCGCACTGTATCTTCTGCCTGTATAATCAGGGTGAGTGCAGATCGCACTCACTTCAGTATAACCGGGAAATTTTAAACGTTCTCCGGCCATGGCTACCAGGCGTTCCTCTTCAAATATGCCAATATAATTACCAAACTCTATAGTACGTTGGTTAAATGGACCCGGTTTGGTCAGGGCCGTCAGCTCGATCATTTGCGGAATATCGGCTTTACCCAATGACCGGATTTGGATACCCGGCGGATGAAACGGCAAATGTTTCCGGCAAACCAGTTGGAACAGTTTTATAGTGAATCCTCTTTTGCAGTGCTCAGGCAGATCCAGTGATTGAGCAGTGATGTAAAAAAAATTACGGTCAGCAGGTAATTTTTCCACCAGGTATTCTTTGTCCTCTTCATCCCAGTCAGCCATGGCCACAAAGGGAGATATTTCCGGATAGAAATATTTAAGCCGATCATCCCCTTCATTAAAATTCCGGTGATGGGTACTTAATGCATGCCAGATGGGATTATCTAATATCATTTCCATGGCAGCCGTGTTATTTCCCCGGTAGTTTTTTTCTTGGATTATCCAGGTAATTGGCCACCACTTCTTCCATGTCTACGTTCATGAGATTGGCCAGGGTGAGCATCCACATCAGGACATCCCCAAATTCTTCTTTGGCATTTTCTTTATCACCCCGGGCAATGGCGGAAGAGAGTTCGCCTACTTCTTCATGAAACCATAAAGCGGTATGATAAATACCCCGGGCATTGTCGTTTTCAAAATACCGGTCCCTGACGATCTGTTGCAGTGCTGCAATTTCCATAGACTGAATATTATTGATTAGTTGGTTTCTTTCTTGGGTGCTGAACGGCTGCCACTGTATAATTCATATTCAAAGAGGCGGCAGTCAATTTTACTGGTATAAAATTCAATCCGGCGTTTGGCTTTCAGGCCGATTTTTTTAGCCAGTTCGAGATTGCCGGTAAACACATAACCAAAATAGCCGCCACATTTTTGTTTCATAAAATCGCCGATCCGGGCATAGGTTTCTTCCAGTTCCCTTATATCACCCAGCCGTTCGCCATATTCGGGATTCACGAAAAAGACACCGGGTACTCCTTGCGGTACTTCTGTATCAGCAAAATCGCAGACCCCAAATTCGATCAGGTCGGCTACGCCGGCAGCTACCGCATTCTTCCTTGAATTTTCAATGGCCCGCGAGCTATAGTCGGTGGCAATAATCCGGAGTCCCGGGACTTCTTTGATCTGTTCTTCCAATAATGCATCTTCCTTAAAATAAACGGTTTCATCATATCCATTCAGATGCATAAAGGCATAGTTCGTGCGGAATAATCCAGGTCGACGGTTGGTGGCGATCATCGCTGCTTCTATTGCTAAAGTACCTGAACCGCACATCGGATTCACAAAGGGCGATTGCCGGTCCCAGGCAGTGGCATAGATCGTGGCGGAGGCCAGTGCTTCCAGCATCGGAGCCTGTCCGGGAATTTTCCGGTAACCATGCCGTCCCAGTGAATCACCGGTGGTATCAATAAATACCTCGGCGTTTTCATTTTTCCAGAACAGGTTGATCACGGCCCCGCTGAGTTCAGCTCCGGTACTGGGACGAACCCCTCTTTTCTCCCGCAACCGGTCTACAATCGCATCTTTCACCCGCAGGTTGGCAAACATGCTGTTGTTAATCGTTGGATTATTCACGTTACTGGTGATGGAGAAGTAGCCATCATCCGGTAAAATGTTTTCCCAGGGATAATCGAGCAGGTGCTTATAAATATCATCTGCATTAACAGCGGTAAACTGTTTTATTTTATACAATACCTGGCTGGCGCAACGGAGATTGAGGTTGAGCCGGATACACTCGGTCACGGTGCCGGTGAGTTTTACTCCGGTAATAAAAGTTTCATCAGTGTTATAGCCCATTTCTCTTACTTCCTGCTCCAGGTATGGGGCAAGCCGTTTGGGACAGGTTATAATGATTGTGGATTTATCGGTAAATACATTCATGAAGCAGTAAAGATAACGTATTGCTGCCACGGATGAATTTGCCTGTGGTAAATGGCAGCCACGGATAGCACGGATAGGCACGGATTTTAGTTTTGCCTGCGGCAAAAAAGGGTGGCCACTAAAGGCCACAAAAGGTACACCAAAGGATTGGCCAGCGGCAAAAGGTAAGCCATGGATGAACGCGGATCACATAGATGGACACAGGCAGGTATGTGGAGCTGTTGCTGCAGTTAATAGCTCATTTCATCCAGTTTAACCTTTCCTTTGAATGTCCAGAAAACAAAACTGGTATAGATGCCCACCAGCGGGGTGCCAATTGCGGCAATCAGCAGTAATGTTTTCATGGTTTTTAAAGAGGAAGAGGCATTCGTTATTGTAATGCTGTTTGCAGGATTGTTACTTGCATACAACAGGTTGGGATAAACTTCAATAGCCACCGTGATCAGCAAGGCAGCGATGGTTACAGCGGAACTGATAAAGGCAAAGCGGTAATTTCCTTTATTCAACTGCCGGGGAATATTGGCGATAGCCAGAAACATGATTACCGGAAATATAAAATAGGTGGGACTGCTTTTTAGTTTATCACTGAGATGCGGAATATAAAGTAATGTATAAACCGTGGTAATAGCAAAGGATAAAAGGAAGAAGACAGTGAAATTCCTGGCCAGTAATGTTAATTTAGTATAGAGCCGGTTCTCCGTTTTCATCGCCAGGTAAATAGCCCCATGCATCATAAACAATGCGAGTGTTGTGAAAGCGACCATAATAGAAAAAGGATTAAAAAAGGACCAGGTACTTCCGGTAAATTCCTTTTGTTCATTCAGGGGCAGCCCCATGGCTATATTACCCAACATCAGACCAAGTGACAGGGTAACGATGATACAGGCTGCGGAATAAATGATATCCCAGGTAAGCCGCCAGGTTTTTCCAGGCTCCTTACTGCGAAATTCAATGGCCACTGCACGCCAGATGAGTCCGATCAGGAAGATCATTGCCGGCAGATAAAAAGCGGAAAATACGGCTGCGTAGGCGACCGGAAAACCGGCAAAAAGTGCACCGCCGGCAATTACCAGCCAGACTTCATTCCCATCCCATACCGGACCGATTGCGTTCAGGGCTATCCGGCGACTGTTTTCTTTTTTAAGAAACAGATGTAGTGCCCCGGCACCAAGATCAAACCCGTCCAGGATAGCATAACCCGAGATAACTGCACCAAGAACAAGAAACCACCAGGTTGAATAGTCGAGTCCGAACAACATATACTTTGTTTACTGGTTTTAAAAACTATTTTGTTTTCATCAATGGGTTTTCACGGGTACTGTAGCCGGAATTTTCCGCATCACTTGTATGCTCATGCTCTTCAGGGCCATGCTTCACTTTTTTATTCAACAGGTAAAGGAATAAGACAAATAATGTGGCATAAACCAGCGTGAATAGTATCAGGGAGATCAACACCTGTTCCGCCTTTACCGATGCGGATAAGGCATCGGAGGTACGAAGAAGGCCATAAACCACCCAGGGCTGACGACCCATTTCCGCGGCAAACCAGCCAGCCTGATTGGCGATCTGTGGCAATAACACGGACCAGGCAAATACATGGAGCAGCCATCGTTGTTGAAATAAGCGTCCTTTTTTCCACTGCCAACTGGCATAAAGAGTCAGGGCAATCATGAACATTCCGATGGCCACCATAATATGATAAAACTGGAAAACCGCATTGACCTGGGAGGGGCGGTCTTCTTTTTTAAAAGCTGTAAGACCGGTGACCGGAGTCGTAACATCCTGATGAAGCAGGAAAGAAAGTCCTCCCGGAATTTTAATCCCTTTTGTTTTCTGTTCCTGCTGATCCACCCAGCCGAAAAGGTACATATCTGCGGCTGCACTGCTGTCGTAATGACCTTCCAGTGCCGCGAGCTTGGCTGGTTGATTCCGGGCCACGCCATCAGCACTTTTATGTCCGGCAACTAATTGTAAAATTGAACTGATAACTGCAACTACCAGGGCTATGCGAAAAGAGGGTTTTGCAATGGATAAATGCCGGTTGCGGAGAATATAGTAGGCATTCACACTCATAACCAGAAAAGCACCGGCGAGGAAAGCGCCAATCCAGACATGAATCAGCCGGTCCATACTGGATGGATTGAATACCATGGTCCAGAAGTCAGTGATTTCCGCACGTGCATTTAACCCTTCCCCTACAATATGATACCCGGAGGGGGTTTGCTGCCAGCTGTTCGCCACTACGATCCAGACAGCGCTAAACATGGAACCCAGGAAAACCATCAGGGTGGAAAAGAAATGGACTTTTGAACTTACCCGGTTCCAGCCAAACAGTAAAATACCGAGGAAACCACTTTCCAATGCAAAAGCAAATATGCCCTCAGCAGCTAAGGCACTACCGAAAATATCACCTACATATCTTGAATAAGCAGCCCAGTTGGTGCCAAATTCAAATTCCATTATGATGCCAGTAGCCACTCCCAGCCCGAAAATCAAGGCAAAAATCTTTATCCAGAACCGGGTCATATCTTCATAAACCTTATTCCCTGTTTTCAGGTAAAGTCCTTCCATAATAACGAGAATCAGTCCCAGTCCGATACTTAAAGGAGGATAGATGTAATGAAACGAGACAGTAAACGCAAATTGTATACGCGATAGAATTTCGGTATCCATAAACGTTGGTTTTTATTAACAGCGACGATAATGCCGCAGCAATTGGATACAAAGATAGTTAGTATGATAACGGCTTATGTGACCTGTGTAACATAACTGTTGTTGGAATTAAACTAATCTTCGCTGAAAAACCGCATGCCTTAGTTGGGTCAGGGAACAGTTGGGCCGGCAGTTAACAATAGAATACACGGAATAATTTGCCTTCAGTGAAATTGTTAGTCACGAAATCACACGAAATAAATACCAATTTGTATTCATTCGTGTTCTTTCGTGCGGTTTAGTGCCCACCCTTTTTTACCGCTGGCAAAAATAAAATCCGTGCTTATCCGTGCTATCCGTGGCTGCAATTAATAGTCGCAGGCAATTTTTATTTCTTAACTAAAATCCGCTCCGGTACTCACCTCCGCCCACTCATCAAAATCCTTTCTCAATTCTTCCAGTTTTAGTCTGGCGCCTTTCAGTGCGGCAGCGCCTAACAGTAAACGAAGCGGCGGATTTTCGGTTTCGGTTACCTGGATCATGGCCTTCGCTGCTTTCACCGGATCGCCGGGCTGATTGCCACTGTAACCACGGAGATCACTCATGTTTTTACCAGCTGTCGTTGCGTAATCCTCAATTTTGATTTTAGTATTATTCGCTGAACGTCCTGCCCAGTCGGTACGGAAACCACTCGGACAAATCACGGTTACTTTAATACCTAATGGGGCTACTTCTTTCATGAGTGCTTCGCTTAAACCGTCCACTGCATACTTGGTGGCGTTGTAAAATCCGACAGCGGGAAAGGAGCGAAGACCGCCGATAGACGCAACATTTAATATATGACCACTGCGTTGCTGGCGCATGTGGGGCAGCACGGCATTTGTCATGTGTGCGAGGCCGAAGAAATTAATTTCAAACATGCGGCGTACTTCTTCTTCCTCACTTTCTTCAATGGCACCAAAATAACCGATTCCCGCGTTGTTTACTAATACATCAATCCGGCCAAAGCGGTCTATGGAGGCATTAACTGCCTCTTTTATTTGCTGAGGCACTGTTACATCTAAAGCCAGGGCCAGGGCATTTTCAGGATAAGCGGCTACAATATCTGCTACCTGTTCAGGTTTTCGGGCAGTCACAACTACATTATATCCTTTGGAGAGGGCTTCTTTAGCCAATTCACGACCAAACCCGGTGGAACAACCGGTGATGAACCAGACTTTATTTGGGGTACTCATGGGAATTTTTGTTTGATAACAAAATTAGGTTATTTAAGTTCAGAAGGGTTAAATGAGTAATGAGTAATCAGTAATGAGTAGCTGATCGGGCAGGTTTAAAGTATTGAACATCCCGCTTTGGGAAATTTTCTTTTCGTTAAAGACTTTTCCGCTTTTACTCATTACTCATTATTCATTATTCATTACTCATTCTCTCAACAGGCTCTCATACAGCACATTCACCACTTTCCGTATTACCGTATTGAACCCATCACTGTACTTAATATCGCAACCGTTGCTGATTACCACAATGCCGAATTTTTCGTTGGGGTTAAAGAACATGGCACTGTAGAGTCCGTAAGCGGAGCCGGTATGACCGGTCATGTGTTTGCCGGGAATAAGTTTTGTTGAATTCATGATGGCGAATCCATAGCCTTCTTTTTCGGAATAAGGTGTTTGCATGGCCCGGGCACTTTTTTTCGACATGATTCTTTTCCCCTTGTATTTGCCCAGATTCATATGCATCATCATATAACGGGCGAGGTCAGGGGCAGATATTTTCATGCCACCGGTAGGCGAGAAGACAGGAGTGCTATAGCCCATTGTATAAGCTGCAATTTCTGCACTGCGGGGATTATAAGCATTGGGAGATGGGAAGAACCGCATCGAGTCCCCATTGTATTCATAGAGGGAAGCAAAACGGGATTTATCAAGCGAGTCCACACAATAGCCGCCATAAAGGCCGAGCGGATCCAGGATATGCTGTTTTACATACTGGTCAAAACGTTCCCCCGAGTATTTCTCGATAATCGTTCCTATCATATTAAAATTCAGGTTGCAGTACTGATAGCTCTTCCCGGGCTCATAGTCATTATAGCATTTAGCCCAGTCCGGGTTCTTCGCCGGGTTGATGGCATCCAGGGTAAAATAACCCTGTCTGTCGTTAATGGATGAAAGATGAGATAAGAGCAAACGCAGGGTGATTACGGTTTCCGGGAATTTCGGATTGCGGACTTTGAATCCCATCAGGTCACTCACATCATCATCCAGGCTGATTTTTTTATTCTCTACCAGTTGCATGATAGAGGTCGCTGAAAAGGATTTGGAAATGGAGGCGATCCGGAACAGGCAGTCGGTGGTCAGCGGGGTATTGGTTTCCCGGTCTTTTACCCCGAATGCTTGGTTATAAATGATCCGGTTGTTTTTAACAACGGCTACCGACAAACCGGTTACAGGGGCCTCTTCCATTATTTTTTTTATAGCGGCCCCGGCCTGATCGGACTGACTGTGTGCAGGATGACTGATCAGTGTGAACAACAAGGAGACCAGGAAGCTGGCCCGGCAAAGTCTTTTATTCATATCTGTGGATTGGAGTCAGAAAGTAAGCTATCAAAAACTGCTGATATCACCAATCATTTTGAAGCATATACTTTCTCATTTTGTGACAACAGCTTGTAGCCAGCCTCTTTCAAATTCAGCAAACCGTTGATCCAGGTTTTTTTTCAATGCGGATTTCACTAATTCATCCTCAATAAAACTATACCGGATACTGTTGTACACCATTTCTTTAATGGCTTTGTAGGAGAGGAAGGGGTAGCGTTTGGCCAGTAGTACATATTGCTGCGTGATACTGGTACGCAGGATACCAGCGTCATCGGTACTGATCGTGATCGGCACACCGGCCTTGTAATAAAGACTGATCGGATGCCGGTCTTCTTTCACGTTGAGGATAAATTCATTGCTGCTGAGGTTGATCTCTACGGCCACCTGTTGTTGTTTCATATAGGCCAGGAGGGAGCGGCTGTTCTTTTCCCAGGCCATGTCCACGCCATGCCCGATCCGGGAGGCGCCGGCAAAACGGACGGCCTCATTGATATGCCAGGTGAGTTCTTCAGGGGCCACCAATCCTGAAGTGAGTTCGCCCGCATGCATGGCATATTTCACCAGGGGAAATTTCCGGTGCAGGTAGTTGTACATCGCCATGTGCAGCCAGTAATCCTGCATGGACACTTCTCCATGTTCTGGTGAAACAATATTCACGCCTACGATCAGCGGACTTTTATCAGCGGAGATAAAATTCACATAGAGATGCTTGAATAACTCCACCGGTTCCATGAACCGCAGTACAAAATTCTGGTAGCGGAGGGTAAAGGAATCATCGTCGAGTTGCAGCCGCTGATGCTGATTACGGATCCGTTCATTGAAAGCGATAGCTGTATCGGTGGCACCACCTGCATCGAAACGACGGAGGAGTTCGTCGAATACATTAAAAATATAGTTCGTGTCTTTTTTTGCACCGGCTTGTCTTAAACGGTTGTTCAGGCTGTCATTACCGGAAATCTTCAAGGGGAACTTCGGACGGATGAATTGTGTTTCGATATAGCTGAGGTTTTCCGCTTTGGCCCGGCGTTTCAGTTCCAGCAAGGCATCGGGTACGGAGGCGTCCATAATCGCATCAAATTTTCCAAAGCTGTCGAAGAAGATATTCTCTGAAGGGCCGGCTGCCGGATGATAATTTTTAACGGACCATTGCTGAAGGATGGCTGTTTTCAACGCGTTCAAATCGCTTACTTCGCTGAATTTTTTCCAGTCCCCGGTTTTTCCCGAGGCGGTGGCAACAGTAAAGCTGTTCAGTTCCACCCAGTAATCTTCTTTTATAGCTTTGGCCAGCAAATAATCCGGCCAGGCCGATCCGGAAAAATGATGATGCAGGTCGCCTCCCTTCGGCATCCCCGCAAAGAAAGCCGTCAGTTGTGCCTCATTCTTACGGATGGACTCGAAATAAGCAGATACTTTATCCTGCGCGTTGGTATGGAGGTGGAGCAGCAGCAGTAAGAGGATGGAGAATGGTTTCATGGTTGGCAAAGGTAGATATTAAGAGAATAGAGAATAGTGAATAGAGAATAGGAAATGGGGAATGGGAAATGGTTGTTTTATAAAAAAGCGATTCTGAAACCAGAACCGCTTTTTTATTTAATTTGAAAATAATGCTTAGTACGCCCTATTCTCTATTTACTATTTTCTATTAACTTGTTCTTACAATCCGCTCAACGTAAGCCCAAACGAGAAAGGTCTTACCTGTGGACCAAATCCGTCGCGGAGAACCGGGGTAAACTGGTAAGAGCCATACAAACTGACATTACCATAACCGACGCGAACCATACCAGACAGGCGCTGCTTGTTGAAGAAACGTTTGCTGGATTCTTTCATTACGTAGTTATTGATCGTATTACCACTTTTGTCTTCGTAGTCGGAACTGCGGGTATGCGCATTCAGGAGAGTTCCCACTTTTACGCCTACTGCCAGTTTCAGGCCTTTGCCTGTTTCGGGGTTGGCTGAATAACGGAATTCAATCGGCGCTTCAAGGAAAACGGTAGCCAGTTTAGTTTTCTTGAAATGATTGGTATCACTCATGTCGGTAAAGGCCATGGTGCTGGTCTGGTCCTTGATGCCAACATAGGTCTTGGAGAAAAGAATATGATCAGATCCGAAACCGGGTCCGAAGGCCATGCTCAGTTTGGGATTATTCTTAAACGGGAAATCATACATCAGGTAGATGTTGATGGATTTGCTGAAACCACTGGTGGTGATCGTATCCGGAATACCGGCCCATCCGGTATAGCCTACCTGAAAAACGAGGTGATCATTGGCCCGGTTGGCCAGGTTGGGGATGTCTTTTTTCGTTTTTGGTGCTTTCACAGACTCAGCAGTAATCACTGAATCGACCGTCTGAGCTGAAACGTTTATAAAAGCAAGTGCAGCAAGAGAGAACAATATAAACTTCTTCATATTCAATTATATAGTGGACAAAAGTAAAAGCAGTACAGTTAACAAAAGGTTAAACAAAATCCTAAATACAAAGTACGAAGTACGAGGTACGAGGTAGGGGCTGTTTTCCGTACTTCTTACTTCGTACTTCGTACTTTAGTGTGGACCCTGTTGGGATCGAACCAACGACCCGCAGATTATGAGTCTGCTGCTCTAACCAACTGAGCTAAGGGTCCTGCCTTTTCGGCGGCTGCAAAAG
>Ga0209717_1004953_pt1 | contig 10737 bp, 10 predicted proteins | sample AD_UKC048_MetaG_FD_184418 | JGI IMG/M metagenome (GOLD analysis project Ga0209717, IMG submission 184418) | Active sludge microbial communities of municipal wastewater-treating anaerobic digesters from USA - AD_UKC048_MetaG (SPAdes) (version 2) | ecosystem: Engineered > Bioreactor > Anaerobic >... | reverse complement strand
CGAGCTGCCCGCCCCGCAGGCCAAACCGCGCAAAAAGATCTCCGTCAAAGACGCCCCCGACGACCACCAGCTCACGCTCCTGTGAGCCGGGCGTGACCGGGCCAGTTGCGCGTGCCTCCGCCTCGTGCACCATGTGCGTCCAAGCCCTCCGCCACATGACGTCGCCCACTCTCGTCCGTTCCTTCGCCGGCCTGCTCGGCTGGCTCGCACTCACCGCCATCGCGGCAGCCATCGGAGGCTACGCGTCGGCGCACGCGGGCAGTTTTTATCAGCAACTCATCCGGCCCGACTGGGCTCCACCCGCGTGGTTGTTCGGCCCCGTATGGAGCGCGCTCTATCTACTGATGGCGCTCGCCGCGTGGCTCGTCTGGCGTGAGCGCGCCGCGCGCCGGGCCACCGCCGCCCTCGCACTTTATCTGCTGCAACTGGCCGCCAACGCCCTCTGGCCGTGGCTGTTTTTCGCCTGGCGCGATGGTGCCGCCGCGTTTGCCGAAATCGTGATTCTGTGGGGCCTGATCCTCGCCACGCTGATCGCCTTCTGGCGCATCCGCCCGCTCGCCGGCGCACTCCTGATTCCCTACCTCGCGTGGGTCAGCTTTGCCTCCGTCCTCACGTGGGCGACCTGGCAACGCAACCCGCAGCTCCTTTCCTGACGCGCACCGCCGGTCCCGTGAGCGCGATCACTTCCGGTCCAGCGCCAGCCCGGCGCCAAAGCCAACGAGCGTCGCGCCCACCCCGCGCTGGAAGAGCGTGCGGAATCGCGCACGACGAAACGCCCACTGCACGCGTTGCCCGGCCGCCGCGTAGATCATCATGCAGACGAAAGTCGTGAGCAGCGTGGCCACCGCGAGCGCCGCGGCCCGCCCGAGCGTCAACTGCCCGTTGGCGAAAAACTGGGGGAACAGCGCCGAGAAGAAAAAGACGGCCTTGGGATTGCTCACGGTGACGACAAACGCCTCGCGAAACAGCCCGCTCCTGGGCGCCGGCGCGCCGTCGGTGCTGCCCAGTTCGCCCACCGCCCCGAAGAGCATGCGGCAGCCAAGATAGACGAGGTACGCCGCGCCAGCCCAGCGCAGCAGCCCAAAGGCCCACGCCGCCTGCGTGAGGATGAAGCCGAGCCCGAGAAACGAGACGAGGCACTGGAGGGCCCCGCAGCAGGGACAGACTGAAAATGGCTTTGTAAGTCACTACCTTTCAAAGCCGCCTGTGCACCCCGCCCTCATCCACGGTTCTCTAGCGAACCGCGCGCTCTCCGTGTTTCAAAACTCCGCACGCCAGCGCCCCCGCACCGGCGAACGTCATTCGTGCCCATTCGCGTAATTCGTGGATTTCCCCGTCGGCACCGTGGCTGCGGCAGGTGCCGCAGAAGGCTGGCTTGGGTGCGCCAAAAGGGGTCTGGTTTTAGGTTTTAATATCGGACAACCAACCAGCCGTCAGAAAACGATCACGGAAGCCCCCCGTGGCGAAGGCCGTAAAGCCTTCGTGGATCGCAACCACCGCCCCATCCTGCCATTCGTGCCCATTCGTGTAATTCGTGGATTTCCCCGTCGCTACCGTGGCTGCGGAGCGTGCCGCAGAAGGCTGGCTTGCGTGCGGGGCGCCGGGCTGCACGGTGGACAGTTTCATGGCGCTTTTCTCCTTCCTCGATCTCTCGCATGCCTTCGGCGGTCCGCCGGTGTTTGACCACGTCAACTTCCAGGTCGATGCCGGGGAACGCGTCTGCTTGATCGGCCGCAACGGCGCCGGCAAATCGACGCTCATGCGCATCATCGCCGGCGAGGTGAAGCCCGACTCCGGGTCGGTCTTCCGCCAGCCAGGCGCACACTTTGCGCGGCTCACCCAGGAAATCCCCACCGAGCTGACGGGGCGCGTGCACGAAATCGTGGCCTCGGGCGTGCGCAGCGAGGCCGCTGGCGGCCCCCACGAGGAGGACTGGCAGCGCGAGATCCGACTCGAAAAACTGATCGAGCGCATGGAGCTGCCGGCGGAGGCCGAGTTTCAATCGCTCTCCGGCGGCTTGAAACGCCGCACGCTCATCGCCCGCGCGCTCGCCGGCCAGCCCGACCTGCTGCTACTCGACGAGCCCACCAATCACCTCGATCTGGCCAGCGTGCTCTGGCTGGAGGAGTTTTTGCTCAACGAAAAGGTCTCCCTGTTCTTCGTCACCCACGACCGCGCGTTTCTGCGCCGGCTGGCCACGCGCATCGTCGAGCTGGACCGCGGCATCATCACCAACTGGGACTGCGACTACGCGACATTCCTGGTGCGCCGCGAGGAGCGCTACGCCGCCGAGGAGCGCCAGCGCGCCGCCTTCGACAAGAAGCTCGCGCAGGAGGAAGTCTGGATCCGCACGGGGCTGCACGCGCAGCGCAAACGCTCCGGCGCACGCGTCGAGGCACTCCAGGCCATGCGCGCCGAGCGCCGGGCCCGCCGCGACCGCACGGGCAACGTCAACCTCCGCCTCACCGAGGCCAACCGCTCCGGCGTGAAGGTGATCGAGACCGAGAAACTCGCCTTCTCCTACCCCGACGGGAAACCGCTCGTGCGCGAGCTCACCACCACGATCCTGCGCGGCGACAAGATCGGCCTGATCGGCCCCAACGGCGCCGGCAAGACCACCCTCATCAAGCTCCTGCTCGGGCAACTCGCCCCGACCGCCGGCACCGTCAAACACGGCACCAATCTCGAAATCGTCTATTTCGACCAGCTCCGCTCGCAGATCGACGACGCCCGCAGCGTGGCCGACAACATCGCCAACGGCGCGGAGACGGTGACCATCGACGGCAAGTCGAAGCACGTCATCTCGTACCTCCAGGACTTCCTCTTCTCGCCGGACCGCGCCCGCACCCCCGCCCGCGTGCTCTCCGGCGGCGAGCGCAACCGCCTGCTGCTGGCCCGGCTTTTCACCAAGCCCGCCAACGTCCTCGTGCTCGACGAACCGACCAACGACCTCGACGTCGAGACGCTCGACCTGCTCGAAGACCTGCTCGTCGAGTACCAGGGCACGCTCCTGCTCGTGAGCCACGACCGCGAGTTTCTCGACAACGTCGTCACCAGCACACTCGTCTTCGAAGGCGACGGACAACTTTCCGAATATGTCGGCGGCTACACCGACTGGGTGGCCCAGGGCGGACGCGTGAAACCCACCGAGCCCGTCGCCGCCGCCAAACCGGCGCCGGCCCCCGCCGCGCCCAAGCCCAAGCAAACCAAGTCGCGCAAGATCACGCAAAAGGAGCTGCGCGAGCTGGAGGCGCTGCCCAAACGCATCGAGGAGCTGGAGACCGCGCAGGCGGAGATCACGACCAAGCTCGCCGACCCGGCGTTTTACCAAAGCGCGCCGGCGGAGGTGCCCGTGGCCAAGCAGCGCCTCGAAGCGATCGAGCAGGAAGTCGCCACGGCGTTCGCGCGCTGGGAAGAGCTCGAAGCACTGCGCATCGCCAGCGCCTGAGCGGCGGCGGCGCGAAAAATCGCCCGTGCGCCAGCGCCGCGTGGGCGCTTCGTGGATTGACGCGTGAACGCCTCGATTGCATACACCTAGCCCACTCAGCACGCCCGGCCCTCGCGCCGGGCGGCGCAGTTTTCCCCACTCACACTCCGCGCTTCCACCATGTCGCTGTTCTTCATCTCTGCCGCGCTCCTGATCGCCGGCTACTTCACGTATGGCGTGTTCGTCGACCGCCTCTTCAAGCCCGACGCCAACCGGCTGACGCCCGCCTACGCGCACACCGACGGCGTGGACTTCGTGCCGATGAAGTGGCCCAACATCTTCCTGATCCAGTTGCTCAACATCGCCGGCCTCGGGCCGATCTTCGGCGCACTGGCTGGCGCACTCTGGGGCCCGGCGGCGTTTATCTGGATCGTCTTCGGCTGCCTCTTCGGCGGCGCCGCGCACGACTATCTCAGCGGCATGATTTCGCTGCGCAACAAGGGCGCGAGCAGCGCGGAGATCACAGGCTTCTACCTCGGGCCAACCATGAAGACCCTCACGCGGCTCTTCACCCTCATGTTGATGGTGCTCGTCGGCGCGGTCTTCGTGACCGGCCCGGCCAAGCTGCTGGCCGACCTCACGCCCGCCTATCTGGATTTCAACTTCTGGATGATCGCCATCTTCATCTACTACGTCCTGGCGACGCTGCTGCCCATCGATCAGTTGATCGGCCGCATCTACCCGGTCTTCGGCCTGGTGCTGGTGATCATGGCCGTGGGCATCGTCTGGGGGCTGGTGGCGGGCGGCTACACGCTGCCGGCGCTGACGCTGGAAAACATCCACCCGAAGGGCCTGCCCGTCTGGCCACTCATGTTCATCTCCATCGCCTGCGGCGCGATCAGCGGCTTCCACGCCACGCAGTCGCCGATGATGGCCCGCTGCATTAAAAACGAGCGCCAGGGGCGCCGCATTTTCTACGGTTCGATGGTCGCCGAAGGCCTCATCGCCCTGATCTGGGCGGCGGCGGGCATGGCGTTTTACCACGGCACGCCCGGACTGGCCGACGCCATGAAGGCCAGCGGCCCCGGCGGTGTCGTCCACACCATCTCCATCAGCCTGCTCGGCAAAGTGGGCGGCGCGCTCGCCATCCTCGGCGTGATCGCCTGCCCCATCACCACCGGCGACACGGCATTCCGCGGCGCCCGCCTGATGGTCGCTGACATCTTCAAGGCCGACCAGAAACCGCTTCTCAAGCGCCTCTACCTCGCCGCGCCGCTCTTCATCGTCGGCGGCATCCTCACGCAGATGAACTTCGACATCATCTGGCGCTACTTCGCCTGGGCCAACCAGACGCTTGCCGTCATCACCCTCTGGGCCTGCGCGGTGTACCTCGTCCGTTGCAAAAAACTTCACTGGGTGGCGAGCCTCCCGGCGACGTTCATGACGGCCGTCTCGATCACCTACCTGCTGCAGGCTCCGGAAGGGTTTCGCATCCCGGTCTCGATCGCGTACCCACTCGGAGCGGCCATGTCGGTTGCCGTGCTCGGCGTGTTCCTCGCAATCATCTTCCCCAAGAACCACGGACTGCCGGTGGACATCACCGACACGCGAAAAGCCTGAGCGCCACCGGGCGCTCAGAAGTTCGGCTCGGCGATCAGGTAGTTTCCGTTCTTCAAGTCGTAGATCAGACTGTCCTCGGAAAACACCTGCCAGCCGACCGCCTGGAGCTCGCGCCGCAACTGCCCCCAGTGCGCGCGGGTGACATCCACCGTCACCCGCCGGTAATCGTCGCCACGCCAGTCCTCGCACAGCGGGCCGACATAAACCGTGGCGCCGTGCCGCGAGCCGATCGCGTCGAGCTGATCGGCGAGTTCCTGAGCCTGGGCCGTGGGATATTGCGTAATCATTGTGTAAGGGGCCCGGAGCAGCCGGCCCGAAGTCGCCACCATCGCGGGGCGCCGTACAGGCCCATGCAGGCGGACAGACGGGGAATGGAAAGCCCCCCGCGCGATTTCGCCAAGCTATAAGGCGTCGCAAACGTCTGGCACCGGCGCAGCCACCCTGAAAATGCCTGTGGGGCACGGTGCAAAAAACCGTGAATCTTCGCCGCGAAAAAAGCGCGCTCCGACTGGGACAAACGCCACCCGCCGTGCACCGCACGAAACGCCCTTTCATTGCCGGGCCGGACGCGTAATGAATCGGGACGCCATGCCCACCCAGCCGTCCCTGCCTCGCCCCACCCCGCCGCCCGCCGCCTCGTACGCCAACACCCCGTACACGCCGGCAGGCGCCGCGCCCGGCAGCGCACGCCCGGCGCCATGCTACTCCACGACCATGGAGTCGATCTTCCACCAGATGCGCGCGGCCAGCCGGCAGGACCAAAACCCGGACTACAGCCAGCGCCGCCGCCGGCTCGACGCCCTGCACCGCCTGCTGATGGAAAACCGCAAGGCGCTCACGGATGCCGTCGCGCAGGATTTCGGCCAGCGCAGCGCAGAGGAGACGCAGCTGCTCGAACTGTTCACCTGCCAGCAAAGCGTGCGCCACGCGCGCCGGCACCTGCGCAAATGGATGAGGCCGGAGCGCCGCGGCATATCGATCTGGTTTCGCCCCGCGCGCGCCGAGGTGCGCCCGCAACCGCTGGGCTGCGTGGGCATCGTCGCCCCGTGGAATTATCCGATCCTGCTCACCGTCGCGCCACTCGTCGCCGCGCTGGCCGCCGGCAACCGCGCGATGGTGAAAATGTCGGAGTTGGCGCCGGCGACCGCGCAGCTTTTTGCCGAGCTCGTCGGCCGCTATTTCGGTGCCGACGAGGTGAGCATCGTCGAAGGCGGCGCGGAAACGGCGCAGGCCTTCGTGCGGCTGCCCTTCGATCACCTGCTCTACACCGGCTCCACACGCGTCGCCCGCCTCGTACTCCGTGAGACCGCCGAGCTGCTCACGCCTGTCACACTGGAGCTCGGAGGAAAATCGCCCGTGATCGTGACGCCGGGCTTCCCGATGGCCAAGGCCGCCGAACGCGTGATGATCGGCAAATGTTTCAACGCGGGGCAAACCTGCGTGGCGCCCGACTACGTCCTCGTGCCCGAGGGCATGGAGGAGGGCTTTGCCGCCGCCTGCCACGCCGCCGTCGAGGCCAGCTACCCACGCATCAACATCAACCTCGACTACACCGCGATCATCGACGACGCGCACTTCCAGCGCCTGATCGACTGCGTGGCCGACGCCAAAAAGAAGGGCGCAACCGTCGTGACGCTGGCCGACAAGGCGGTGACCGATCCCAGCCGCCGCATCTTCCCGCCGGTCGCCCTACTCGGGTGCAACACCAGCATGCGCGTGATGCGGGAGGAGATTTTCGGGCCCATCCTTCCGATCCTGCCGTACCGCGAGCTCGGCGACGCGCTCGCACAGATCAACAGCCGGGAGCGTCCGCTGGCGCTGTACCTCTTCGACACGGATCGCCAGCGCATCGACCACGTGCTCGACCAGACGGTGAGCGGCGGCGTGACGATCAACGACACGCTCTTTCACGCCGCGCAGGACAACCTGCCGTTTGGCGGCGTGGGCGCCAGCGGCACGGGCCAGTACCACGGGCGCGAAGGCTTCCTCACGTTCAGCAAACTCAAGCCCGTCTTCCGGCAATCGCGATTCAACGGCGCGGGCCTGCTCCAGCCGCCGTACGGCATCCGGTTTAAACAGATGCTGCGTTTCCTGATGCGGTGAGGCAGCCTCGTGCCGGCATCCGGCAAACGCTGTGACGCGGGCAAAAAAAGGGCGCCCGATAGAGGGCGCCCTTGGAAAACGATGCGAAGGAGGCCGCGGCTTATTTACGCAGCGTGGCGCAGAAGCGGGCCAGGCGCTCGACACCCTTCTTGATGATCTCGTCGCTGGTCGCGTAGCTGAGGCGCATATAGCCCTCGGCACCGAAAGCGGAGCCGGGCACCACCGCGACCTTTTCCTGTTCGAGCAGCTTGGAGCAGAACTCCGTGTCGCTCATGCCGAACTTCGAGATGTTGGGGAACAGGTAGAACGCGCCCTGGGCGAGCAGACAGGAGATGCCAGGGATCTTGTTGAGCTCGGCGTGGAGGAATTTGCGACGGCGGTCGAAGGCCACGAGCATCGCCTGGAGCGAGGCCTTGGTCTTCTCCTTTTCCTTCAGCGCGGCGAGGGCGCCGTACTGGGCGAAGGTGGTCGCGTTGGACGACATCTGGCTCTGGAGCTCGGCGGCAGCCTTGGCGATGGGAGCCGGAGCGACCAGCGTGCCCAGGCGCCAGCCGGTCATCGCGTAGGGCTTGGAGAAGCCGGAGACGATGATCGTGCGCGCCTCGACGTCCTTGCCGAAGGTGGCCGGGGCGACGTGTTGCACACCATCATAGACGAGATGTTCGTAGATCTCGTCGGACATGATGTAGAGGTTGTGCTTCATCGCGACGGCCACGATGGCCTCCATCTCGGCGCGGGTGTACACGGCGCCGGTCGGGTTGGAGGGCGAGGTCAGGATGAGAAGCTTGGTCTTGGGCGTGATGGCCGCCTCGAGTTGCGCGGGAGTCAGGCGGAAGCCCGTGGAGTCGTCGGCGAGGACGAACTTCGGGGTCGCGCCGGCGAGTTTCACCATCTCAGGGTAGCTCACCCAGTACGGAGCCGGGATGATGACCTCGTCGCCCGGAGAGCAGACGGAGAGCACCCCGAGGTAGCAGGAGAACTTGCCACCGGGGCTGACGACGACCTGCGACGGAGCGACCTTCAGACCGTAGTCGGCAGCGTACTTGTCGGCGATGGCCTGGCGGAGCGGCTCGATGCCGGGGGTGGGCGCATATTTCGTTTTGCCCGCCTTCAGCGCAGCGATGCACGCCTCTTTGATGTGCTCGGGCGTGTCGAAGTCAGGTTCACCAGCAGCGAAACCGCAGACGTCTTCGCCAGCGGCAAGAAGGGCTTTGGCCTTCGCGTCGATCGCGAGCGTCGGCGATGGCGAAACATTGCGGGCCCAGGTGGATAACGGCGCAGGGAGGTTGTTCATAGGCAAAACGAGTCGAGGGAATGGACCCAGCGTCCAAAAAGCAAGCCGCCGCTCAGGCGAGCGGCGGCTTTTTGCAAAAATAAACTGGCCGTCGGCGACGGCTTATTTGCGGCGGGCTTTTTTGGCCGCGGGCTTGGCCTTGGCCTGCGGCTTCTTCGACTTGGCACCGGCCTTTTTCTCGGTGGCGACGGAAAGATCGTCGACGGCGACGCGCAGCAGTTCGCCGATGCTGGCCTTCTTGGCGCGCGACTGGCGCTTGAGCATCTGGCGCAGTTCGGAGTCGAGCCGGACGGAGATCTGGCGGTGCGTCTCGTGGTTGGGCTGATAGCGGTCGAAGTTGAAACGGGAAATCGCCAGACGGACGACCTCGCTGGTGGAAGCGAGGCCCAGTGCGGCGCGGCAGGTGGCGATTTTCTCGATCAGCGGCAGAGTCAGATCGAAGGTCAGTGGGGCTGCGGACGTAGTGGCCATGGTATCAAGCTCGCAAGGGTATTGGGTAGGTGCGTGTGCGTGAAACGCGCCCACAGCAGGCACCTCCGGCAACAAGAGCGCAACGAAATTTTCGCGTCGACACCGGCCCCGAGGGGCGACCGGCCTCGTTCAACAGGCCGAAAGCCCCGGCAACACCGCCCCAGCCCACTCCAACGCCACCCGGTAGCCGTCCTCCGGTCGGGCCACCTCGCGCCAGGCTTTGCGGCGTACGTCGTCGGCCGCCTGACGTGCCCCGCCGATGAGAACCGTGGGCACGCCGCAGGCATGGCCCGCCAGGACGTCCACATCTGCGTCGCCGAGATAAAGCGTCTGGTCCGGCTCGGCGCCGAGCCGCTCCAGGACGAGGCGGAGACCGGCAGGATCGGGCTTGTGCGAGGGGAGATCGTCGCCGCAGACGACGGCCGCAAAGAGCGGTTCGAGTCGGTGGAGTCGCAGAATCGACTGGGCCGACGCGCGATCGCGACCGGTCCAGATGGCCAGTTGCGCCCCGTGGGCGTGGAGGGTTTCGAGCACGGGGCGCACGCCCGCAAAGAGATTGGGGCGATGCCCGTGGCGGGCGTTGTAGTCGCAGAGCCGCTCCATCGCGCCGGCCACTTCGCGGCGGTCGCGGACGAGTTGAGGAAACAGGCGCCAGGGTGGCCCGCCAAACTGGGCAAACATCTCCATCGTGATCGGGCGGTCCATGTACGGGGCGAGCGCGTGGGTAAACGCCGCGAGCACGTGCGGCAGACTATCCACCAGCGTTCCGTCCAGATCGAAAACGACCGCCTGCCTACCCGAACTACTCATGGAGCCAGCCGCACGATCCGGGCCTCAGCCGGCGGGCGGACCTCGTCGGCCAACACCGCGGGCTCAAAAAGCGCCCGCGAAAACTCCTGCCCGAGGGCGGCGGCGGTCACCGAAAAACGCGTCTTGTTGCGCGTGGTGGCATCGCGCACGTCGATCGTCTTCACCAGCCACTGGTCCTGGGCTTTTTTCAGTTCGAGCAGCGAGACGGTCTTGAGGGAGCGGTCGCCTTCGCCGAGCTGCTCGACCTCGACGAGGGCGTGAAACTGGGAGTCGAGGGAGACACGCACGCCGGTGAGCGCGGGATAAGCGATACCCATCTCGGCCGGCGGGTAGAAAAGAAACCGGTCCGAGGGGCGACCGCGCATCTTGAAGGTGCCCTCATAGGCGAACTCGCCCCAGTACAGAAATGGCATCTGAAGATCGAAGGGCGTGACATCGGTCTGCACCAGGGGCTCGAACAGCTCGGCCAGGCCGAGCTTTCGCGGGGCGGCGTCGCCGGTCTGCCAGCTCCACAACGCCGGGTGCTCGCCGCTCTGCACGAGCAGCCGCCGCTCGCCACCGGCCGGATCGTGGAGCACCACGCGCGTCAGCGTGCCCTGCGGCCCGCGCGTGCTCCAGAGTTGCCCCTGATAAACGCGCTCGTCGCCACGGCGGGGCATGACGCGGAGTTGAAACTCAAAATAATAGTCGCCGACCAGCCCCATGCTGCGGAACGCGGCGAGCAGGCGCCGGCCCTCCTCCTGATCGGGCACGCCGATCTGGACGTAGTCAGGCTGCGGACGGTAGCGCTTGTGCTGGGCCCAGCCAGCGAGCGGCGCGACGAGCGCAAGCGTCAAAAAAAACGCCCGCCACAAGGTCGCGGCAGGCGTGCGTGGTTTACCCAGCATCACGGGGGGGAGCCTCAAGGGGCGACAGGCGCCGGGGTCGCGGGGACGTCAGGGGCCGCCGGAGTGGCGGGCGCGGTCGAGACCGGCACGGTGGGCAGCACATCGGCCGACGCGGCGGCCTGCTT
>Ga0209717_1004945_pt1 | contig 10749 bp, 9 predicted proteins | sample AD_UKC048_MetaG_FD_184418 | JGI IMG/M metagenome (GOLD analysis project Ga0209717, IMG submission 184418) | Active sludge microbial communities of municipal wastewater-treating anaerobic digesters from USA - AD_UKC048_MetaG (SPAdes) (version 2) | ecosystem: Engineered > Bioreactor > Anaerobic >... | reverse complement strand
GCTGCCCTGATGGAAAGCCCCTCTGGCATGACGAAACATTTTTGAAGGAGCAGTAGTGTACTCCCCAGCTCGGTTGAGCCCTCCGTGTCCGGCGTCGATAAAAACGATGGTGTTGGGAAACATGACTTTTAGGGTTTTAGGGTTTTAGGGTTTTAGGGTTTTAGGGTTTTAGGGTTTTAGGGTTTGGCACTTCGGCTACGCTCAGCGACCGAACCCTAAAACCCTAAAACCACAAGACCCTAAAACCCTGAAAAATTTACGCTTGCGCTTTCGGCGTACTAAAGTTCAACGGAAATGCGGGTTGTTCCTGTTCGTCGATGGCACCAAATTGTGCTTCGTAGCGCTTGACATTATCGGCCAGGGCCCGCATGAGGCGTTTGGCGTGATCAGGCGTAAGGATGATGCGTGCTTTGACCTTGGCCTTGGGTACATTGGGCACCAGGCGCACAAAATCAACAACAAATTCCGAATGCGAGTGGGAAATGATGGCCAAATTGGAATAGGTTCCTTCGGCAATTTCCTCGGGCAATTCGATATTGATTTGATTTGGGTTGTTTTTAGAATCGTCCATGGCAGTTTGTGTTAGAGGTTGAGAAAGTTGAGAAGTTGAGAAGGTTGAGGCTACCGCCTCAGACGTTGACAATGACCCTTGCGGTAGCCTCAACCTTCTCAACTTCCTCAACTACTAAACTATTTTTTGGTTTTCGCTCCCTTCGCCGCTGCCGCTTTTGGTGCTGCTTTTTTAGCAGGTGCCTTTTTTACGGGCGTTTTTTTGGCAAAAGCATCGGGAACTTGTTCTTCAATGGTTTTTTTCACATCTTCCAGCGAAAGAAGTGCTGCATCTTCAGGGCTCATTTTTTGGCCATCCAAGCGGGGCAACTTCAACATGTCTTTCTTAAAACGGATAAAGGGTCCCCAACGGCCATTTTCGATGCTGATTTTTTCATCTGGCCAGTTTTGGATGTAGCGATTGGCTTCTTTTTCCATTTTGCCCTCGATGAGTTCGTGCATCTCTTCAGGGGTGAGGGTCTCTAGGTTGTACTTTTTCGGTACATTGATAAAGGTATCGTTCCACTTGATGAAGGGACCAAAACGCCCGGTACCTTTGGTGATGGGGAAACCTTTATAACTGGCTACAGGTGCATCGATTTTTTCCCTTTCTTCGATCAGTTCCAGTGCACGTTCCAGGGTAACCGAAAGCGGGTCTTCCCCTTTGGGTATGGAGATGAATTTTTCGCCAAAGCGCACATACGGACCATACCGTCCGGTACCCACGGCCACTTCCTGGCTGCGGTAATCACCCAAAATTTTGGGCAATTCAAACAATTTCATGGCTTCTTCCATCTCGATGGTTTCGATGGACTGGCCTGGCTTGAGGTTGGCGTAACGGGGTTTTTCACCGGGGATCAACTCCTCGGGTGTACCGATTTGCACCACTGGCCCCAGACGGGTCATGCGGGTGAGCACCGAATAGCCGGTTCCTTCCTCTTTACCCAGAATGCGCTCACGGGTGGGGCGATCGGCATTGGCCATCGTTTCTTCCACAATTTCGTGGAAAGGCCAGTAGAAGGTGCCCAACATCTCGGTCCATTCGCGGCTGCCTGCGGCAATGTCGTCGAACAACTTTTCGATTTCAGCCGTGAACTTGTAGTCCATGATTTTATCGAAATGTTGATCCAGAAAATCGCTCACGGTACTGCCCATATCGGTCGGAAACAAACGGCCTTTGATGACGCCAGTCATTTCCGACAATTCTTTTTTGTTGATTTGTGCGTCCTTGAGGGTCAACTCGCGAAAAGCACGTGGGGCGCCATCGCGGTTTTCCTTGACCACATAACCCCGGCCTTCTTCCATGATTTTGCTGATGGTTGGCGCATAGGTGGAAGGGCGACCAATGCCCAATTCTTCCAGTTTTTTCACCAAACCTGCTTCTGAATAGCGCGATGGTGGGCGGGTAAAACGCTCGGTGGCCTTCATTTGATTGAACGGCAGCACTTGGCCTACTTTCAAAGGAGGCAACACACCCTGAGCTTCGTCCTCCTCTTCATCGTCGTTGGATTCGAGGTAAACTTTCAAAAATCCGTCAAACTTCAACACTTCTCCTTCCGCTTGCAGGCTCACGCCGGGCTGGGTAGAAATGCCGATGTCCACAACCGTTTTTTCCAATTCCGCATCCGCCATTTGTGAAGCGATGGTGCGCTTCCAAATCAGTTCGTACAAACGCTTTTCGTCACGATCACCAGGTACATTCTGGTTTTCGATATAAGTAGGGCGAATGGCTTCGTGGGCTTCCTGTGCGTTGGCAGATTTGCCTTTGAAGCGCCGTACTTCGACGTATTTTTTACCGAACAACTTTTCGATCTCCTGTGAAATGGAGGCAATTGCCGTTTCGCTGAGGTTGATCGAATCGGTACGCATGTAAGTGATGAAACCCGCTTCATAGAGCTTTTGGGCGGTCACCATGGTGCGGTTTACGGAAAAGCCCAATTTGCGGCTAGCTTCCTGTTGCAAGGTGGAGGTAGTAAAAGGTGCAGTTGGGCGTCGTTTGAGGGGTTTGACGTCGATGCTTTGGATTTTGTATTCCGCGCCAATGCACTTTTTCAGGAAAGTCTCGGCATCCATTTCGGTTTTGATCCGATCGGTTCCTTCAGCTTTGAGGCTCACCGTACGGCCTTGTTCGTTCTTTACGTCGAACAAAGCTTCTATTTTAAAGTAGGCTTCCGATTTGAAACTGTTGATTTCACGCTCCTTTTCGACCACCAATTTTACTGCTACCGACTGAACTCTACCCGCCGAAAGTTTGCCCTTGACTTTTTTCCAGAGAATTTCTGAGAGTTCAAAACCGACTAGTCGATCCAATACCCGCCGGGCTTGTTGGGCGTTGACCAGATTGAGGTCAACGGTACGGGGTTGTTGTACCGCTTTTTCGATGGCGGGTTTGGTGATTTCGCGAAAGACGATGCGTTTGGTTGATTTTGGATCCAATCCCAAGACCTCACACAAATGCCAGGAAATGGCCTCTCCTTCGCGGTCTTCGTCCGTGGCTAGCCACACTTCGTCAACCTTCTTAACCCAATCTTTTAATTCTTTGACAACCTTGTGCTTCTCTGGGGAGATGGTGTACTTGGGAGCAAAGCCATTCTTAACATCCACCGCCTGATTGCCCTTGTCCAAGTCTCGCACGTGTCCGTAGCTCGAACGCACCGCGAAGTCCTTTCCCAGGAACTTTTCGATGGTTTTGGCCTTGGCAGGCGATTCTACAATGAGCAAGTTCTTCGACATATTATACGTTTTAAGAAGGATTAGTTTTTATACCCCGTGAGGTATATGACGGGACAAAAGTATAAATTTTAAAAAAAAAAAAGATAAAACCTATACTTTGACTCATTAGGGCAACCGTAAGGGTTGCCCCGACGCCATTTTATACAAACATCCATTATATTTGCGCTTCCAAGAGCTAGGTTAAATTTTTCCTGCGGGCTGCAAATGGCTGAATGTTAAGCAGATTTCGTTCCAAAAATACTCATGTAGCGCTGCTACACTCCGTTTTTTGTGCCTCATCTGCTTAACATTCAGCTCATTTTCGCCTTCGCATTAAAAATTTAACTCAGCTCTGAAACGCCAAAAAATGAAAAATCTATATGTTGCTGCAACCAGTCAGCACGTGGGGAAAACCACGACGACGCTGGGTTTGGTGGCTAATTTTAATGAAAAGGGCTTACGCACAGGCTATTGCAAACCCGTCGGGCAACAACACGTAACGATCAACGGGATAACCGCTGATAAAGATGCCGTGTTGTTTTCGGAGGTTACGGGGTTTGAGATCAACCCCGATTTGCATAGTCCGGTGATTATTGGACGCGGGATAACCAAGGATTTTCAGGATCATCCCGATCATTATCACTTTGAAGAGAAACTCCTTGCTGCCAAAAAAGTTTTAAGCGAACAGTACGATATCGTGGTTTACGAAGGAACCGGACACCCTGGAGTTGGCAGTATTGTCAATTTGAGCAATGCCCGGGTAGCCAAAATTCTTGAAGCTGGAGTGATCATGGTGGTAGAAGGAGGCATCGGCAGCACGATCGACATGTTGAACATGAGTACGGCTTTGTTTCGCGAAGAAAAAGTGCCCATCATTGGCGTGATTGTAAACAAGGTGAAGCCCGAAAAAATGGAAGAAACGGGTCACTACCTCAAGCGCAAACTCGAACAGATGGGCTACCCGCTGCTGGGTTTGTTGCCTTACGAACAATCGCTATCCCTACCCATCATGGAAATGATCCGCAAAGCAGTAGATGGAAAAGTACTGATGAACGAAGACTGCATGAACAATAGAGTGGAGGACATCATTGCGGGTTCTCTCGTCGACGTGGATGAATTTCATACGTTTGAAAACATCCTATTGGTGACCAGTACCATCCGGCTCAATCAGGTCATTGAAAAAGTGGAGTCGGTAGCCCGCATGAAGAATTTAAAAACTTCACCGCTTTCGGGCGTGATTGTCACCAGTGATGGCCGTCACCACCGTTGGCTGGATCTGGCGGATTTGAACCACCCCTATTTTTCCAAACACAAAATTCCGGTCATCACCACAACCTTGGACACCTACGGTTCGGTAGTCAAAATCACCCGCATCGAGGTCAAGATCAACAACCGTACACCCTGGAAAACCAAACGCGCCGTGGAACTATTTCACGAATACGTTAATTTTGATTTGATTTTAAACCAACTTTGAAAATAAAAAGATGAGAGATGAGAGATGAGAGATGAAAGATGAAAGATTAAACTTTACATCTTTCATCTCTCATCTCTCATCTTTCATCTCTCATCTTTCATCTCTCATCTTTCATCTCTCATCTCTCTTTTATGCTAACCGCAATCTCTCCCATCGACGGCCGTTATGCCGATAAAACTGCCGCCCTGAGCAACTACTTCTCCGAATATGCCCTGATCCGTTACCGTGTATTGGTGGAGGTACAATATTTCATTGCCCTGGTGCGACATCCCTTGCCCCAGTTGGCGGGTTTCCCAGAGGAAAAAATCACGGAACTGATCCGCATCAGCAATCAGATGAGTCTGGAAGATGCCCAGCGCATCAAGGACATTGAGCGCATCACCAACCACGATGTCAAAGCCGTGGAATATTTTTTGAAGGAAAAATTTGACCAGATGGGGTTACAGCGCTTCAAGGAATTCATCCATTTTGGCTTGACCTCACAAGACATCAACAATACGGCCATTCCCCTTTCGTTGCGGCATGCCCTGGAACAAGTGTATTATCCAGCGCTGGAAAAATTACAACAGGAATTGGCGGCACTGGCCGAATCCTGGGCGCATATTGCCATGTTGGCCCGCACACACGGGCAGCCCGCTTCCCCTACCCGCCTGGGCAAAGAGTTCCAGGTATTTGTGGCGCGGATAACCCAACAATTGGAGTTACTGCAGACGGTTCCACACAGCGCCAAATTTGGCGGAGCAACGGGTAATTTTAATGCACATTTCGTTGCCTATCCGCAGGTCGATTGGCACCAATTTGCCTGGGATTTTCTACACGAAGACCTTGGCCTACAACGCTCGGAACCCACCACCCAAATTGAACACTACGACAACCTGGCTGCGCAATGCCAGGGCCTGATGCGCATCAACACCATCTTGATCGACTTGTGCCGCGATATCTGGACCTACATCTCGATGGAGTACTTCAAGCAAAAAGTAGTGGCGGGAGAGATTGGTTCATCGGCCATGCCACACAAGGTCAATCCGATTGATTTTGAAAACGCGGAAGGTAACCTCGGAATGGCCAATGCGGTGTTTGCCCATTTGGCCGAAAAACTGCCGATCTCCCGACTGCAACGAGACCTGACCGACAGCACCGTGCTGCGCAATCTCGGTGTACCCTTTGCACATACACTGATCGCGTTTCAATCCATCCGTAAAGGTTTGAGCAAATTGCTGCTCAACGAGGCCCAACTGCGCCAGGATTTGGAAGACAATTGGATGGTGGTGGCCGAAGCGATTCAAACCATCCTGCGCCGGGAAGCTTATCCAGAGCCGTATGAAGCGCTGAAGGCACTGACGAGGGGCAAGACCAAGGTTACCGCTGAGGATATGCAGGCGTTTATTGAGGGTTTAGATGTAGCCGAGGCTATAAAGGTAGAATTGCGGGGGATTACGCCATGGGGGTATACGGGGGGATAGGTTCGGGAGTTCGAGGGTTCGGGGGTTCACAAAGTTTTGGGTAATATTAACGGATGAGGATGTCATTTTCTGAAAGAAAAGGGATCTTCGTTAGGAACGGAAAGCTCTACTGTACCTAAAGTGCAAAGCTCCAGAGATACGCTGATGGAGCGTATTTGGGGCTGGACTCATGGGGAACAAACGGCAACGAATCAACTCTACACGCTCCTGAAACTGCCAGCTCAGATAAACTGCATAAGTGTATTGGCCATCTGAGTCGAGTTGGGAGAGACTGGTAATGGGCGTGGCAGTTACGGTTGACATGATTAATGGATTGTGGGATAGTAAGGATTTTACAGGGCTTGTGCAAGATGTCATTCGATCTGGGTGATAAAGCTGTTTTTTTCAAAAAAAATACTTGCGCGGTATTGAGATAGCCATTATTTTTGCGATCTAAAACCCAGTAAAATGAAAACCTCTTCAACATTCAAGAGCGCCAAGCTCTGTTTCTATTGTTTAATCTTCACTTTTTACGCATTCACCAACATTTCAGGACAAAGTATGGACAGCACTGGATCACTCATGCAGGAAGCTGACTTGAACAGTCGTTTCAACATCATCAAGGCTTCCCCTGAAGTGATGCCCGTGTTCCCCAATGGCCAAGATGGTTTGGTCAGATACATTTCCAGTAACTTGCGTTACCCCATCTGGGCCATGGAAGAAGGGATAGAAGGCATCGTCGTAATTGGACTCATCATCGGAACATCCGGGCAGGTGCTTGATGCCATGGTGCTTAAATCGTGCAGCGTGGAATTCCCTGGCGACGTTCCTTCTTCCAAGGTAGAATCCAAACTCCGCCTCTATGAAGGGCTGGATCAAGCCGCGCTCTATCTGGTCAAAAACATGCCCAATTGGCAACCTGGTCTGGTGGATGGCGAAGCGGTAAATACCAAAATTTCCATTCCTTTTACCTTCAAATTGGATGAAGTGAGCAAAAGGCACCAAAGTTGGGTAAGCCGTAAAAATGATCACTCCGCCTTGCAACATTTCTTTGTTTCTCTCACCCAGGCATTTTTGCAAGGCATGCAGAATGGTATGGGAGGAATTAGAATTGGGAAATAAAATGAAAGTAAAAGTTTAGCATCCCGACTTCGTCGGAGTGAATCCTATGAATTTTTTCCCGCAGATCGCACAGATTTCCGCAGATTTTCTTCCAAAAGGACATTAATCTGCGGGAATCCGCGCGATCTGCGGGAGAAAATATAAAAATAAGCTCGCCACAGGCGAGGTGCTAAACTTTTCCCGCGTGGGGCATACTACAATTTAAAACTACTAAAACCCTAAAAATGAAACCATTATTAAAACTCAGTTTTTACAAATTTTCAAGCCTTACCTTGTTATTGATCGGTTTTTCTGTCACGATGTTGCACGGCCAAAATCGAAGTGAAAGTCTTCCACCCATGGAAATGTATCAGGTGACAGAAAATGGGGATACCATTTACAAAATCGTAGAAACAATGCCTGGCTTCCCCAATGGTCAGGCTGGCTTGTTTAAATTTCTTGTTAAAAATGTTCAATACCCCCTTGCTGCACGCGAGTACGGTGTCGAAGGAATTGTGGTCATTCGACTGATTATTGATGCTACAGGTAAGGTTATAGAACCGACGATCATAAAGTCATCCAGCGAAAAAAAAGATGATACCACCCAGGGTTTTGTGATCGATAGCCGACAGCATTATTTTGATCAACTCGACAAAGAAGCCTTACGCGTAGTCAAAATGATGCCAGACTGGACTCCTGGAATCGTGGAGGGGGAAGCGGTGAGTATTGCGTTTAATCTGCCGATTTCGTTTAGGTTGGAGGGAAGGGGAAGAAAGAAAAGGGCAAATTTCTAGTTTTTTGTAAATCGATGTTTTGGCCGCACACGCTTTGATCAAAGCGTGTGCGGCCAAATGTCTTTATGAAGGTACGTATTTAAAAATCCGCTATAGGATGATGCATTGCACCCTAAGCCGATCTGTTAAAAACCGTTAAACTCCCAACCCTGCCCCTCCCCTTCCAGTCTACCCCTCTCGACAACACATTTTAACCACCCAACTGTTTTACCATGAAATTATCCAAAATGTTGTTCGGGGTATTTGCATTAGCCCTTTTCGCCTTCGCCTGTGAGGACGACAACGACAACACCCCCGACAAAAACACCTTCACCTTCGAGTTTACCACCGCCACTGAAGGCTGGGTAGGTGCCTTTGCCGATTTACCCAAGTTGAACAATCAGCAAGACTCCTCCATTTACGAGTTGAGTTACAAGTGGGCGGCCTTGCCTGCCGAGGTAGGTGGCAACCGTGTCGGTGCCTTACAGATCATTGGCCACAACCGCAGCGACGATTTGTTCATGTTCGTGAAGCGCAAAGTAGCTGGACTTCTGCCCAACACTACTTATCAGGTGGATTTTGACATCGACCTGGCTAGCGAAGCGCCTACGGGTGCAGTGGGTATCGGTGGAGCACCCGGAGAAAGTGTGTACTTCAAAGCTGGTGTCAGTAACAAAGAGCCCCTGGCCGTACTGGATCCGCAGGACAACCACTACAGGATGAACATTGACAAGGGTCAGCAATCGGAATCAGGACGTGAAATGAAGGTTCTGGGCGACATTGCCAACGGCAAACCCGCTAACGGCTTGGGTTCAGCACCCTTTACGATCATCAAGCGCAAAGCTACTGCGCCCATCAGCGTCAAAACCGACGCGCAGGGAGCTTGTTGGATTGTGCTGGGTACCGACTCCGGATTTGAGGGTTTGACCCGTTTGTACTACGATCGGGTCGGGGTAGTCTTTACACCGCAGGCGAAATAGGGGACATTTCTGCACATTTAGTCAATTTTTTATTTACATTGCAAGTTGATTCACGGATACACGTTGTAGGGATGCGAAAAACACATCCCTACACGTTGTTTTTTTTTAGAAAACCACTTTCCACACGATATGAATGCAGAAAGCTTTGCAACTCTGCTCAAAGAATACGCGCACCTCTACCAGTTGCCCATGGAGGAACTGCGTACCATGGTGATGCAATACCCTTATTGCCACAATTTACAAGTACTGCTCCAGGAAAAAGCCGAATTGGACCAACATCCTGATCGGGAAAAAACCTTGGCTAAGGCAGCCACCTACGCCATCGACCGCAAACAGTTGTTCAAGCGCCTGAAACTCATGCGCGAACAACGGACCAAACCCAAAGCCGAAGCCTACCACCTGGGTGAAGATTTCCTCGAACTCAAAGATTTATCCATCGTTCAAGCTGATTTGGAAAAAATTGCCCTGGGCGTTTACCAGGATCCTTCTTCCAGCCAAACCATGGCCATCGACCCAGAACCCCCTTCCTCCATTGACCCTGAACCCAAAACTGAACCCAGCATCAATTCCTGGAATGGCGCCTGGGATGGCACCACGGAAGATGAAACCGAACTTGACACTTCCTTGGAGGAAGCTGTGATCGATCTTACACGCACACCAAGCCCCCCCACAAACGAAACACCAGTCATCCTCAACCCCGTTGAAGATCTTGATGAACCCGATACTTCAACCCCGGAGCTCCAATCACACCCAAATCCACACTCCAACCCACACCCAATCTCCCCTATCTCGCCAACCCCCAAAAAAGCCTTTTCTAGCTGGAGCCGAACCGATCAAAGCGCTTATTTGCAAGCCTCGGTACAACAACTTTTGGCCGCAGAACAACTGGATCACAAAAAAAATAAACACCTGGGGAGTGTAGAAAGCAAAAACGAGGTGAGCAAAAAAGCATGGCAAAGTATTGTAGACGGAGACAGCATGGCCTCCGAAACCTGGGCCCAATTGTTGGTCGCCCAAAAACAATACCATAAAGCGATTGAAGTATATGAACGACTAATGTTGCTTATTCCAGAAAAAAGCATTTCCTTTGCAGCTCAAATTGAATCGATCAAAAAAAGTTTATCAACATGACTTTCATTACTATAATCATCGCATTGGTCAGTTTCGCGTTGATGTTTTTTATCCTGATCCAAAACCCAAAGGGTGGTGGCATCGACTCAACTTTTGGTGGTAGTCAAGCCAACCAACTTTTCGGCGCGTCTGGTTCGACTGAGATTGTGGAGAAGATTACCTGGGGCCTGGCCGCTGCCTTGTTCATCCTTTGTATCGTTGCTTCCTTGATGGTGAGCAACATCGGTGGTGCTGGTGAACAGCTTCTTTCGCAATAATCTTTTTGAGAAGTTGAAAAGATTAAGGTTGAAAAGTTGCACCTCGGCTTCGCTCGGTGACCAACTTTTCAACCCTAAACCTTTCAACTTTTTTAAATATCTGCACCAAACGGGCAATAGTGTAAACTGTTGCCCGTTTTTTTTTCAAATTTTAGCATGGAAAATCCCTGGAAAACCCTGTCAATACAAGAAGTGTACGACAATCGCTGGATCAAAATTACCCATCGTGAAGTGCTGACACCTGCCGGTACTCCCGGCATTTATGGTGTCGTACATTTTAAAAACATCGCCATTGGTATTGTCCCGGTTGATGAACAGGGGTATACCTGG
>Ga0209717_1004940_pt1 | contig 10755 bp, 8 predicted proteins | sample AD_UKC048_MetaG_FD_184418 | JGI IMG/M metagenome (GOLD analysis project Ga0209717, IMG submission 184418) | Active sludge microbial communities of municipal wastewater-treating anaerobic digesters from USA - AD_UKC048_MetaG (SPAdes) (version 2) | ecosystem: Engineered > Bioreactor > Anaerobic >... | reverse complement strand
TCGTCACGCACGACGGTGGAGCCACGTGGAAAACCGCTTACGAATCCACGCGCCCGTACGAGATCACGTGGAAGCTCAGTTTCCCGACGCGAGAGGTTGGTTACGCCACGATTCAGAAGTACAACCCGGACCCGAAGGTCACGCAGCACTATGTCGCGAAGACCACCGACGGCGGCCGCACATGGCGCGAAATCGCGATGGCCAACGACGTTGCAGACCGCGAATTCGGCATCGGCTTTGTCACCGCCGACACGGGTTGGGTGGGCACTGGCAAGGGCGGATATCACACGAGCGACGGGGGCAAGTCGTGGAACTTCGTCGAGATGGGGCGTGCCGTGAACAAGATCCGCATCGTGCCAACTGAGGCGAAGAACAACAATCGTCTCGTCGCGTACGCCATTGGCACCGAAGTGCGCAAACTCGACGCGCGCTAACCGGCCGCTACTTCATGTGTCGCGCTACCTCTAGCGCCAACGCCCGCACACGTTCGCGAAGCGCTGCCGGTTCGTCGACTTTCACCTCGGGTCCGATCCCGAGAATCACAAGCGCAGCGTGTTCGATATTTTCAATTGGAAAGCGAACCGCAATCCAATCGTCGTCTTGCGCTGCGTGCACAGCCTCGGCCGCGCGCACCGCCTCCTGCGCATACGCGCCCAATGCCGACAGTCGTTCACGACCGAGCTTCGTCGCTCGCAACAGCGCCATGCCTGGCCGCAAGCTCGCCTCGAAGCGCACTAACTCCGCAGCCCAATGTGTTGCCAGATCAAAGTTCGTTGGACGCGTGAACGACGCGGGCGTGACGGTCATCTCAATGATGTTCGCGACCTTAAAAGTGCGCAGATTCTTCGCGCGTTGACCGCTCGTGAACGCGTTGGCCACAACGTACCACGCGCTGCCTTTGAGCACCAAGCCCAGCGGCTCAATCGTCCACGCTTTCACGCCTGTCCAGCTCTCATAGGTCATCGTCACCACCCGCGCATCGAGCACCGCGCGCGTCATCGACGGCAAGTGCGCCACCGATTCGCTGGCGCGATACCAATCCACGGGATCGAGATGAAATCGTGCGCTCAGACGGCCCGCCTCCGCGCTCGCCTCGCGCGGTAGCGCTGCCAGCAATTTGTTGCCCGCGCGCGTCGCAGCCGCACCGAGTCCTAGCGCTGCTGCCGGGCCGGGCAGACCGATCATGAACATCGCCTCAGTTTCATCAGAGGCGAGACCCGTGAGCCGCGTTTGATAACCGGCCTGTAATTGAAACCCGCCGCCGGGGCCACGATCGCCGTACACGGGCACACCCGCGGCGGAGAGCGCGTCGATGTCGCGATGAATCGTGCGTACCGACACTTCGAATTCATGCGCCAACGCCTCCGCCGTGAGCCGCACGCGGAGCTGCAAAAGAATCAAGATCGAAAGCAAGCGGCTGGAACGCATCCAACGCATCGTAGCGGAAATTCATGACACTCGGTGTCAGTATTTGCGGCGCATCATGGTCGACTTGGAGGTGGCGCTGTGATGTCCGCCTCCGTGTACTCAACGTGGGAGCCCAACATGTCAAACCAACCCGAAGATCAACAACGCCGCGCGATACTCAACTCGGCCGCCGGCATTGCCGTCGCGCTCGCAACCCAACACAGCAGCGCCACCGCCCCAGCAGCGAGCTCTGCCGCAGCGCCCGCACCCGTGGCGGGAAAGCCGATTCCACCCGCCGCAGCAAAGCCCGGCGCTGGCGGCGACTTCGACTTTCTGGCCGGTCATTGGAAGATTAGCAATCGCCGTCTAAAGCAGCCGACCGACAAGGAATGGGACGTGTTCGAGGGCGAAGCGACCGTGTTTTCAGTCCTCGGCGGCATGGCAAGCATTGAAGAGCTGCGCATTCCTGCACGTGGCTTTTACGGCATGGGCATTCGTGTGTTCCATGCAGAGAAGAAGCAATGGGCGGATCATTGGGTCAGCGGCAAAAACGGCGTGGTGAACGATCCGATGATGGGTAGCTTTAAGGATGGCGTCGGCACTTTCATCGCCGACGACGAAGACAACGGCAAGCCAATCAAAGCGCGAGGCGTGTGGGATCGAATCACGCCGACATCGTGCCGTTGGCATCAGTCAACATCAACCGACGGCGGCAAGACGTGGGTTCACAATTGGTTTATGGATTGGGTGCGGGTGTAGCGACACGCGAGGCGGTTCACGGACTGCGGTATTGTTTGGGTCGCATCGATTTCCAAGCGCAGCCCCATGATTCTCATCGGCCAATACGATTCGCCTTTCGTTCGTCGCGTTGGCATTGCGCTTACGCTGTACGGCCTTGAGTTTGAGCACCGGCCATGGTCGGTTTTTGGTGATGCGGAAAAGATTGCGCCATTCAACCCGCTAATTCGTGTGCCGACCTTGGTGCTTGATACCGGCGAAGCGCTCATAGAAAGCCACAGCATTCTCGATTGCCTCGACAGTCTCGTGCCCGCCGAGCGCGCGATGTTTCCGCGCGAAGAACCCGCACGACATCAAGCGTTAAAAGTCGCGGCACTCGCCACAGGTCTCGCCGAAAAAGCGGTGAGTTTGTTTTACGAGCAGCGCTTGCACGCCCACGTCTCCGATGTATGGGTCAATCGCTGCAAAACACAAATCAACGCCACGCTCGCGGTGCTCGAAGCGGATCGTAGTGCGCGCGCGACCGAGTACTGGTTCGGGCCGTCGATTGGCCACGCGGATATCGTCGTGGCCACCATGTTGCGCTTTGTTAACGAAGCCCACGCGGGGTTAGTGTCGATGCAAGACTATCCGGCGCTCAATCGGCACGCGACAACGCTCGAAGCGTTGCCCGCGTTCCAAAGCATTAAGCAGGAATTTATTCCGCCAAAGTGATGCGCGTTGTTGCATCCACCCTTCGTTCGAGTTACCGCTCCAAGACTCAGAACGTACCGAGTTTCAAGCCACTACCCGCTAAATTTCATCGCTCATGCTCGCCCAAGTCGTCAATGTCAGCACCTCTCCCACTCACAACTTCAGCAAACCGTTAGCGAAGAAAATAGTACTGACCGCTGGCCTCGGTGTGAATGGCGACGCTCACAACGGCGTCACGGTCCAGCATCGTTCTCGCGTCGCGCGAGACCCATCACAACCCAATCTCAGGCAGGTGCATCTCATTCATTGCGAATTGTTCGAAGAGCTTGCGGCAAAGGGTTTTGATGTGTCGCCAGGCGTGCTTGGTGAAAACATCACGACGCAAAACATCGACTTACTTGCGTTGCCAACCGACACGGAGCTTCATATTGGGTCAAGCGCGATAGTTCGCATCACGGGGCTGCGCAATCCGTGCAGCCAACTCAATCAGTTTCAGCCGGGTCTTATGGCCGCTGTGCTCGCGAAAGCACCCGACGGAAACCTCGTACGCAAGGCCGGAATTATGGGCGTTGTATTGGTGTCAGGCGATGTCGTGCCCGGTGACACCATTGTCGTCAAACTTCCGCCCGGACCGCGTCGAACATTAGAACCTGTCTAATCTGTCGCTCCGGCACGCGCGCGAAGAGCGACGTCATCACGCGCGCTCAAACCGACCTAGTCGAGGGCAGCCAACAGAAGCAAACCGCCAGTGCTGAGCGCACCGGCGGGAAGGCCCCAGCGCTCCCATTTGGACACGGCATTTCCCGAGATCACTTCTACCGGCACGGTGGTGCTTTCGAGCACGCGATTGGTCGTCGAGTCTTCCACCATGCGTGTGAACGAATTCTTGCGTGCGGTTCCCATCACAACATGGTGTACGTCGAGACGTTTCGCCGCATTGCATATCTCTTCGGCGCTATCGCCCGACGCAAAATGGCTTTGATACGGCACATTGGCCTGCGCGAGCATTTGCTTCGCGCTGCTGATGGCCTGGTCGGCTTGCTCTTGGTGCCACTGTTGGCGGTCTTCTTTGCTAAAAAATTTCGAGATGTATCGAGAGAGTTTAGGCTGAACGTTTAGCAGATGTAGTTCCAGCTCGTGGTGTTTTTTGTACTCTGCGATCGTGTGGCTCACTGCTTGCAGCGCGTTGGCTGAACCGTTGACGGGGACGAGCACTTTCAACATGGCGGGGACTCCTTCAGGGTAAGAAACAGGGGATTGGCTTGGCGCCGACGTGGCGTCAGCGCGGCGCGGGAAACGGGCTGCAAATTCGGTGAGTCGAGCGTGGATTCTCGATTCGAGTTTGTGGTGGTTTTTTACAAATCCGGCCCACAGCACGGCCGGGATCGCGAGGTAGGCGAGCCAGCCGAGCCACGGCGTGGTCGTGAGGAAGGTCTTGACGAACGGTTCGGTCGTCATCATCTTCGCTGCCGTCCACACCAGCACTGCCGCGCCCAGATAAACCACACCGGGGAAGCGATCCACTACTTTGAGCACCAAACTGCTCCCCCAAATCACAATCGGAACCGAGACAAGGAGTCCTGTCACCACCAGCAAATAGCTTCCGTGCGCAGCACCCGCCACCGCGAGCACGTTGTCTAGTCCCATCACGGCGTCGGCGATCACGATTGTGCGCATCGCGCCCCAGAATGTCGTAGCCGCAGGGCCGTGCGCTTCATCGCCATCGTCGCTGGGAAGCAGCAACCGATACGCAATCCAGATCAACATCGCGCCGCCGACGAAAAGCAGACCGGGGATTTTTAGCAACCACACGACCAGCACCGTCATCAAGCTTCGCACGCCAATCGCGCCGACCGCGCCCCAGATGATCGCGCGCTTACGCAATTGCTCTGGCAAGCTGCGCGCGGCGAGCGCAATCACGATCGCGTTATCGCCCGCCAGCACGATGTCGATGACGATGATGGCGAGTAATGCAGTGAGAAATTGTGTGGTGTCCATTGAGCCAACCCCCCCTTTGGTGTAAGCCGTCACTGACTATCGCGCAATGCGATGCTTCATTGCATCGCAAAACGTGATGCATCGCGAATCTCGATGCATGGAGGGGCTGCGGCGGTGTCGTTGCGGGTTAGCGCTAGTTGCGTTCGCTTTTATCAACGGTATGATTACTCATGCTCGCGTCAAGTAGTTGGCGCGCGCTATACGCAAAGCGGGAGTAGTTCCGCGCTCACGTTGCAAGACCCGCGAGATCGTTTCGATCGGCGCGACTCGGTCGAGCGGTGAGCGTGCCGCACCATCGTCAGTTCGAGCTGAAAGGCTCCGGTGGTGTTAGCTGTCAGAGGCACCTCTGACATGAGCAAGACCTTTGCCATTCCAGTCTTTCATAGGAACGGCAATGAAAACTCCGCAAGGTCGCGACCGCATCAAACGATTTTTACGCCATGGCTCGCTACCCCAGCTCGCCGCGTTTTACGCAGTGGTGCAAATGGGTAGCGTCACGCGCGCGGCAGAGGCGCTCTGTGTGGCGCAGCCAACACTGTCAGGGCATTTGCGAAAGTTGAGCGAATCGCTCGGCGTGGTGCTGTTTGAGGCGCGCGGCAAAACACTCGTGCCGACGGACTCCGCGATGGTGTTGCTGGAAACGGCGAAACAAGTGTTTGCCGCATTCGAGCAATGCGAGCTTCGTTTGGCGAGCCTTCGAGTTCAGAGCAGTGGCAGTGGCAATGCAAGTGAGGCGAAGCCGTCCGACTTGGAACCAGTGACAGATTCGGCGATTGAATCGGCGCAACAACTGCCTACCGCCGCATTTGTTACGCAGGTTGCTCACCCACCACAAACGCGCACTGCAGCGACCAACGTTGGATGACGCGCGACGCGCCCGCCACGCGAGCCAGCGCACCAACAAGACCTGTACGGCTTTACGGCGTCAGCGACCGACCGACGGTCGATGCAGACGAGTTATCAAGGTTGTCGACTTATTAAAAAATAAGGCGCAAGCGACCGTGTAGCAGTCGTTTGCGCGTAATAGCCATTAGGTAGCCCGCATCGCCATTCGATTCGTTACGGCCGCAGCACATTGCTCGCGTCGGCTTGGGCGATCAGCGCGTCCGCGTCGGCTTGCAACAAAAATCCCCGCACAACGGCGTTGGCTGCCGCTTTACGCACGGCGGCAACGTAGCCTGCGTGATCGGTGTAGCGCTCTTCGAGCGACAGGCGCGAGTCGTTCGCGGCGACGCGATCGGCTTTGGTTTTCGCGAACGGCACCATGCCGCCCACATAATTGCAAATCTGCCCTTCGTGGAACGGCCGCGCGCCACCGGCGGTGATATTCCAGCCGAGGTACGTTCCGAGCGGTGCGTCATGCAACACGACAGGCACACCGCCCACTTCGTTGCCATCGGCGTTCACGCGCGGCACTTTCATGTTGATCACTTGCTTGATTGGCGGCGGTAGTTTGGTCGGAACGCCCGATCCGTCGTTGGCGTTGAAATCCGGGCCCCAGTCGTAATCAAAGGTCGGCATGATGAAGTTACTCGGGAGCGTTGCGGGAATGCCCGGAATGGTCGGGAAGCCCATCGACGCTTTCGTTGCGTCGACCAGTTCGCCTTTGTCCAGACGTGGCCACACGCTGGGCGGCGGCGCGACGCCCTTCATCACCCAGTTGCGGAAATGTTGACGCAGCGCGTTTACGGTTTGAATGTGTGGCATCACGTTAGGCGCGAGCACCGCGGTACCAAAATTGTTCCCGGGACAATTTGGCGCCGGAAGCGTGCTGCCCGCAAGGCTCGCGTTGAACATCGTGTTCGGCGTCGGCACGACATAGCCACCGTGATTGCTACTCGCGATGTAGTAGCGGCGCACGTTGTCGGGAAGCGGAATGTCGGCCTTGCCGTCGGTGCCGACCCATTCGGGCGTGAGCTTTAAGGCCCACACTTCAGCCGAACCAAAATGCTCGATGACTTTCGGACACGTTTTGGTGGCTGTGCAACGATCCAAAATCCCGCGCTCGGGCAATTTGCGCACTGTGTCTGGCCACGGCACCCACCATTGTGGGCCTTCGCTGCCGGCCTGATAAAGCTCCAACACGCCGTCTGCCTGCGCCCAGCGGAAGTTAAGCGCGATACGCCGCCCGGCAATGATTGGCCAAGCACCGTCGTGCACTTGGCGGCCCGCCTCGTCTTGATTGAAGCCCAAGTGAATAAAGCCGCGAAGGTAGTTGCCTGACTGCGAATTGCCGCGACTGATGACGTGCTTGATTTTTCCCGCGAGCGGGTTGGCGGTGCCGAAGTCATCCTTCGCTTCATTGCGGAAAAACGAGGCCACATCACGAAACGCCGCGAAGCCGATCCCGAGCACCGGTGGATCTTGTGCCGTGAAAACGACTTGATACAAGAGCTTCGGACTGAAGCCATTTTTCAAGCAAATCTGTGTGGCGTCCGGAGTGCCCGGAAATGGATTGGCCGCATCGCATTTGGCCCACGCCCAGTCGGACGACGGCATCACGGAATCAATGGTGACTTTGCCGCCCACGGTTTCGTGTTTGACGACGGTGAGCGTTGCTTTCTTTGTGTCGAGGTCAAACGGCTTGTACGGCAGTGGATTGACTTGCACCATCAGCGGCTGCGAGTTTGGGCCGCTACGATTGACGATGCGACCGAGCACTTCACCGCGGATCGGCGAGCCGTCCGCGTTTTTCGCTACGGGTACGATGACAAATTCAGCGCCGGGTTTGTTGTACGCGGTGTTGCCAGCGTTCTCGCCTTGCCAACCGCTGCTGAGCCCGACGTCGCCCACGTTGCGCTCCGCGGGGACGATCGTGAGCCGCCCACCGCGATTAGGAACGTCGTGCCACATGAGGCCGCTCATCTTGGCCGGATCGGACGGCATGATGAGCTGAAATGTCGAGACGTATTCCACTTTGCCCGCAGCGTTTCGCGGCGCCAGCGAAATGTCTTGGATGATCGCGTTGCCCGGATGCTTTGGATCTAGCTCGCCGTAGGCGCGACCGCTAATGCGCTTGATCGCGCCCGCAGGGCCGGTGGCTGCGAGCGTGGTGTCGGGATCGAGCGTCGACTCGATCACGATTTTAGTAACGCGAGCGTCAACGATCGTCACCCAGAGAGCGGCCGCAATCGCACCGATCACAAGCGTTCGCGACGCACCAACGCAACATCTAAATGAACCGCTCACAAAGCACCCTCGCTGACTGAAATTGAGCAGCGAGTTTAAGGTGCCGTGCGGCGTCACCTCAATGGGCGACGCACGCACTCGTTTCATTTATCGCTCAATAATGATTTTCTAGAGCGAGAAGCGCGCAAACGGCGTTATGCCGCCAATGCATTTTTCATGCGTGACTAGCGTAAGCGGCGCAGGGTCAGGCTTCCGACAAACGCCACGAACAGCAGCAGTAGCGCCAACGATCGCGCGTCCATCGTCGGAATAGAAACCGCATCGTTGTCGGTCACATAGACTGGAATTGCGGCCATCGCTCGCGCGTTGTAGAGCGGATCAGCACTAGCGACGGTGATCGCGAGGCTGCTGATACGAAGGCCCTCCGGAACATTGTTGTTAATCGCGGTGACTGTTACAACTTGAGGGACGTTCCAGTTGGCGGGCGTAAAGGTGACCGTGGCTGGCGAAACCGTGAAGTACGGCCCAGCCGTCAGCGTGAACACAACGTTTGCGGTGGGCTGCGAAGTTAGCGCAAGCGTGACAGTGCCGGTGTTGCCGCCTTCAATCACAGCGACCGCTGATCCGGCGCTTTGTACGGTGGTTACACCTGCGTTGTCGTTATCGGTGATGTTGGCAGCAACGCTCGGTACGGCGAACGCGTTGTACAAAGCGTCTGTGCTGGTTACGGTGAAACCGACGCTGCCGGTATGCGCGGCTTCAGCGACCGCATCGTCAACAGCTGTGACGGTGACGCTCTGCGCGATATTCCAATTCGCACTGGTGAAGGTCAGCGTTGCGGGGCTAACGCTTACTTGCGCATTCGGCACGAGTGTGACGACAACGTCGGCCGTAGGTGGAGCGATCAACACGACGCTCAGATCATCAGTCGCGCCACCTTCGGTCACGTTGGTCGTGCCGCCGCTTTGCGTGACGGTGATACCGACGTTGGGGCCAGTAACCGTGAGTGGAAACCCTTGAGCGCCACCGTTGACGCCGCCGTCGACGTACGCGCCCCAGGTCGACGAGGCCACGGAAAATTGCAGCGCGTCACCCGTGATGCGAGTGCCGTTGGTGGTCAACGGAGGCGCAAACGGTCCACTGGCCAGCGAACCCGAGAGCTGAAAGTCCATCCAGTAAGTGCCTGCGGGAAGCGTCAAGTTTGCGCCCGCAGCCTCAATGGCCATGATGGGGCGCTGCGTAGTACCGCCGGACGTTTGCGTCACGCGATAGATGCCCGAAAACATCGTCGCCGTCATCCGATTGGTCGTCGTGTCACCAAACACGACGGTTGAACCTACAACGTTCGGCGCACCGTTCCAAACGCGGAAATTCATCGCGGTGAATGTGGACGTAGTCGTGGAACCGGTCTGGTAGGCGTAAACGGTGAATTTGTCGATCAACCAGCCGCCCGCCGGGACCGTGAACTGCTGCGCCAATCGAAAGCCAGAGGCGCCGGAAAAAACAGAACCGCCCAAACCAGTCATCGCCAGCGTTGTGTTCTGCAAAACGCTCTCATCGGCTCCGCCGGCGCCAGTCCCTGCACTATTGATCAATCCACTTCGTGTGTCTGACAAAATATGTGCGGCGTTGACTGACAAGTTTTGCATCGGCACCGGTCCGAAGACCGTCTTCGACGGCAGCTCCGCCGGATCAAAAATTTCCGCACTTTGACCGAACGCGACGGCGCTCAGAAGGCAGGACGCAACGATGGCGAGCGAACGCTTCAACGACATGAAATTCCCCAATATTGTTTTTTTAGCGATGCATGACGAAGTGCTTCGTGGGTACACCGCATTTCCCGACATCAATAATAGCGTTCCGGTGGGTTTGGTCAGGCGAACCGCCCATTTCGCCGGGTGCTTGGTCAACGCTCGACGCGCAACAGGTCTAAGTGGTCCTTGATCGAACCTTGCTACTGCGCCCTGCTACGATTCAATTCAAAATAGGCGTATGACATCGAACAACGCTAAAGCCTCGCGAAAGACCGTGCGTCGTCACGGCTTCTTTCTGCTTGCGGCTTGTGCCGTGTTGAGCGTGCAAGCCGCGCCCGACGAAGACAAACTCGGTAAAACGCGCGGCTATCCAATTGGAACGGCGGCGACGTGGTTCACCGATGAGTCGGTACGCGTCGGTTCCTTCACGGCGCATGGTGAGATTCCGGGGCTCTTCGGGGGCAAAGCGAACGTGATGACCGCAAGCGATAAGCCGCTGCCGCTGCCACGCGTTGCCGAGGAGCCCGCGATAAAGTGGAGCATCGGCGCAGAGCGCAATCTCACGATTGACGACTACTTGAATCGGCAACGAGTGATGGGATTACTCATTGTTCGCGACGGCAAGATCGAAGTGGAGCGTTACCAATACGATCGCGGACCACAGCATCGCTTCTTGTCGAATTCGATGGCGAAGTCGATGACGGCAATTGCGGTCGGTCTTGCGCTCGACGAAGGCAAGATCAAGTCGCTGGACGATCGGGCCGATGTTTACGCACCGAAGCTTGCGGGAACGCTGTACGGCGAAACGACGGTTCGCAATTTGCTGCGCATGGCAAGCGGTGCAAAGTTCACCGAGGTTTACGACGGCAAGGATGATCTTGCACGCTTTAACATCGCCGCCTCGCGCGGCGGGATCGAGGCCGCCGCAAAGGTCATCACCGAGCGTGAAGTGCCGCAAGGCACACGCTTTTCGTACGCGAGCGCCGAGACTGACATGTTGGGCGCGGTGTTGCGTGGCGCAACCGGAATGTCGCTC
>Ga0209717_1004929_pt1 | contig 10778 bp, 7 predicted proteins | sample AD_UKC048_MetaG_FD_184418 | JGI IMG/M metagenome (GOLD analysis project Ga0209717, IMG submission 184418) | Active sludge microbial communities of municipal wastewater-treating anaerobic digesters from USA - AD_UKC048_MetaG (SPAdes) (version 2) | ecosystem: Engineered > Bioreactor > Anaerobic >... | reverse complement strand
GCGCCGGGCTTTGCCTGAAGTGCAACAACTTCGAAACCTGCACAAGCGATATCCACGTTATTCCCGAAAACGACGGATACGGAAACTGGCTGCAGGGCCGCGAACAGGGAATCGCCTCGATGCAGGGCGATGGCGGCTCCGATACCGCCCCGGCTGGGAATACGTTTACGGAATTGGGGGATCTTCCTGATGCGTTTAACTATTTCAACCACCAGGATTGTAATAATATAACATATTATTTTCATGCTACAAATGAAACACCTTATAAGATCATACCTGAACCCCATTCTCCTGCACCATTGGTTGAACCAACTATAGCTGAAGATACAAGGTTTCTTTCAAAAGAAGATGCTTGTCCTTCAAATATTGGAGGCATTGGAATGGACCTCACATACGAAAGAGATAATATAGCTATGGAGAATGAATTAATTACGTTTTACACCGATAGTATTCAAACTGTTAAAGATGGTGGTGATACTTATTCTTTAAATTTAGATGTTATGACCAGTATGCCAAATGAAGCTTACCAGGTCAGGCAGCAACTGCTGAATGAATCGCCATATTTATCGGATACAGTAATGAAATCTGCAATATTTAAAGAAAACGTTCTTCCTAATGCAATGGTAAGAGATGTTTTAGTTGCGAATCCCCAATCAGCAAAATCTTCAGAAATCATTGAGAAAGTGAATGATCGCATTGATCCGATGCCGGAAGAGATGATGGATGAAATATTAGAAAACCTGTTTATCAAAGGCAACCTGGAAATTCTTCAGGATAAACTGGCATCTCATAAAACGAATAAATACCATTCACTTAACAGGTTGGAATCCTATTACAAGCAGGACACCCTTGACGTTCAGGGTTCACGGGACAGCCTGATTTCGCACTGGTCCACAGAAACTGATCCTGAAATATTGTACAAACTGGTCTTCATATATCTATCCGAACGCGATTCAATGAACTGTTTCAGTGTCCTTAATTCCATCACCCAGTTAAACGATTTATCTGAAAAGCAGGAGGTTGTGTTTGAAGATTATTCCACTATGGCAGAAATCTTGTGGTTGACGGAGCCGGAATTGACCATCCAGGATTCTGCTCAAATTGAACAGTTAACAGACATTAATTCACGAAATACAAAACCCGGATGCCTGGCCCGTAATGTGTTGATAGCTAACCACATTATAGACTACACAGAACCTATTTACCTTGCCGATGAACTGAAATCCATGCCGACAGCAAATAGACCGGATATTAAAAAAATTAAAAAAAATACCTATTTGTCCGTCTTTCCCAATCCGGCAAAAGACTATACTATTGTTTCTTATGATTTGAAGGGAAGGCAAGGAAATTCAAGCATTATTATAAGCACATTGGATGGAAAAGCTTGTTATAAACAGGATCTTACAGGAAATGTTAACCAGGTCGTAATTCCTCTAAAGCGATTTTCTGCCGGGCCTTATTCTATTCAATTGATTAAGAATGGAGCTATTTTAGAAACGGTAAAACTGGTGATATCCAATTGATTATTTGGATGAAACGGTTCATTTCAATATTGCTATTATCAGGATTGATAAGTTCAAACTCAATCGCACAGTCCAGGTGGATGCAGCAATATATGGAGGGATTAGATGCGCCTGCCTGCGATATATCCTTATCTTATGACAATGGTTATTTATTATTAGGTTCAATCACTCCTAACTTTCCACTATTTAGTTGGTTAATTAAGACTGATATCAATGGAGCGGTTCTATGGCAAAAAATTATTGGCGGTGGGGTCCATACAACCACTAATATAAGAAAAGTAGACCAGAATCTCTCTGGAGAAATTTTCCTATGTGGAAGTGTGAAATCTGAAGATGACTCTAATCCAGTTGTAATAAAATTAAATGTTTGTGGAGAAAAAATCTGGTGTCAGGAAATCTCAACAACCAGTGAACATGATTTCTTCAGGGATATAGTTACAACCCTGGATGAAGGATGTGCTGTGTTGATTTATGGAGCATTTTTGCCATTAACCACATTCAAAACGGGGATAATGAAGTTTTCATCCAAAGGTGACCTATTATGGCAAAAATATTATGAAAGCTCAGATACAAATATTTTTGGCGAGAATCTTTCCAATCTCATTATGACTCCTGATCAAGGCTATTTATTGACCGGTTACTGTTATTATATTGATCCGGAAAATCCTTCGTACGGCTGGCTCCATCCCTATTATATCAAGGCAGACTCATTTGGTAATTTTGAATGGGAAACAGTTGTACACAAAGAAACCGGTGATGTCGGCGGTGATGCTCATATGACACTGATCAATCCATCGCAAACTTGTTATTACTCATGCATCAGCCATTACTATCACTCCGATACATTAGCCACAACACGGCCTGCCCTGATAAAACTAGACTTACAAGGAAATTTGACGGGGGTTTATGACCTGGTACAAGCAAACTACGATTTAGGAAAAATTATGACGTTCGATTTTTTTAATGATTCAATATTAACTGGTAGCGCATTTTGGGGGAATGATGTAGAGCCATATGAGTCGAGAGTGATACTTTTTGACACTTTAGGCCATGTCACTGATTCTGTAACCGTTATGTACGATTATTTTCTAGGCTTTGTTAAAACTACCTTCGATGATAAAATCCTTATCTTCAAGTCAGACAATACGGACGGTGAGCTGGATCCCACCTTGATCAAGCTGAATATGAACCTTGAGCAAGACACCTTTTACACCTGGCCGTTTGTGTACGACAGCCTTTGCCCTTACCAAATCGTTTCGGACACCATTGTGCCGGATGATTGCGGGGTGATTGTGGGAATTGAGGAGGACGGTAAGAATGTAGGACGGGAGGATGGTAAGAAAAGAGGGTTGGAGATTTGGCCGAATCCAGCCTCAGGGATTGTCGATTTTCGATGGTCGATGGTCGATTTTCGAGGGGATTTGTCATTGATGATTTACGATGTTTTCGGGAGGGAAGTGGCTGAGATCAAGGTTCCTGAGAGGCAGGATCAGATTCAGATCAATGTAGAAAGTTATCCTCCGGGAGTGTACATCGCGATTTTGAAAAACGGGTGTGATTTGTTGGGAAGCGGTAAGTTTGTGGTAGCAAGGTAATTGAAAAATATTAGTGCTTAAAATAATTCGTGGTCATTCGCAAAATTCGCGTCGACTTGCCCCGAAACCTCGGGGTTCGCGTTCTATTTTAAGACATGTATTTTCCAGAACTTGAACAGACTTTGAACGGAATATTGGAACAATGGAACACTGGAACGAATGGGTCGATTTTATTCTTGAGCTTAAATCTGATTCATCGAGTATAACTGACGCCGATTCTAACCAGACGACAACTCTTCTGTCTCTTTCCCAAAATGAGGATCTGCCCGGCTGTCTTGCAAATAATGCCTTGCAGTATTTGAGCTGGACCGAAACAGAACCTCATTATGTTTTACCTGGCGATCAATTGAAGAATGAGCCGGTCAGGATAAAATCAGGAAAAGAAAAAAGCAGTAAAACTCAATCTGCAATTAAATTATATCCCAACCCTGCTTCCGGTTATATTATTGTTGAGTATTTGCCGAATCAGAAATCATATAATGGGTTGTTGCAAGTTTTCAATTCAGCGGGTGGGTTACATTACACAATGGAACTTTTTAATAATAAACATTTCCAATCCATCGATACAAAAGATTGGCCTGGTGGGATCTATTTTTATAAATATACAGGTGAAAATTCGATAACGGAAAATGAGAAGATTATAATTATTAAATGAAGGGTAATAAACTGAAATGAAATGGATTATTAAAATATTAATTTGTACAATGCTGGTTTGCATTACCAGGCATATCCATTCTCAATCATTCTATTTCAACGATATTTATAATCCAAATAACACATGGGCAGCAGGCTTAAGTATCATTGGAATTGACACGGGATATTTTGGTTGTGCCATCTCATCCGACAGCATTACGACCAATTATAACACCTGTACATTTGTCATGAGTGAGTCGGGAAAAATACTTCACTGGAATAATTTCGGCAGGTGGGGCGCTCACTATTTTGCCGGTGATGAAGGAGCTCTGGCTAAAAACAATAACCATTTTGGTCTTTTTACCTCTGTGGAAGATGGAACACTAGAAACATCATATGGTATCTTTTTTAAATTCGATCAATACGGCGATAGTATTCTTACACGAACTTTTTTCGATGAGACCGATACTTTTCTGATTGGCCGCACCTGTACGGCAACTAACGATGGAGGATTTGCCCTGCTTGGAAATAACTATCGTGACGGACTGGCCGACCTGCTACTTATCAAGACGGATTCAAACGGCAATGAGCAATGGCGGCAGCAATACGGAACCGACAGTTCCGACTGGGCAAAAAGTGTAATTCAGACCGCTGACAATGGATTTGCACTTGGAACCTGGACACGGCTTAACGCCGGCGTTTATCAAAGGGTTACTGCAGATCCCCTTGTTTTTAAAACGGACAGTCTTGGAAACCTGGAATGGACGCTTAATCTTGGCGGTCCAGTCATGGATGATCAGGCGGTGCTTTGCCCAACGCAGGATAGTTGTATCATGGTAGCAACCACCATTGGGGATTCAATGTTTTCAATAGAATATGCATATGCAAAGGTAAATCTAATTAAAATTGACTTGCAAGGCAATGTAATCTTGAATAAAAAATACGGTGCTTCAATGGTGAAAAATTCCATATCCAATCTCTCAATATTGGAAAATGGAGATATAATTTGCTGCGGCTATGTCAAATATTCAATCTATCTTAATCCAGCCGGTTGGCTATTTCGCTTTAATTCGGATGGTGACAGCCTTTGGTACCGGGAGTACTGGTATTACCCGGAAGATCCAAACAATCATGGTCGAAATTACTTAAATGATGTGTCTGCTACAAATGATAATGGATTTATTGCGGTCGGATATGCATACGCTTCTCCTTCCGATTATCCTGAAAAAATGTGGGTTCTGAAAGTAGACAGTGCAGGGTGTGAGATTGCGGATTGCTGGGTAGGAATTGAAGAAGAGGAGACGGGGAGACCGGGAGACAAGGAGACGGGGAGAGGGTTGGAGATTTGGCCGAATCCGGCGAGAGGGATTGTCGATTGTCGATGGTCGATTTTCGATGGTCGAGGGGATGTTGTATTGATGATTTACGATGTTTTCGGGAGGGAAGTGGCTGAGATAAAGGTTCCTGGCAAGCAGGACCAGGTACAGATCAATGTAGAAAGTTATCCGCCGGGGGTGTATATCGCGGTTCTGAGAAATGGGGGCGATTTTTTGGGGAGTGGTAAGTTTGTGGTAAGATGATGGTCGTTGGATAATAACATTACCCGATTCTGCATTCGGCATTTTCGATTTAGTTTGGAAGTCTAACGGGTAAATCCTCAAATCGCCAAATCGTCAAATCGCCAAATCGTCAAATCCCCAAATTTCTCCCGTAGGGAGAACAGTATGGTAGCCCTTTAGTGAGAATGCCTATTGTTTACCCAGAACTTTTTCGAACAATTCCGGCAACTGCCTCAGGTAGACCATCTCGCGCCATTTTTTGCGGGCTTCCTCGGCCGGCGCTCCGAAATAGGTTTTCCCGCCGCCTTCAATGGACTTGTCGACAGCCGATGTAGCCAGGATAACGGCCCCTTTGCCGATGACCAGATCTTTGTTGACTGCAACACGTCCCCAGAGGATCACTTCGTCTTCAATTTTCGTTACGCCGGCTATGGCGCAATGGGCCCCGATCAGGCAGTGCTTGCCGATGTAGGTGTCGTGACCGACCTGGACATGGTTGTCGAATTTGGTCCCCTCATCAATGATCGTATCGGCCGATACACCTTTGTCGATGGAACACAGGGCGCCGATCTCCACCCGGTCTTTGATCACTACCCGGCCGCACGACTCCATTTTACGGTAACCGGCCGGCTTCTTCTGAAAATAATAGGCATCGGCCCCGATAACACTGTTAGCATGGATGATCACCTCATCGCCGATGATACTGTGATCGTAAATGCTGACATTGGAATGGATGATACAGTTCTTTCCGATCTTTACGTGGTTCCCGATAAAGACTCCGGGCTGAATGACCGTACCCTCGCCGATTTCGGCAGTGGGGCTTATGGCTGCGGATGATGCCACAAACGGCCTGAAATATTTCGCTAGCCAGACATAATCGCGGAAGGGATCATCGGAGATGATCAGCGCTTTTCCTTCCGGGCATGCTACCTCTTTGTTGATCAGGATGGTGGTGGCTTTGGAATTCAACGCTTTATCATAATACTTGGGGTGGTCGACAAAGGTCAGATCGCCCGGCTCCACCATGTGGATCTCGTTGATCCCGGTAATTTCGAACGACGGATCGCCATCGTACTTTGCGCCGAGCAGATCGGCAATTTCTTTCAGGGTATAGGGACGGGAGAAGATCATATTATCAGTCTTTTGCCCGTTCAGCGTAGCGGTAGGTACGGGTATCGACCTTGATCCGGTCGCCGGTATTGATGAACAGGGGGACTCTTACCAGGGCGCCGGTTTCCACCTTGGCTTCCTTCAGGGTGTTAGTGGCTGTATTCCCTTTTTCTCCCGGTTCGGTATAGGTCACTTCGAGCGTAACCGTAGTGGGCATTTCACATTGCAAAACCGTTTCCGTTTCGGAATGGAAGATCAAATCGACCGTTACCCCTTCTTTCAGGAGATCGGCGGCTTCCAGCAGTTTCTTCTCGACAAACACCTGCTCGAAGGTGTCGGCATTCATGAAATAGTAGGATTCGCCGTCATTGTAGAGATACTGGTGAGGACGTCTTTCGATCCTGACGATGTTGATCTTTACACCGGCGATAAAGGTGTTTTCGAGCACCCTGCCGTCGCGGAGGTTTTTCAGCTTCGTTCTCACAAACGCGCCTCCCTTGCCGGGTTTCACATGTTGAAACTCAACGATCGACCAGAGGTCATTATTGAAATCGATGCACAAGCCATTCCTGAAATCAGCGGTAGTAGGCATATAATCTGGATTTAGTAAAGGATTTTGAAATTTTGTGCAAAAGTAAACTATTTTTCCTTAAAACCAACCGATCGTAATCGCTCTTTCCACATATATTCGGCATCCAGCCGGATCATTTCGTCGACACAGATCCCGTTTTCCAGTGCCTTGCGTGCCACGTCCTCCAGCCAGGGGGCATATTGCCGGATGGCCCTTTCCGTTTTGGCCACTTCATCCCGGTGAACGATTTCCCAGGCCCTGTGCTGAAGATAGAGATCGGGATCAAAATGGTAATTCCGGGCTTCTTCGCGTAGTAAGGCCAGGGTGTCGGGATTGGCTAAAATGTGTTTTCTCACGGATTCAAGGCTGCGGTTCAGCTTATACAATTCCGGATGCTTTTCTTTAAAAACAAACAAAGCATCCTCTACCAGCATATCCTCCACCGGAATGCCCCGCCGGGCCGCCTTTTCTTCGATATGCCCCATCCATTTCCGGTCACCGGAGATCATCTTGCGGAAATATTCTTCGCCATACCGGATCATGAAACCGGCCGTATCCGACATATGATAAAGGTATTTCCCTTCATCGATCAGGATCTCTTCCAGTGTCGCATGCTTATATCCCGCTTTGGTGATCATTTTTTCAAACCACTCCTCAACCGTCATAATGTTGTTGATCTTGTCGTACACCGGATCGGAGAGCCCTTGCGGTGCATAAAGCTCATAAAGCTGGTCGGTGAACCGCCAGTCGAATTTGTGCACGAACCTCTCGGTGATCATCAGGAAGATGATGTCCTGCTTTTCAATTTCCGCTTTGAGGTCCAGATCTTTCGTAAAGGTTGGCCTGTTGTAATGATCGGGGTAAACCAGGGCGTTGAAGTACCAGAACGCTTCGTTGGCAAAAACATACTTCGGGATCCGGGTATTGAAGATGTTCCAGTAATAACTGTCGGCCACCACCAGCACCATCGGTTTTTCGCCGGGATTCAGCGTATCGAACGCCAGGAGGGGATAGGCCAGTTCTTCGCCCTGCATCGGGCAGAGGAGGTTCATCGTTTTCAGTACATCATCGTCTGTATCCCTTGGTCTGGTCGAGGTTTCGATACCGGTTAACCTGACATCGGTCAGGTCCAGGTTTCTCCGGTTCCCGATCAGACGGAGAAGGCTGTCGGCGGCAAATTTCATCCCATAGACGCTCCAGTGTGTGCCGTATGCGGGAAATAGCGGGTACCGGCTGGTATCTTTCAGTTCCAGGAAATACTGCTGCAGGTCGATATAATCAATCCCCGTCTCCTTTGCTTTTTTCACAAAGTAATCGTAGGTAGAGGGGCCTTTTTTTTGTTTTTTGTAAGATGATGGAAGATATTCGGGATAGTAGGAAGCTTTGCCCGGTTCGAAGACTACGACCAGGTCGATCCCTTTTTCCCTTTTCAGGTAATCCTGGACAAAACGGGCCCGCTGCAGCTTCTTTTCCAGGAACGAATCGCCGGGATAATCCAGCGCCAGCCAGGAACGGATGTAATCATATTCGAAGAGCTGCCCTTTTTTGCCGACAGTGGCCCCTTCCGCATTGGCTTGTTTGAACAGGGAGAAGTCAAGCTGGTTTTGCAATCTTATTAAAAAGTTCCGGAAGCCGGAGTGGTCTTTCAGGTATTTTTCAGTTTGCATCTGGAAATCGCCCGACATCCAGTTTTCATAAGACAGGACAGGTTTTTCGGCCAGTTCGAAGGCGCCGTTGAGCGGTTTTTCCTCTATGAGACTCCATCTCATCTGCACCGCCGGCAGCAAAGCGATCAGGAGGATCACCGCAAAAAGGATATGGGGTAATGCCTTCTTCATCAGAATCTGAAATAAATGAATGGATTAAAACCCGAAGAACTGATCGCCGCCAGGCACAATAACAGGAATACCAAACTAAAGATCAGTCTACCCCCCAAATCTCCAAATCTCCCCATCTCCCCATCTCCCCGTCCTCTCAAGATCCGCTCCTGCCAGGCTTCATTTCCTTTGAAAATACCGATGAACGAAAAGATAACAGCAATGACAAGGATCACGATGAACTTGTTGTTCAGCGTTACACCTCCGAAATCGCTGCCGAAGGTGAACATCGACCGCAGGAATCTCATGGCATAACCGAGGGTTTCTGATCTGAACAGGACCCATCCGATCAGGGAGATGAAGAAAGTGATGGCTACAGCGGGGTATTTGCCTGCTTTCGTGAGCCATTTGATCAGGAAGACCCGGTCGGCTACCAGGAAGAGGCCGTGAAAAGCGCCCCAGGCCACGAAATTCCACGCGGCTCCGTGCCAGAGGCCGGAAAGGAAGAATACGATCCAGAGGTTCAGGTAGAGGCGGGCAGTTCCGACACGATTGCCGCCCAGCGGGATATACAGGTATTCCCGCATAAACCGGCCGAGCGTCATATGCCAGCGGCGCCAGAACTCGGTGATATTCTGTGAAATATACGGGTTGTTGAAATTTTCGGGGAAATTGAAACCGATCATGAGGGCCAGGCCGATCGCCATATCGGAGTAGCCGGCAAAGTCGAAATAGATCTGGAAAGCATAGGCGATGATGCCGGTCCAGGCCTGTGCCGCGCCGAACGTGGAGGGGTCCATGGCAAAGATCTTGTCGGCTTCGGCGCCCAGGACATTGGCTATCAGCACCTTCTTCGACAGCCCGATCACAAAGCGGAACAGCCCGTTAACCCGGTTCCCGATCGTTTCATTATAACGCCGGTCTTCGATCTGGTCGGCGACCAGGTTGAACCTGACGATCGGCCCCGCGATCAGGTGGGGGAACATCAGGATGTACATGGCGTAATCGGTAATCTTTTTCAGTGGCGCGTGGACATTCCGGTAAACATCTACAGTATAGGTGATTTTCTGAAAGGTGAAGAAAGAAATTCCGATTGGCAGGGCGATAGCGGTCCAGTGCACCTGCGTCATCCCCAGTCCCGTAAGCAGACTGTTCAGGTTATCGACAAAGAAATTGGCGTATTTGAAATAAGCCAGCAGCCCGACATTCATCACGATGGAGATGGCGGTGAGCCATCTTTTCCGCTTCAGGCCGGCCCGGTGGATATATTTTACCAGGTAGAAATCGGCCAGGATCGATCCGAGGACGATAAAGATAAAATCGGGGGCGCCCCAGGAATAAAAGAGGACGCTGGCGACGAGCAGCCACAGGTTCCTCAGTTTGTTGGGCAGCAAGAAGTAGATGCCCAGGAAAACCGGCAGGAAATAAAGAAGGAATAGGGTGCTGCTGAAAACCATTTACTCTGTTTGGAAAGATTTACATCTGATTGCAATCGAATTTTTTGCAATATTATGTTTTTCGGTAATATAGAATCATCATCCTGACATCTCAAAAAAAAGTTTTTATTAACGTTGGAATTAAGCAATTTTCCTGATAACTTTAATCCGCCATATCAAAAGAGTCCATTATTATGGTTTTATCGCTTGTCATAGTTTCTTATTCTATTTCGGTTTAAAATATTATTATCGTGATCTAATTATTTAATTCATTAATAAACAAGGTATTATTTATGGCAATTATAGATTTAGTAAGATGGGCACCACAGGGAGATCAAACGATTTACGCATTCCGGTTTCCCGAAACAAATCTGAGTACTTATACTCAATTGATCGTCCAGGAATCGCAAGAGGCTATTTTGTTCTCAAAGGGGCAGATTGTAGGTAAGTTTGGACCAGGTAAACATACCCTAAGCACGGAAAACCTTCCGATTCTGAGAAATTTATTCGGTTTACCTTTTGGAGGGAAAAATC
>Ga0209717_1004926_pt1 | contig 10783 bp, 9 predicted proteins | sample AD_UKC048_MetaG_FD_184418 | JGI IMG/M metagenome (GOLD analysis project Ga0209717, IMG submission 184418) | Active sludge microbial communities of municipal wastewater-treating anaerobic digesters from USA - AD_UKC048_MetaG (SPAdes) (version 2) | ecosystem: Engineered > Bioreactor > Anaerobic >... | reverse complement strand
TATCCACCTGACGCCCAGCATCGGCTACTTTTTTGCGCGCAACTTCGTATTCGGCCTGGGTATGGACTATATCGTCAGTTCTTCCAAAGACAACACCGACAACACCGCTGTTGCGAAGGAAACATCCGATGACAAACTGCTCTTCGGACCGTTCACACGTATTTACCTGCCTTTCGGCGGCGACCAGGCGTTTTTCCTCGGTGCCGTTTATGGGTACGGTCGTTCGCAAACGGAAATTACCGACCCCAATAACGGCGGTTCCCAGATCGTAAATACCACCCTCTCGACGTTCGGCGCAGGTCCCGGCTACAGCATTTTCGCCAACCGCCGCGCCGCACTGGAAGTGCAGGCCAAATACAACTACGGATACAGCAGAAACAGCATTCTGGTAGACGGCTCTACCCAAAGCACCCGAACTCTTACCACTGCCTGGGATTTTGTTGTAGGCATACACTTTTATTTCAATAACCGGGGCGCTCGTACGAGCAGCAATGGTTATTGAAAAGGTTGATGAGGGTTGATAAGGTTGATGAGGGTTGATATTCAGCCACTCGAAAAAATCTGGAAATTCCCCTTACCCCGAGCCGTTAAATATCAACCCTCATCAACCCTTATCAACCCTCATCAACAAGTATCAACTTCATCAACCTTATAAACCTCATAAACCCATAAACCCATAAACTACTAATTCAACCACACACTAAAAAATCACCCGCTCATGTCATACCAGTCATTCATCCGCACCAAACCGCTGTTGTTGCTTATGGCAATTGCAGTTGCGTTTACCTCCTGCCTGAAAGAACCTGATTTTAACAACAACCCGCCCGATACGGATATGGGTCGCGCCAAAATTGAAATAACGGACGGCCCCATCGACAATCCGAATGTCAGCGGCGTATACGTTACCGTAGCGGATATCAAAATAAACGGCGAATCCTGGGCCGGCTTCAAAGGCAAAGCCACCTTCGACCTGATGGCATTGCAACACGGGGAAACCAAACTGCTCGGCGACGGCCAACTGGAAGTCGGCACCTACGACAACATCGAACTGGTGCTCCATACCGATACCGATGCCGACGGCGACAGTCCGGGCTGTTACATAAAAGATGCCCAGGGCGTAAAACATGCGCTGGCCGGCGCGAATGAAATGACGATCAAAGTGAAAGGCGTGATGGCAACGGCTACCGGGCAGACGACCGAGTCGGTCATCGATTTCGATCTGCGTCGCGCAATCGTGTTTGAGTCGGGTTCTACTACAGATTTCGAATTCGTGACCGAAACGGAACTCGAAAACGCCGTACGCCTGGTGGAGAAAAATACCACCGGCAATATTACCGGTAACATTACCGACGGCGTTTCGGGCAGCGACAAAATCATTGTGTATGCATATGACAAAGGTGATTTTGGAATAGACGAGAAATTCCCCCAGGGTCCTTCCCAGATCATGTTTAAAAACGCGGTAACCAGCGCCGTCGTAAATGCCGATGGCGATTTCAACCTGGCTTTTCTCGAAAGCGGCAATTACGAACTGCATTTCATTTCCTATCAGGAAAATGATGAAGAGCAATTAATGGCGCACGGCGAACTGCAATTGAATATTCTGGGGTCGGTTACGATTGATCTGCTGGGTATCAAGGTAGATGCCAGCGATACCGTCGATGTGGATCTCAAAGTGACGGGCCTGCAATTTTTTTAATGCAAACATGTTCCCGATAAAACAAGATAAGGCAAACCATGTGACCACGCTTTGGATATGGTAAAATGAATCAGAATGCGAAAGCATTGCTGCCGACCCGAAGTAAATCCGGTGTCGGCAGTTTTTTGTTTAATATTGTGTAATTTAATGCCCACTCATTTAACTTATATGTATTATTGGGGAAATATTTACCCTAAAATACACAATATTACCCAGAATAAACACAGGTATACTTTTTCAATGGGAATGGGAGCAAGGCTCGTGGAATAGCCGCTTCGAACAATCAAACAAAAACGTTCCGGCATACGATCCCCAACCGGGGCGCTCCTTTAAACGCTCAGAAACAGGCTGATTATGGATAATACCATTCAAGAAAATGTGGAAGATCTGGTAGATCACATCCAGGAATATATAGAAACGCAGAAAGAACTGTTTGTAATCGGTGCAAAAGAAAAAGCCGCCGCTGCCATTTCCCAGACCATCGTGTGGATCATGGTCGGGCTTTTTGCGTTCCTCGGCGTCGCATTTCTCAGCATAGCGCTGGCCATGTGGCTGGGCCACCTGCTCGGCAATTTCGGTTACGGTTTTCTGATTGTCGGCGTATTATACGGCATCGGCGCCGCGTTGTTTTACACATTCCGGGAATCGCTGCTGCTCACCAGGCTGAACGATCTTTTCCTGATCAAATTTATGTCCAACCATGAACAACATTAACGAAAGTCTGCGGCAACGCAAGGCGGTGCTCCGGGCGAAACTGACTGAAACGAGGGGACTGATCCGGCACGATATCAGCGAACTCAAAGATGACCTGAACCCGCTTAAAACGGCGGGGCACCTGATCAAAAACATGCTAAAACCCGGCCCCGAAGGTCAGTTAACCAACTCGTCCCTGCTCAATTTCGGCCTCGATACCGGCTTGAGCATGCTGGTAAACCGCATCATACCGGGCGCAGGCAAAAGAACCGTACGCGCCATTGCACCCGTGCTGATCAAAAATGTGGCCACCCACGTAGTGCCCCAGGCACGTAGTACGGCGGCAAAATTTCTGCGGTGGGTTGCCGATAAAACAGACGGGAAAGAAGCGCACGGATAAACAATTGTTTCTCGGCTGATTTGTATCAATCTCTTTGAAAATTGGCAGCAAATTAAAATAAAAGACTATGCAATACCAGTCTAACGTCCAGAAACAGACACAGACGCAGACGCTGAAAATACTTCCGCAGCAGATTCAGTTTCTGAACCTGCTGCACCTTAATACCCTTGAACTGGAAAGCCATATCCAGAAGGAACTGGAGGAAAATCCTTTTTTGGAAAGAAATGAGGAGTCGGAGGTATTGCAGGCTCCTGCGGGAGCGGAAGGTGCTCCTGATGCTCCTGATGGAGAGGAGGAAGGCTTTGATAATCTCCTGGAATTGCGGGGGCTCGACGACGAAATACCCGATTACAATACCAAAGTAGAGAACGGATACGATACCGACGACGCTTATCAGGCGCCGGTAGTGCAACTCGACAACATCCGTGAGGAACTCAAAACCCAATGCAGTTTTTTACCCATTAGTGACCGGATGCGTACCCTGTGCGCATATATCATTGATTCGCTCGACGACTCGGGTTTTCTGATGACCGATCTGGATACGCTCGCCGACGATATTTCCTTTTCCAAAAATATCTATTTCAGCGAGCCGGAAATGGAGGAAGCATTGCTAATGGTGCAGAAACTCGACCCGCCCGGACTGGGCGCGCGCAACCTGCAGGAATGTATCCTCATCCAGTTGGAAAGACACAAAGCGCAGGGGTTTCGGGTCGACCTGCCGCTCCAACTCGCCCGCGATTTTATGGAAGCACTCGCCGCGCATGATTACGATACCATTAAAAAAGCGCTTCATGTAGACGAAGAAGACCTGCGCTATGCGATCGAATATATTCGCGGACTCAACCCGCGCCCGCTGCACGGATTCGCAGATGAGGGGCAGGTAAGCGCCGAAACAATTATACCGGAATATGTGGTCGAAATCGATGGCAACGATATTACCGTAACGCTGGCCAACGGTCGCGCCGAAACGCTCAAGATCAGCGAAGGCATGGACGATATGCTGAAAACAACGCGCGATAAAAAAGCCAAACAGTTTATCCGCAAAAAAATGGAAGACGCCACCTGGATCATCGAAGCCCTGCGCCAGCGCGACGATACCATGTTGCGCGTTATGCGGGTACTGGCCGTTATGCAACGCGACTTCTTCCTGTCGGGCGACCATAAAAAACTGAAACCCATGATTCTGCGCGACGTGGCGGAGTACGTAGGCCTCGATATCAGCACGGTGTCGCGGGTGACAAGTTCCAAGTTCGTACAAACGCCGTTCGGCATTTTCAACCTGAAAGACCTTTTTACGCACACTTTCAGTGCCCGCGACGGCCGCGAAATCAACAACCAGGACGTACAGGATTGCCTGCGCGACATCATTGTGTCGGAAAACAAAGCACAGCCGCTGAGCGACTCCGAACTCTGCAAAATCCTGGCTGAAAAGGGGTATCCCGTAGCGCGCCGCACTGTGACCAAATACCGCGAATTGCTGCAAATTCCGATCGCTACTTTGCGCAGGAATGTGTAGGGTGGTTGAGGAGTTGAGGAGTTGAGAATGCGAGTATTTGAGGATGCGAGGAGTTGAATATCAATGATCTGTAATCAAATACTCGCATCCTCATCTCCCCAACCACGCTCTTTATCTGTAAACGAATGAAAAACGAGCCTTTTATATGCAAAAAATACTGATCATTGACGACGAGGTCGATATTTGCCTCCTGCTCAAACGTTTTCTTACCAAAAAGGGATATGAAACGGAATACGCAACCGATGCCACCAAAGGGCTGGAAATCCTGTACACCTTCAAGCCGGATCTGGTGCTCAGCGACTTCAGGCTGGGAAAAATAGACGGCTCCCAGATCCTTACCCTCATCAAAGACCAGTTTCCAAATATCCCTGTCATCATCATGACGGGGTATTCCGATATCAAGGTTGCCATCAGCGTCATGAAACTCGGCGCTTTCGATTACCTGACCAAACCTTTGTTTCCGGAAGAAATTCTGCTCACGATCCAGCGGGCCCTGACAGCCCCACCACCAGACGAGGCGATGGATGGTATGCCCGCCGACAACCACAGCGAACCACGGGAGGCAACCTCCCGCCCGGTGCAGCGCCGCTCGTCGAACGGGCATGGAAAGCAGTCCTATATTTTCGGCGACAGCGCCATTTCCCGCAACCTGGTAAAACAGATCCAGTTGGTGGCGCCTACCAATTACAGCGTCATCATCTACGGCGAAAGCGGTTCCGGCAAGGAAGCCGTTGCCAGTGAAATTCACCGGCTCAGCAGCCGCTCCGGCAAGCCGTTTGTGGCAATGGACTGCGGCGCAATTTCGCCGCAACTGGCAGGCAGTGAATTGTTCGGACACGAAAAAGGTTCATTTACGGGCGCTGTCGATCAAAAAATCGGGCATTTCGAACTGGCAAACGGCGGTACGCTGTTCCTCGACGAGGTGGCCAACCTGTCGTACGACGTACAGGTATCGCTCCTGCGCGTCATTCAGGAGCGCCAGTTGCGCCGCATCGGCGGCACCAAAACGGTGGATATCGACGTGCGCATCATCATTGCCAGTAATGAAAAACTCTGGGATGCCAGCCGCAGCGGAAAATTCCGCGAAGACCTCTACCACCGTTTCAACGAATTCAGCATCAACGTGCCGCCATTGCGTGAAAGAGGGGCGGATATCATGTTGTTCGCACATTTCTTTTTAACACAGATCAACGACGAGCTGGGTAAAAATGTGGAAGGATTTTCCCAGGACGTAACCGACCTGTTTCACTCTTATCCGTGGTATGGCAATTTAAGAGAATTGAAAAATGTCCTTAAACGGGCCACACTGCTGTGCGATGCTACCGAAATCCAGATCAAACACTTGCCATTTGAAATCGTAAATCACGAAAAACTGCTTTTTACGGAAGTAAACGACAGTCCGCAGGAATCATACATTGAACAGGCCATCCCAACCGCCACTGCTCCAACATACAATGTGAAACAACCGCAGGTCAGCCTTAAAAATGCTGCCATGGAAGCGGAAAGTGAAGTCATTCTGAATGCCCTGAGGCAGACCAATTTTAACAAAAGCAAAGCTGCGGCCCTGTTGAATATCGACCGTAAAACGCTGTATAATAAGATTAAATATTATAATATTTAGGTTGATGAGGTTTATGGGATTATTAGGTTTATAGGTTTATAGGTTTATAGGTTTATAGGTTTATAGGTTTATAGGTTTATAGGTTTATAGGTTTATAGGTTTATATTCTTACACTCGATAACCTAAACATCTTCTCTGCCGAGTGGCAAAATATAAACCTATAAACCTATAAACCTATAAACCTATAAACCTATAAACCTTATAAACCCTCTAAAAACCCCACTTCGCTACTCACTTTGTCACCATGTATTCAAAGGACTATTACGATTCGATTGATTATAAGCCTGAAAAAATCGGCATTGAAATCTTTCAGAAAATGAGCCAGTACATGCCGTACATGGTTTTTATTACAAGGGCTGCCGATTTTAAATTGCTTTACGCCAATCGTAAAGTTTCCGAATTTTTGGGATTTAATCTGGACGACCTGCACAATATGGACGGCCGCATAGGCGACATGATGGCGGAAGACGATGTGGACACTCTACTGGATACGGCGCAGAAGATTCAGCACATCAACGATGACCAGGCCCTCAAAATGCGGGTTAAACTGAAGGGAAAGGAAGGTCAGACCGTATACCTGGAAACCTCGATTTCCGTATTCAAAAGAGATGAAAACCATGCGCCTTCCGAATACTTCTGTGTTTCGGAAGACGTGACCGATAAAGTGCTGATGGAAGCGCGGGCGCACGAACTGGAAATGATTACCCGTTCGGCAGAGGAAGCATTCCGGTATGGAGCATGGGAATGGTTCCCCGATAGCGACCGGGTGATCTGGTCGAAAGGCATTTACGATATTTTTGAAAAATCGCCGCTCGACAACCAGTTTTCCATCGAGCAGTACATGGAAATGATCCATCCCGACGACATGGATCTTTTTAATAAAACCATCAATGAAGCATGCAATACCGCAACGCCGTTTTCTGTGGAATATCGCATCGTTTCATCGCATAACCAGGTTTTTTACCTGAGAGAACAAGGAAAACCGATCAAGAACGACAAGGGAGAAATTGTGAAATTCATCGGAACGATTCGCGACACGTCCGATTACTGGGAAACATTGAACAACCTGAATAAATTTGAAGCAACCCTGCAGGAAGCGGAAAAACAAATGCACCTGGGCACCTGGGAATGGGATATTGCACAAGGAAAGGTAAAATGGTCGGAAGGTTTCTGGGATATTCTGGAATATCCGGCTGATGAAAGGAATTACGGCTGGATGCCGGTAGAAATGTATTTCAAACACGTTCCTGTAGTAGATGAAACCTACAGCACCGAAAAAATGGAGCTCATTGAATCGACCAACGGCCCCGTTTCTATTGACCCCATTGAAGTTACGCTGCAAACCTACACCGGAAAAACCGTGTACGCCGTCACACACACGCGTATTATGGAATGGAAAGACGGCAAACCGAGTATGGCAGTAGGCTCCACTGCCGACGTGACCCAAATGAAACACATACAAAAGAACCTCGAAGCCAAGGTAGCGGAACTCGCCAAGGCATATGAAGAGGTGGAGCAGTTTTCATACGTAGCCTCGCACGACCTACAGGAGCCCCTGCGGAAAATCAGCGCTTTCGGCGAACGGCTCAAGGAAAAATGCGGCGCTACCGTGGAACAGGATTGCGGCATGTACATCGACCGGATTATCGACGGCGCCAACCGGATGCGCTTGTTGATCGAAAACCTGCTGTCGCTGTCGCGCACGAAACGAAACGCCGACTACCTGAAGAAAACCGATCTGAACGAAGTAATGAACGAGGTTATCCTCGATCTCGAAGAGATGATGTCGGCCAAATCGGCCGATATCAACTACCCCGAATTGCCGGTCATCGACGCCATTCCGACCCAAATGCACCAGTTGTTCCTCAATTTATTGAACAACTCGCTGAAATTTACGCAGTCTGACGTCGATCCCCTCATTGAATTATCGTACTCGTATTTAAATGAAAAACAGAAAAATGAACTCAACTTAGACTCACAACAGGATTACATTTATATTCAGTTGCGGGACAATGGCATCGGTTTCGATCCCATGTACGCAGAATCCATTTTTTCGCCGTTCAAGCGATTACATGGACGGTCCGAATATGAAGGAACCGGGATTGGACTGGCTATCTGCAAAAAAGTTGCGCAGAACCACGGCGGCACCATTTGGGCAGAATCCAACCCCGGCAGTGGATCTACCTTTCATATTGTTCTGGCAGAACGTCAAACCGAAGCGACCTCCCAATGAATATAGAGTTGTCAGGCCTGTTGTATGCACTATAGGCCACACACTCTAATTTTAGTACCATGAAAAATACCAGAAAAGTAACCATACTGATCGCAGATGACGATGAAGACGATCGACTGATGACCAAGGAAGCCTTTGATGAGGTCCGTATTTTGAATGAAATCGTTTTTGTAAAAGACGGCGTCGAACTACTGGATTACCTCTACCGCAGAGGCGATTTTGCCGACCCCGATGACAGCCCGCGACCAGGTTTGATTTTGCTCGACCTGAATATGCCGCGTATGGATGGGCGCGAAGCGCTTACCATGATCAAAAAAGATGCTAACCTCCGGTCTATTCCGGTCACCATATTTACCACTTCCAAAGCCGAAGAAGACGTGGTGCGTAGTTATAACCTGGGTGTCAATTGTTTTATTACAAAACCCGTTACCTACGCAGGTCTGGTGGAAGTGGTCAAACAACTCAACAGTTTCTGGTTTGAACTGGTGGAATTACCAATCGATACAAATTGCTAACCGACATGAGCAATGAAAAGCGTATCCGTGTACTGATTGTGGACGATGACGAAGACGATTTTCTGCTCACGGCAGATACCCTGAAAAGTATTTCAGGCAGGCAGTTCGACATTGAATGGGCCCACAATTATCAAAAAGGACTTGAGCGCATCAGGAACTGCGACCACGACGTGTACATCGTCGACTACTACCTCGGCGTGTACACAGGCCTGCACCTGATCCGGGAAGCCCTGAAAGCGAAATGCGAGGAACCCATGATCCTGCTCACCGGCGTGAACAACCTGGAGGTAGACGAAGCCGCAGCCGAACTCGGCGCCTTCGACTACCTCCTGAAAGGTACGCTCAATGCCGAAGGCCTCGAACGCAGCATCCGCTACTCGCTGGCGCAGGCCGCTATGATCAAAACCGTCAAGGAAAACGAATCGAAGTTCCGGACGATTTTTGAAAAATCGCGCGATATGATCTTTATCGCCGACGAATCCGGCAAACTCATGAGCGTCAGTAATTCGGCCGTAGCCCTCACAGGTTATGAAATCCACGAACTGATGCAAATGCGCAGCACCGACCTGTATGCGGATAAGGAGGAAGGGGAAAGCATCGAGCACGACCTGGCACAAAACGGCGAGGTATCGGGCCGCAGGGTCGAACTCATGACCAAGAGCAAGGAACGCCGGATTTGTACTATTTACGCCACCATGCAGTCTGACCGGTACGGAAGGCAGTACTGTCAGGGCGTTTTACACGACATGACGGCAAAAATCAGGGAAGAACGCGCCACGGTGCTTTCCGAAAAAATGGAAGCGACCGGTCGCCTCATGCGTATGCTCGCACACGAGGTGCGCAATCCGCTGACCAATATCGGACTGGCACTCGAAGGCTTTCTGGGCGAAATACCACCCGGCAGCGACCTGAAAGACTACCTCGAAATTATCAAACGAAATGCCCGGCGCATCGATACGCTGATTACCGAACTGCTGAATTCTTCCAAACCAACCGAACTTAACCCGGAGTCCGTTTCACTGAAAGAAGTGCTCGAACAAACCCTCGAAGAAGCCGGCGATCGAATGGCGCTGAAAAAAATACATGTCATTGCCAAGTTTACCGCAGACGAGGATCTTGTGATGCTGGACCGGGAAAAAGTCAAAATTGCTTTTGCCAATATCATTGTCAATGCCATCGAAGCCATGGAAGAAGGGCGCGGCCTGCTCCAGATCACGACGGAACGAGCCTTGCATAAACTGGTTATTTCCATTCGCGACAACGGCTACGGCATCAGTCCCGATCACCTGAACAAACTCTTCGAGCCCTATTTTACTTCCAAACCCGGTGGTATGGGGCTGGGGCTGGCATCTACCCTGAATATCATACAGTCGCACGGCGGCACGATCGATGTGGAATCCCAGCAAGGGGTAGGCACCACGTTTTATCTGACGTTTAATGCAACACAAACAAACCAACAATGATACAAAAGAAAATTCTCGTCATCGATGACGAAGTCGATATCCGCGAAAACATCAAAAGAATCCTCACCGGCGCCGGCTATTTCGTTCAAACAGCCGACAACCTGCGCAATGCCATTAAAATACTCGTCGAACAACCGGTGTTCGATCTGATTACCTGCGATATCATGATTCCCGCCGCCGGCGGTTTCGAACTGATTGACGAAATCAAATCAGACAAGAAATATGCACACATCCCGATTCTCATGATCACGGGCATGGATGTGGAAGTGTTGCACGCCACTACGCACTCGGCCGATGCCGTGCTGATGAAACCTTTCAGCGCTGCCGATTTGCTGGGCAAGGTGAAGGGGTTTATGTGAGGATTTGAGGATGTGAGTGGATGAATTCAACTCGGATCCAGGCTTGTACAAAGGATTTGTTCGGCTTCGCCTCACGTGGGCATGATGGGGACGCGGATTTTGCGGATTGTGCGGATTTAAACGGATTTTTTAGTGGCCTGACGGCCACTTGTTGATTATCTACGGATTAAACCGCCTTCGGCGGGTGGATTTACGAGGCATCGGGTGAAGAATGAAAATCATTGGTTGTAAACTTCTTCTTCGTACATATATAATTTTCGATTTGATCTACGCCCGCCGAAGGCGGA
>Ga0209717_1004925_pt1 | contig 10784 bp, 6 predicted proteins | sample AD_UKC048_MetaG_FD_184418 | JGI IMG/M metagenome (GOLD analysis project Ga0209717, IMG submission 184418) | Active sludge microbial communities of municipal wastewater-treating anaerobic digesters from USA - AD_UKC048_MetaG (SPAdes) (version 2) | ecosystem: Engineered > Bioreactor > Anaerobic >... | reverse complement strand
TGTGGCCAGCTTGCGGCCTTTCAAATGATGAACCGCCAAGCGCAGCTCAATGGTATCGGGATCTATAGTCAAGTAAAAGTATTCTGATTTGTTGTACTTATGTTGTACTAGAGGGTTTTAAAAATTATAGAGTACCAATAAATACAATACCTTACAGGCGTTAAGAAGATATAAACTAGTTAGCTGACATTTTACAAAACAACCCTATGAACTTTAATTTTAATGAAATTCTTAGATTACGTGAAATCAACAAAATTTTCGAATCTGAAATCTCAATTTTGGAGCAAACCACGCCTAATTTATTTATTCCCGAAATTGACAATACAATCTTTCTAAAAAGTAGAGAAGATTATTTATTCCGATTTCAAAAATTTAAATATCTAATTTTCATTATAGTCGATGATTCTTTTTCAACAAACTTTGAAGACAAACTTAATGATTGGAAATCCAAAATTTGTGACGAAAATAATGGTAACAAGAATTACTATTTTGATTTGTATTCATTGAACAATTTTATTTTAGGGTGTTTGCCTGGAAAATATCAGACAAAATCAAATCGAATTTTATGGGCATATCTTGAAGAATTTGGCTACAACGAAGGCTATGAAAAAATTAAAGAAATATTACCTTATATAGAAGACACTGAAATAGAAAGTGATTTTAAAAATAATTTGAAACTATATGACGCTCTAAAAAATGAACAAGAATATCTTTTAGAAATAATTAATTCAAAAGACTATTTACAACTATTTAGTAATTGGCTAACTAAAAAAAATAACGAAAGTGTTTTAAATGCAACAATAGATTTTTTAAGGTTTCAAAAATTTGATGAAGAAAAAAAAGATATTGATTTATTGACTGAAAATGTGTTTGACAGAATAGAGGAAATAAAAAACGTCAGCTAACAGCTAGAGTTTCGTTGCGTGCGCAGCACGAACAATGAAACTCCTGTTGAACTGCTTGTCCCGATGCGTCGGGAGAACTGGAGTACCTGCCGTCAACACTATGGAGTTATCGTAATAATTTTAGAGAGAATATCAAGAGGATTTATAGTCCTCTTTTTTTTTGGGAGTAATTTCACGAGGTTTTCTCGTATTTTCGGTCACTTTTGGACATAAAATCCCTTATCCATAAAGTTAGTTTTTACAGGGAATAGTGTTTTGGCTACCGAAGGTTTAGTTCAACAGGCGTTTGGCAATATGGCGGGATTAGGCATAATTTGAAGATGGTTTTGTACTTGGAAAATTAGTCATTAACCGAAAGTTTAGGCTTCCTTAATCCGCCACATCGCCAAGCAGCCTAAGGTTAGTGGCAAGCAAAAAAAGAAATTAGATGCTCAAATTAGAATAATTGATTTTGTATCTTTGAAAAAAAAGAAAATGAGAATAGTTCAATTAAATATACCAGACAGTGTCGATTTGAAGGATTACGATTTTTCAATGATAATAGCAGCAAAACTTTATGAAGACGCGAAATTGTCAGCGGGACAAGCGTCTGAAATAGCTGGACTTACCAAAAGAGCGTTTATTGAAATTCTCGGTAAATACGGTGTTTCAGTTTTTAGTAGTTCCATTGATGATTTACACTTAGATATTGCAAATGCATAGCATCGTAATTTCAGATACCAGCACATTAATTCTCCTCCATAAGATAAATGAGTTCGATCTTTTGAAAGGAGTCTACGGTAAACTTATAACAACTCCAGAAATCGCTAATGAGTTTGGAGAGCAATTGCCAGATTGGATAACTGTGCAAAGTGTTAAAGATGAAAAATATAAAAAATTCTTAGAAACTCAAGTAGATCGTGGAGAAGCAAGCGCATTGGCATTAGCTTCAGAATTTGAAGACGTTTTACTTTTACTAGATGATTTAAAAGCTCGTAAACTTGCAGCGAAATTGATGCTTAAAACAACAGGAACACTTGGTATTATTCATAGAGCCAAGCAAATGGCTATAATTCCAAAAGTCAAACCTTTGATTGATAAACTACTATTAACAAACTTCAGAATATCAAGCGAAGTAGTAAATGAAATTTTGCGATTAAATGATGAATAAATTGCCAGCCACTACAATGGATTTGGGCATTATGCTTAATACAAAGTTAGTTTTGTATTTGAGATGATTTGGATTTTTATCAAAAAACCAAACCCTTTCAAAGTTCAAAACTCCGAAAGGGTTGCTAGCTTCGTACTATTTTTGAGCTACCATTTTACCGAAAATGATAGAAAACAATAGTACACTTTAAATAAAAACCAATTAATACACATTTAACTAAACTATTTTTGATATCATTTTATTCAGCCAAAACTAATTTTTTCAGGCTGTTATATACCGCCAACTCTACATCGGCGTGGTTTTTTGAATTGCATTGTTCTAGTAAATCATTTAATGTATTTGGATTTACAGTTTGCTTTTTTTCTATTTTTAAAAGCAGTTGTTGTGATAAATCACTTAGACTTTTTGATAGGGGCAAAAGCGGTTGAATAAGCGGAGCATTAGAACTTAATTCGATTAACTTAGCATCTACATTAACCCATTTTTTCAGGTAATCCGTTACCAAAATCTGGTTTTCTGAGCTTTTATTTTTGAAATAATTAGTCACAGCAGCATCAAAACTCAAAGCATCTTTGGCATCTGGTGTGCAAGCATCTGCAAATAGGGTGAAAGGCGAATAGGTTTTATATTCGGTGCCTTCGCTATTGCGAGAATAGATTTTCAGCGGTTCGCAAATATTCGAGAAATCCTCCAAAGCAGTATTCGTTTGGTTGTTGCTGATGTTTCTCAATAGCACTTCCTTATTTCGGATATGTGTGATTCCTAATTCTTCAAATTGCAAAGAAATAACATTCATTCTTTTGCGTAAGCTAGCCATATCCGTAATATTTTCATTAGACCATAATCTTTCAGCTATGGCAGCAGTTCTTGGCCAAATTCTAGAATCTATGGTTGTTGGAGTGACAAGTTCGCTCCACATTGGGGCTTCGCCACCCAAAATTCTTGCTTTTTCTTCGGCAGTGAGCGTGATGTTTTTTGGCATTGGATCATTCAAATAATGACTTTCGACACCTTGCATTAAATCAATATAATAGCCGTTTGACAAAACTGTTTTATATCCATTTCTCACAGCATTTACTAGTGATTGACCCGCTGCAATGCCTTCATTTGCTCCTCTCCAAGAATGAATTATGGCGTCTTTTGATAAGTTTTTTGTCATTATTTCTTCCCAACCCATCAATGTTTTGTTGTGTTTTTTTAACATTGGAATCAATTGCATAGTGAAATAGGTTTGCAGTTCGTGATTGTTTGCAAAATTATTTTTCTTTTTGAATTCCTGAATTTTTGGATTAGAATCCCAATCTTTTCCTTCGTTTTCGTCTCCGCCAATGTGAAAATAATTCCCTGAAAACAACGGACAAACTTCGTCGAAAATTTCACTCAACAATTGATATGTTTTTGGATTCGATGGGTCTAATGTTGGCGTGAAAATCCCTGAATTTCTTTCGAGTGAATAGGTGTTTTTATCAAAATTGAGTTTGCTTCCCACTTCAGGATAAGCGGTCAAGATGGCTGTGCCGTGTCCTGGAACATCTATTTCAGGAATCACCATAATGCCTCTTTCATCAGCATATTTCACAATATTTTTTATTTCTTCTTGCGTGTAGTAATTTCCATCAGATGCCAATTGAGTTAGCTTGGGATGATTTTTCAATTCGATTCTCCAGCCTTGATCATCGGTTAAATGCCAATGAAAAACATTCATTTTCATTGCAGCCATGGCATCCAAATTTCTTTTGATAACATCCACAGGTTGAAAATGGCGAGCTGCATCTATCATCAATCCACGCCAAGTAAATCTCGGAGAATCCGAAATCGTAACCGTTGGAAAATAATAAGAAGTACTATTATTTTGAAGTAACTGCAATAGCGTTTCCAATGCGTGCATCGCTCCTAAATCGGAATTAGCATTGATGATAATTTTGTTAGATTGGATTTCTAATTGATAACTTTCATCTTGGTTTATTCCAACATTTCCAGCTTTAGAACAATTTATTTGCAATTGTGCTGAAGGGAATTCATTGATTTTGGTCACGAAACCTTGGTCAAAAAACAGTCCGGTTCTGCCATCTAATCTTCGCAAAAACTGTGATGTTCTAGCAAAAATTCGAGGATTTGGATTGCCGGTAATATTTACTTTAAAATTTTTATCTAAAGCAAAACTGCCATTTGTTACGCTAATGGATTGTGGCCAGGGCATTAAATTTAAGGCATCGGTTTTTATCTGAGCATTGGCTAAAAAGCTTGATACGAATAGGATGAAAAAGTATTTCATTGTTTTTTTTGATTGAATTTTAATACTCAAAACGTTTAAAAGCTTCAATGGCTTCATACTCGGCAAGGCCTAAATCGTCATACAATTTAGCTGTATGTTTATTTCTATCCTCGGCTCTCACCCAGAATTCTCTAGGGTCACTTCCTTGGAACATCACTCGGTCTTTTTGAGATTGATGGTACAAAATAGCATGTCGTTTGAGAGTTACTTCGTCTGGACTCAACGGAACGGCCATGTCAATTTCGTGTAAATCCCATTCGTGCCAAGCGCCTCGGTACAACCACAACCAACATTCGTCCATATAGGGTTTTGGTTTTAATTTTTTCAAAGCGGCAAAAATTGCGTTCAGACAAACTTCGTGAGTTCCGTGTGGATCAGCAAGGTCTCCTGCAGCAAAAATTTGATGCGGTTTTATTTTGGCAATAATATCCGTTACTAACTTGATGTCGTCTTCGCCAATTGGTTTTTTCTTTACTTGCCCTGTTTCGTAAAAAGGCATGTCTAAAAAGTGAGTATTCTCATCTTTTAACCCAATGTATCTCACGGCGGCAAAAGATTCGCGTCGGCGGATAAGTCCTTTTAATCTTCGAACTTCCGGAGAATCTACCTGATTTTCAGTTTTATTATTCAAGAAATCTATGGCAGCTTGGAAATTTATTTTACTTTCATCGTCTCCCACAAAATCATTACAAACTTCGGCAAATTTCAATGCCTCATCATCTGTAACGGCAATATTTCCGGAGGTTTGATACACGACATGAACCTCGTGACCTTGTTTGATTAATTTTGAAAAAGTTCCCCCCATAGAAATCACGTCATCATCTGGATGCGGACTAAAAAGGACAACTCTTTTTTTGGCTGGATTCGCTCTTTCGGGTCTGTTGCTGTCGTCAGTATTGGGTTTTCCTCCTGGCCAACCCGTAATGGTGTGTTGCAACACATTGAACATATTGATATTCAAATCATAAGCTGAACCACCAGAAGCTAACAAATCAGACATTCCGTTGTTATTGTAATCTCTGTCGGTTAATTTTAGTATGGATTGATTCGTTTTTTGGCACAGCCAAACAATCGCTTTGCTTTTTAATTCCTGTGTCCAAAGACATTCTCCAACAAGCCAAGGCGTTTTGTATCGCGTCAATTCAGAAGCCGCAGATTGGTCTAAAACAAATGTGGTATTGTTGTGGTTTTGCAAAAAGGTAGCAGGAACTTCGGAGCTAATATCGCCTTGAATAGTTCTTTTGATGATGTCGGCTTTGTTTTGGCCCCAAGCCATCAACACAATTCTTTTGGAACGAAGAATGGTTGAAACTCCCATCGTAACCGCTCTTTTAGGCACAAAGTCAATTCCATTAAAATCGAAAGAAGCATCGACTCTCGTAATGTGATCCAAAGTGATGATTCGAGTTCCAGAATTGATGTGTGAACCAGGCTCGTTGAAACCAACGTGACCTGTTCGACCTATTCCTAATAATTGAAAATCGAGTCCGCCGGCATTTTTAATTTTCATTTCATAATCAATACAATATTGATTCAAATCTTCAAAAGCAACTGTTCCGTCGGGGATATTAACATTTTCAGGATCAATATCAATGTGATTGAAAAGATGCTGGTGCATAAAATAAAAATAGCTTTGATTGTTCTCTTTTGACATTGGATAATATTCATCCAAATTGAAAGTGATGACATTGCTAAAACTAAGCCCTTCTTCTTTGTGCATTCGAACTAGTTCTTCGTACACTTTTATAGGTGAAGAGCCTGTTGCTAAGCCCAATACGCAAGGTTTGTTTTTGGCTTGTTTGGATTTTATTAATTGTGCGATTTCTTGTGCAACAATTTTAGAGGCTTCTACCGAATTTTTGAAAATTTCATTGTGAATTTTTTCAAATCGGGTTTCTTCAAATTTACCAGGACTTTTATAGCTAATGTCAGGTTTGATTTCTAAAGCAGTTTTCATCTTAATTTTTTTTACTAATTTAAAGAATAAATTTTTATAAATGGTGCAAGTAAATCAAATACTTACACCATTTTTAATAAACAAATTCAGTTTTTTATTGGAAGTAAATCAACTTCCGTTTTTTATTGAAAAGGGTTAATTTTTTAATTTTGAATAATTTCTACATCTTTATCCCACCAAAGTCTTGTTCCACCATTGTCTGGGCCGCCCAACAAAGGAAGTGCTGATGCAACACCTTGAGGGTTTCCTGCTTTTTCAGAATCAACAAAATTCACTCTGCGAATTCCCAAAGCAGAATCGATAGTTCCAGCACTAGCATTTACAAGCACAGGAAACAATTTTGGGAAACCAGTTCTTCTGTACTCAGACCAAGCTTCTTGTCCTTCTGGGAAATTGGCAATCCATTTTTGGGTAATAATTTGTTGCAATTGTGCTTTTTTGGTAGCAGCTGCATCATATTTTACAGGAACAGTGTTTACAGCTACACCATTGTTTCCTGCATCTACAGGATCTACATAATTTTTAGGCAAATTTGTTGAAGCTAAATAAGTCGCAACTCCTGAAATGCCATGTTGTTCGAATGAAGCTGTAACGCCATCTTCATATAAACTTTGAGCAGTTCCAGAACCCATATTCCAATCTCTCAATTTTCCTTCGGCTCTCAAGAAATAGACTTCGGCAGTTGTCATCCAAATGGTTGCTTTGATATTTACGGATGAAAAATCTTGGCGATCCGATTTATTGGCAATTTGAATCCCAGTGCGAATGCCTTTGTATTCTCCAGGAAATTGTTTGGAAGTTAAGAAAAAAGCCGATAATCTTGGGTCGTTGTAACCACCCATAATTGATTCCATGTCAGCTGACATTTTGATATCGCCCCAACCTTGGCTAATGTCAGAAATTGGATTACTGTAGTTTTTAGGTTGAAGCGTAAAAGTATCCGCTTTGGTTGTCAAAACTCCAAATTCTTGGGCTACGGCCAATTCTGCTTGTTTTTTGGCTTCTGCTGGATTTACTTTTACTATTCGCATGGCTAATCTAAGACGCAAAGAGTTGGCATATTTTACCCATTTGGAATAATCACCTCCGTAAGAAGAAACATCTGAAGAGGCAAACAAGGAAGTTTTATTTCCGGCGATATTGGCTTTTGCAATGGGCGTTAAACCAGTGATGGCTTTGTCCAATTCAGAGAACATTTGTTTATAAACGTCTTCTTGAGAATCATAAGGGAAAACCGTTGTGTTTGGTGTTCCAAAGGATGAATAAACACAAGGCCCGTAAATATCGGCAATTCTGTGCATGGCTTGAACTTTTATAATCAAGGACACATAATAAAACTCGTCATATTTCCCTTCGGCTTGTTGTTTAACTTTCAAAGCATTAGACATAACGCCTCTGTATGCGGATTCCCAAGCTTGATTGTTCCAGCCATTATTCAATTTATACTGAGGATTGTTTCCATTGGCAAAACCAGTTGGAGTAGCCATATAACCAGACCAAATGTCTCCTTGTAAGTTTTGAAAGATTTGATAAGGCCAAGCAGTAAGCAAAATCACGTTGCTGAACATTGGCGAAAATGGCGCTTTTATCGTGTTATAATCTTGTTCTAATTGAGAATTGGTCGCTCCTTGCGGATTGGTGTTTATACTCTCAAAATCTGATGTACAACTTACTGCTGAAAGCAAAGTGATACAGATAGCGGTTGTTTTTATTTTATTTAATATCATGATTTTTTTATTAGAAAGTTACATTTAAATTAAGACCCACACTTTTGGTTGACGGCATTCCATACACATCAACACCTTGTAAACCTTCACCTGAACTCAATGCAATATTTGGATCGAAAGGAGCGTCTTTGTAAATAAAGAACAAGTTTCTTGCGATTAATGATAAACTAGCAGACTGTAAGAAAGGTAATTTTTTGGTATTGAAATTATATCCCAATGAAATCTCTCTAACGCTTATGTTGGTTGCATCATACACATATTCTCCAGTAGCTTTGTTTCTTCCTCCAACATTGTTGTAATATTGAAAAGCATCCATTGAAGTAACTGGAGTTACACCATCGGCAGCAACAGCGTCAATTTTTACTACACCACCATTATTTCTGGCATCGCCTGTAGCTTTAGAAACTCCATTGTAATCGTTGATAGCTTCAGTCAAACTCATTACTTCTCCTCCAAATCTTCCATCCAAAAGCACATTCAAATTAAAAGCACCATATTTGAAAGTATTGGAAAAGCCCAGCATAAAATCAGGGTTGGCATTACCCACTTCTTCCCAATCCGTCAATTGTACATTTCCTGTACCGTCCAATAAAATTTTACCTTGGGCATTTCTCAAAATATTTTTTCCTTCGATGATACCAAAAGGTCTTCCTTCGTTCAATACATAACGATAGTTGTTCGAACCTGATGGAGTCAAAACGATTTGTCCACCTAATTCAGTTGGAATTCCGGTTACTTTATTTGTGTTTTGGGAATAATTCAAAGTAGCGTCCCAAGAAAATTTGTCTTTTTCGATGATTTTACCATTCAAGATAATCTCCATCCCTTTGTTTTGAACACTTCCGCCATTGTAGGCATAATTCACGTATCCATTCGGGTCTGTAGAAGGAGCGGCAACGGTAATTAACTGGTTGTCGGTTGTAGAATCGTAGTAAGTGAATTCAAATCCAAGTCTGTTTTTGAACATTCTCCACTCTGTACCAAACTCCCAAGCGGTTTGCATTTCTGGTTTCAATGAAGAACCCGGTCTTGGTCCAACTGATGGTGGAACCAGGATTCCTCCCACAATTGTTGACGAAGGCGTTGTCAAATAAGATGGTACATCGTTACCTACTTGAGCCCAAGAAGCGCGAACTTTTCCAAAACTGATCCAGTCCGGCATTTTGGTCATTTCGCTGATAATTCCAGATGCGCCCACTGATGGATAGAAATAAGAGTTGGTATCGGTGTTGACCAATGTAGATGACCAGTCATTTCTGCCCGTGATGTCAAGGTACAAATAGTTTTTGTACCCCAAAGTAGCCGTTGCAAAAATGGATTGAATTTCTTTGTTTCCACCGGCAACTTGTTGATTTTCGGAATTGTTCACAAAATTTCCCAACGTAAACCAGTTGGCATACACCAAACCTCCACTTCCTCTACCTGAGTTTAATATTGTAGAACCGTTGGCAGTTTTGGCAAAGCTGGTTCCCAAAATCGCATTGAAACTTAAATCTTCATTGAATGTTGTATTGAATTTCGCCAAGAAATCTCCGTAGTTTTGAGTACCCACCGTGTTCACGTTGATGTAAGTTCCGTTGATATGCGAAAGTGAAGTCGCTGAAGTCGCGTATATTTCTTTTTCGAAATTAGATTCCAAACGGTCGTAGCTGTATCTTGCGGATAAATCCAACCATTCGTTTACTTTGTAATCCAGGCTAAGTCTTCCTTTGAAAAAACGATCTTCATTAACCGAAGCATTTCTCTTGATTAACCAATATGGGTTTTGAGAATCTTCGTTTGGAGTCGTAATCCAATTTTGCGCCATCAAGTTTCTGGATGGATCGAAAACTTCAAAATTTTGTTTGTAATATTCTAGAGTTTGACCTCCTCTTGGCATCGAATAAACCGCAGTTATCGGATTGAAATAAAATCCATTTACAGGTCTGTTGTTGATGTTTTGGCTCACGTAATTCGCATTGGCAGTAACCACCAATTTATCGTCCAAGAAACTGTTGACTTGGTTAATGCCAAAATTATTTTTGCTTAATTTATTTCCTTCGATAATCCCGGAAGCAGTCGTGTTGGCATAAGAAACTGTCGTAAAAGAAGTATCGGTTCCTGAAGTGTAACCCACGGAAGTAATTTGGGTTGAACCTGTATTGAAGAAATCTTCAACCTCATCCTTGAAAGTTCCTTTGGTGTAACTCCCATCAGGATTTTTACCCCAAGTCGTGGAAGCTCCGGCAGCCGAAGAAGCCACGTATTGATTTTGGAATTTTGGCAAATAAGCCGCTTGTTCAAAATTGGTAACCGAAGAGACTTTCAAGTTGGCTTTTTGCGCTTTGGCTTTTTTGGAAGTCAACAAAATAACGCCGCTAGCTCCTAAACTACCATATAATGCAGATGCAGAAGCTCCTTTTAGAACTGTCATTCCTTCATAATCGTCAGGATTCAAAAGAGAAATAACATCTCCTCCATCGGTATTTCCACCAGCCAAACTACCAAAAGTTTCGTTGGGTTGAGTAGTACTTGTACCCATCAATGGCACACCATCAATAACATATAGCGGTTGATTGTTGGTAAGAGAAGAATTCCCTCGAATCACAACTTTAGCCGATCCACCAGCACCCGAAGCGCTTTTGGTCACGGCAACACCAGCAATTTTACCAGCCACCGTGTTCATTAAGTTGGCATCTTTTACGCGAACCAATTCTTCCGATTTTAATTCTTGAACAGATGAAGTAACAGCTTTTTTAGATTTTTTGATACCTAATGAAGTAACCACAAC
>Ga0209717_1004922_pt1 | contig 10792 bp, 10 predicted proteins | sample AD_UKC048_MetaG_FD_184418 | JGI IMG/M metagenome (GOLD analysis project Ga0209717, IMG submission 184418) | Active sludge microbial communities of municipal wastewater-treating anaerobic digesters from USA - AD_UKC048_MetaG (SPAdes) (version 2) | ecosystem: Engineered > Bioreactor > Anaerobic >... | reverse complement strand
CGGAGATCGCCGCGCTCAAGGCGGCGGCCGCGTCGGTGCGCTTCGAGCGGGACGCCGCCGCCTACGCCGTCGCCGTGGTCCGGGCCACGAGGCCGTCGCGGGACGGCAAGCAGGCCGCCGGCGCCCTGCGCGAGCTGTCGCGCTACATCGAGTACGGCGCCAGCCCGCGCGGCTCGATTGCGCTGTACCGCGCGGCCCGGGCCGCCGCGCTGCTCGCCGGCCGCGACTACGTGCTGCCCGACGACGTCAAGCGATCCGCTCCGGCGGCGCTACGCCACCGCGTCATCCCGTCCTACGAGGCGGAGGCCGACCGGGTCGGGCCGGACGCCATCGTCAAGGGCGTGCTGTCGGCCGTGCCGGTGCCCTGATGGACGACGCTTCGCTGCGCGAGCGGATACGCGCCCTCGTGTTCGCCGCGCCGGCCCTGTCCGAGGCGCTCGCCTCGGGCGGCTTCAGGTCGGTGTTCAAGGGGCGCGGCATGGACTTCGAGGCGCTCCGCGAGTACGAGGCTACCGATGACGCGCTGCGCATGGACTGGAACGCGACCGCGCGCTTCGGTCGGCCCTTCGTCAAGACCTATAAGGACGACCGCGACCTGACGCTCTACCTGATCGTCGACGAGTCCCGCTCGATGGACTTCGGCGCCGGCCGGGCCAAGCGCGAGACCGCCGCCCTGGCCGCCTCGCTCCTGGCCTACGCCTGCTCGCTCAACGGCATCAGGGTGGGCGCGCTATTCTTCGGCGGCGCCACCGCGATGGACGGCCGCGCGCCGGCCTCGGGCCAGGGAGCCGCCCGGGCGCTCATGGAACGTCTCGCCGCGGGGCCGGCGAGCGCCGCTGCGCCGGCGAGCGCCGCGGGGCCGGCGCGGTTCGGGTCAGAACTCGGCGCGGCCCTGACCGCCGCCTCGTCCATCCTGAAACGCCGTAGCCTCGTCCTCGTCGTCTCGGACTTCATGTGCTCGGGCTACGCCCTGCCCCTGGCCCTGCTGGCCAGGCGCAACGACGTCGCGGCCCTGCGCGTGCACGACCGCCTGGACTCGGCCCCGCCCGCCCTCGGCCTGACGCTGCGATCGGCCGACGCCGAGTCGGGCGAGCGGCGCCTCGTGACGCCCCGCTCGGCCGCGTACCGCCGCGAGCGGGAGCGATGGGCCAAGGCCGCCCGGCTCGAGTGGCTCGTGGCGCTGTCCGCGGCCAAGGTGCCGTATCTCGAGATGGACTCGTCCACCGACCCGGTCGAGGAGCTCATCGCCTTTTTCGGCCGGAGGAGGAGCGCCTGATGGGCGTCATCGGGCGGCGCCCCCGCCGCCGCGTCGGCGGCCCGCTCGTGGGCGCGGCGCTCGCCGTAGCCCTCCTGGCCGCCGCGCCGACGGGCGCTCGCGCCGAGGCGGCGGAGGCTTCTATCCTGAGAGTCGAGTTCGACCCTCCTACCTTCTACCCCGGGCAGGCGACGCTGGCCTACGCGACCCTCGATCCTGGAACGGCTTCCTGGAGCGAGGCCGTCCTGGCCGTCGTCTCCGAGCGGCCCGACGAGGCCGGGGCTCCCGAGACCGGGGCTCCCGAGGTCGAGATCCTGTCGGCCCGGCTCGAGCGTCGAGGCGGCCAGCCGATACTGATCGTCCGCTTCGTCCCGTGGACGGCGGGCCGGGGCCTCATCCCGGGCATGGAGCTTGGCGGCCTCGCCGTGACGGGCCTACGCTTCGACTGCGCCAGCGCCCTGACCAGCCTGCGGCCTCCCGTCTTGCTGCCCCAGCTCGAGCCTCCGGGGCTCCGCTCGCGGCTCTACCTCGCCGGAGGCGTCGCCCTGGTCGCGCTGCTCGCCGGCCTGACCGCGGCCTTCCGCGCCGCGCCCTGGTTCGGCGCCATCAAGGCGCGATGGGCCGCCGCGAGGAGCCGGAAGGAATTCGACGCTCTACTGGAAGCGGTCGTCGAGATCGAGCCGGAGACGGCCGCCTGGGCCGCGCTCTGCGCCGCCGTCAGGCGTTTCGTCGGGACCAGGACCGGCGTCGACTGGAGCGCCATGACGGCGTCCGAGATAGCGCTCTCCCCGGAGGGCCCCGTGCCGGGTCCTACCCGCGACGCCGCGGCCGCGATCCTTTCGTCCGGGGACGCCGCCCGTTTCGCGGGCTCGGTCGAAGCCGGCCTGGCTGACGCCGTCGCAGCGGCCCGCGCGGTCGCGGACAGCCTCGACGAGGCGGAGCGGGCGCCGTGATAGCCTTCGACCATCCGCTCGCGCTTGCGCTGTGCCTGGCCCCGGTGGCCGCCGCCGTGGCGGGGGCCCGAGGGCGGAACCGGAGCCGTCTCGTAGTCTTGCCGCTCGACGTCTGGGGCGGCGCCATCAGCGCCGAAGCGCCTGCGCCTTGGCGGGCCGCGCGCGCGGCCTCGGCGCTGCTGTTCGCCCTGGCCTGGATGGCGCTGTCGGTAGCCGCCGCCGGCCCGGCCTCCGTCGCGGAATCGGCCGGCCGCGCCAACGCCGGAGCCGACGTGGTGTTCGTGCTCGACGCTTCGCCGAGCATGGCCGCCCGAGACCTCGAGCCGACCAGGCTGGAGGCCGCCAAGGCTTTCGTGCTGTCCTGGCTCGGTTCGCCTGAGGGCGCGTCGGGGGCCGCGGTCGGCCTGGTGGCGTTCGGGGCCGAGGCCGCGCTCGCCTGCCCGCCGACCGTCGACTACGCGGTCGTGGCCGAGCGGCTCGCCCTGATACGGCCAGGCATCCTCGGCGACGGCACCGCCATCGGCCAGGGGCTGGCGAGCGCGTACCGCCAGGTAAAAGCCTCGGGTGCCGCGCGCGCCCTCGTGGTGCTCCTGAGCGACGGGGAGGACAACGTCGGCCTCGTGCATCCGGCCGACGCGGCGCGGGCCGTCGCCGCCTCCGGGGCCGCGCTGCTCGTGGTCGGCCTAGGCTCCCGCGGCGACGTGCCGATCGACTACGTCGATCCGGACAGCGGCCAACGCATGAGCGGCGCCTATCGCTCCGGCTTCGACGACGCGGCGCTGGCGGCCGTCGCCGCCGCCGGCGGCGGCGAGTACCGCTCGGCTGGAGACGCGAAAAGCCTCGAGGCCTTGGCGGCGACGCTCGGCGATTCCGTGTCCGGGCTCGCGCCGAGCGAGCGCTCCGAGGACGGCGGCCGGGTCTCCGCGCCGGGACCGGCCGACTCGTCGCGCCGGCCGCTGGGCCGCGCCCTGGTACTGGCCGCGATGGCCTTGGCCGCCGTCGGCTGGGCGCTACGCGCCCTGGCGCTCGGGGGGCTCGCGTGAGCGGCCTCGCGCCCTGGGCAGTCGCCGCGCTGGTTCCGTACGCGGCCCTGCAGGCCGCGTACCTGAGGCGGCTCGCCACGGTCCCGGAGGCCCTAGGCGGTACCATGGAGGCGAACGGTCGCGCCCGCTGGCGTCGCTACGTGGCGCGACGGGCCGTCGGCGCGGCTTTCGGGGCGGTCTTCTGGGTGCTATGCGCCTTGGCCGCCTCCGGGGCGGTACGCGTGCCGCGCTACGCCACCCAGACGGTGACCGGGGCCGAGCTGGCCTTCGTCCTCGACGCGTCCAACTCGATGCTGAGCGCCGACGAGGGAGTGAGCCGGCTTGAGCGGGCCAGCGATTTCGTCTCGAGACTGGCGGCCGCCGCCGACGGCGCCGGCCTGTCGGTGATAGCGTTCAGGGGCCGTCCGGTCACCCTCTGCCCGTCCACCCGCGATCGCAAGGCCTTCGCCGACGCCCTCCTTTGGGCCGGCCCCGCGGTGACGAGCGCGGCCGGTTCGGACGTCGGCGCCGCGATAGACGAGGCGCTCAGGCCCGCCTTCCCTCCCGGCGCTGCCAGGCTCGTGATCGTCCTCAGCGACGGGAACGATACCGGCGGACGCGCCAAGGCCGCGGCCGCCGAAGCCGCGGCTTCCGGGGCGGCCCTCCTCGTCGTCGGCTTCGGCGGCGACGAGCCGGCCATCGTCGTCGACCCGGATGGCAAGCCCGTGGTCGGCGACGGCGGAACGCCCGTCAAAAAAGCCATAGACGAGGCCGCGATGCGCGACTGGGCCGTCGCGGGACGCGGCGAATACCTGCGGGCGTCGGATCCGGCTTCGCTCGGCCGCGCGGCCGCCATCTGCGCGTCCACCTCCTCGTCGAGCGGGTCGAGGAGGACCGTGCGCGTCGAGGTCGACGCGTCGTCGGCCCTGGCCCTAGCCGCGCTCGCGGCTCTGGCCCTGGCCGCCCTGGCGTCCTGGCCGGCGCTCGAGCCGCGACGACCGCCGCTCCGCCGAAAGGACGGTCGTCCATGAGGCGCGGCGTCAGTGTCGCGCTAGCGGCCGTCGTCGCCGTGGTAGCCTCGTCGTCGTCCTGCGGTCGAGGCCCGGCCCCCGCGACGCGGCCGTCTCTGGCAGCGTCGATCAAGGTGGCGCGGGGCAATAGGCTATTCGCCGAGGGCTTCTACCATGAGGCCGCGGCCCTGTACCTGGAGGCCGGGGCAGGCAGCGATCCGACGGCCTCGTACGACCTGGCCAACGTATTCTCGGCCCTCGGCGAGGGCGAGGCGGCCTCGTCGATGCGGGCGCGGGCGGTTGCGCTCGGCGAGGCCGACGGTTACTCCGGGCTACAGGCCAGCGCCTGGTTCAACGAGGGCGTCGACGCCTACGCCGCTGGCGCCTATGACGAGGCGGCGGCGGCTTTCAGGAAGGCGCTGGCCGAGGCGTCCTCCGTCGGAGCCTCTGTCGGCGCCTTCGGCCTCGGGCCGGTCGCGCGGCTCGAACTATCGCGGGCCTACGAACTGGCCCTCGCGGCCCTGGCCGACAAGCGCGAGTCGAGCGCATCCGAGCGCGGCGCCTACGAGGCGGCGCAGGTACCGGGCGAATCGCGGCCTCTGTCCCTGTCCAGGATCGACGAGCGTACTCTGTTCGCCCCGGGCTCCTCCGAGTCCGCCGGCGGGGAGGACCATTGATGCGCGCTTCGATGCGGGCCGCGGCGGCTTTGCTGTGCCTGCTCGCCGGCGCGGCCGGGTGGGCCCAGGACGAGCGTCGTGTGGCCATATCGCCGGATCGGCCGGCCGTCGGCTCGTCCTTCGTCATCGAGGCGTTTCTGCCGGGCGAGCGCGCCGAGGCGCTCGAGGCGATCGAACCGGATATTCTGGGGCCGGCCAGGTTCTCCGGGGCGGACGTACGGCCGGCGCAGACGTCCGGCGGCGGGCCGGCCGCGACTATTACGTATCGCTTCGTGGTCGAAGGCGCAGGCCGGATCGACGTGCTGGGCCTGATCGCGGTATCGGGGACCCGTACCCTGAGCCTCGGGTCTTGGTCGATCGAGACCGAGAGCCTCGATCGGGGGCCGGTCGCCCGAATCGGTTCGTGGTCAGCCCCCGCTTCCGTCTACGAGCGAGAGGTGTTCGTGATCGAGGCCAGGGGCCCCGACGGCTCTCCGGTAGCCTGTCCGGCGCTGGCCGTGGAGGGACTGCTGCTCGATCCGATACCCGGCCGGACGGGCGCCTACTACGCGGTCGCTCCGGCAGCCGGGGCCGCTCGGTTGCCTTCGCTCAGGCTCGATGACGGCTACGGCCCCTTCGAGCTCGGTGAGCGTCCCGTGAGGATGCGTTCGTTGCCGGCCGAGGCCGAGGGCGTCATGGCCGTCGGCGGGCCGTGGCGGCTGGAGCTGTCGTTTCCGGGGCAGGCCGGCTCGGCCGACAAGCCGAGCTTCAGCTCGACGAGCCTAAGCTCGGGAGATACGCTGTCCTGGGAGCTACGCGCCGTAGGCTCGGGCTGGCCCGGCCTCGCCGGCTGGCCGAGGCTGACGATACGGGCGGAGGGGATCGGAGAGCGTCGCGTCGCGGAGGCGGTACGGTACGTCGAACGCGGGAAGGGGCGCCTCGACTACGTGGCCGGCGCGCGTGGCGCCTTCGCGGCCGCCGAGCCCGGCGTCTACGTGATCGAGCCGGAGCCGTACGCCTGGTTCGACCCCGTCGCCCAAGCCGTACGATACGCCGCCGCGTCGGCTGTCAGGGTGGTCGTGACGGAGCGCGTCTCGCCGCCGTGGTCGCCGCCGGCCGCGGTCGCCGAGCTGGCGAGGTCCGCCGCGTCGCGGCTGGCCCGTCGCGACGACGCCTGGGTCGGGGTTGCGGCCGCCGTCTCGGCGGCAGGAAGTCCCGACTGGGGCGCGGCCCTCGATGAGGCAACTCGCGCCGCGGCGTCCGACGGCGGAACGCCGCGCGAGCGCGCGGCGCTAGCCGCGCTAAGCCTGCTGGCCGATACGGGCTCCGAGCGCGATCGCGCCGCCGCCTACGCCGAGCTGAAACGGTTGGGGAGAGCGGCCTGTATCCTACCGGGGCTTCCCGCGGCCCTGGCGGCGCTCGACGAGTCGTTCGGTAACCTCGACGACGGCGCGGATGTTTTACCGCCGTTCGGGTATCCGGCGGCGGGCGCTGTCGTCCTGTCGGCGGCCGCCATCGCCGCGATACTCCGGCGTCGCGCCTCGGACCGCCGCGCCTCTGGTCACGGCTCGCGTCGTCGGCTCTCATTGCCGCTCGGCCTGGCCGTCGCGGGAGCCGCGCTGGCTGCCTTCGCCGCCCTGGCTGCGGCGGAAGAGGCTCGACCCCGCTTCGTCTGCCTCGGCGGCGTAGCGAGGACCGTGCCGTCGGCCGAGGCCGGTGGCTCGGCTATGGCAGCGGGCCGCGGCGGGCGCGTGCTCGAGTCGGCCGGCGGCTGGCTGTTCGTCGAGCCGGCCGGCGGTTCGGCCGGGTGGCTGGCGGCCGACGACGCCGTGGTATATTAGGCCGGCGGGAAGGGGCGCGAGGTGGACTTCGGCGAGATACTCAAGTTGTGGGACGCGAAGACCGGGGCCGCCGCGTTAGCCGAAGCCGGACGCGGTGACGGTAAGGACGGGCCGAAGGAGCGCCGCCTGACTAAGAAGGAGCTAGACGCCTTGCCCGTGGACGCGAGGCTCGACCTCCACGGACTGACCGCCGCGGAGGCGGAGGACGCGGGCGTCCTTCTTCGCGGCGGCGGAGCGCGGAGGCTGTCGCAAGCTGATGATAGTCCACGGCAAGGGCCTGCATTCGGCGTCGGAGCCCGTGTTGGCGGGCGTCGTACGCCGTTGGCTGGAACGCAGGCCCTCGGCCGGCAAATCCGGCCACCCGGACTCGGCCAATGGAGGGACTGGAGCTACCTGGGTTCTATTGAAGGAACGGGAGGATTAGCGCTCGCGATAGATGATGCGCCCTCGGGATAGGTCGTACGGCGACAAGGCTACCCGGACCGTGTCTCCGGGGACGATACGGATGTAGTGCTTGCGCATCTTGCCGGAAAGGTGGGCTAGAATGAGGTGTCCGCCATTCTTTAATTCGACCCTGAACATGGTGTTCGGCAGGGCTTCCCTGACGATACCCTCTACCTCGATAGCTTCTTCCTTGGCCACGATGCCTCCTACGGAGAAATGGGACGCTCTCGCTTGAGCGCGGCGTCCGAAGCGCTATAATAGTACGGGCCGCGCGTTGGCGTGTCAACCTGCCCGTCCGGATGGTTGACAGAGACACGCAATCCATGAATAGTAACTCGCTCGTTTCTATGACGATCCGGCGCCGACGGCGCCCACGCTGACGCTTGAGTATCGAGGAGGGTCCGATGGACAAGGATTTCACCGAGAAGATGCGCGAATCGCTGACCGAGATGAAACAGGATATCCTCGATAAGCTTGTCGCGACGAACGCCGATTTCCGGGCGATCGTCGAGGAGATGGATCCTAAGGATTTCGCCGATGTAGCCTCCGACGATGTCGACAGGAAGATGATAGAGGCGCTCGGCTCCCAGGACCTGAAGCGGCTACGCTCGATCGAGGCCGCCCTGGTCCGTATCCAGCAGGGCCGCTATGGTTCGTGCATGAAGTGTTCGAAGCGCATTCCCCAGGAACGGCTCGTGGCCCTGCCATACGCCGTGCTTTGCATCGAGTGCCAGAAGAGCGAGGAACGCCGCAACCGCTAGGTTGCGACAAGCGCTAGGTTGCGACAAGCGCTAGGTTGCGACAAGCGCTAGGTTGCGACAAGCGCTAGGTTGCGACAAGCGCTAGGTTTAACCGAGCTCGACCTGGAAGCGGCCGTCTGGGCCTATGACGGTCAGTCTGTCATAGCCCGCGGCCGCCGCCGCCCGAAGCCCGTCTTCGCGATGCGCGCTCAGGTGGCGGGTCTCATGGGCATCGGCGTTCAGGCATACGCCTACGCCGCGCGCCTTCAATTCTCTCAGTATCCAGGCTGCGGGGTAGGGCGAGTCGGTCTTGCCCCGCGCCATGCCGCCGGTATTGATCTCCACGATCGCCCCGCTCTCGGCGACCGCCTCCACCGCCGCCATCGCCGCGTCCCTGTAGCGGCGCCCCTCCTCGCTGAAGCGCCTCTGGCCGCGGTTGTTCTTGCGGACCAGGTCGAAATGCCCGAGTATGTCGAAGCCGCCAGCGCGCGCGCAGGCGGCCACGGCCGCGTAGTAGTCGTCGACCATGGCTTCGGCGTCGCCGTCGTAGAAGCGCGAGAGGTGGTCGTCGAACTTTTCCTCCGACTCGTCCACGGTGAAGCCGAAGGTCGGCTCGCCGGTTTCGTCGAGGGCCTCCGGGGTCGGGGCCGGCGCTCCGTCCGGCAGGACGAAATGGACCGAGCCGATGCGGTAGTCAAGGCCCGCGCCGTCGAAGCGGCCGTCGGCCGGGCCGCATAGCCCTTCGATAGAATCGACCTCCAGCCCGACGAGGATCCTCATATCGGGGCCGTGCGTCCGCCCCAGCCCGCGTATCGCGTCGACGTAGTCGCCGAGGCTGGCCTGCTTCATCGTCCACCTCGTTACGAACGGCAGCGGAGCGTGGGACGAGAATCCGAGTATCGAGAAGCCCGCCCGGCGCGCGGCGTCCGCCATAGCGGCGGCGGTGGCCTTGCCGTCGCAGAATTCGCAGTGGGTATGGAAATTGGTCAGCATGGGCGGAGTATAGCGCGGCAGGCCTCCCATAGACAACGAAGGGTGGCGCTGCAAATATGCTTCAGATATGCAAAGAAGGGGCCTTGCGCGCATGGATATGCAGAAAATGATTGACCCGGATTGTAGCCGGTGTTACTGTGCGAGGAAACATGGCGCTTGGCGCCATACACATCCGCTACGGGAGGCTCGCGCATGAGCAAAAACCGTTCAAAGTGCCGCATACCTTCGTGCTTTTGTTCGCCTTGATCATCGTCGCCGTCATCGGTTCGTACATCATCCCGGCCGGTGAATTCGATCGAGCCACGGATCCAAATTCCGGGCGTACGGTCGTCGTCCCCGGCACGTTCCATCGCGTCGAGCAGAATCCCCAGCATCCCTTCAAGACCTTCATAGCCCTGCAGAAGGGCTCGATCGACGCGGCGGACGTCGTGTTCTTCGTGTTCTTCGTCTACGCCTCGTTCTATATCGTGTTGCAGACCGGGGCGCTGCACTCGTTCATCGGAGGGCTCCTGAGGGCGCTACGGGGCAAGGAAGTCGTGCTGATCCCCGTCTTCATGTATATCTTCGCGCTCGGCGGCTCGGTCTTCGGTATGTTCGAGGAGACCTTCGGCTTCATCCCGCTGTTCGTGGGCCTGGCCATCGCGATGGGCTACGACGCCATCGTCGGCATGTGCATGGTGTTCCTGGCCGTGGGCATGGGCTTCGCGGCGGCCTTCATGAACCCGTTCACCATCGGCGTCGCGCAGAAAGTGGCCGAACTGCCGCTGTTCTCGGGCATGGGCTTCCGCATCGTCAGTTGGTTCGTGTTCGTGACGATGGCCGTGATCTGGACCGTCCGCTACGCGCTCAGGATCAAGAAGGACCCGAGCAAGAGCCTCCTCGCCGGCGTCGATATGGGCAAGCTGGCGCTGAACCACGATGAGCTGGTGGATAAGAAGGCTACCGGACGCGACCGGCTGATCCTGGCCTGGGTCGTCGGCACCATAGGCGTACTCATCTGGGGCGTCATCGCCAAGGGCTGGTACTTCGACGAGCTGGCCGGCCTGTTCGTCATCATGGGCATAGCCACGGGCCTGATCGCCGGCTGGGGCCCCAGCAAGATCGCCGCCACCTTCCTCGAGGGCTGCAAGGACATCGTCTTCGGCGCGCTGGTCGTCGGCTTGTCGCGCGGTATCCTCGTCGTCATGCGCGAGGCGCAGATCATCGACACGGTCGTCTACGCCATGTCGCAACCGCTCGCCGCGCTGCCGCGATGGATAGCCGCCGAGGGCATGCTCGTCGTGCAGACCCTGATCAACTTCTTCATCCCGTCCGGCTCGGGCCAGGCCGCCACGACCATGCCGATCATGGCCCCGCTGTCCGACCTCCTGGGCATCTCGAGGCAGACCGCGGTGCTGGCGTTCCAGTATGGCGACGGCTTCTCCAACCTGCTGTGGCCGACGACGCTATTGCCGGTCGTCTGCTCCATCGCCAAGATCCCGATCCAGAAGTGGTGGCGCTTCTTCGTCCCGTTCTTCGGCCTCCTCTTGGTCGCCCAGGTCATCTTCATCGCGGTCTCGGTCATGATAGGGCTGGCCTGACGGCCAGAACCGTTCTACACTGACGACGGCGCCCTTCACGGACGGAGGGGCGCCGCGGCGGAAAGGAGACGACGTGAGCGAGTATCTGAGGCTGGCCGGGATCGTCGACGAGGCTATAGCGCTGAAAGCCGCCGAGGCGATCGCCCTGAGCGATGCGATGGCGGCGGATCCGGAGATATCGGAGCGGGAGTTCCGGAGCAGCGAGGCTCACGTCGCGTTCCTCCGGGGCTGCGGCTTCGAGGTGGAGTACCCCTTCTTCGGCATCCCGACGGCCTATAACGGCAAGGTGTCCCGCGGC
>Ga0209717_1004919_pt1 | contig 10795 bp, 7 predicted proteins | sample AD_UKC048_MetaG_FD_184418 | JGI IMG/M metagenome (GOLD analysis project Ga0209717, IMG submission 184418) | Active sludge microbial communities of municipal wastewater-treating anaerobic digesters from USA - AD_UKC048_MetaG (SPAdes) (version 2) | ecosystem: Engineered > Bioreactor > Anaerobic >... | reverse complement strand
ATGGCGGAAGCTACAATCGTGCGATTTCTTTCAACGGACATAAAAGATTTTTTAAATGCAGCGAGTGCGGTAAAATCTGGTGGACAGATCCGATAAGCGAATTTATGCATTTTGTTTCTGAGAATGTTGCGGCTGGAAAGATAATTGCGATAAATAACGAAAAATCAATCAACAGGGCTCTCAAAACAGGATAAAAAAAGAAGGCGCCTAAAAAAAGGCGCCTCATATCTGGGGTGGGAGGGGAATGTGGATAAATCCACAAAAGAATGTTACTTGAAAAAAGGTATCCGTCAAGCAAAATTAATCAAAAAATAATCTCTTGTAATCATTAATGTTATCAGAATAAAAAAAATGATTGTGAAAATATTTGACACCATGCTCATGATATGTATATTACCTCTCGCTGATGTTCGTTGGCTCTGTGATCTTTATTAAGGTTCCTCGTTAGCTCAGTCGGTAGAGCGGGTGGCTGTTAACCACTAGGTCGGCAGTTCAAGTCTGTCACGAGGAGCCATTTTTTTTTGATTTTTCTGAGGTCAGCTTACTGAACTGTAAAAAGAACGCCTTCGTCACACCAGAAAGTGATAAAATTAAGAACATCTATATTCTTGAACTTTTTTTGAATTTCAGAAATTGAAACGGAATTCTTTTTGCGTATGAAGGAAAAAATACTGCCTTCTTCATCAGTAATAGTCTTTGTGAAAACACTGCCATCAAGACGGTAAACTAGACCATACATGCTTTCCTTGTCAACATCGCAGGAATATTTCTTTAAATCGATGTAGCCGGTTTCGATAATATCTTCAATGTCGTATGAGAATTTGTCAAAAAAGGCAGAACAGTTGATCCCTATCAAAGTTTTGTTATCAATGGCTTCTATCTGATAAGGATAAGTTATAATATCCTCCTCAAGTGTCATTAAGGATGTGGTGTAAAAATAATTGTGTTTGAGAATATCTGAAGCGACCGGCCACAGCTTCTTTTTTTGGAACCGGTCGAAAAGATAGGAGAAAAACTCATTTATATATTCAAAAAGCTGATCGTAATTAATATCATCAGGGTCCATTGAATTCATGTCAACAGGTTGCTTTTTTATCCACTTGTTCCAACGGGTTATGATCTCATGGCATGGCATTTCCAGTCCTTTTGCAAGCATAGTTATGATAGACACCATTCTGCCTTTGTTGTAAAGGACATCTATTCCTTCAGCCATTTCACTGATCTTCTCAAATTCTCTTTTATTGAATTGCGGATTGTCAAGAGCTCTGTATGGATACGAGTGTTCTACGGTATAATTATATTCTCTCATTCTGTTGAACATTCTTGTCCCAGGATACATTGATAACCTGAAAACATTTAAAGAAACAGGCCAGAGATTGAATGCGTTTTCAAGATCGTTAAGAAAGTCATCAAATGTCATTTTCGGAAGTCCGGCGATTATATCTATGCCGAAAGGAAGATTGGGAAAGTTTGCCATATACCTGATGATGTTAAGTGCATTTTCAACATTAAGAGAAGTCATCAGGTTTTCATGAACTTTCTGATTTACGGTTTGCAATCCGATGTTAATAAACACATTCATTTCAGCCAGAGATTCTATGTCCTCTCTCGTGAGAAGGTCCGGTCTTGCCTGAATCTCAACAGATGCATGAGGCAGATGAAATTTAAGCATATCAAGTATTTTGACAAAATGCTGATGACTTAAGTTGAAGATCGGGCATCCTATCACTATCTGAGAAACATTTCTGGATACAAAATAGCGCAATTCTTTTTCAAGATAAGCAAAACTGTGATATCTCAAATTGCCTGCCTTGGAAAATTCAACACAGAAATCGCATTTAAAACTACAGCCCCTTGCGACTTCCCAGTAAACGACTGTGTGCTCATCAACTTCGATCATCTCCTTCAGATATGGGGACGGAATAAGATCAAGATCACTGATCACCTTGTTTTCACCGAAGACGAAGGTTTTCTTCACCCGGTCTTTGAATATTATACCGCTTGCAGAGCTGATATCTCTGTTTTCTTTCTTAAGTGATGCCATCTCATACAGAGCGAGTTCCGGTTCATCCTGAATTATAAAATCAAAATCTTTCTTGAGGTATTCTTCCGGATGCGAGAATGTGTCGTGTCCCCACAAACCTTTGATCGCAGGTAATGTTCTGCAGCTTTCAGCGAGTTTTAAAATGTAAGCTGAATTCCAGTAAAGAACACTGAAAAGAATAATGTCGGCATTTTTATTTTTCAAAAGGTTGGCGGTAGTTGCCATGTCGTCGGTCATATAAATGTTTATGATCTCAGTTTCAATGTCACTGACGGCTCTTTCGTCAATAAAAGCTTTTAATGTAAAAAGATGGTACTCTGTGTTTCTGCTTATTCTTGAACGGTTTACATTGACGATTGCAACTTTCATGTGAGAACCTCAAAAGGAATAAAGAAGGTGATCAAGAGCAGATCTAATTAAGTGAACTGAGATAACTTGCTATAGCTCTAAACTCTCTCATTGCAAGTGCGTATTCAACCTTGTCTCCTTCATTTTTAAGAACCTCTTCGATTATTGGCACAAAACCTTTGTCTTCAGTTTTAAGAAGAGCGATTGAAAGAGCTTCACGGACATATGGCTCAACATGTGTGAAAACAGGTTTGAGCTGGTCTTTATAATGTTTTATTTCACCCGAATACCCGATCATGTAAACCGCTTTTTCAACTACGGCAGAGTCTTTGTCCTTAAGCTTTTCCACGTAACATTTAACCTCTTTGCCGCATTCCTGTGACACTTTCGCCCTTGAGACAAACCGCTTAAACATTTCAACAGTCTTATTTGTCGAATCATAGTTAACATCAAGTCTTGCCTGGGTCTTGATCTTTTTGTCAAGGTCTTCAGCACTTAATTCCTGTCCCTTGGTTTCCTTTAAGATCTGCTCTTTTGTTTTCTTTTCTACCCCTGCGACATAGCTTTCGCCTTCACTTATAATACTTTCAGCATGTTTGATAAAGTCAGATGCCATTTCCGGTTCGTACATCATTCTGGTCAATGCATCAGCACCCCATACGATTGATTCATAGAAAAGTATCTTTTCATTCATCTCGTTATATTCAGAGATAGGTTTCTGTTTTGCAAGCTCAAGAAGATATGGAATTGATTTCGGATCACCAAGTATTGCAAGTGCTTCTGCACCTTTCATCGTGATTGATATTTCCTGTCCCCTGTCAGCAAGTTTTGCCTGAGCGATCTCTTCTTTTGAGGGTTTGTGGTCAGGTTTTTTCACAGCATTCTTTGTGAATTTCTTGCTAACCATTTTAAGAAGAGTGTCTGTTGCCTTGAAATCTCCGAATTTTGCAAGCTGAACAGCAAGATGTTCTGCAAGGAATGGCTGTTTCTTGTCGGTTGCAAGCTGTGCTTCAAGTTCTGCAATAACCATGTCAACAGCGAGTTTTGAACGGATATCTGCAAGGACAATGGATGTTTTAAGTTTTGTTGTGGTTTCTATGGAAGCTATTGTGGCAACGAATTCATCGTCTTTCGGACAATCACCCTTTTTCTTTGCTTCTTCATTGTCAATATATTCAGGGCAGAACTGTTTTGTAGCTCTGTCTTTGTTTGCATTCTGAATGTCATTAACTGTAGGGTTCTGACCGTTGTATGCCTTTATAAGTTCTTCTTCGGCAAGTTTACCGAGACGGATAAGAGATTTTCTGGCTTCAGGGAAAAGACTGAATCCCTGTTCTTCATAAAAAAGAGAAGTGACAAGAGGACGGACAGTAGACGGGTCCTGCCATTCACCCATAATTCCGGCAGTTGTGTATTTTGTTCCGAAATCTTCAATGGATGAGTTAAAAACTTTCAATATTTCCGGAACAAGGTGTTTGCTTTCGTTCGGCATCTTTGAAAGTGCTTCTATCGCCGCTCTTTTTGCGACAGATTCTGCTTTTTCACGCATACCGGCTGCAAGCACTTCAGGAGTGTTGATGGAAAAATATTTTGCAAGGATCGGAACAGCATCGGGGTTTTTGAGAAGACCCATCGCCATTGCGGCGCTTTCTAGGGTTTTAAGATTTCTTACATTTAATGAAACGAGGCAGTCATCGACAATTTCTCCAATCCTCGGAATTGACATCGTGCACCCGATCTCACCCGCTGCAAGAACTGCTACTCCGGCTTCAGGTGTTCTATCAAGTTTGAGCAGTTTTTCGCATGTTTTGTCAAGATTACCGATCTCACCCTTCATTTTTTTCAGTGACTGGATCGCATAATTTCTTGATTCCTTCGGATAAAGCTTACTGAGATACTGATCTTCAGGGTTACATGAGATCAAAATCAGAATTGCCGGAATAAGCATTAAAAATGTAAAATTCTTAAACATAACAAATACCTCATTCAATACATTGGTGAATTATTTTAAAGTAACCAAAACTTTCATCAAAATGGACTTTAGCAGAAAAACACAAAATATCAAATTTTTGTAAAAAAAATAACTTTGTGATATTTCGGTAATTGCATTAACTAAGCTTTTCTTGACATGAATCTATTTAGAATATAGCATACGCCGGCCAAAACAAGGAGGTAAGTATGCTTTCAATTCTGCCGCTTGGCTGTTACGGTAGCGACCTTGAAAACAAGAAATGTATCTCAATGCAGATCACCCCTTCTACAGTTATTGACACCGGCTCGCTGATGTCTTCTCTTGATATACCTCAACTGCTTGAAATCAGAAATGTTATTATAACACATTCTCATTTTGACCATATAAAGAATCTCCCAATATTTGCTGATTTCATGCTTTCGCTGGGAAACCATGTTTTTACTGTTTACACAACAGAAAAAATCATGTCTGAGATTAAGACCCACATACTTAACGATCTTATCTGGCCGGATTTTACAAAACTTCCTTCTAAGAGCAAACCAACGATAAATTTTCAGCCGGTAGAGTTTGAGAAACCTTTCTCACTTGACGGAATCGAATTTCTTCCGATAGAGGTAAATCATTTAGTTGAGTCAATAGGTTTTATTATCAGAAAAAACGACTGTTCAATTGCATATTCAGGAGATACTTTTATCTGTGACAATTTTGTGAACCATGTCAACGATGAGCCCACTGTAAAAGCCGTCTGCTGGGAAACATCTTTTCCAAACCGGCTTGAAAATATTGCGGTTGCATCAAAACATCTTACCCCGGCACTTTTGGAAAAGGAACTGTTGAAACTTAAAAGGAAAAATGAAGTGCATACTTTCCATCTTAAACCGAATCTTGAGAATGAGATAATTGAAGACTTGAAAAAAGTTCAGGCAGACATGCCGATAATACCGATGAAACAGAAAAGACCTCTTACTGTATCTTAGCGGAAATCCCGGTATGAAAAGACAGATAATTGTAAATGCCGTTCACGGTGAGAAAAGGGTCGCAATAATTGAGGAGAAGAAACTTGTAGAACTTCACATAATGAGGTCGGATACAGGATACTGTCTCGGAAATGTGTACTCAGGGATCGTAAAAAGGGTTCTTCCCGGGATGCAGGCCGCTTTCGTTGAATTCGGCGGCACAAGGACCGGTTTTATTTTTATCAACGATCTTAGAACGGATATTACTTATGAAGAGTTCCAGAAAACCGTTCAGGATGACGAGATCGAGGAATCACAGGAAAATCAGAGTGGTCATCCTGTAAAAAGGGACATTGCAAAATATGTAAAGGAAGGGGAGCGGGTTCTTGTGCAGGTTATTAAAGAGCCGATAGGTCAGAAAGGAGCCCGTTTGACAACACACATATCGCTGCCCGGAAGGTTTTGCGTTCTTCTGCCGACCATATCGCACATAGGGATCAGCAGAAAGATAACAGATAATATAAAAAGAAATGAATTGAAAGAGCTCGGCACAAAAGTTCAGAAAAAGGGTTACGGCATAATTTTGAGAACTCTTGCAGGCAGCAGTGATGTGAAAATAATTGAAAAAGAGGCGGTCTCTCTGATAAAAAAATGGGTTGAGATACAGAATGCATATAAAAAAGAGAAAGGTGCGGCACTTATTCATGATTCACTTGATCCTTTGACAGAAATTATACAGAACACCGGCATCGAAGATCTGAAGGAGATCGTTACAGACAGCAGACTCGATGAAAAGAATGTGAGGAGCTATCTTCAGTTCTACAACGAAAATCCTGATGAGCTGGTCAAATTCTACGATCTTCCCTATCCGATATTTGATTATTATTCGATAGAGCCGGAAATAACTTCAGTTCTGAAAAAGAAGATATGGCTCAAAAGCGGAGGGTTTCTTATAATTGAGCAGACCGAAGCGTTGACGGTCATTGATGTGAATACTGGAAAATTTGTCGGCAAGGGAAATCTCGAAAGCACTGTTCTCAAAACCAATCTTGAAGCGGTTGAGGAGATAGCATATCATCTCAGATTGAGAAATATAGCAGGTATAATCGTTGTCGACTTCATAGATATGAGAAACCAGAACAATAAAAAGAAGGTTATTTCAGAGCTTGAACGGGAACTGGAAAAAGACCCTGCAAAATGTTCGGTTTTCTATTTCACCCGTCTGGGTCTCATACAGATAACAAGAAAAAGGACAACTGAAAGTAACATCTCCTCCATGACGGAACCTTGTCCTTACTGTAACGGAAACGGTATAATAAGATCAAGAGACACAATGGTTTTTCAGATGTTCAGGGACATACAGAGAGAAGTTAAACTTTACGGAAGCCGTTTTATAAACATTAAAGCTCATCCTGATGCGGCTTTTGCTCTTGAGCACAAGCACTCTGAAGAATTCGGTGAACTTAAAAAAGAACTTAAAATACTTGTCGAAGTCCAGACAGACAACTCTTTTCACAGGGAACACTATATTGTTTCTTCAAGGGAAAAAGATTGAAACCGGAGAATAGGATCATATGATTTTTACTGGAATATTTCTAATCTCATTTGGAATAATTGCTCTTCAGATACTTCAGACAAGAATATTTTCATTCACGCTCTGGCATCATCTTGCCTACATGGTCATTACAGTTGCTCTCATGGGGATGGCAGCCGCTGGAACCTGGCTTTCGATAAGAAAGAAACAGCCCGTAAATTCGCACAGATTCCTTGCGCTCTGTTCTTCAGGTTTTTCAATTTCATCTGTAATTTCTCTTGCAGTCGCACTGAGGGTTCCGCTTGACACTTTCATGCCTGACAAAATACTTCAGCTTGCCTATATTTTCCTTTATTATCTTCTTCTTATTTTCCCGTATTTTTTTGCAGGTGTGGCAATTTCCTTCATTTTCACATTCATAAGTAAAAGGATCAATCTTTATTATATGTCGAATCTTGCAGGTAGCGCCATTGGCGGCATGGCGGTTCTTCCTGTAATGGAGAAGTTCGGGGCTGAAGGTGCTGTTTTTGCCGTTTCGCTGCTGGGTATGTTGTCTGCTCTGTTTTTTGCAATATCAGGCAGGGATCGCCGTTCCTTAATTGTTTCAATATCCGGTTTTATTTTACTTGCCGCTCTTTTTCCTCTGAGAGAAGATCTGATGCCTGCGAAACCTCCCGCTTCCAAGGCGTTAGGAATCGGTTACACATACGATTCAGGTCAGAAGATAACTCACACAAAGTGGGATAGGGTTGCCAGGATTGATGTTTTTGAAAACAAACATTCACAGGGATTCTTTAATTATTTTCCAGACTTGCAAAACAAGGTGATAACAATTGACGGTGATGCCTACACACTTTTATATAACTTCCCGGGAGGGAGTGCGGACATTTCAGGATCACTTTACTCTATCGGTTACCATCTTCATGAAAAGCCGAAAGTGCTTGTCGTGGGTCTTGGCGGGGGGACTGATATTGTAACAGCTCTGCATAATGGTGCATACTCAGTTACGGGTGTAGAGATAAACAAAGCAATGATAGATGTCACAAAGGATCTTTATGCCGATTTCATTGGAAAACCATATCAGGACAGTCGTGTAAATATTGTTCATAGCGAAGGAAGGAGCTTTATCCGCAGAAGTCCTGACAAATTTGACATAATCCAGATGTCGGGGGTTGATACATGGGCGGCACTTTCGACTGGTGCCTATGTAATGAGCGAAAGCTTCATATACACGACTGATGCGATGAGGGAATATCTGGAACATCTTACTGATGATGGAACTTTAAGTATAATCCGTTGGCTTTTCTGGCCTTCGAGAGAAATGCTGAAGCTCTGCACGCAGGCAGTTCAGGTGCTTCGGGAAAGAGGTGTCGAAAGTCCGGAAAACAACATTGCAGTTGTGGGTGACGGTGCTTTGGCGGCGATCCTTGTCAAAAACCGGCCTTTCACCTGGTCAGAGCTTGATCATATGAATGAAGTGGTGTCAGCAACTGAAAACATAAGAATAATATACGCCCCCGGATTTTCCGCTTCCGCTCAATATTACGATCCAGTATTTGCAAAGCACAACTTTTCAACTTCTGAAGGGATAAATTATATAAACAGCGGTTTCAATGCGTTTTTCAAGGCGGTTGAAAAAGGAGATGAAGAGAAGTTCATTTCTGAATATTATTACGATATTGAGCCGGTTTCGGATGACAGACCTTTCTTTTTTAAATATTACCGTGTCAATCATCTTTTTTCCGATGTAAACAGGACAGGCGGCTCTTTTGTTGATTCTATGCCGATAGGTCTGCTGATACTCGGACTCAGTCTTTTTCAGGCACTTTTCTTTTCGTTCATGTTCATTGTAATGCCGCTTTTTTTCATGGGTAAAAAGGAACGGTCGTTCAGCCCTGTAAACCAGATCATCTATTTTTTCATGATAGGGACGGGTTTTATGTTCATCGAAATGTCGGTTATACAGCAGTTCGTTCTGTTTCTTGGAAATCCGGCTGATGCAATATCGGTGACAATAATGATACTTCTTCTTTCGGCAGGTATCGGTTCTCTTTTAAGCAGGAAAATCCTTATTGCTGTAGGCGAAAAGGGGATATTCGGCGCAATGCTTCTGATCTTCCCGCTTATCATAATGGGTTATGCGGTACTGCTTCCGAACTTTACACACAAGTTCATTCACTATTCATTTTCAGCGAGGATAGTGTTGTCGCTTGTTGTCCTTTTTCCGCTTGGATTTCTGCTTGGACAGTTTTTCCCGACGGCTCTGACCATTGTTGGTGAAAAGAACAGCAGTTTTATTCCGTGGGCGTATGCTGTGAACGGTGTGGCTTCGGTTGTCGCTTCGATATTTTCGATAATACTTGCAATGGCTTACGGGTTCACATTCGTTTTCACGATGGCGGCATTCTGTTATTTTGCGGCAATAGTCGCTTTCTTAAGATTTGTACAGAAACATGCTTAAGCCACCTGCAATACTTATCATTTCGGGTGTTGACCCAACAAACGGTGCAGGAATGGGGCGTGACATTTCAACAGTAAGGGAAAATGACGGATTTCCGATATCGGTCCCTTCAGTTCTCACGATCCAGAATTCAATGGATTTTTCGGGTGTCATTCCTGTTTCATTTGATTATGTGTCTGATTCCATTGATGTTCTTCAAGATGAATTTCAGATATATTCGATCAAGACCGGATTGCTGCCGCTTGAAAATGAGTGGATATTAAAATTAACTGAAAAACTTCAGAATTTTAAAGTCCCCATAGTTATAGACCCGGTTTTCAAAGCCACATCAAGCAAAGTTGAAAACTTAATTGTTCCGGATAGTTACATCTCATTTATGGCAGGAGATAACAAAGTAATAACTCCGAACTTAAAGGAATTGAAAATTATTCACAGACTGCTTAAAAACTCTGAAGAAACAGTGGAAATAATGTCTGAAAACATCTCAAAAGAGCTTGGATGCTGCGTAGTTACAACATTTGAAGCAGGGGAGTCATTCATTTTTGTCACCGGCAGAGGTGTAACAACAAAAATTCCTATCGAGCTGTTTGAACCGCAAAGAAATATTCATGGCACCGGCTGTACATTCTCTTCATCTCTGGCAGTCAATCTTGCAAAAGGGATTCCGTTAAACGAATCAGTCGGGCTTTCTGCACAATATACACTTGAAAAAGTAAAAAAATCAGTTAGATACAACAAATCCGGCCAGTATTTTCTACAGTAGGTTGCATTTTTTTTTTTTTGATAAAATTGAGAATGTTTTGTAACTAAAGACTTGTTTTTTACAGTTATTTAAGGGGGTGTTGCTGTGAAAGTTGTAATTTTTACGGTCCTTGGTTTTTTTCTTGTTTCATGCGGGGAAGATTCATTTAAAAAAGCAGAGATTAGTGAATGTTTGAGGGATACGGCATCAAACGGTATAATGCAGTTGAAAGTTGAGATTACTGAAGAGTCGGATGAAATGGTTATGCCTGATGATGAAACAGATGACTCAGATGTGATTCAGGAAGAACTTGAAAAAGCTGTTATTCTGATTGAAAAAACCGCAGACAGAATAAGCTTCTATTATCAGGCATTGTTTGCCTGTGAAGGATTTGAAGAAGGATATGAAATTGAACCTGATGCGTCTGACTCGACACAACTGATTCTTTATCCAAAGTCAAAAGACATCTGGCCTAATAAAAATGTCAAGTGTTTGTGTCCTAAAAAAATGACGGTTGAATATTCAAGCGAATCGCAGGATCTCACAAAAATTACAAAGATCAATGTGATATATGAAAGCGGGTATGACAATTTACTCGAATTTTAGCCATATTATTTATGCAATAACTTTCAAAACATCTTTCTCACACAACGCTAACACTGTTTTAACAAATTTAATTTAAATAGTATCCGGTTGTAGTTGTTTAAAAACTGTTTTCCGGAGTTAAGTTTGAGAAAT
>Ga0209717_1004914_pt1 | contig 10802 bp, 10 predicted proteins | sample AD_UKC048_MetaG_FD_184418 | JGI IMG/M metagenome (GOLD analysis project Ga0209717, IMG submission 184418) | Active sludge microbial communities of municipal wastewater-treating anaerobic digesters from USA - AD_UKC048_MetaG (SPAdes) (version 2) | ecosystem: Engineered > Bioreactor > Anaerobic >... | reverse complement strand
TGAGCGTGGGCGCTATATAGCAATCAGTGGTGTTGGTTTGCCCGCCGTGCAAAACGGTTTGCCCGTCGAGCAGTTTTTTAAGTCGGTCAAAATTCCTGGTGTTGATGATGCGTGCCAAATCGGGCGAAGCTTCGGCGTCGATCCCGTAAGCCGCTTCTATTTGTACCTTGAGCAGCGCAATGAATGCCGATTTTACTTTGTTCTGTACCAAGATGTAATCGGGCGCAATACAGGTTTGGCCTGCGTTCATGAATTTGCCCCAAACAATCCTTTTTGCGGCGAGCGAAAGCTTGGCGGTTTGGTCTACGATGCACGGGTTTTTTCCGCCGAGTTCCAAAGTAACCGGCGTGAGATGTACCGCGGCCGCTTTGGCGACAATTTTACCCACGGCAACACTGCCGGTAAAGAAGATGTAATCCCAACGTTTGGCAAGCAGATCGGTGGCGGTTTGGGCATCGCCTTGCACTACTTTAACGTGGCTCGAAAGGAAGGCTTCGGATACGATCTCAGCGATGATTTTAGACGTAGCGGGTGTGAGTTCGGATGGTTTGAGCGTCACCTCGTTTCCCGCAGCAACCGCCGCAATCAAGGGGCAGAAAGCCAGTTGGAAAGGATAATTCCAAGGGGCAATGATAAGTACTTTCCCGTAAGGTTCACGTATGATGTAATCGACTGTCGGAAAATTCACGAGTCTCGGCAATACGTATTGCGGTTTGGCCCAGCGGTGTAATTTTTTGATCGTAGCCTTGAGATCGGCCTGTACGATTGCAGTCTCGGTCAAGACCGATTCGAAAGCCGGTTTTTTGAAGTCTTCCTGCAATGCCTTGATAATATCGGCTTCGCGACGATTGATGGCGTGCAACAATTTTACAAGTGCGGCTTTTCGGTAGTTCAGGTCGGTTTTAAAAGACATGCGTGTGCGAATTTGATTCAAATTTATAAAAAACCACCCCGATTAATCCAGCTTAAAGCTGTAGCCCAAATAAGCATCGGCATGTTTGCTATCGCTTGCAAGCGCGGTGATGATAGAACCAGAACCTATGTAAAATCCGTACGCCCTAAAGCCCAATCCGCCGGCGATTCCAGACAATTCATTGTGAGAAAAGGGCAGGAGGATCTCGTAGTTTTTGAGCGTGTACCGCGGCGTGAGGGAAATCACATTGCGACTGATGATCTGATCGTTGTCGTTATTGCCTTTGAGGCTTTGCTGGGTAAACAAGGTCACGTAAAACGACGGGACAATCTTGACATCGGCATAGCCAGAAAAAATAGTCGGGAGTTGTACCTTGAAATCGGTCTTCTCTTTAGCATTTTTGTTTAAAAAACCACTCGCGATTAAAGTTTGTTCTACAGCGCTCAGGCTGCTGTTAGACTGAAACTGGTTCAGGTTGAGGCTTTCGCCGGGTTGGATGTTGAGCACATAATCGGTGGCCGAATTATTGGCCGATTTAAAAGTCATCCCGCCTATATTTCTGACCGCCAAACCGAGGTTGAGTTTGTAATGCGTGCCATCATCGTCCTTAAGCTGATAGTTCACGCCAAGGTCTACCGCCACGCCATTGAGCTTGCCGTACAACGATTTGGCGTAGTCGCCGAATTGCGTAAAATCGTCGCCAAGGTTACCCGAATAGGCGATATTGAGGTTGGCGTTGGTATTGGTCAGGGTTACCGTTCCCAGGTTGTTGTTGATGGTTCCCGAGAATTTGTCGGCACCAAAATTGGCGTAAGAACCCGGAAACAGCAACTTGAAACTCCCGCCGGCATTGAACTTGTGTCGGCCATCTTCATATAAAGTCCCAGCTGTAGACAAGGCCACTTCGCCCCAGCTTGTACCACTGAGCCTTTGGTTGTAATTGTTGTTGATTGTAGCCGACCCGACAAAAAAGGAGTTGATTACGCTTTCTGTAAGTGCATCTCCGAGATTGTTATCCACATCAACAACATCGAGTTTTGCGTACGCCTTGGTAGAAACGGCAAATCCCCACCGGAGGTATCTAAAAGCCACCGATGGGCCGTAAATCTCACCGTCAAAACTCAGGCTTGAGGCGCCATCGCCTTCAAACAATCGGTCTTTGAGGTTGGTAGCATTCGCGAGGAGGTCTGAAAAACCAACCTTGTTGCTCGACGCCTTAACACTTACGGCGAAAACGTTAATGTCTAAAGGGGTTTCGAGGTTGGCGAGTTCGGCGGGATTGATCCCTGCGTTGATTATGCCTACGCGTTGCGATGTCCCGATCCCGGCAAAATGTTCCTGGGCCAAAAGCGGAAAAGCGGTAAAAAACAGGAGTATAGACAGTGATTTCATCATAGCGGTGGTTTTTTCATTTTGTACAAAGAAAGACTGTGAATTTAAGTGTTTTTTTGGCAATAGCCTTACAATTAAACCCAATGTTTTATAAAGATGAAACGCCCAAAAGTGTTATTTAGTTTCCCACCGCATCTCAAACCGGATCTTTGGGCAACGGTGCGGTAATGGTAAGCGGCTCTTTAGAAACCGGATGCACAAAAGACAATTGCCGCGCATGCAAATGGATCCCGCCGTCGGGATTGCTGCGGTCAAAGCCGTATTTGAGATCGCCTTTTATGGGCGAACCGATTGCCGAAAGTTGTGCACGGATTTGATGGTGGCGACCGGTATGCAGCCGGATTTCGAGCGCAACATAATTTTGAAGTTGGGCAATGATTGTATAATCGAGGCTTGCCATTTTGCTTTCAGGCACTTCTTTGAGATGCGCCTTTGAGGTATTATTTTTTTCGTTGCGTTTGAGGAAATGTACGAGTCGGTCGTGGTTTTTTGGTGGTTTGTTTTTCACGACCGCCCAATAGGTTTTCTGGGTTTCACGGCTTGCAAACAGTTCGTTCATCCGCGAAAGCGCTTTCGACGTTCGCGCAAAAGCTACAATTCCCGTCGTTGGTCTATCCAAACGATGAACCACGCCCAAAAACACTTCGCCGGGTTTGTTGTATTTGTCCTTGAGGTATTCCTTAACCACGTCAGATAGCGGTTTGTCACCGGTTTTGTCGCCCTGCACAATGTCGCCCACGCGTTTGTTGACGACGATCAGGTGATTGTCTTCGTGGAGGATTTGGAGGTTGGATTTGATGGAGAGGATTTTCATTGGAGACGCCCGTGGCTTTAGAAACGCTTCGCTGAAGAAACGGCTGCGCCTATGGAGACGCCTTCGGCTTAGAAACGCTTCGCTATAGAAGCTGTTGTTAGTTAAGTGACTTTTTAAAACTCAGGATCATTTTAATTATGCTGTGCAGTTTTTGAATAGTTATCTCAATCTGGGCCGAGCGAATGAAATTTAAATCGGTTGCGATCAATACCTGCGTCTCAACTTCGTAGGCCGAACCCAACGAAAAATCGAGAAATCGGCAAAGTTCTTTATTTGAATTTCTCGACGAGCCTTCGGCAATGTTTGACGGAATTGACACAGATGCCCTTCGCAGCTGATTGGTCAACCCAAACTTTTCATTTTCGGGAAAAGAAGTTGTTATCAGATAAATCTCAGCACATAAAGCGCGGCTTTGCCTCCAAATTTCAAGGTCTTTGAAACGGTGTGTCATAAAAATCAATCTTGGCGTTTAAAAAATTTCTCTGTCTCTTTCTTTTTTTCTACAGCGCAGCGTTTCTATAGGCGCAGCCGTCTCTATAGCGTAGCGTCTCTAATATTGTTCGCTACTATTCGGAAAATCCCTAGACTTCACATCACTCACATATTTCCCAATCGCACCCGTCATCTGCTCATAAAGGTTGAGGTACCTTCTTAGGAAACGCGGGCTGAATTCATTGTTCATCCCAAGCATGTCGTGGATCACCAAAACCTGCCCGTCTACGCCGCCGCCGGCACCAATCCCAATAACAGGAATAGAGATGCTTTTGGCCACTTTCTCGGCCAAATGCGCCGGGATTTTCTCAAGCACTATGGCAAAACATCCCAATTGTTCGAGCAATTTGGCATCTTCAAGCAACTGGTTGGCTTCCTCTTCTTCTTTGGCCCGCACGGTGTATGTGCCGAATTTGTAGATAGACTGCGGCGTGAGGCCCAAATGCCCCATGACCGGAATTCCTGCATTCAATATCTTTTTGATCGATTCCTTGATTTCGCTGCCGCCTTCCAGTTTCACGGCATGTCCGCCGCTTTCCTTCATGATCCTGATAGACGAGCGCAACGCTTCCTTAGAATCCGATTGGTAACTCCCAAAAGGCAAATCTACCACGACCAGCGCGCGATCAATGGCACGCACCACCGATGACGCATGGTAAATCATTTGGTCCAGCGTAATGGGCAAGGTCGTCTCGTGTCCGGCCATGACGTTACTCGCAGAATCACCCACAAGAATCACGTCGACACCCGCGGTATCTACAATTTTGGCCATCGTAAAATCGTAGGCAGTAAGCATTGAAATCTTTTCACCGTTGGCCTTCATCTCAATGAGTGACTTGGTGGTAATGCGTTTGTAATCTTTTTTGGCGACAGACATAGTGTGGGTTTTTGGAGGTGTAAAAGTAGTGAAGTTAGTTGAAAGTTGAAAGTTGAAAGGTGAAAGAAGAAAGAGGAAAGAAGAAAGAAGAAAGAAGAAAGAAGAAAGAAGAAAGAGGAAAGAAGAAAGAAGAAAGAAGAAAGAAGAAAGAAGAAAGAGGAAAGATGAAAGGTGAAAGAAGAAAGAGGAAAGGTGAAAGTCAAATGAAACCTGAAAATTATTTTTGGGAGCTAGTTCCTGCTGTCCGCTGTATCTTTTGCTCCATTGCATTACGCAAAAGGATGCCGCTGCCATCAGGGCTAGGGCATCCGTTTAAAAAGAAAATTTACGTATTGCTAAATGTTAGGTACCTAAAACACCTAATTTTGCCAAGTAAATCCATCAACGTGAAAAACATCCTCATCATTGACGACGAAGAAAAACTGCGCGGGCTGCTCGCCAGGATTATCACCTCCGAAGGTTTCGATGTCATCGAGGCCGGTAACCTCCAATCGGGTTTCCTGAAACTCAGCCAACATGAGATCGATGTCGTGCTGTGCGACGTCAAACTTCCCGACGGCAATGGCGTTGATTTCCTTGAGAAAATCAAAACGGCTTTTCCGCTTACAGAAGTCATCTTGCTCACCGCATTCGGCAAAATCTCCGATGGCGTGCAAGCCATGAAAAACGGCGCTTTCGACTACATCGTGAAAGGCGATGACAACGACAAGATTATTCCGCTGCTTTACAAAGCTTTCGAGAAGCGGCAACTGCAAAAAAAGGTGCAACAACTTGAGAAGCGCATCGCCGACAAGTATTCTTTCGATAGCATCATCGGCAAATCCAAAGCTTTAGAGCAAGCCATCACCCTGGCGCGCAAAGTTTCCCCAACCGAATCCACCGTGCTGCTCACCGGCGAAACCGGCACCGGAAAAGAAGTTTTTGCCCAGGCCATACACGAAAACTCGGCACACGCAGGCAAATCGTTCGTGGCGCTCAACTGCAGTACGTTTGGCAAGGAAATTTTAGAGAGCGAACTTTTTGGCCATAAAGCCGGTGCGTTCACCGGCGCGCTCAAAGACAAGAAAGGGTTTATAGAAGAAGCCAACGGCGGCACCTTGTTCCTCGACGAGATTGGCGAAATGCCTTTGGAATTGCAGGCCAAATTGCTGCGCGTGCTCGAAACCAACCAGTACATTCCCGTTGGCGACACGGTTCCCAGAAAATCCACTTTTCGGCTCATTGCCGCGACGAACCGTGATTTAAAGGCAGAAAGCGAGCAACACCGTTTCCGATCGGATTTGTATTTCAGGTTGAATATCTTTGGCATCCAACTGCCTGCTTTGCGCGAAAGGGTCAAGGACATCGCGCCGCTGGCCCAATTTTTTGTCGGGGAGTTTTCGGCCAAGATTAACAAAAAGCCGTTTGCCGTTGCACCTGGTTTTTTGCAAAAACTCGAAACCTACCAATGGCCCGGCAATGTGCGCGAACTCAAGAACGTGATTGAACGCGCTGTAATCCTGGCCGAACATGACAGCTTGACCCCAGAGGTGCTTCCGTACGAAATCCAATACCAGTCAGACCAATCTGGCAAATCGGTCTCGGCGTTCTCGCTCGCGAGTGTAGAAAAATTACAAATCCAGAAAGTACTCAACTACACCAAAGGCAATAAGGCCGAAACGGCGCGACTGCTCGAGATTGGGATCGCGACCTTATACCGCAAACTCGACGAATACAAAATACAATAACCCGTATCGAAATGAGAAAAGCCTATCAAAACGATAGGCTTTTTTTGTGGCTTATTTTTTAAGATATGTCGTAAGTAGTTGGATTTAAACGGATTGTTTTTGTTTCGTTTTTCGGGAACAGATTTTGGCATGCGGCCCGAAAATCCATAAATCTTTTATGATGAAAAATCAGTCTACCACGAGTTATGAGCAGGCAGCACGTTTTGCCGAAATCACCAAAACTTTCCTGATTTCGGGCAACGTACAACGCGCCAAAAAGTGCCTTGCGCTCGCCGAACGTTTGTTTGCCACAGGCAGCGCCGAAACCAAAAACGCAATCTCCAATGTCTACGTCTTTCCTGTTTCGACTTTCATGGAGTTGCGCCATTGCAGCATCGCCAACCTGTTTCCCAAATCGTTGAAAGCCGAGTATGTCAAACAAGTAAATGCTACCGGCGTATGAATTGCCAAAGCATGAGCACGAGCTGACCCAGATAAGACAAGCCGGTTTCGCCAGAATAGTGCTGCAGGTTGGTGTTGGTGATAAAACTCACCGAGGTATTGAACGCCAGATCGCCGGTCATCGAATGATTTCCGTCAGGATTGAGCGGCAACCAAGCCATATTGGTGAGTACGAACATAGACAGTAGGAACCAAACTGCATTGATAGACAACAGCGCCGTTAAATGCTGTTTCCAGGTCATGGGTTTGTGGGTAATACCGCCTATTTTAAAAAACAAACGGTCGAGCGGATCGAAAACGGCGTCAAGCCAGGTTTTTTCATAGTTGAAAATTTTACCGATGTAGCGGCCCAGTGGGATGGCCAAAACCAACACCAATAGATAGATGACTACAATACCGAGGATTTCTGTATGCATACTTAGAATTTTTCAGGTTTGACGAGTTCATGAACCACAATGAGTTTGGTGATTTGGCCAAATCGTTTAACACCATGGCGCAGAAACTACAGGAATACCACAACAGCAACCTGTACAAATTGTCTTTTGAAAAGAAGCGGCTCGAGACGCTCATCAACAACACGCACGACCCGATCATTGGGCTCGACACAGACAATATAGTATTGTTTGTAAACGATGAGGCGCTCAAGATCCTGGGGCTTAAACGCGCCGAAGCGATCGGCAAATCGGCAACGGCTTTGGCAGCGTCGAACGATCTATTGCAAACGCTGATACATGAATCCGGAAATGACAAACAGCCGCTGAAAATCTACGCCGACGGCAAGGAAAGCTATTTTGAGAAAGAAGTCGTCGGGATTACCATCACACCAACAGGCGAAGACCAGACGATTGCTATTGGGAACGTGATCATCCTGCGCAACATCACCATTTTTAAGGAACTCGATTTTGCCAAGACCAATTTTATCGCGACGGTTTCGCACGAACTCAAGACGCCCATCGCTTCGATCAAACTCAGCCTTCAATTGCTGGAACAAGCCAACACAGGGAAGCTTAACGACGGGCAGCGGCAACTCATTGACAGCATTGCCGACGACAGCCAGCGCCTGCTAAAAATCACCGGCGAGCTGCTCGAATTGTCACAGGTAGAAACGGGGAACATCCAGCTCAATATTGATAAGAGCGACCCCAAGGAAATCGTGAATTATGCCGTCGAGGCGGTGAAAGTACAGGCCGAGCAGAAGCAAATAGAAATTGTAGTCGAGTCGGGAGAAAAATTGCCCCAAATCAAAGCCGATCATGAGAAAACCTCGTGGGTGCTGATTAACTTTTTGACCAACGCCATTCGGTATTCGGCAGAAGGCAGTAAAATTTGGGTACAACTCAAAACCGAGCAGGAAAAAGTCATTTTTAAAGTCGTCGACAAAGGCAAAGGCATCGACAGCCGTTACAAAACCAAAGTGTTTGACAAGTATTTCCAGGTTCCGGGCAGCCCGAAAACGGGAACGGGTTTGGGATTGGCCATCAGCAAGGAATTTATCGAGGCGCAGCACGGAACGATTGGCGTTGAAAGTGAACTCGGTATGGGCAGTACTTTTTATTTCCTGCTCACAATGGTTTGATAGAAAGGCAACCCATTTAAAGTGCAATCAATGCGAGAGCAATCGATAGGTGTGTTCTAAAGAGCGTTTTTCCTGCCACGATTGATGTCCCGGGATGACAAATTGCCGGTCGGGAAAACGCGCCATTACTTTTTTTACTGATTTGGGCCAGGCTTTGGTATCGGCATCGGCGAGGTTGCCTAAACCTGGGCTTTCTGTACTTTTCACAAAACAGCCGCCGTAAAGTATCTTGTCCTTTTCAAACCAAATGACGATGTTGTCTGAGGTATGGCCTTTTCCGGGATAATAGGTTTCAATCTTATAGCCGCCGACGTTGAAAATCGTATCGTTCTTAAAAGTGAATTCGGCTTGTTTTTCACCGTTTGCCTTACAAAGTTTCTGGGTCAGCTTAGACGCGTAAGTGCGGATGCCATTGGATTTAAAATACGCTAAACCCGCCGTGCGATCGTCGTGTGAATGGGTAGCGATACAAAGCACCGCTTTTTGATGATGGCGTTTTTCTATGGAGTCGAGCAGCGGTTGAAATTGCTTTTGGTTCCAGGGCGTATCGATGAGCACCACGCCGGCATTGGTCACCAGATACATCCCGTTGGACGGAAAAGGTTTCCCGCCATAATCATTGTAAGTGGTGTAAACGTAAAAGTCACCGGTCAGGTGCGAAATCTCCAAACCCTGAGCCGAAACCTTCCCCAAAAAAAGCCCCAATAAAAAGAGGTATCCAATCTTATACATCGCTAAAAAGTTTAAAGCAGCATTTTCTCAAAAGCCCGCAGGGCATTTCTATAGGCGCAGCCGTGTCCATAGCGCAGCGTCTCTAAAGGCGCAGCCGCTTCTAACAATCCGCCATATTCACCGCCACTGCCAGTCCACCCTCCGACGTTTCCTTATATTTAGAATTCATGTCCTTGGCGGTCTGCCACATGGTGTTGATGACTTTATCGAGTGGCACTTTGGCATTCTTGGCATCGGTTTCCATGGCGAGTTCGGCGGCGTTGATGGCTTTAATCGCACCCATCGTATTGCGTTCGATACAAGGAATCTGCACCAATCCGCCAATCGGGTCACAGGTTAGACCAAGATGGTGTTCCATCGCGATTTCGGCTGCCATCAAAACCTGTTCGGGTGTACCGCCCATCACTTCGGTAAGCGCCGCTGCAGCCATGGCCGACGATACGCCGATTTCTGCCTGGCAACCGCCCATCGCGGCCGAAATGGTAGAGCCTTTCTTGAAAATACTGCCGATTTCTCCGGCCACCATCAAAAACTTTTTGATTTCTTTTTCGCCTGCCTCGTGGTTTTCAATGACGAGATAGTACATTAAAACGGCTGGGATGACGCCCGCGCTTCCGTTGGTAGGTGCCGTAACTACGCGACCCAATGCCGCATTGACTTCATTGACCGCGAGTGCAAAACACGACACCCATTTCAAGATTTGGCGGAATTTGACTTCGGTCTTGCGGATGGTTTCGAGCCACTCCTGCGGACTCGAATAATTGGCGAGGCCGATGAGATTCTGGTGCATGTCAAAAGCGCGGCGGCGTACATTGAGCCCGCCCGGGAGAATTCCTTCAGAGTGGCAACCGATGTACATGCATTCGAGCATGGTGTGCCAGATGCGCAGCAGTTCATGGTCGATTTCGGTTTCGGGGCGCATCGATTTTTCATTGTCATACACCACTTCTGAGATGCTGCGATTTTGCGCGACGGTATATTGCAACAACTCTTCGGCATTTTGTATCGGGTAAGGAAAAGCACATTTGATTTGCAGTTTCTTTTTGGCATTTGGTCGGTCTTCCTTGACGACGAATCCGCCACCGATAGAGTAGAAAGTAGATGCATACTGGCTGCCGTCTTCAAAATACGCCGTAAAGGTCAAGGCATTGGCGTGGAATGGCAGGAAGTTTTTGTTGAATACGATGTCTACTAAAAAAGAAAACGGAACCAAGTGTTCATTGCCAAGGTTGATTTCATTTTTATCTTCTATGGATTTGATGATGCCTGCGATGTTTTGCACCGGGATGTATTCTGGATCCTGGCCGCTCAAACCCAGCATCACGGCCAGATCGGTGGCGTGGCCTTTTCCCGTCAGCGAAAGCGAGCCGTACAAATCGACTTTGACACGGATGGTCTTCTGGAGCTGGTTTTGGTCGCGCAGTTCAACGAGGAAACGTTCGGCAGCGCGCCAAGGGCCAAGCGTGTGCGAGCTTGATGGCCCGACACCTATTTTAAGCATGTCGAAAACAGAGATGCATTCTTCCATAAAGTAATTTTATGGTTACAAATATAGATAAGAAATGAGGTGGTGTGCGTTAAAATTGTTCATTTGGGAATTTTGTGGGGTTGTAGCTGATTCCCGCTTTCCGCTGCAATCTTTTTGCGGCTCCGCTGCGCTATGCCGCAAAAAGGATTTCCGCTTCAATCGGGGCTATCGCTGCCGCGAGGACCTTCTTTTGTCTGGCAACAAAAGAAGCAAAAATGCCTTAGCGACCAAATTACAATCTTGAAAACTACCTCAGAACGCGGTCTCCGGGCTAAGCCGCTCGCCTTGCAGGCTCGACTCTCACGCCCTC
>Ga0209717_1004910_pt1 | contig 10809 bp, 9 predicted proteins | sample AD_UKC048_MetaG_FD_184418 | JGI IMG/M metagenome (GOLD analysis project Ga0209717, IMG submission 184418) | Active sludge microbial communities of municipal wastewater-treating anaerobic digesters from USA - AD_UKC048_MetaG (SPAdes) (version 2) | ecosystem: Engineered > Bioreactor > Anaerobic >... | reverse complement strand
TTTTTGCGCCGAGACTCAGCCGCAGGAATTGCGGGCCCTGCGTCAGTTGGCCCTGATATGGATGGAGCGCATGGCGGCGTTTCGTCCGCACCTGGGTGGTGCGGTGTGGCGCGGTACTGCCACCCGGCTTTCAGACATCTATATTCAGCTGTTTTGCGATGACTCCAAGTCCGCTGAAATTGCCCTGATCGATTTTCGGGTGAAATACTTGCCGCGCACGGTCAAAGGCTTTCATGGCGATGATGTCGATGCTCTAAGTGTCCACAGCTATTGTGAAGGTCTGGGCGAAGAGGTGGGGGTTCATTTGCTCATCTATGATTTTGACGATTTGCGGGGAGCATTGAAGCCCGATTCCAAGGGGCGAACACCTCGTGGTGATATGGCTGCAGCGCGAAACTTGCTGCATGATGCAGTTTTATAATTGTCTTTTCATAAAAATGACCGAAGTTGTTGAAGAAATTAAGCCCCGTCGGGGCTGGTTGTTGGGGGCTGTAGCGAGTGCGGCGGCCCTGGCGGGTGCTGGTTGGGCATGGTTCAAGTACACGCCGCAGCCCCCCGCATCAGGCGCTTTGGATGCTCTATGGCAGCTCACCATGGACACACCAGAAGGCGGAAGTCTGGCACTTGCGACGCTAAGAAATAAACCCCTGCTGGTCAATTTCTGGGCAACCTGGTGCCCGCCATGTGTCGAGGAATTGCCGTTATTGGATCGCTTTTATCGAGAAAATAAGGCTAATGGATGGCAAGTTGTAGGCATTGCCGTTGATCAACGCGACCCCGTGGTTCGGTTTTTGGGAAAGATGCCGCTGCAGTTTCCGGTGGTGCTCGCTGGCTTGTCAGGTATTGATTTGGGGAAGGCGCTGGGCAATTTAAGCGGTGGGCTGCCGTTTTCGGTCGTGGTGACTGCGGATGGCATCATTGCCCATCGTAAAATGGGGCGTGTTACGCCGGATGACCTTAAGGCGTGGGCGTTACTTAGATAGCCCGGAAAAGTATCAACAGGGAAGTCTGCTGGTTATATAAAAATAAAAGAAGATAAAACACGTTGGCCGGAATTTAAGGTAAATTCGCGACCTGTCAGTTCAAGACCTGTTGTTGGAGACGCTATGGATTTAAGAAAACTGAAGACCCTGATCGATCTGGTGTCGGACTCAAACGTATCCGAGTTGGAGATCACTGAGGCTGAGGGCAAGGTTCGCATTGTCAAGGGTGGTACAGGCCAGGTGCAGCACTTCGCCGCCCCGGTTGCCATGCCGTTGGCTACCGCTGCAGTCCCTGTTGCTCAGGCTGCTCCGGCACCCGCCGCCCCGGTGGCTGCCGAAGTTCCGCAAGGCCACAAGGTGAAATCACCGATGGTCGGCACCTTTTACCGTGCAGCCTCACCGGGCGCGAAATCGTTTGTGGAACTTGGCGATTCGGTCAAGGAAGGACAGACGATTTGCATCATTGAGGCCATGAAAATTCTTAACGAGATCGAGTCGGACAAGACCGGCATCGTCAAGGAGATTTTGTGCGAGAACGGACAAGCCGTCGAATATGGACAACCTCTGTTCGTGATCGAATAAGGCCAAAGCTCAAACCGACATGTTCAAAAAAATACTGGTTGCCAACCGTGGGGAAATTGCGCTGAGAATCCAGCGCGCCTGCCGGGAAATGGGCATCAAGGCTGTCATGGTGTATTCCGAGGCAGACCGCGAAGCCAAGTACGTGAAGCTAGCCGATGAGGCCGTATGCATTGGTCCACCGCCCTCTGCGCAAAGTTACCTCAACATGCCAGCCATCATTTCGGCGGCTGAGGTAACGGATGCCGAGGCGATCCACCCCGGCTATGGCTTTCTGAGCGAAAACGCCGACTTCGCCGAGCGCGTGGAAAAAAGCGGTTTCCAGTTCATTGGCCCCACGCCGGAAAACATCCGGACCATGGGCGACAAAGTGTCGGCCAAACAAGCGATGATCAAAGCGGGCGTGCCCTGCGTGCCAGGCTCCGAGGGTGAACTACCCGATGACCCGGCGCTGATTCGCCGTATTGCCAAATCCATTGGTTACCCCGTCATCATCAAGGCGGCGGGCGGTGGTGGCGGGCGAGGCATGCGTGTGGTGCATACCGAAGCTGCGCTGGTGAACGCCGTGCAAATGACCAAAGCGGAAGCTGGGACAGCCTTTGGTAATCCGGCGGTCTATATGGAGAAATTCCTCCAGAATCCGCGTCACATTGAAATCCAGATTCTGGCGGACAAGTTCAAGAATGCCGTTTATCTGGGTGAGCGTGACTGCTCCATGCAGCGTCGTCACCAGAAGGTGATTGAAGAAGCGCCCGCGCCCGGCATTGCGCGAAAGGTGATCGAGCGCATAGGAGAGCGCTGTGTTGCAGCCTGCAAGAAAATTGGCTATCGGGGTGCAGGAACGTTTGAGTTCTTGTACGAAGACGGCGAGTTTTACTTTATCGAGATGAATACCCGGGTGCAGGTGGAGCATCCCGTCACCGAACTCATCACCGGTGTGGACATCGTGAAGACGCAGATAATGGTGGCCGCGGGAGAAAAGCTGCCGTTCACGCAACGCCAAATCGAGATTCGTGGCCACGCCATCGAGTGCCGGGTGAATGCTGAAGACCCCTACAAGTTCATTCCATCACCTGGGCGCATCACCATGTGGCACCCGCCGGGTGGCCCGGGCGTACGCGTGGACTCCCATGTCTATACCAATTATTTTGTGCCGCCCAATTACGACTCGATGATTGGCAAGATCATTGTGCATGGCGACACGCGTGAGCAGGCTCTTGCACGCATGCGCACAGCATTGGGTGAGACCGTGATTGAAGGTATCAACACCAACATCGCTTTGCACCGCGAGTTGATGGTGGACGCCAAGTTCATGGGCGGGGGCACCAATATTCACTACCTTGAAGAGTGGCTCGGTCACCACAAGCGCTGATCAGCCCAAGCCATGTTTGAGCTGAGCCTGATGTGCCCGCAAGACCGGGTGGAAGCGGTGAGCGATGCACTGGACGCGCTGGATGCGCTGAGCGTCAGCGTGGAAGATGCGGATGCACAAACCGATGCCGAGCAGGCGCTATTCGGCGAGCCCGGCATGCCGCCTCCGAAAGATGGCTGGCAACGGTCCCGTATCAAGGCGCTGTACGCAACCGAAGAAATGGCGCGTGAGTCTGCCACGCTGCTGGGTGCGCAGGACTTTTTTGCAAATTGCCAGGTGTTGGGCGTATCGGCCATTCCTGATCAGGACTGGGTGCGGTTAACCCAGTCGCAGTTTGCTCCAGTCGAGATTACTCCCGAGTTCTGGATTGTGCCGACCTGGCATGAGCCACCGGCCGAAGCGAAGACCTTGATTCGTCTGGACCCCGGCCTCGCATTCGGCACGGGGACGCATCCCACGACTCGCATGTGCCTTCGCTGGATCGCGGGCCATGGCATGGTGAAGGGCGGAACATCAGGTGGTGAGTTGGGGCGGGTTCTGGATTACGGTTGCGGTTCAGGTATTCTGGCGATTGGTGCCGCGAAATTTGGAGCAAAGGAAGTGGATGCTGTGGATATTGACCCGGCTGCGGTCGAATCAACAGTTCTGAATGCCCAGGCTAACCACGTGTCTCTCAATTCGGGCTTGCCCGACAAGGCGTCAGGAAGCTATCAGACGGTATTGGCTAACATTCTTGCCTCGCCATTGAAAGTTCTGGCACCGCTGCTGTGTTCCAAAGGCGTACCTGGTGGCCATTTGGTTCTCGCTGGCATTCTGGATCGTCAGGAGCAGGAACTTAAGGAAGCTTATTTACCTTATTGCCGGTTGTCTGTGGCAGACCGGGAAGATGGCTGGATATTGATGACAGCCACACTCTGATTCGTCAGACTTCGGACTTTACAATCAGACCCAATGAGTCTGATCACACGTTGCCCTTCCTGCGAAACCCTTTTCAAGGTGGTTCCGGACCAGCTGCGTATTTCCGACGGTTGGGTGCGTTGCGGACAGTGTGAAGAAGTCTTTGATGCATCCCGGCATTTGCTGTCGGAGGCCTATCCGTCCACCATCATGATGGACATTCCCCCAGTGACTGAGCCCGTGAAGGAACCAGTCAGTGCGGACATCGCTGACTTTCTGGATAGCCTCGAAATACCTGTCGAGCCGGTCGTGTCTGAAGTGTCGTCTGAGCCTGATGTATTACTCGAATTTGCTTCAGAGGTACGCTTTGAAGCCCCTCTCATTAACGAGCCACCGGTCACGAACGAAACTTCACCGAGCGCGGATGAAAGAGTCCATGCAGAATATGTCGAAGCGTCAGATGACGCAGCACTTGCGGATGCCGATAGTGACCCCGGCCGTGATGAGGACAGTGACTCATCGTGGAGCCCGGAGAGTGAGTCGCCCCCGTTGGAGGAGTTGCAGGAGCTCGGAAGTGAAACCGAACTAACCGGGCACTTCAATGCGGCAAGGGAGGCGCCGCTTGCTGAACAACTGGAAGAATTTGTAGCGCGGCGATCTCAGCACGCGCCGTTGGGCCAACACATTGACCAGCCGGAGGCCACTGAATATCTGCCCCCCGGCCCCGTGGCGGTAAGTGATGAAGGCGATTCAGTGCCGCAGTCATCGGAATTTTCCTTCATGCGGGGTTTCGGACGGCGGTCCGTTTGGCGCAAGCCAATTGTCCGCGTTGGCCTTGGCGTCACGGCACTGGTGCTGATGGGGACGTTAGCGATACAAATGACGATTCAAGATCGCGACCGAATTGCTGCGATGGCGCCCGCAGCGCAACCCTGGGTAGCCGCCGTTTGCAAGCTTGCTAACTGCACTATCGCGCCTTTGCGGCAGATTGAATCTATTGTCATCGAGAGTTCCTCGTTTGCAAAAACCCGTGGCGACGCCTATCGGTTCAATTTTGTGCTGAGAAATGGCGCCGCTGTTGGGCTCGCCATGCCGGCGGTGGAGCTTGCCTTGACAGACCCCCAGAACCGGCCCGTGATCCGTCGGGTATTTTTACCCGGTGAGTTCGGCGCCCAGGCCGACGCACTGGCGCCAGGTTCCGAGTGGGCTGGCTCATTGGCCGTCAGTGTGAAGCTCAATGGCGACTCTGAGCGCATTTCCGGTTATCGCGTGCTGGCGTTTTATCCCTGAACCTTTCCCCTTTTTTTCTTTTACATAGCAGGATTTATGGCATCCATCATCTGTGGTTCTTTGGCCTTCGACACCATCATGAATTTTGAGGGCCGGTTTGCTGAGCAAATCTTGCCTGATCAATTGCACATTTTGAATGTTTCGTTTCTCGTTCCCGCGTTGCGCCGGGATTTTGGGGGCTGTGCTGGCAATATTGCCTACAGTCTGAAAATGCTGGGTGGAGACCCGCTGCCCATGGCGACCATTGGACTGGATGGTGATGGCTATCTGGAGCGATTGAAATCTCTGGGAATCGACTGTGGTTTCGTTCGCAGACTCGAGGATGCCTACACGGCGCAGGCCATGATCATCACCGACCAAGACAATAACCAGATCAACGGTTTTCACCCTGGGGCCATGGCGCATGCACACCTGAACGTCATCTCCGCGCGTAGCGATATCAAGTTGGGCATCATCGCTCCCGATGGACGTGACGCCATGCTGCAGCATGCAGAGCAATTTGTCGCTGCTGACATTCCCTTTGTTTTCGACCCAGGTCAACAATTGCCGCGATTTGATGGGTCGGAGCTGCGCAAGTTTGTTGAGCAGGCCAGTTGGGTAACGGTGAATGACTACGAAGGAAAAATGCTCAGTGACCGTACGGGCTGGAGCACCGAGGAAATTTCACGGCGTGTGCGTGGCCTGTTTGTCACGATCGGAGCCGAAGGCAGCGAGGTGTGGGTGGATGGCATCAAGACGCTGGTGCCACCGGTTAAGGCGCATGCAGTCGTCGACCCGACCGGCTGCGGGGATGCCTACCGAGGCGCTCTTCTGTTTGGACTGGAGCGTGGTTGGTCCTTGACCCGCTGTGCAGCAGCTGGGAACTACATCGGATCAGTCAAGATTGCCCAACGGGGACCGCAAAACTACCAGCTTGACGTCAACCGAGTCACTGCTGAGTGAGTGTCTGTCCGGGAGATCTCTGAGGCAAATAAAAAGCCCGGCATCTTTCGATACCGGGCCTGAGGATAAACCGTTGAAGGTTTATGGCTTGCTGGCGGTAGGAAACGGCCAAGCAGCTTGCGGGTTCAGAGTAGTCTGAGCCGCTGGGGCAGCAGGAGCAGGCGCTGCTTTGGCAGCGGGTGCTTTCGCGGCTTTCTTCGCAGCCGGCTTCTTGGCTGCTTTCTTGGCGGCTGGCTTCTTGGCAGCAGGCTTTTTGGCTGCAGCTTTCTTCGCTGCTGGCTTTTTAGCTGCGGCTTTCTTTGCTGCTGGCTTCTTGGCTGCTACTTTCTTTGCTGCTACTTTTTTAGCAGGAGCTTTCTTTGCCGCAGCTTTTTTGGCTGGAGCTTTTTTCGCCACTACCTTTTTAGCAGGAGCTTTCTTTGCCGCAGCTTTTTTAGCTGGAGCTTTTTTCGCCACTACTTTTTTAGCAGGAGCTTTCTTCGCGGGAGCGGCCTTTTTTGCGGCCGGTTTTTTTGCAGTTGCCATTAGATTTTCTCCTTGATCAATTAACAAAGAGCACTTCATGCCAGTTGGATTGCATGAAGCGATTCATGGTGCTGGGACTGACCCCAACACCATGAACACGGGTGCACAAACCACTCGCGCAGTCTTCGCCGCGATAAATGGTTTGTGGAATTCTTGATTTCATATGAATAAAAGGATCAATCCCAGGACAGCGCGCCACCGGATTGATATTCGATGACCCGGGTTTCAAAGAAGTTTCGTTCCTTCTTCAAGTCAATCATTTCACTCATCCATGGGAACGGGTTCTCCTCGTTCGGGAAAATGGTTTCCAGGCCAATTTGCGTCGCACGACGATTGGCGATGTAGCGCAGGTAGCCTTTGAACATGAATGCATTCATGCCCAACACGCCCCGTGGCATGGTGTCTTCAGCATACTTATATTCAAGCTCGACAGCTTCAAGAAACAGGGCGTTGATTTCTGCCTTGAAGGTCGCAGTCCAGAGTTGAGGATTTTCGAGTTTGATCTGGTTGATCAAGTCAATGCCGAAATTGCAGTGCATGGATTCGTCGCGCAGGATGTACTGGTACTGTTCGGCGGCACCTGTCATTTTGTTCTGGCGACCGAGAGCCAGAATCTGCGTAAACCCAACATAAAAGAACAGGCCTTCCATCAGGCATGCAAACACAATCAGCGACTTAAGCAGCTTCTGGTCGTTCTCCAGAGTACCGGTAGAAAAGTGCGGATTGGTCAAGGTCTCAATAAACGGAATCAGGAATTGGTCCTTGTTCCTGATGGACTCAACTTCGTTGTAGGCACTGAAGATTTCACTTTCATCCAGGCCCAGCGATTCCACTATGTACTGGTAAGCATGGGTATGAATGGCCTCTTCGAAAGCCTGACGCAACAGAAATTGTCGGCACTCGGGTGCCGTAATGTGCCGGTAACTCCCCAGCACAATATTGTTCGCAGCCAGCGAGTCTGCGGTTACAAAGAAGCCCAGATTGCGCTTGACGATGCGACGCTCGTCTTCGGTCAACCCGTTCGGATCTTTCCATAGCGCGATATCGCGCGTCATGTTGACTTCCTGCGGCATCCAGTGATTGGCACAACTGGCCAGATACTTTTCCCAAGCCCATTTGTACTTGAAAGGCACGAGCTGATTGACATCGGTCTTGCCATTGATGATGCGCTTGTCAGCAGCCTGCACCCTGCGCGGCGGCACTTGGGGTGTTGATGAGCGGGCGGTGGTTGGTGGCAGAACAGCAGCTTGCACTACGGCTCCATCGTCCAAAGTGCGCAACTGTGGGGAAAGCGGAGGTGACTCTGTCGGGCGGCTGCTTGATGAGCCGCGTGCGAAAGGCGCTTGCGATGTGGGCTTGACTTCTTCGTCCCAGGACAACATAGATGATTCCAATCAGCGGATTATGAGAGCAGCGAGATGAAAAGAAAAGTACTCATTCACTTCGCTGCCGATTTGTGTTGTTCAATTGCATCGTCTCGCATCAGACAACACGGGTTTCACTATTGGCACGACTCACACGTTGGATCATCAATGCCGCAAAACTTGATATCGGTCGCAGGGCTTGCAGCCATCTGCAACTGCGCCGCTGCTGCCGCTGCATCGAGTGCACTCAAGCCTGCAGAACCTGAACGTGGCTCGCTGTTGCCTGAAGAAACCGCATTCATCCTGCCCGCCGTCACTGTAGATTTTTCTGCATGTGTTGCCGACATTGTGCGCAGGTAGTAGGTGGTCTTCAGTCCGCGAATCCACGCCAGCTTGTAGGTGTCATCCAGCTTCTTGCCAGAGGCGCCTGCCATGTAAATATTGAGCGACTGTGCCTGGTCAATCCATTTCTGGCGACGCGCCGCTGCCTCGACTAGCCACTGGGTTTCCACCTCAAAGGCTGTCGCATACAGTGACTTGATTTCCTGAGGAACCCGATCAATCGGGTTAAGGGATCCATCGAAGTGCTTGAGGTCCATAACCATAACGTCATCCCACAGACCTAGGCGCTTCAAGTCGCGCACCAGATAGTTGTTGATGATGGTGAACTCGCCAGAGAGATTGGATTTGACGGAAAGGTTTCCGAAGCAAGGCTCAATCGACGCGTCTACACCAATGATGTTGGATATGGTGGCGGTGGGCGCGATCGCAACGCAATTGGAGTTGCGCATGCCGTCTTTGGCAATCTTCTTGCGAAGCGTTTCCCAGTCCATTGTGGACGACCGGTCCACCTCAACATAGCCACCGCGTTCGCGTTCCAGCATGTCTAGTGTATCGATTGGCAAAATGCCTTTGTCCCATAGTGAGCCTTTGTAGCTGGAGTATTGACCACGTTCACGTGCCAGCTCGGTAGAGGCCCAGTAAGCGTAATAGCAAACTGCTTCCATCGATTTGTCAGCGAATTCAACGGCCGCATCGCTGGCGTAAGGAATGCGCAACTCATACAGGCTGTCCTGAAAAGCCATTACGCCCAAGCCAACGGGGCGGTGACGCATATTCGAGTCGCGAGCTTTCTTGACCGCGTAGTAATTGATGTCAATTACGTTATCCAGCATACGCATGGCAATCGAGATAGTCTTTTGCAGCTTGGCGTGGTCAACACCACCGTCTTTCAGGTGCTGCAGCAGATTGACGGAGCCAAGGTTGCAGACTGCAGTTTCCGTATCGCTGGTATTCAGCGTGATTTCCGTGCACAGGTTGGAGGAGTGAATGACTCCGGCATGTTGCTGTGGCGAGCGCACATTGCATGCATCCTTGAACGTAATCCATGGATGGCCGGTCTCAAACAGCATGGTAAGCATCTTGCGCCACAGGTCAGCTGCAGGCAACGTCCGCGCCGGCTTGATTTCGCCGCGTGCTGCTTTCTCTTCATAAGCAACATAGGCTTTTTCGAAATCAGCGCCGAACTTGTCGTGCAGATCCGGCACATTGGAGGGTGAGAAAAGGGTCCACTGACCTTTTTCCATAACCCTGCGCATGAACAGATCCGGGATCCAGTTCGCTGTATTCATGTCGTGGGTACGGCGGCGATCATCACCAGTGTTCTTGCGCAACTCCAGAAATTCTTCAATATCCAGGTGCCAGGTTTCCAGATAAGTGCAGACGGCCCCTTTGCGCTTGCCACCCTGGTTCACGGCGACGGCCGTGTCATTGACGACTTTCAAAAATGGCACCACGCCCTGTGATTCACCATTGGTCCCCTTGATGTGTGAGCCCAATGCGCGAACACGCGTCCAGTCATTACCCAAGCCACCGGCAAATTTGGAAAGCAGGGCGTTTTCCTTGATGGACTCGTAGATGCCATCCAGATCATCTGGCACGGTCGTCAGGTAGCAGCTGGAGAGCTGCGAACGCAGCGTGCCGCTGTTGAACAGGGTTGGTGTGCTAGACATGAAGTCGAAACTGGACAGCACTTCGTAAAATTCGATGGCACGCGCTTCACGGTCGATCTCATTGAGTGACAGACCCATTGCAACCCGCATGAAGAAGGCCTGGGGCATTTCAATGCGAGTCTTGCCGATGTGCAGGAAGTAGCGGTCATACAGCGTCTGCAGACCAAGGTAATCAAATTTCAGATCCCGCTCAGGCTTCAACGCAGCGCCCAGGCGCTTCAGGTCAAACTGCTGCAGCTTTTCATCCAGCAACTCGGCGTCCACGCCGCGCTTGATGAATTGCGGGAAATACTCAATGTAGGCTGGCCCCATCTCGGCCTGGTCCACATCTTTGCCCAACACTTCCTTGGCAATCGTATGAAAGAGCAGGCGTGCGGTAGCAAAGGTGTAATCCGGATCCTTTTCGATCAGCGTGCGTGCTGCCAGAACAGAGGCTTTGTAAACCTCGTCCATGGGTACGCCGTCGTATAGGTTGCGCATGGTTTCCGCCATGATCGGATCAGGCTTGATGTCGGCGCCCAAACCAGAGCAAGCGTCCTGAATGATCTTTTGCAGGCGATTGAGATCCAGAACGATGCGTTGACCGTTGTCGATTGCGTGCAGGACCGGTGCAGATGGCGCTTCCTGAGTGGTCTTACGTGCGCGTTCCTGAGTCCGCTTTTCACGATAGAGAACGTAGGCGCGGGCAATTTCATGGTGACCACCGCGCATCAAGCCCAGTTCGACCTGGTCCTGAACGTCTTCTATGTGAAACGTGCCGCCACCAGGACGTGAGCGCATCAGCGCGCGAATAACGGCTTGTGTCAGGCCATCAACCATCTCCCGAACACTGGCCGAGGCTGCGC
>Ga0209717_1004908_pt1 | contig 10810 bp, 11 predicted proteins | sample AD_UKC048_MetaG_FD_184418 | JGI IMG/M metagenome (GOLD analysis project Ga0209717, IMG submission 184418) | Active sludge microbial communities of municipal wastewater-treating anaerobic digesters from USA - AD_UKC048_MetaG (SPAdes) (version 2) | ecosystem: Engineered > Bioreactor > Anaerobic >... | reverse complement strand
TATATTTACTTTTTTGCAAGTTTTTTTTGATATATTTGTTGTGTTGTGCAACAAGCACAGGCGTTTGGCAAGATTGCGAATTTTGTAGTAAATTCACGTATATTTCTCGCAAGAAATTTTATATTTAACAGAAAATAATCGGTTCCGAAGTTCGCAACCTCGCCAAGCGCCAAGACGTTGTGTGCAAGGCTAAAGACCTATTCATCCAAACTTTAGCAAACAATTTTTGAAATAAAAATTAATATGTTTGCCATACCAAAATGTTTTTTAAGACAACAATATTATGGACATTACAAATTTTCCAGAACATTTATTTGAAAATAACTACACGGAGACATCAGACCTACAAATTGCTAACTACGAAGTTTATAAACATGTTTCCAAAAATAAGATTAACCTAAACAAAAATGTATTCAGTTTTTTGTTGGACGGACAAAAGAACATTCACTTTTCAAATGACATCGTTTCGATAGATGATACACAATCCTTACTCCTTGCATCGGGAAATTTTTTAACAACAGAAATTGTAGGAGCAAATAGTTATAGTTGCCTACTCTTTTTCTTTTCTCAAAAAAACATTAATGATTTTTTATTGAAATATGGGCATTTTTTTAACCCAAATGACTTTAATAAAGCAGCTACCAGTAGTCCTTATTTCCTTATAGAAAAAGACAATTTTATTATCCATTTTATTAATTCTATTCAACAAATTTATGGCTTGAATCAAACAATCTCTCAAAAGATTCTGGAATTGAAATTTGAAGAAATTATGCTGTATCTGGCTGATAAGTATGGGCAATTTTTTTTTGTTTATCTACATTCATTGTTAATCAATGAAAGAGAATTATCTTTTAAAATGGTCATTGAAAAAAATCTGTACACGAGTTTGAATATTGATGAGGTCGCTTTTCTATGCAATATGAGCCTGTCTACTTTTAAGCGAAAATTTATACAATTATATCAAGAGTCTCCAGGAAAATGGTTTCAACTAAAACGGCTAAACAAAGCCAAAAAATTATTGCTTAATAATGAAGCGACACCATCAGAAATCTATATGGACTTTGGTTATGACAGCTTATCAAATTTTAGCACAGCTTTTAAAAATCAATTCGGTTACAGTCCAAAAAAAATGATGAAAACTTGACCTTTTTTCATAAGTTTTTGAGCTAAATAAAAAAGCATCACATGATTATATGAGCTACATTTGTTAAAACAAAATTGGTTTAATTTAAAAATAAAAAAAAATGAAAAAATTAGGATTATTAGTTCGATTAGAAGCAAAAGCAGGAAAAGAAAAAGATGTTGAAGAGTTTATTACAAGTGCATTGCCACTTGCTAATGAAGAAGCCGGTACTATTACTTGGTATGCGTTCCGTATTGACGCTTCTACATTTGGCATTTTTGACACTTTTTCAGATGAAGAAGGCAGAGAAGCACATCTTGGTGGTAAGATTGCAAAAGCACTAATGGAAAATGCACCTGAATTGTTGGCTACTTCACCATCAATTGAGAAATTAGACGTTTTAGCGGCTAAATAAACATACCACAATTATTCTAAAATGGCAGCCTGTCAAAGTTCTGTAAATGAATTTGTACAGGCTTCCTTGGTTTAAAACAGCTTGCAAAAATTAAGATTACACTGGCGAAGAAGCCACGCACACAACATGGGTAGCTGTTGCGCAACCTCATTCAAAAACTAAACTTTCAAAATAAGTATAAAAAACAACCTCGTTTAAGCACATTTAAGCGAGGTTTGTTTTTGGTTTTAAGTTGTAGTTTTTAAAAAATGAGATGCTTAAAAACAAGTTTTTCAAGTCATAGAAAGCTGTTTTTAGAAAAGTGGGTGCTTTTGTTTGTATTTCACTTACAACTCCAGCATTTGTTCTCCCTCTGGTGCTCGTCTGCGACGAGTACCTACTTAAATTAGTAAACAAATCATAGCGTTTGCAACGCGGTTTATCACTTAAATAGCAATATATTTGAAAAAAAATGTCCGAAAAATATAAAGTTATTGATAGCAATGTACCTACTTTTATAACTATAACAATAGTTGACTGGGTAGATATATTGGTTCGTCCGATTTATTGTAATATCCTGGACGAATCCTTAAATTATTGTATCAAGGAAAAAGGATTAAGTGTTCATGCGTATGTCTATATGAGCAGTCATATTCATTTAATAGTAACAGCTTTCGATGGGGAGTTGCAAAATGTTATACGTGATTTTAAAAAGTTTACATCCAAAAAAATAATAGAAGCTGTAAAGGAACATCCAGAAAGTAGAAGAGAATGGTTATTACGAAAATTTAGTTTTGAAGCTCAGAAATCTGGAAGAGCTAAAAATTATAAAGTATGGCAAGATGGTTTTCATCCTGTACTATTAGATACTTTAGAAAAAATGGAACAACGTGTAAATTACATACATTATAATCCAGTTGATCGTCGCAGACGAGCACCAGTGGAGGATTATGTTAATAGTAGCTACAGAAATTATGAAGAAGACAATACGGTTTTTTGCAATGTAAATGTTGAACCATTATGGTAATATTTTTTTTGCTAACCGCGTTGCAAACGCTTCAGTTAGAAAATAAACATAAGTAGGTACTCGTCGCAGACGAGCACCAGTGGAGTTGTGCAAGTTTTTTCACAGTCTGACGTTAACTGAAATGTTATTTTAGTGCTATTAAGACATTTTTCTTTAATTTGGTTATATTTGCAATTATGAATGAAAAGAATTTATACATAATTGCAGGATGTAATGGAGTTGGAAAAACAACAGCTTCATTTACTATATTACCTGAAATTTTGGATTGCAAAGAGTTTGTTAATGCAGACGAAATTGCAAAAGGGCTTTCTCCATTTCAGCCTGAAAAAGTTTCATTTGAAGCTGGTAGAATAATGCTACATAGAATTACTGAATTATTATCTCAAAATGAAAATTTTGCATTTGAAACTACACTTGCGACGAGAAGTTATAAAAATAGAATACTTGAAGCAAAAAAGAAAAATTATAATGTGACACTATTATTTTTTTGGCTTAAAAACCCTGAATTAGCTAGAGAAAGAGTAAAAACTAGAGTACTCGAAGGTGGTCATAACATACCTGAAGATGTAATTGAGAGACGTTATTATAAAGGAATCAAAAATCTTTTTGAAATTTATCTTTCTATTGTAGATCAGGCATTGATTTTTGATAATTCAGAAGGGAAACATAATTTAATTGCTGAAATTTCAACAAGTGAAGAATTGAACGTTATAAATGAATTAAAATTTAACGAATTAAAAAGCTACTTATGACTACAGAAAATAAAATAGAGAACAGAAATAAAATATTAATAGGCTTAGAAAAAGCTTATGAAAAAATGATTGCTTTCAAGAAAGAACGAAAAAGTGAATTGGTAATCATTAAAGACAATAAAATAGTTAAGATTAAACTATAATTAAACACTTCAGTTAACAGCAGTAGCTGTTGCGCAACCTCATTCAAAAACTAAACTTTCAAAATAAGTATAAAAAACAACCTCGTTTAAGCACATTTAAGCGAGGTTTGTTTTTATCTTAAGCATGGTTTATGAAAATAAGGAGTAGTAAAATCGCTATTTTATATCCTGAATTAGACTGTAGTTTTGCATCCGATTCACAGGAACACCATCGAACAATAAAATCCTAATAAATAACTTATAATAATAGCTTTCTGGATCTATTAGTATAAACATTATCCAGAAAATCTTCAAGGATTGAGCTTATTTTTATGATTTTTGTTTAATTTTAAAATTCTTAGCAAAAATGGCCTTTCAATACATTTAACTTCAAGAATATTACAAATTCACAGCTATTTGGTTTAAAATTAGCAATTTTTAGATAAAAAATAACTTCTTTACTTCCGCGATCAACAACATAAAACGACTATAAATAAGGGAATTCCTTTGAATTTTGAACTTGCTTTAGTATCTTTCGCATTCGAAAAAAAAATGAACCCTTACACATTCAAAAAATGTTAGAAGAAAAGAATGATAACCTGCTTGAAGCAGATGGAAATTTAGAAAACAATTCGACCGAAATTATTCAAGCTGAAACAAAAGTTCCTTCAGCAATCGAAGCAGTTACAACTAGTGAAGTGGTTGAGGAAAATCTCGAAACCATTTCAGAAACTGTTTTACCAGAAACTGAAGCTATTATCGAAACCGAAAATCAAACGGAATTGGTAGCAGAAACTCAGGATTTGGTAGAAAAAGAGGCTCCTGAGCTTATCGAAAGTGAACCAATAGATGTAATTGCCAAAGAGTCCGAATTATCTGAAACAGACATCATAATCGACGCTATTGCTGATAATAATGCCGAAGAAAGCGAAGACGAAACCTTGAAAGAACGTCACGATATCCCGATGTTGGATTATGACACGCTTTCGATGGAATCACTCATTGACGAATTGAAAAATTTGGTTACCAATGAAAAAGTGATGTCGGTAAAAGATCACGTCGAAGAAATAAAAAAATCATTCTTAGCCAAATATTACCATCTTTTAGAAGAGAAAAAAGAGGAATTCCTTGCTGAAAACCCAGATACTACAGAAGAATTCACCTATCATTTTCCGCTGAAATCACAATTTGACCAATTTTACTCGTTGTTTAGAGACAATAAAAATGCTCATTTCAAAAGTTTGCAGACCAATCTGAAAACCAATTTAGAAAACCGATTGGCTATTGTCGAAGAACTGAAAGAGCTAATCAATCCACAAGCGAATATCAAAGATACTTTGAAACATTTTAATGATTTGAGAGAACGATGGAAAAATGCTGGTCCCATTCCGAAAGACAAATACAATCACGTTTGGAACAATTATCATTTTCACGTAGAAAATTTCTATGACTATTTACACTTAGACAGAGAAGCTAGAGACCTTGACTTTAAACACAATTTGGAGCAAAAACAAAAAATTATTGCTCGTGTAGAAGAATTGGTAAATGAAGCCGATATAAACAAAGCCTTTCGAGAATTACAAGATTTACATAAAATTTGGAAAGAAGACATTGGTCCCGTTTCAAGAGAACACCGTGACGAAATCTGGAACAAGTTTAGCGATTTGACCAAACAAATGCACGACAAACGTGAAGTTTTGTTCGAAAAATTGAGAGGAACCGAAGTTGAAAATTTAGAAAAGAAAAAAGAAATAATTGCCAAAATTGAAGTTTTGGCTACCGAAAAAGTAAATGCACACGCACAATGGCTCCAACAAATTGAAAAAGTAGAAGCCTTGAGGACTGCTTTTTTCTCAGCTGGAAAAGTACCATCGGATGTGAATGAAGAAACTTGGGCAGCTTTTAAAACAGCGGTGAGAAATTTTAATTCTTTCAAAAATTCGTTTTATAAAGACATCAAAAAAGACCAAAACCAAAATTTAAGCCGAAAAACTGCATTGGTTGCCAAAGCCAAAGAACTTCAGGAAAGTACTGATTTTGCAGTAACCACGCCTATAATGAAACAAATTCAGGAAGAGTGGAAACAAATAGGTCACGTGCCAAGAAAATACTCTGATAAAATTTGGATAGAGTTTAAAGATGCTTGCAATCATTATTTTGACAAACTCAAAGAGCAAAAAAATGAAGAAAATAGCGAGGAAATTGAAGCTTTCGACAATAAGAAAGCCTATCTGGAAACTCTAAGAGAATTTCAAATGACAGGTGATCACAAAACCGATTTAGAGGCGATAAAATTACACATCGAAACTTGGAAAAAATTTGGAAAAGTGCCTTTCTCCCGTAGACATATCGAAGGGAAATTCAACAAAGTTCTGGATGCTCTTTTTGAAAAATTAAGTTTAAGCAAAAAAGATTCTGAAATGATGCGTTTTTCGAATAGAATGGATCAATTATCAGAGAGCAATGATATCAGAAAACTCGAAGGTGAGAAAATTTTCTTGATGCGTAAAATAGACGAAATCAAGAATGAAATTTTTCAATTGGAAAATAACATTCAGTTTTTTACCAATACTCGAAATGCTAAAAAAGAGAACTCCATTGTACTAGAAGTTCGTAAAAACATCGAAAAACATAAAGAAGAGATGGAACTTTTGAAGGATAAACTCAAGCAAATAAGAAAGATAAATCAAGTTTGAGCCCAATAGAATCAATTAAACCAACCTCATTCAAAATAAAAGGGATGAGGTTTTTTTTTGCGTAAAAATGGAATATGATAATTATCATTTTAATTTTAACAATTCCATACTACTTTTGATTATCGAAAAATAATATTTTCTATGAAAAACTCAATCCTTCAAAAATACAATGTACCTGGACCAAGATACACAAGTTATCCAACAGTCCCATATTGGGATGAGTCTGATTTTGCCTATCAAAACTGGATTGACACTCTGAAAAGATCTTTTGCTGAAAGTAATTCAGCAGAAGGACTAAGTTTGTACATCCATTTACCGTTTTGCGAAAGCATGTGTACTTTTTGTGGTTGCAACAAACGAATTACAAAAAACCATGAAGTTGAACATCCTTATATCGAAGCTATCTTGAAAGAATGGGCCATTTATTGCAACATTCTTGAAGAAAAACCAATCATAAAAGAAATTCACTTGGGTGGTGGAACGCCTACCTTTTTTTCTACCAAAAACTTAGAGGATTTAATAAATGGAATTTTCCTTTATGCCGAAAAAGCAAAAGGTCACGAATTTAGCTTTGAAGGTCATCCTAATAATACGACTCGTGCCCATTTGCAAAAACTATATGATTTAGGATTCAGAAGAGTCAGTTTTGGTGTTCAAGATTATTCGGAAAAAGTCCAAAAAGCGATTAATCGTTTCCAACCTTTCCATAATGTGGCGAAAGTTACCTTTTGGGCAAAAGAAATTGGTTATACTTCTATAGGTCACGATATTATTTTTGGATTGCCATTTCAAGAAATTGACGATGTAATTGACACTATCGAAAAAACAAATTCTTTGCAACCTGATCGATTGGCGTTTTACAGTTATGCTCACGTGCCATGGATAAAAGGAAACGGTCAACGCGGTTTTAATGACGAAGATATTCCAAAAGATGAAATGAAACGCAAACTGTATGAAGTTGGTAAAGATTTGCTTTTCGAAAATGAATATTACGAAATTGGGATGGATCATTTTGCCTTAAAGACCGATACTTTGTATGAATCATTCGAACAAAAAAAATTACATCGTAATTTTATGGGCTATAGCTCGTCCAAAACTCAACTAATGATTGGCCTAGGTGTTTCGTCAATAAGCGATAGTTGGTACAGCTTTGCTCAAAACGTAAAAGAATTAGAAGAGTATTATAAACTTTTGAAAGCCGATAAATTACCGATTTTTAGAGGTCATTTATTAACTCAAGAAGATTTAATAATCAGAAGACACATCTTGAATTTAATGTGCCATTTTGAAACTTCTTGGAAAGACAAATCCCTTTATTTTGCTGAAGTTCCTGAAATTTTAATACAATTGAAAGAAATGGAAAATGATGGATTGGTCCTAATCGAAAAAAATGGTATTAAAGTTACGAATGCTGGCAAACCATTTGTGCGCAACATTTGTATGGCATTTGATTTACGTTTGAAAAGAAAAGCACCCGAAACAAAATTATTTTCGATGACAATTTAAATGGTTTTTAATTCAAAAAAAATCACGCTAATTAGTTTTAATCAGCGTGATTTTTTTGTTTTTTATCTTCTTAATATTGAATATATTTCGTCCTTTAAATGAAGAATTTTAACTTTTAATTCTTTCAAATGCTCATCGGTAGTAACTACTTCTTCTGTTTTAATTAAGGATACCTCGTGCTTTACTTTGCGGTATTCTTCGAATAATTCTTTAAAATGCTCATTTTCAGTTATTAATTTCTCGATTTTTTCCTGAACATCAGGAGAGACGTGTAGCAAATCTTGGTTTTCCATAATTATATAAGAATTAATTAATAATTAATGACAATTTGGACTTGATTGAACGAACAAACTCATATCTGAAGGTGATATATAAGGAATGCCAAGTCCTAACCCCCTAAAGATAAACAATATTCCAATAATAACCGCAACAAATGGAATGATTTTTTGAATTTTATTTCGCATCGCAATTGTTAAAAAGGAGTTGAGATAAACCACGCTGCTCATCACAGGAACGGTTCCTAATCCGAACAAAATCATATACAAAACTCCATAAAATTCGTTTTGCATGGCTATAGCACCAAATAGAGCTACATAAACCATTCCGCAGGGCAAAAAGCCATTTAATAAACCAATTGTGAATAACGATTTGTAACTCTTGTTTTTGAACTGACTTCCTAAAGTCGTCTTGATTTTTGAAATCAATTTGAAAACCGGTTTCGAAAAATTATACTTGGCAAAAACTTTCTCTGGAATCAGAATAACCACAATCATCGCAACACCAATGAATATCGACATTTTTTGTTGAAATCCAGCCAAATACAAACCTCTTCCTAGCAATCCGAAAATTAAACCAATGGTAGCATAAGCCGTCAATCGTCCGATATGATACGTTAGGATTTGAGTTACCTTCTTAGCTTGATTATGGCTATCTACAGGCAACATCATAGCAATGGGACCACACATTCCGATGCAGTGAAAACTACTGATTAAACCAAAGATGAAAGCTGTTAAGAGCATTGTGATTTTAGATTTTGGATTGCAGATTTTAGATTGCAGACAACAACAGACTATAATCTAAAGTCTTTAATCAATATAAATTACTTCTTTGGTAAGATATTGTTTCCCTTCATATTGCCATTCCATATTGATGTCCCAACGACCACCCAAAAGCTTTTCTTTAGGGATATTCAAAGAAGAATTCGAAAGCGAGATTGGAACTTCAAAATCAAATTTTTTGTCGGATGGACGGTAAAAAGAAACTTTCCCTTTAATTTCTTTTGCATTGAAAACGGCTGGAAAAATTATAGTAATCCCCTCCAAAGTATTCTTTATTTCGGGCTTTTGTGGTAAATCCTGAGCATTTTGAACTCTTGTCATTTCATCACCAAATTTCGCATCGTGTTTGTAATATTCTTCAACAACCAATTCGTTGTCATATTTAGAATTAGATTGTACACTAAAAACAAAATATAAAATAAATGTTATAAATAGTGCAAATGCAATTACAATTCCTGTTCCCCAATTAATCTTCATACAGTTGTATTTTATTTAAATATTGCTAATCAAAACTCCTCGGGCTTAAAAAATTAGTCTGGCTAGTTTCAATTTTTTTATTTCCCTCATAGACTTCAATTTCCAGTTTTGTTTTGTCTGATTCAAGTAAATATTGGTTAATTTCTATAAACAAAGTGCCACTTTTCATACCTTGTTTAGGCACCTTCAAATCTTGTTCGCCAACTACTTTTAATGTTCCTTTAATACCAACTAATTTAAAATGAATATCATTGAAATCATTGTTCGTCTTATTGATTATTTTAAAAGTATAAATATTACTAATATTTTCTCCTTTATGCTGAAACAATTGCCCTGGCAATCTTAAAATCACTGCTTCGACATCGGTTCGCAAAAACAATAATCCAGCTAATATACCTATCAAAATGAACAAGACAGCCGAATAACCTTTCATTCTAGCGGTAAATTTGAACTTAGATTTTTTTTCGATTTCATCTTCAGAAGCATATCGAATAAGTCCTTTAGGCAAACCAACACTTTCCATTATTGTATCACATTCATCTATACAAGCAGTGCAATTGATACATTCTAACTGAGTTCCGTTTCGGATATCTATTCCTGTTGGGCAAACGTTTACACATTGTTTGCAATCAATACAATCTCCCTTTCCAGATGTTGCTCTATCTTCTTGTTTGTTAAATTTAGCTCTACCAACTTCTTTTTCTCCACGAACGAAATCATAAGCAACATTGATGGATTTATTATCTAATAATACACCTTGCAATCTTCCGTAAGGGCAAGCAATGATACATACTTGTTCTCTGAACCAAGCAAAAATAAAATAAAAAATACCTGTAAAGATAAACAAAGAAATTAAGGTACTGATATGATTTTCTGGGCCTTCGTAAATCATTTTAATCAATTCGTCACTACTAATAAGATAGGCTAGAAAAACATTGGCAATAAAAAAGGAAATTATCAAAAAGAGGGACCATTTAATGGCTTTCTTTCTAATTTTTTCAGCATTCCATTCTTGTTTATCCAAACGAATTTGAGCTCCTCGATCTCCTTCAATCCAGTATTCGATTCTACGAAAAACCATTTCCAAAAATATGGTTTGTGGACAAATCCATCCGCAAAATATACGCCCAAAAATAACTGTAAAGAGAATGACAAAAACAACCCCAACAATCATTGAGATGACAAATAAGTAAAAGTCTTGTGGCCAAAATGGAAATCCGAAAATATTAAACCTTCTTTCGAGAACGTTAAACATCATAAACTGATTGCCATTAATCTTTACAAAAGGATTGGCGACCAAAATAATAAGTAGAAAATAACTGACCCACTTTCGATAATCGTAAAATTTTCCAGAAGGCTTTTTGGGGAAAATAAATTTTCTATTTCCTTCTTTATCAATTGTTCCGATAGTATCTCTGAAAGCTTCGTCTGGTAATTTTGACATTGTTAAAAATTTAAAATTTAAAAGTATAAAATTAAAGTTTTGAATTCAGTTGCTTTGAAACTTATGTTACATTACTTTGAAAAAGAATTGATTTTATTCTTACAAAAACTGCTTCTATTGTAAGACACAAACGTTTCTTTTTGACTAAATATATATGCTATTAAAGTTAAATAATGATACAAAAAGCAAATCCTGAAATAATTCAGGATCT
>Ga0209717_1004903_pt1 | contig 10820 bp, 8 predicted proteins | sample AD_UKC048_MetaG_FD_184418 | JGI IMG/M metagenome (GOLD analysis project Ga0209717, IMG submission 184418) | Active sludge microbial communities of municipal wastewater-treating anaerobic digesters from USA - AD_UKC048_MetaG (SPAdes) (version 2) | ecosystem: Engineered > Bioreactor > Anaerobic >... | reverse complement strand
CGATTTATTCGCAAGCATAAATTTGCCTCCTAGCTCACGGCTTTTTATAGTTTCTGCTGCGAATTCCCATGAACCTTCAATGTCATTAAAAATACCCCCTTGCGTATGTGGAACTGAGTTAGACGAGGCATCAAAACCACCCGACTTAACGCCAGAGGTATAACTTGCATACACCATATCACTTGCATTCAAATCATATTGCAGCATGATTTGGGGCGAAAAATTCCGCTCACTCCGACTACCTGAAACACTGTGCGGCTCAACCTTAAATAGCGCCCACAATTGATTGTAAGGATCATTGACTGTACCTTCCGGCAATACAAAACCATTAGGCGCAATATGATACTGGTGCCGTTTAGCCGTTTTAGACTCTTGCGTATAGCGGCCGCCCAGAATCAAATGCGTTGCTGCATTCATGTTCCATTTCGCCTGAAAATAGCCAGCGTAAAGATCAACATCTTGCCCAAACTCGCGCTGACTTGCCGCCCCCACAAGTAAGGGCGATATCGCCTTTGCCACCAAATAACTATCATCAGGTGCGCTCGCACGATACAAAACGTCCAGTCGATTGGTTTGATACTGAAGCCCAGCAACCCAACTTAGGGCTTGCTGTTCCTGTGATGACCATTGCAAGCTTTGACTAAACTGCCGATATTTTTCGGTTGAGTTTATATTAATAATGGGCGCACCAATAAAATCACAATCGCATAGACTTTCACTTTGGTAGGCGTGATAACCCGTAATGGCTTCAAAGGCTATATCGCCAAGATCACGCTCAACCTTGAAACTTATACTCTGCATATCATTGTTATTAAAATCACCGTTGGATTGGCGCATAGCATCTTGCGTTGACTCTAAATGGTAAGATCCCGCACTAAGATAAGATAGTGCGGTGCGATAGGGGTTTGAGTCATTGGGGTTTAAACTAACAGGGGAGATCACCTCTATATCTCTCCCTAAACTATTAAAATGCCCGTCCTCAAGTTTTAACCTAAACGCCCAGGTATCAATTGGTTTCCACACAAAGGTTGCACGCATCAGACGATCTTGTTCGGCGGACTCGGTGCGATTTAGCGTAGTATTTTCAAAAAAGCCCTCTGTTTGACGATTCAATATTGCCATGCGACCAGACAGAGTTTCACTTATAGGGCCAGAGACCATGGCCTGCACCTCTTGATTACCATATTCTGGCTCGTACACTAGCTGCAAACTGGCTTCTTGCTTATCACTAGGCTGAGCCGACCTTATGACAAACGCACCTGCGGTAGCATGTTTTCCCAGTAAAACACTTTGTGGCCCACGCAAAACATCAATGGTTTCAATATCTAAAAATGGGGCCCGGGCAAGCTGAGCACGCCCAAGCTGAATGCCATCACTATAAAGCGCAACTGCCTGCTCAAAACTAGGATTTGCATCTGACCGAATACCACGAATAGAAAGAATGGTGCCCAATGCTGTTTCTGTCATACCAAAGCTAGGCACATATCCCCTTAAATCTTGTGCGGTGGAAACACCTTGATCTACTAATGTTTTTCCGTAAATACTGGTGATTGCGACAGGCGTATCAGCAAGCTTTTCTAAATGCCTATTTGCAAAAATAGTCACTTCATCCAAAACAGGAACATCGGCATGCGCCGAACAATGACTCGCCACTACAAGCATCAAAATGGTTTTGGATAAAAACTTAATGGGAACTCTCCGTAATTAACGCATTCTAGTCATAATGAAAAAAGCACCCGCAAAAAAGGCCGCGAAAGCGGCCTTTTAACGTCAACCTTACTTATGTTGCATGGGAATGGTATTGGAGGTTCGATCTACGCTGTTGTCTTCGTTGAGATAAACCAGGCTTGGCTTGTGAGCAGCCAACTCTTCTTCATTGAAGTAGCCGTAAGTCGCAATAATCACGCGATCACCTACAGCGACCTTGCGTGCCGCTGCACCATTCATAGAGAAAGTACCTGAACCGGCTTCAGCCAAAATGATGTAGGTGTGGAAACGCTCGCCATTGCTTACGTTATAAATATCGATTTGTTCGAATTCGCGCATACCGGCCAATTTCACCAAGTCGGCATCAATTGCGCAGGAACCGTCATACCAAAGCTCCGCTTGAGTCACCTTGGCCATGTGTAATTTTGCTTTAAGCATGTGAGTTAACATAAGTAACCTCCAGAAGCCGAAAATTCAGTTGTTGCTAGTTCAAGGAGGTTGCAGTTCAATCGCGAACGACCGTATTGCAACCATAGTCCTTCATCGACTTCCATCGCCGGTAAATTTCTTACCAGCGCCCAGTTTGAGTGCCGCCTCAGCGCACACTCGGGATCTCAAATATCCCGCCCCTGACCCACCTTGGGTTTTACCCCAAAACGACCGACACATTATCTATCAAGCGCGCGCCCTGTGTATACATAGCGCCCAATATGGTGATTTCGGTATCGTCGTGCGCTGCCATTTCGAGCGTGCGGCTATTGCAGATATTCACATAATCCACTTTGAATCCTACCGCTTGGATTTGTTCCTTTGCCGCGTCAATGAGCGCGTTAAAATCGCGGCGACCTTGCGCTATTTCTTGCTTAACCCAATTCAAGCTGCGATTGAGCTGCGCCACGCGGGGGCGCTCATCGGCAGAGATAAAACCATTGCGCGAGCTCATCGCCAAACCGTCGGTTTCGCGCACAATTTCACCTGCAACAATCTTAATAGGGATGCATAAGTCTTCCACCATACGACGGATAACAGCCAACTGTTGGAAGTCTTTAATGCCGAATACGGCTTCATCGGGCTGGACAATATTGAATAACTTGGTGACTACCGTAGTCACACCTTCAAAGTGCCCAGGGCGACTTGCGCCGCAGAGCACATCAGTCATGGTCGGCACTATGACGCGGGTCTGCTCAGCCATACCGTTGGGGTAGATTTCTTTATCGTTGGGGCAGAAGAGATAATCGCAACCAGCGGCTTCCAGCTTCGTGGAGTCAGCTGCCAGAGTACGCGGATACTTATCCCAATCCTCATTCAAACCAAATTGCAGAGGGTTCACGAAAATACTCGTGACCACCACCTCGCAATTTCGCTGGGCGATTTTCACCAGCGCGATATGAGCATCGTGCAGATTACCCATGGTCGGCACAAAACCTATGCGCTTACCAGCCTTACGCTCAGCAGCCAGTGCCTCACGAAGAGTTTGTATGTGGTGAAAAACCTGCATGAAAATGACCTGATAAAGATGGGTAGCCGAGTATGAAAACGGGCGCGGATGATACACGCTAGAAACCGAGAAGTATATTTTACGTACAAAAAACAATCAAAAAAACTAACAGCTTGCCCCCAATCGTACTACTCCATCACCAACAGCAATATGGCCACCCTGAATAATTTTCGCGCACAGCCCGCCGTAACCAAACATCGCTGCGGCTGCACCGTTGCCAAGATTTTCATCCATACGCGAACAGGGATCGCAAAGCGCAGAAGTTTCGAAAATAACTTCGCCAATTTGCAGCCGCTGGAAGCGCAGCAAATTCATGTTCATACCTGAGATAACGAGGTTGCGGCGTAAGAGCGCAGGATCAATAAAGTCCATGCCGAGTTGTTGTGCGATTTGATGAATATATTCGCGACTGATGATAGTGACTTGGCGGGCAGAACCGGGCGTTTTTAAACAGCGATGATCACCCTCCAAACCTAAACCGACTATGGCATGAGCGCGTTCAACGATATTTATCTCGCCCCGCCTCTCGGTGCGCAAACCAATCCATTCCAGTTTTCCGGGCGCAATACCTTGGCGTAACTTTTCAAGAAAACGAGTATTGCTATCCATGGAAAACCTAACTCAGATTAGTAGCCATCGTTTTGGAAGTATTCGGGGGCCAAATTATCAAAGCGGGTGTATTTACCGATAAAGGCCGCACGGCAGGTTCCGATTTCACCGTTACGTTGCTTGCCGATAATTAACTCGGCGATGCCTTTTTCCGGGCTGTCTTCGTTGTAGTACTCATCGCGGTAGATAAACAAAATTACGTCGGCGTCTTGCTCGATAGCGCCCGATTCACGCAAGTCTGAATTCATGGGGCGTTTGTTGGGGCGCTGTTCTACACCACGGTTTAACTGCGAGAGGGCGATCATCGGGCATTCGAATTCTTTGGCAATGCCTTTGAGGGAGCGCGAGATTTCAGAGATTTCTTGGGTGCGGCCATCGCCACCGCCAGCGACAGTCATCAACTGTAAATAGTCGACCATGATCATGCCGGGGTTGCCGTGTTCGCGGGCGATGCGGCGAATACGGGCGCGCATTTCTTGTGGATTGAGGCCACCGGTATCGTCGATAAACAGCAGCTTGTCTTTCATTTTTTGCACGGCAGACGACAGCTTTGGCCAATCTTCTTCGGTCAACTTGCCGTTACGCATTTTGCCTTGGTCGATGCGCCCGAGGGACGACATCATCCGCATCACCAGCGCGTTGGACGGCATCTCCATACTGAATACAAGCACGGGTTTTGGCTGACTAAAGAGCGCGCCCTCCACAAAGTTAAGTGCGAGTGCGGTTTTACCCATGGAAGGGCGAGCAGCAAGAATAATTAATTCACCGGGTTGCCAGCCGGAGGTGCGCGTATCTAAATCGGTAATACCAGAAGGTACGCCAGTAATATCGCTGCCAGATCGGAATAACTCATCGATACGTTGAACTGTGGATTTCAAAAGGTCGTTTACGCCAACCAAACCACCCTCTTTCGGGCGATCTTCAGCAATATCGGCAATACGTTTTTCGGCGATTTGAAGTAAGTCATCGGAATCCAAGCCTGCAGGATTAAAGCTGGATTTGCTGATTTCCGAGGTGGCCGCGATCAGCTGGCGCAGTGTGGAGCGCTCGCGCACAATTTTGGCGTAGGCAACTATGTTCGCGGCGCTGGGCGTATTGTTGGCCATTTCGACCAAGTAGCCTAAACCACCCACACGCTCTAGCTCATCGTGTTTGTGTAATTCTTCCGAAAGGGTGATGACATCCAGTGGCTCGCTGGCTTCTTGCAGCTTGATCATCATGCGCAGAATCAGGCGATGATCTTCTCGAAAGAAATCTGTCTCACCCACCACTTCCAGTACCGCGTCCAAGCGATTATTTTCCAGCATCAAGCCGCCCAGCACAGATTGCTCGGCTTCTATGGAGTGCGGAAGCGTAGACTTTGAAGTGAGTTCACTCGCAAGCTTGTCTTCAAAGCTGGCGTGTTCGAATGTGGTGTCGGACATAGAGGCTACTTATAAAGGCTTCTTTATCAAGAGAAACTAATTTTTATTTGGGCAAAAAAAACGGGCACTAGCTGCAACCGTGAGGTTGTCGATAGTGCCCGAATTTAGCTTAATTGTCAGTAAGTGAAATCCCTCCCAGCCTCCCTTTTTCAAAGGGAGGAGTCACAACTCACTTCGAAAAGAAGATATGGATTTCCCCCTTTGAAAAAGGGGGATCAAGGGGGATTTAAAAGTTACTCAGCAATTACGTTCAATTTAACAGCTTGAACCACTTCAGCGTGCAATTGCACGTCGATTTCGTATGCGCCAGTTTCACGCAATACGCCTTGTGGCAAACGTACTTCAGATTTCGCAACAGAAACACCAGCAGCAGTGATAGCGTCTGCGATATCGCGAGTACCGATAGAACCGAACAAACGGCCTTCGTCACCAGCGTTAGCAGCGATAGTCACAGTCAACTCAGCTAATTTCTCAGCGCGAGCGGTTGCTTCAGCGATTTTTGCAGCGGCAGCGGCTTCAAGGCCAGCGCGACGCTCTTCAAAATCAGCGATGTTTTTTGCAGTAGCAGCAACTGCTTTGCCTTGTGGCAAAAGGAAGTTACGAGCGTAGCCAGACTTAACGGAAACTTTGTCACCGATAGCGCCTAAACGACCTACTTTATCGAGCAGAATAATATCCATCTCTAATTTACCCCTTACTCGTGGCTGTCAGTGTATGGAATCAAAGCCAAGTAACGAGCACGCTTGATAGCAGTAGCCAACTGACGTTGGTATTTAGCTTTAGTGCCAGTGATACGGCTTGGAACGATTTTGCCTGTTTCAGAGATATAGGCTTTCAGCGTTTCAACATCTTTATAGTCGATTTGCTTGGTGCCTTCAGCGGTGAAACGGCAGAATTTACGACGACGGAAAAAACGTGCCATGGTTACACCTCCTGCTCTTCATCAAGTTCATCTGCGTCAACATCGTCTTCATCAGACATGTCATCAGCATCCAAGTCATCACGACGTTCAGTGCGTGGTGGACGTGCTTTGCGCTCGCGGCCTTCTTTCTCGGCCTTGAGGATGAAAGATTCTTCGGTGATAGCGCCGTCTTCACGGATTACAAGGCTACGCAAAATTGCATCGTTGTAACGGAAGTTGGTGGTCAACTCTTCCAATACAGCTTCGCTAGCTTCGATATTCATCAAAACGTAGTGAGCCTTGTGGATTTTGTTGATTGAATAAGCCAGTTGACGACGGCCCCAGTCTTCCAAACGGTGTACTTGACCACCGCTGGTTTTAACAGCAGAGGTATAACGCTCTACCATTGCTGGAACTTGTTCGCTTTGGTCTGGATGAACCAAAAAAACGATTTCGTAATGACGCATTTATAGCTCCTTACGGGTTAAGCCTCCTGCGAAATGCAGTGAGACAAGGAGTAGCCCGAACAATCAGAAACGATTCGGGCCGGTTGGGGGTGCGTATACTAGGGATTTAGTGGGTAAGAAGCAAGGTAAAACTTAATCTTCATGCTTTTTAGGGAACCAGCGCTGTGCAAACTGAAACACCACCACAAAGAATACCGGCACAAAGAAAATCGCCAGCACCGTGGCCGATAACATACCGCCAAATACGCCTGTACCAATCGCATTTTGGCTGCCAGAACCTGCGCCAGTGCTAATCACTAGCGGCGTCACCCCCAGCATAAAGGCGAGCGACGTCATAATGATCGGGCGCAGGCGCATACGCACGGCATCCATAGTGGCGTCGTACAAACTCATACCTTGTTCGTGCAGTGTTTTGGCGAACTCGACGATCAGGATCGCGTTTTTGGAGGCCAAACCAATCGTCGTTAATAAGCCGACTTGAAAATACACATCGTCCGATAAGCCGCGCCCCAAGGCGAAGAGTACCGCGCCCAGAATCCCCAGCGGCACAACTAACATAACCGCAAAAGGCACTGACCAACTTTCATATAAAGCAGCGAGACAAAGGAATACCACCAATACCGAGAGCGCATAGAGCATCGGCGCTTGGTTACCCGCTTCGCGCTCTTGAAATGACATGCCCGCCCATTGATAACCAACTCCTTTGGGCAACTGTGCCATGATCTCTTCTACCGCCAACATAGCCTCACCGGAACTTACGCCCGGCGCGCCCTGACCGATAATATTGATAGAGGAAACGCCGTTATAGCGCTCAAGACGCGGAGAGCCAAAAACCCAGCGGCCAGAGGTAAGAGCACTCAAGGGCACCATTTCACCTTTGTTGTTACGCACATGCCACGCGCCAACATCCTCTGGCAGCATGCGGAATTGAGCATCGCCTTGTACAAACACCTTTTTCACGCGGCCTTTGTCGATAAAGTCATTCACATAAGAAGCCGCCCACGCGGTGTTAAACACACTGTTGATATCCGTAAGCGAAACACCCAGTGCGGCGGCTTTTTCTTGATTCACATCCAACTTGAACTGCGGCGTATCGTCTTGGCCATTGGGGCGCACACCCACTAAGCGCGGGTCTTTTGAGGCCAAACCCATGAACTGACCGCGCGCATTGAGCATAGCCTCACGACCTAAACCGCCGAGGTCTTGCATCTGCAAATTGAAACCGGTTGACGTACCCAGTTGGCTAATCGCGGGCGGCACCATCGGGAAAACCATGGCATCTTTAATTTTTGAAAAAGCACCCATAGCGCGTTTGGAAACGCTTTGCACATCTTGGCCGTCGTCGGTTCGCTCACTCCAATCTTTAAGGCTCACAAAGGCGATGCCGTTGTTTTGCCCGCGACCGCTAAAACTAAAACCAATTACCGAGAATACCGAGCGCACAGTGTCTTTCTCATTCTCAAGGTAATGTTTTTCGATTTGGTTCATCACCCCAATCGAGCGCTCTTTGGTCGCGCCCACAGGCAAAGACATTTGGGTATACATGAAACCTTGGTCCTCATCGGGCAAGAACGAGGTGGGCAAGCGCGTAAATAAGAAGCCGAGCACAATCACAATCGCCACATAAACACCCATGTAGCGTCCGGTTTTGCCGAGCATGCTGCGCACGCCAGATTGATACTTATCCGTAGTGCGATTAAAGCTGCGATTGAACCAGCCAAAGAAACCTTTTTTCTCGTAGTGATCGTGCTTAACTGGTTTGAGCATGGTGGCGCAGAGTGCAGGCGTGAGCGTGAGCGCAACGATTACCGAAAGCAGCATCGCAGAAACGATGGTGATGGAGAACTGGCGATAAATAACGCCAGTCGAGCCGCCGAAAAACGCCATGGGAATAAATACTGCCGATAACACCAAGGCGATTCCAATCAAGGCGCTGGTAATTTGCCCCATGGATTTGCGCGTGGCTTCGCGCGGCGATAAGCCCTCCTCCGCCATCACCCGCTCCACGTTTTCCACCACCACAATGGCGTCGTCCACCAGCAAGCCAATGGCGAGCACCATGGCAAACATGGTGAGCGTATTAATGGAGAAGCCGAACGCTTGCAAAACCGCAAAGGTGCCGAGCAATACTACCGGCACCGCAATGGTAGGAATCAAGGTGGCGCGGAAGTTCTGCAAGAACAAATACATCACCAAGAACACCAAAATAATGGCTTCAATCAGCGTTTTCACCACAGCTTCAATAGAGAGCCGAACGAAAGGCGTGGTATCCATGGGATACACAATTTCCAAACCCTGCGGAAAAAAGGTCGAGAGCTCTTTAATGCGTGCACGCACGGCATCGGCAGTATCCAAAGCATTTGCGCCAGACGCAAGAGTGATCGCCATACCGGCGGCAGGGCGATTGTTGAACTCGGTTTCGAACTGATAATTCTCGCCACCCAATTCAACGCGAGCCACATCACCCAAGCGAATTTGCGAACCATCGGCATTCACGCGCAATAAAATCTTTTTGAATTGCTCCGGCGTGGATAAGCGCGTTTGCACTACGATACTGGCATTCACTTGCTGACCGGGTAGCGAAGGCGTACCGCCCAATTCACCCCCAGCGATTTGTGCGTTTTGCGCTTTAATTGCAGTAGTAATATCAGCAGCGGTCAGGCTAAAAGTCGCAAGCTTGTTTGCATCCAGCCATACGCGCATGGCGTATTGCGAGCCGAACAGGGTGATTTGGCCTACGCCGTTCAGCCGGCTAAGCTGGTCTTGCACGTTGGCGGCAACATAATCGGCGATATCGTATTTATCCATACGGCCATCGCTGGAGACAAACCCAATCACCAATAAAAAACCGGCGGAAGATTTAGTCACACGAATCCCCTGCTGCTGCACTTCTTGCGGCAAAAGCGGCATTACGGTTTGCAGTTTGTTTTGCACCTGAACTTGCGCGATATCGGGATCGGTGCCCGCCAAGAAAGTCAGCGTCACACCACCAGAACCGCTGGACTCACCGGTAGACGACATGTATTGCACATTATCGATACCCGTTAAGCCCTGTTCGATAATTTGGATAACTGTATCTTGCACCGTCTGCGCCGAAGCACCGGGATAGTTAGCACTGATGCTAACAGAAGGCGGTGCAACTTCAGGGTACTGGGCGATGGGCAGTTTAAAAATGGAAAGCGCACCAGCCAGCATTATTAGAATTGCGATAACCCACGCGAAAACGGGGCGATCAATAAAGAACTTCGCCATGTTGATTACTCCCCGGCTTTCTTAGCAATTTGTGCAGGCACTGCTTTTACCGTCGCGCCAGGCTTCACTTTTTGTAAACCTTCAACTATGACCTGTTCGCCTACCGCCAAGCCTTCCTCTACCAACCATTTATCGCCCACCGCGCGGCTAGTTTTAATGGAGCGCAATTCTACTTTGTTGTCTTTAGTTACCACCAAGGTAGTCGCACCACCAGAGCGGTCGCGGGTTATACCTTGTTGCGGTACGAGTATGGCGTTAGCGTGAACACCCTCTTGCAACTGGGTGCGCACAAACATGCCGGGCAATAACAATTTATTCGGGTTGGGGAAAAGTGCGCGCAACACAACAGTACCAGTCGATTCGCTTACACCCACTTCAGCAAACTGCAAACGGCCTTCCTGCTCGTAACGCGAACCATCGTTCAAAGTAAGACTCACCTTGGCTTCACCCGGCGCAGCAACTTTGCCGCTCATAATTTGGCGACGCAGCTTCAGCAGCTCATCGGCAGATTGGGAAACGTCCACATAAATAGGATCAAGCTGTTGGATGGTGGTTAACACTTGGGTTTGACCAGCGCTGACCAACGCACCTTCAGTAACGCTGGATTTACCAATCACTCCGCCAATAGGCGCGACCACTTTGGTGTATTTGAGATTGATGCGCGCGGTTTCTACAGCCGCTTTGGCAATTTCTAACCCTGCTTGGGCTTGGGCAAAGGCGGCAACGGAATCATCTGCATCCTGTTGGCTAATCACTTTTGAACTACTTAGGTTCTGCACGCGAGCATTACGCGCTTTTGCTGCCAAAAAATTTGCCTCTGCACTCGCCAATTGCGCTTGCGCAGAAGAGTAAGCCGCTTCATAAGTGGCCGGATCGATTTGATAAAGCTGGGCACCAGCTTTCACCTCAGCACCCTCAGTAAACAAACGCTTCTGGATAATGCCGCTCACCTGTGGGCGCAC
>Ga0209717_1004898_pt1 | contig 10826 bp, 9 predicted proteins | sample AD_UKC048_MetaG_FD_184418 | JGI IMG/M metagenome (GOLD analysis project Ga0209717, IMG submission 184418) | Active sludge microbial communities of municipal wastewater-treating anaerobic digesters from USA - AD_UKC048_MetaG (SPAdes) (version 2) | ecosystem: Engineered > Bioreactor > Anaerobic >... | reverse complement strand
CTACCCCGGCGTGGGCCCTGAACATGCGTACCTGAAGGACATTGGCCGGGCCGAGTACGTCGGCATCACCGACGACGAGGCGCTGGCCGCGTTCCATCGGCTGTGCCGCACCGAGGGCATCATCCCCGCGCTCGAATCGAGCCATGCCGTCGCCCATGCCATGAAGATGGCGCCGACGATGCGCAGCGACCAGCACCTGCTCGTGAATCTCTCCGGCCGCGGCGACAAGGACATCGGCACCGTCGCCGACCTGTCGGGTGCCGAGTTCTACTGCCGGCCGTCTTGCCGCGGCCAGACGGTCAAGGGCGGTGCACGATGAGCCGCATCGCTGCCACCTTCACTGCGCTGCAGGCGCGGGGCCGCAAGGCGCTGATCCCTTACGTGACGGCGGGCGACCCGTACGCCGATGCCACGGCCGACGTCATGGTCGCGATGGCGAAGGCCGGTGCCGACGTGATCGAGCTCGGTGTGCCATTCTCGGACCCGATGGCCGACGGCCCGGTGATCCAGAAGGCATCCGAGCGTGCCCTGGCCCGGGGCATCGGAATGACGCAGGTGCTCGATGCCGTGCGAGCTTTCCGCCAGCGCGACGAGCTCACGCCGGTGGTCTTGATGGGCTACGCCAACCCGGTCGAACGCTATGGTGTCGACCGCTTCGTGGTCGATGCGAAGGCGGCTGGCGTGGACGGCGTGCTGGTCGTCGACTATCCGCCGGAAGAGTGCGAAGCCTTCGCCGCCAAGCTGCGTGGCGCGGGTCTGGACATGATCTTCCTGCTGGCGCCCACATCGACCGAGCAACGTATCCGCGACGTCGGTCGCATGGCCAGCGGCTATGTCTACTACGTGTCGCTGAAGGGCGTGACGGGTGCCGGGCACCTGGACATCGCCGCCGTTGCCGACATGGTGCCGCGCATCAAGCAGCATGTGAAGCTGCCCGTCGGCGTGGGCTTCGGCATCCGCGACGCGAAGACAGCGCGTGCGGTGGCGGACGTCTCCGACGCGGTGGTCATCGGTTCGGCGCTCGTTCAACTGCTCGAGACGCGCGAGCGCGGCAACGTGGCTGCGGCTGCGGCCGACTTCATCGGCGGCATCCGCGCCGCCCTCGATTCGTGAAAGGAACGGCACCATGAGCTGGCTGGAAAAACTGCTGCCCCCGAAGATCCAGCAGACCGACCCGAGCGAACGCCGCACGGTGCCGGAAGGGCTGTGGATCAAGTGCCCCTCGTGCGAGACGGTGCTCTACAAGACCGATCTCGAGCAGAACATCAACGTCTGCCCGAAATGCGGCCACCACCATCGCATCGGCGCGCGTGCGCGGCTCGATGCTTTCCTCGACCCGGAGGGCCGCTACGAGATCGGCCAGGAGGTGCTGCCGGTCGACGCACTCAAGTTCAAGGACAGCAAGAAGTACCCCGAACGGCTGAAGGACGCGCTCGAAGCCACCGGCGAAACCGACGCGCTGGTGGTGATCGGCGGCGCCGTGATGAGCGTGCCCATCGTGGCCGCCTGCTTCGAGTTCGACTTCATGGGCGGCTCGATGGGCTCGGTGGTCGGTGAACGATTCGTGCGCGGCGTCGAGACGGCGGTCGAGCAGAAGACGCCCTTCGTCAGCTTCACGGCCACCGGCGGCGCGCGCATGCAGGAAGGCCTGCTGAGCCTGCTGCAGATGGCCAAGACCAACGCGGCACTGACGCGGCTGGCCAAGGCCCGGTTGCCCTACATCAGCGTCCTGACCGATCCGACAATGGGCGGTGTCTCGGCCAGTTTCGCCTTCATGGGTGACGTGGTCATCGCCGAGCCGAAGGCGCTGATCGGTTTCGCCGGCCCGCGTGTGATCGAGAACACCGTGCGCGAGAAGCTGCCCGAAGGCTTCCAGCGCGCCGAGTTCCTGATCGGCACGGGCGCCATCGACATGATCATCGATCGCCGAGAGATGCGTTCGACGGTGGCGCGCTCGATCGCGATGCTGCAGGGCCTCAGCGCCGACGCCATCGCCTGATTCGACTCAGAGGCGCCGTGGCTGCCCGCAGCGTGCGGGCACGTCGGCCAGCACCATGACTCCGAGCACACTCGACCAGTGGCTCGCGCACTGCGCGGCCATGCATCCGACCGAGATCGACCTGTCGCTGGAGCGTGTGGTCGAGGTGCGGGCGCGGCTGGGCATCGAGTTCAAGGTGCCGCTGATCACTGTGGCCGGCACCAACGGCAAGGGGTCGACCTGCGCCATGCTGGAGGCCATTGCGCTGCAGGCCGGCTACCGCGTCGGCCTGTATGCCAAACCGCACCTGGTGCATTTCGAGGAGCGCTGCCGCGTCGATGGCCGCATGGTCGATGCGGCGCAACTGCTGCCGCATTTCGAGGCCGTGGAGGCCGCCCGGCGCGAGATCACGCTGAGCATCTTCGAGTTCACGACGCTGGCGATCGTGCGCCTTCTGTCGCAGGCACCGCTGGACCTGGTGATTCTTGAGGTGGGCCTGGGCGGGCGCTTCGACGCGGTCAATGCCTTCGACGCCGATTGCGCGGTCATCACCAGCATCGACCTGGACCACATGGAGTTCCTCGGCCCCGACCGCGAGTCGATCGGGCGCGAGAAGGCCGGCATCATGCGCGCCGGCAAGCCGGTGGTCGTCAGCGATCCGTTGCCACCGCGCAGCGTGGTCGATCAGGCGGAGCAGATCGGCGCCGACCTGTGGCTGTTCGGCCGCGATTTCAACTATGCCGGCGACCGCCAGCAATGGAACTGGGCCGGCCGCGAGCGCCGCTACAACGGCCTGGCGTATCCGGCCCTGCGCGGCGCCAATCAACTGCTGAATGCCGCCGGCGCGCTGGCGGCGTTCGAGGCGATGCGCTCGGTGCTGCCTATCACCGCGCAGGCGGTGCGCAACGGCTTCGCGCTCGTCGAACTGCCAGGCCGCTTCCAGATCGTCGCCGGGCAGCCTACCCTGGTGCTGGATGTTGCACACAACCCGCACTCGGTGGCGGCGCTGGCGCAGAACCTCGATCAGATGGGCTTCCACCCCCGCACGCACGCGGTGTTCGGCGCCATGCGCGACAAGGACGTGGCGGCCATCATCGCGCGCATGGTGCCGCTCGTGGATTCATGGCATTTCACCGACCTGCCGCTGCCGCGAGCCGCGCGCGCGCAGGAACTGGCCGGGATCCACGCCACCAGCGGGGCCAAAGCTCCCGGGCCGGTGACGGTGCAGTGCCATCCGGACCCGCAGGCAGCGCTGGCGGCAGCCCTGGCTGCAGCGGACCCCGCTGATAGAATCGTCGTCTTCGGATCGTTCTACACCGTCGGCGGCGTCTTGAAGGACGGCGTTCCCCGGCTCGGGGCGCGGCACGTCGGCTGAGCATCGCAGCAAGCGGCCGGCATCCTCGCGCAAGTGGGTGAGGCGCGCCGACCCTCATCGCCTAATCGCACCTGACGCATCGCATGGGTCTGCTGTCCATCTTCCAGCGCCGCAACAGCGGTGCAGACGTACCCCCCAGACCCACCGAGACGGGTGACGCGATCACGGCAGCCCGCACCCGCGCGCGCCGTCGGCTCATGGGCGCCGCGGTGCTGGTGATGGCCGGCGTGATCGGCTTTCCGCTGGTGTTCGAGACGCAGCCGCGGCCGATCCCGGTCGACATTCCCATCGAGATTCCGCGCAAGGATGGCGCGCCGGCGCTGCCCATGCCGCCGGCCCGGCCCGCCGCCACGAAGGCCTCGGCGCCGCTGGCCGTGCCGCGCGAGGAGGCACCGCCGCAAGTGGCAGTCGACGTGCCGCGAGTGGCGGCTGCGCCAGCCAGCGCCGCGGTGACCAAGCCTGCCGCTCCTGTGGTCGAACCGCCGAAGAAAGCCGTTGCCGAGACACGTCCACCTGCGGCGATACCGGCGCCGGCGCCCGAGTCTGCACGCGCGAAGGCACTGCTCGAAGGCAAGGAGTCCGCGAAACCGGTGGCGACCGCGGCCAAGCCCGACGCGGGTCGCTTTGTCGTGCAGGTGGGAGCTTTTGCCGATGCGACCGCCGCGCGCGAGATGCGCGGCAAGGTCGAGAAGCTGGGCCTGAAGAGCTACATGCAGGTCGTCGAGACCTCGAGCGGCAACCGCACGCGTGTACGTGCTGGCCCGTTCGAATCGCGCGACGAGGCCGAGAAGGCGCTCGCCAAGGCCAAGGCCGCCGGGCTCAACGCCGTGGTGCTGACCCTCTGACGGCGCGCCATGGACTTCTCCCAGATCGGTTGGGTCGACGCGGCCTTGATCGCGGTGCTGGTCATCTCGGTGATCGTCGGAGCGATTCGTGGCTTTGTGTTCGAGTTGCTGTCGCTGGTCGGTTGGGTCGCCGCATGGTTCGCCGCGCAATGGTTCTCGCCGGAGGTCGCACCGCACATCCCGGTTGGGGCGAGCGGCTCGGCGCTGAATCTGGCAGTTTCCTTTGCCGTGGTCTTCATAGCCGCCTTGATCGTCTGGGCGATCGCGGCGCGGCTGATCCGGCTCGTCCTGCACGCCACGCCGCTGAGCATCGTCGACCGAGGCCTCGGCGTGGTTTTCGGCCTGCTGCGCGGCGTGGTGCTGCTGCTGGCGGTGGCGGTCGCGGTCGGGCTCACCCCGGCGGCCAAATCGATGGCCTGGCAACAATCGCGCGGTGCAGGCGTTCTGGCCGCGTTGCTCGAAGGTTTGATGCCGCTGCTGCCGACCCAGGTGGCAGGTCACCTTCGCCGTGCCTGACCGGCACGCTGCGATGAACAGGAGTTGATGACATGTGTGGCATCGTCGGTGTGATCTCCCGCTCGCCGGTCAACCAGCTGATCTACGACGCGCTGCTGCTGCTCCAGCACCGTGGGCAGGACGCGGCCGGCATCGTCACCATGCTGGGCACGAAGTGCTTCATGCACAAGGCGCGCGGCATGGTGCGCGACGTCTTCCGCACACGCAACATGCGGGGGCTGCCGGGCAACGTGGGCCTGGGACAGGTGCGCTATCCGACGGCCGGCAACGCCTACAGTGAAGAGGAGGCACAGCCCTTCTACGTCAACGCGCCGTTCGGCATCGTGCTGGTGCACAACGGCAACCTCACCAATGCGCAGGCGCTGAAGAAGGAACTCTTCGACATCGACCGACGCCACATCAACACCGAGAGCGACACCGAGGTGTTGATCAACGTGGTGGCCCACGAACTCGAGCAGGTGGCGCGCGACCTGCCGCTCACGCCTGAGTCGATCTTCCGGGCGGTAGGTGCGGTGCACAAGCGATTGAAGGGCTCCTACGCGGTCATCGCGCTGATCGCCGGCCATGGCCTGCTGGCCTTCCGTGACCCGTTCGGAATCCGGCCGCTGTGCTTCGGCGAGGCCGACACGCCCGATGGCCCCGAGACCATGGTGGCCAGCGAGTCGGTCGCGCTCGAAGGCACCGGGCACAAGCTGGTACGCGACGTGGCTCCCGGCGAAGCGGTGTTCATCGATCTCGCAGGCCGCGTGCATGCGCAGCAATGCGCCGAGCACCCGAGCCTGAACCCCTGCATGTTCGAGTACGTCTACCTGGCGCGGCCCGACTCGGTGATGGACGGCGTGTCGGTCTACCAGGCGCGGCTGAACATGGGCGAGACGCTGGCGCAGCGTCTGATCTCCACCATGCCGCCGAGCGAGATCGACGTGGTGATCCCGATCCCGGAGTCGAGCCGGCCGTCGGCCATGCAACTTGCGCAGAAGATCGGCAAGCCCTACCGCGAGGGTTTCGTGAAGAACCGCTACGTGGGACGGACCTTCATCATGCCGGGGCAGGGCATGCGCAAGAAGTCGGTGCGCCAGAAGCTCAACGCGATCGCGTCGGAGTTCAAGGGGCGCAACGTGCTGCTGGTCGATGATTCGATCGTGCGCGGCACGACCTCCAAGGAGATCGTCCAGATGGCGCGCGACGCCGGCGCACGCAAGGTCTACATGGCGTCGGCCGCGCCGCCGGTGCGCTTCCCGAATGTCTATGGCATCGACATGCCGACCAAGGACGAACTGATCGCGCACAACCGCAACAACGAAGAGATTCGCCAGTACATCGGCGCCGACGCGCTCATCTACCAGGACGTGTCGGCGATGAAGAAGGTCGTGGCGACCTTGAACCCGAAGCTGCAAGGCTTCGAGGCCTCGTGCTTCGACGGCGTCTACATCACAGGCGACATCACCGCGGCCGACTTCGACACGATGGCAGCGCAGCGCAAGTCGCAGGGCGAAGAGGAGGAGGGCGACGAACGTTCCCGCCTGGCCTTGCAGAACGCAGCGGAGTCGCGCTGATGAACGACAAGCGCATCCCTCGAGTCGATCTGCCGGAGGGCGTCCACCTGGACACGCTGGCCGTGCGCGAAGGCCTGCCGCCCAGCATCTGGGGCGAAAACTCTGAGGCGCTGTTCCTCACCAGCAGCTTCCGCCAGCCCGACGCCGCGACGGCCGCCGCGCGATTCGCGAACGAGGAAGAGGCATTCATCTACTCGCGCTTCACCAACCCCACGGTGATGATGTTCGAGCGCCGCTTGGCCGCGCTGGAGGGCGCGCAGGCCTGCATCGCCACCTCCAGCGGCATGAGCGCGATCCTGCTGCTCGGCATGGGGCTGCTGAAAGCCGGAGACCACGTGATCTGCTCGCGCAGCGTGTTCGGCTCGACCATCATGCTGTTCGGCCGAGAGTTCGCGAAGTTCGGTGTCGAGACGACGTTCGTTTCGCAGACCGACATTGCGGAATGGGAGCGTGCGGTGAAGCCCAGCACGCGGCTGCTGTTCGCCGAGTCGCCGACCAACCCCCTGACCGAGGTGTGCGACATCGCTGCGCTTTCGGCCATTGCCAAGCGCGCGGGTGCGTGGCTGGCGGTCGACAACTGCTTTTGTTCGCCGGCGCTGCAACGGCCCATCGAATACGGGGCCGATCTGGTCATCCATTCGGGTACCAAGTACCTCGATGGCCAGGGCCGCGTGATCGCCGGCGCGTTGTGCGCCAGCGAAGCGCTGGTCAACGAGAAGTTCGTGCCCGTGATGCGCAGCGCGGGCATGAGCCTGTCGCCCTTCAATGCCTGGGTGGTGCTCAAAGGCCTCGAGACCCTGTCGATCCGGATGGAGGCGCAGAGCAAGCGGGCACTCGAACTGGCGCGCTGGCTCGAGGGGCAGTCGCAGGTTGAAAGAGTCTTCTATCCTGGGCTGGAATCGCACCCCCAGCACCAGTTGGCCATGGCGCAGCAATCGGGCAGCGGCGGGGCGGTGGTGTCCTTCGTCGTACGGGCCGAAGCTGCGGCCAGTGCGCGCCGGAACGCGTTCCACGTGATCGACCACACTCAAGTCTGCTCGATCACCGCCAATCTGGGCGATACCAAGACCACCATCACCCACCCGGCGAGCACCTCGCACGGGCGGCTCACCGAAGAGCAGCGCCAAGCTGCAGGCATCACGCAGGGCATGATCCGCGTGGCCGTCGGGCTGGACGATGTGCGCGACATCCAGGCCGACCTGCTGCGCGGGCTGGCGACGCTTTGAATCCGAACCGAACCATGACCCGCAGAGTCCGCACCCGCATCGCACCGTCGCCGACGGGCTTTCTCCACCTCGGCACCGCACGCACGGCGCTGTTCTCGTGGGCGTTCGCGCGCCATCATGGCGGCGACTTCATCTTGCGTATCGAGGACACCGACGTCGCGCGCTCGACGCAGGAGGCGGTCGACCAGATCATCGCCGCGATGCAATGGCTCGAACTCGACTACGACGAGGGGCCGTTCTATCAGATGAAGCGGCTCGACCGCTATCGCGAGGTCATCGCGAAGATGCTGGCAGAGGGCTCAGCGTACCGCTGCTACTGCACGCCGGAAGAGCTCGACGCGATGCGCGAGGCGCAACGTGCACGAGGTGAGAAACCCCGGTACGACGGACGCTGGCGCCCGGAGTCGGGCAAGAAGCTGCCGGAGGTGCCACAGCATGTGCCGGCGGTGATCCGCTTTCGCAATCCAGTCGATGGCGATGTGACCTGGAATGACATGGTCAAGGGCCCGATCACGATCAGCAACCGCGAACTTGACGACCTGATCATCAGCCGCCCCGACGGCACGCCGACCTACAACTTCTGTGTGGTGGTCGACGACTGGGACATGCAGATCAGCCACGTGATCCGCGGTGACGACCACGTCAACAACACGCCGCGCCAGATCAACATCCTGCGCGCGCTCGGAGCCGAACTACCCGAGTACGGCCACGTTCCGATGATCCTCGGCCCGGACGGCGACAAGCTCTCCAAGCGGCATGGCGCGGTCAGCGTGATGCAGTACGAGGAGAGTGGCTACCTGCCGGAGGCGATGATCAACTACCTCGCACGGCTGGGCTGGAGCCACGGCGACGACGAACTGTTCGGCCGCGAGCAGTTGGTCGCCTGGTTCGACGGCCACCACCTGGCGCGCAGCCCGGCGCAGTGGGATGCGGCGAAGCTGAACTGGGTCAACGCTCATGTCATGAAGGGCATGCCCGACGAGGCGCTGGCGCGCGGCGTGGTTCGCCAGTTTGCGCTGCGTGGTGTCGGCCTGAGTGCCGACGAACGTCTGCAACGGATGTGCGCCGTCTTCAAGGATCGCTGCGCCACGCTGGCCGAGCTGGCCGATTGGCTGGGCATGTACTTCGTCGACGTCAAGCCGCGCGATGAGGATGTGGCGGCGCACGTCACGGCGGCCGTTCGGCCTGCACTTCAGTCGCTTCGTGACCGCTTGGCCGCAATCGACTGGGACAAGGGCACGATCGCCGCCGCCATGAAGGAAACGCTGGCCACTCACGGTCTGAAGATGCCGCAACTGGCGCCGGCCCTGCGCGTGCTCGTGTGCGGGCGCGCCCAGACGCCGTCGATCGATGCCGTGCTCGAACTCTTCCCTCGCGAGATGGTGCTGCGCAGATTGCAGGACGTCTGAAAAGCTGGCTATAATCGTAGTCTCGCTTGAAACTGCGACTGCTGCACCAACGGCATCAAAACGGGGGTATAGCTCAGCTGGGAGAGCGCTTGCATGGCATGCAAGAGGTCAGCGGTTCGATCCCGCTTACCTCCACCAAGTTTGCCAAGGTATGCACAGCGCGGTTTTGAGTCGAAGGAGTTCAAGTCCCCTTCGTCTAGAGGCCTAGGACACGACCCTTTCACGGTTGTAACAGGGGTTCGAATCCCCTAGGGGACGCCAAGTTTCGGCAGCGCTTGAGGAGCAATCCTGAAGTTGCCGGCCACGCGGAGTGGTAGTTCAGTTGGTTAGAATACCGGCCTGTCACGCCGGGGGTCGCGGGTTCGAGCCCCGTCCACTCCGCCATCCATTCCTGGTCAGCAATGACCCTTGAGCGGAATCTTCGGCAAAGGCACCTTCGGGTGCCTTTTTGCTTTGCGCCGTGAATACTCGACAGGGCAAGGCCCTCAAGTGCAGGGCTGGCTCGGCAAATGCCCGCTTCTATACTGGGGTGGCGCCTTCCAATCAGCAAGCCATGTCAATCACTCCAGATCTCACCGCCGGTTTCCCAACAACCGAATCGGCGATGGCCGCACCGCATCAGCCGCGGCGTTTCGAGATCTCGGTGGACGATCCGGGCCGATTCTCGACCGCACGAGTGCAGGCCATTCGGCACACCTTTCAAGATCATCCGTTGTTCCAACTGCCGGAGTTGGCCAAACTGGCTAAGGTTCTCTACAGCACGAAGCAGTGCCGTTTCATCATGCCAGGGGCCCGCCAGAATGCGCCGTTCGAGCATGACGCGGTTGACCCCGGCGGGCGTGGCATTGACGAAGTCTTCGCGCACATCGAGGAATCCGGCTCCTGGGTGGCGCTGTACAACGTCGAAACCCATCAACCCTATCGCGAATTGCTCGACGAGATTGCGGCCAATGTGCGCTCGCTCGTCGAGCCTCAGGAGCCCGGCATGTTCAATGTCGGGGGGTTCATCTTCGTCTCCGCGCCACCTTCGGTCACGCCGTTCCACATCGATCGTGAGAACAACTTCTGGCTGCAGATCAGAGGCCGGAAGACGATGAATGTATGGGAGCCAACCGACACTCACGTGGTGCCCACGGTCGATCGAGAGACGTTCATCGTGAATGCCAGTCTGGACAATGTCAGGCTCAAGGACGGATTCCGCGAACGCAGCCACGAGTTCGACGTAGGCCCGGGCGATGGCGTTTACTTCCCGAGCACGTCGCCGCACATGACGCGTAGCGAAACGGATTGGACGACGCCGGGTGACGGCGTCTCGATCAGTATCGGTGTCGTCTTCTACACGGATGTGACGCGCAGGGCGGCACACCTGCACATCCTGAACCGCTTCCTGCGCAAGCTGGGGGTGGTACCCCGCGCGCCGGGAGAGCGGCCCTGGGTCGATGCACTGAAGTACCCGCTGGCCTGGGCGCTGGTCAGCTTCAAGAAATCGTTTCGGGGCTACATTCGGGCCGGCATTTGAACTGCTCAGCGCTCGATTCGGATGATCCGGCCCTCGGGGCTGTTGGTGACGACATAAAGCCAACCGTCAGGCCCCTGGCGAACATCGCGAATCCTCTCCAGGAGGCCGGTCACCAGTCGCTGCTGTTCAATCACTTTGCGCCCGTCGAGTTTGACGCGCAGCAGCGCACGGCCGCGTAGATTTCCGATGAACATCTGGCCTTTCCAGCCCGGGTACCGGTCGCTGGTGAGGAAGGCCATGCCACTGGGCGCGATGGAGATGGGCCCCCACCACGTGACGGGCTGCTCCATGCCGCTCTTGGCCGTGCCCTCGCCGATTTTGGCGCTGTCCGCATATTCCGTCCCGTAGGTGATTGTCGGCCAGCCGTAGTTCTTTCCGCGCTCGATGACGTTGAGTTCGTCA
>Ga0209717_1004897_pt1 | contig 10827 bp, 6 predicted proteins | sample AD_UKC048_MetaG_FD_184418 | JGI IMG/M metagenome (GOLD analysis project Ga0209717, IMG submission 184418) | Active sludge microbial communities of municipal wastewater-treating anaerobic digesters from USA - AD_UKC048_MetaG (SPAdes) (version 2) | ecosystem: Engineered > Bioreactor > Anaerobic >... | reverse complement strand
CGCGCCCCGGCGGCGCGGTATGTAGATGAGCAGGCAGCGGTCCCGTTCCGAGGGGTTCTCGGATTCGTTCATCAGCCGGTAAATCTCGTCGGCCCGGCGGCGGGTCTTAAGGACGGAGGCTTCGGCGGACAACACCTCGCAGTTCGGCGCGTTGAACTCCGCGGCGAAGGATTTGAAATCCCCTTCTGCGTCGTACCAGACGACGATGCGGCGGTCGCCCAAGAGATCGACAAGCTTCTTGTGCAGGAACGAGGTGAACTTCATCGGGCGGCCTCGGATTCGGAATGGATGGAAACCACGTTGACTTCGTCAACTTTGCACATCGGTTTCGTCGGCTTTTCAAGCGTCACAAGTTCGTCCACACCTGCGACAGCAGCAGCCCCGACATGAAGGGCATCTATCGGTGTCATGTCGTATTTCGATGCATATTCGAGGGCACGTCCGGTCAGGTCCGGAGATGTGCTTAAATTCTCGGCGGCTCCATCAAAAACCGCTTGCATGAAGTCGATTTCTTCCCGCCGTTTATGGAAAGTCGGCTTCGGCAGCACCTCAAGCCGGAGATAATCGCTCACCACCAAGCTACGGTCCGGATCGTCCAGCACCCGCAGGGCGCGTTGGGCTACCTGTTCTTCACCTTGGAATGCGGCGATGAGGACATTGGCGTCAATATAGGTTCGTTTCATCGTTTTCGATCTCTCCACGGCGACGTTTCACCTCTTCGAGAACTTCCTCTTCGGAAAGAAGTTTCAGGCCTGTTATGACGGCTTTGGTCCGCAGAGCATAAAGTCTTCTGCCCAGCTCGGTCCTTGGGGTGAACACTGCCTCCCACTGGGACAGAAAGACACTCATCAACTGGCAGGTGCTTCTTTCATTTTCCACAGGCCGGAAGAGAACCATCCGAGGAACGGCAGTGGTTCTTGGAAAACCTTCACGATCCCAATCCACCAAGCCCGACCAACCCTCCCAAGAAAACGGTAACAGGCTGCTTCCGGTCATGCGACCTGAAATCTCGTTCTTTAAAGCCATCGTTCCGATCATATTGTCACCCTTAGTATTCCGGTTCTAAAGCTTCAATCGTTTCCGGTTTCAAGATGTTGAAAAACATCTTCTTGCACGACGCGTGAACTTCATCAAGTCGTTGATAAAGAACAACCCATGATTCGCCATCCGCAATGGGTCTGATGCTGTCAATGTCCACAAGAACGCCTTTGAGCCGAGCTTCCGTTCCCGGCAGCGCAACTTCCGCCGGCGAGATGATTTGAATGATATGAATCAAACCGCTCTCCTTGATCTCCGCTCTTAGTTGGACCGGTTTGGCGGCCAACTCATATTCCCCCATTTTTAAGGAAAGATTGAGGTGAGCAAGACCTACGGGTGTTTCCAACTCGATTAAGTCTATGTATTTCAGAGAGAATCTTTCCAACCGGTCGACCAGGCCGGTTTCCTGAACCGCTTGGGCGAGTTCCCGGATGTCGGCGGAAAACGTCACCCACCCGGAATAAGGCCGGCGACGGCTCAATGAAACGACGCGATCCCCTATCTGGATGGTCTGATGGGCCCCTTCAAGTCGTATTCTCGGCACATACCGTAGATTGGGGTCCTGCTCGACGAGCGGGGCGGGTATATCCGCGACGGGTAACTTGGACGCCTTTCCGTATTTGCCGGGAAACGATTTGAAAAGCATTCCCGGAAGCAAGTCGGCCACCGGCGTCTGCGCACCGGAAAAGCGGATTTCCCATATCGCTTCAAGCAGAGGCTCCTTTTTGAGCCTGACAGGAATTCTGTTTGCCATATCGTCCTCCTTCTCAGGGTTCTTTCTTTTTCCGACGGCCGCGGCCGCCTTTCTTCTTGGATTCCGGGGCTTCGACCTCGCAGAGGTCCTCAAGCCCGTGGGCGACGGCGATGGAGCGGTCGGTCCGGCAGACCTTCCGGACGCGGTCGGGCCATATTGTATAGGCAAGGTGCGCCCAGTCGTAGTCGCCTTTTTCGAGCTTCCGCCAGCAGTCCTCCGTGTCCTTGGCCCAGGAGCGCAGGCGGAAAAGCTTATGCAGCGGCGCGGCGTTGATGATCACGCCGTCGTTGAGGTCCGGTTTGTAGGGCAGCGCGGCGATGCGGAGCAATTCTTCCCGCAGGTCACGCAGCTCGCCGAGGAACGCGCGGGCCTCGTTCAGCCGGTCGGTCAAACGGGTCGCCTCTCGGCCGGAGGCGGCTTTCAGCTCGTTTTCAATCTGAGCGATCCCGCGTTCGACTTCCGAAATCTTGGGTTCAACATACTTGTTCACGACCATGTAGAGCGTCTGGTCGTTCAAGCGGTGGTAGTAGAGCCAGATGGTGTACGATCCCGACGCGGTGGACAGCGGCCAATAGATCGGGGCCTTGCGACGGCTCTTGGAGTAGCGCTTCAGGTGGTCCTGGAAGAAGCCCGCCGGCTTGCGGAAATAGTCCCGCAGGTCGGAGACGCCGAGGATGTCGCAGGCTTCCTGTTCGATCTCGTGGGATTTGTCCTTCCAGAGCAGGTCGAATACCTCGCGCACGCGGCGGACGATGTCGTCCCGGTGCGGCTGGTCGCCGTTGGAACCGGGGTCGTCCACCAGAACGCCGTCCCAGGAGATGCGGAGCGGATACTCGGAATCGGGGATGGTCGGGTTCTTGACCGAGCCGTCCGGCGGCAGGGTGTTCGCGTCCGGTCGGGCGCGGAGCCACTCCTCGCTTACGATGCCACCGGGTTCGGCAGGCAGGCCGTCCGGGCCGACCAACATCCCCGGCGGGCAGATCGGCAACGGATCGAAGGGGTCGGGCAGCTTCGGCGCAAGCGACGGATCGAGTGCGATGCGGACGTCCCAGCGGCCGAAAGCGCTTCCGACAGAGTATGAAAGAAGGTCCTCGGTTGGAGACTTCGGGGTGTAGTCTCTATGTGTGTAACGTCTCACGAGTTCCGACCGCCTTGTAGCCTGGCATACAGGTCTATTGGAATCACCAAAGAGTGCGTGTGCCACAAGATCGTCAATGCGATTTAGTACGATTTGTAGCGATTTCTCTATCCGATTCCGAGAGGAAAGCTCCGAGTGCTGGCCGGGAAACGCACACTTTCCGTTAAACGGAAGCACAAAAAGGGCTGAGGATTCTTTGACAGATTCCAGACGAGTAAGCTCAAGAAATCCGATATTGGCAAGTTCCTGAAGTTGTAACGAGCATGCTTGAAAGTTCCGGCTGGGAAGAGGAAGGTTCTTAATTGTTCTTGCCTCAATCTTTCTATAACGGCCAAAAGCGTATGTGAGATCCTGCGCCCAGGTAGAGACCAAAAACCCCAATAAAGGAAGAGTGTTCTCGCTCATTTTAGGGAATATTGAGATCGAATCTCCCGAGAAAATATGATTTGGCGGAAGCACTCTTGGCCCGAACCCAATGCTGCTAACCCGAGGATAGGTCAAGCCCGGCGTCTTCCACCATCCAACGCTCTGCTTGACCTGCGCATCAGTGCCAAACTTCTGGATTTGAAATGCTCGTGCTTCACTGCCGTCACGTCCCCAATTGTAGACTAATGGGGTCGGGCTGAAAAACGGCTGAAATTCTCCACCCTCTTCATAGCCAGCCCAAGGCTCTCCCAGGTCGTGGGCATAGACCTCCCATCGCGCACGCTGAAACCTAAAATCATCAAAAGTATTGTTCCCTACAGCTACCGTTGCATATGTTGGATCGATGCGTTCCTTTGCTTTCCAAAGTCTCAGCTTGCTCGATTCCATGTGGTAGCAGAAAGGTTGCAGGTAGAGGTTTGAAAAATCAGCCAAGCTGCGTTCAGCGAATTGCTCAATCAGGCATTGGCTGCGTGCGGCTTCAGCAAGCTTATCAGTGCGTTTGTCATCTTTCGTCAGATCCAGAAACAATGTTCGCTCCGCCTTGCGGTCAATTGAAACCGTCAATGCGGTATCAACTGTCGCTCCATCGAGGATTCCGCTTCCGAGTTCGACCAAGTAGTGAAGTGATCTATAGGACACCCAAAGGCCTCGAAGTTCACGCATCTGCTTTGTATAAAGAAAGAGCGATGAACTGATGGCGCCGACAGAGGTATATGTTTGAGGATTATGCACGAAACGCCAAAGAAATGCCCCGTATATGTCTGTCCACGCTTCTTTGTACTCTTTACGCAGATATCCCTCGGCCCTCCCCGTAGCCTTTCCAAACGGTGGATTCATTAGCACGACGTCATACCGCTTTCGGCAAAGGTCGATAAATGCGAATCCTCTTGCTGCGTCTTCCGCGAACAGACGGCGACGAGTCGCATGTCCGTTTTCCGCCCGCTCCGCGTACTCTTTCAGCGCGTCCAGGATGCGGTCTTCCGCCTGATCCCAAAACCGCTCGTCGGTGACCCCTTTCACATCGAAGCGCAGTTCCTGCTGTTTCGGTTGGAGGTCAATAAGGCCGGGAAGAAGCATTTGTTCGCCTCTTGGGCTTTGTGCCCATTGCCTCTTGGCCGCAGCCACGGCATCCTTGATTTCCTCTTCGATTTTCAAGAGCGAGCCCGCCTCCCCCGCGAGCTTCATCTTTTCGAAGACCTCGTCCATGATCTGGCCCAGGACCCGCGGTTTGAGTCCGGCGGTGAACTCGCGGCGCATGTCCTCCTCACCCGGCATCGGCTCGGCGGTGACGATGTTCGATCTGGCGATGCGCGGCCGGTCCGGGGCCTTAAGGCCGAGGTTTTTCCAGGTCTTCTGCGCCCGCAGCCAGAGCGCCAGCGCGGCGATCTGCACCGCGCGCGGGTCGATGTCGATTCCGTGCAGGTTGTGTTCGACGACCAGTTTGGGGACCTCCCGGCGAAGGTCGTCGATGGCCTCGAAGTCTTCCTGAATCGTCCGGCCCGTGGCTTCCGATTTCGGGCTTTCGGGATCGCCCCAGGCTTCTTCGTAAATCCGTTCCAGCAGGTCGAAGGCGTAAAGCAGAAAATGGCCTGAGCCGCAGGCCGGGTCGAGGATGCGCAGGTCGCGCGGATCCTTCTTCGGCCGGTGCTCGATGTAAACCGGCCGCTTGAGTAACTCCTCCTGGGAAAGGTCGGCTTCGCCACCCTTTTCGGCGGGAGCCTTTTCACCCGGACCGAGGAAGACTTCGTTCGGTCTCCGCACCAAATAGCGGCATTCCTCTTTGAGAATCGTGTCCCCCTTGCGCATCTCGTACCAGATGCGCCCCAACGTGTTGTCCGTGAGGAACTCCACGACGTACCGCGGCGTGAAGAACTGGTTGCGGACGGCCAGCTCCCGGCTGTTCCGCGGGGCCTGGGACGCCTCCCGCATGGCCTTGCGTTCTTCGGGCGGGTTGAAATATTGGTAGACCCAGCCGATGGTCTCGTCCTCGGTCCAGAGGTGCGTCAGTTCCGGTTTGTTCAACTCGGCGAGGACGTCTTCCATGCAGCGTTCCGAGGGGAACACCGCCGACTGGGGCGTCATCCGGTCGAACAGAACGCCCAGGTCGAGGGCAAGTTCGTCGAACATACATTCCAGAAACACCCGGTAGGTGTCGTAACGCCCGCCGAGCGCGCCGCCGGAGATGCGCTCGAACATCTGGAAACCCGCCGAAGTCGTTCCTTTGCGGACGCATTCTACGACCAGTCCACGCTCTTCGCACAGACGCAGGGCCGCCAATCGATTGAGGGCGGTGAAGGAGATCTCCAGGACCATCCGCTCATAGGCGGCCTTGCGGCGGTCCGAATCCTGCCCCGCCGCGCCGGCGGTGTAGTGATCGAGAAGATCGCGCAGACGGCGGGCCGCCGCGTGTTGATCGGGCGAGAGGTGCGTCAGCTTTTCAAGCGGCAGCACCGTACCGTCCGGGTGGAGTCCGAACACGCCGCGGAGCTGATCGGTGACGTCCTCCAACAGTCGACGCCGGCAGGCTGCGACGGTCTTGGCCAGCAGATTTCGTGTGTCCTTGTCGAAGCTCATCAGCGCCCCTTGATCCGTATCCGCTTGTTCGATTTCAACAGCCCGGCCAGCTTCTCCCGGATGCCGGCCAGCCACGAATCCAAATCAGCAGGTGTGGACAGGACGATCGGCTGCAGGAGATCACCGAGGTCAAGCACCTCTTCACCGTAGCCTTCGTCCCTTTCCTTCACCTCCAGCGGCTCGGGTTCCGCGGGGCGTCTCCGTTTGATTTCCGCTTTCAGCTCTTCGATCAAACCCGGCAGGGTCCGCCGGCGCACCAACAGGGTCTGCAGCAGCCTGACGGGGTCGCCGTTCCCGGCGGTCGGCGGCAGATCGCATGTAAGCTTGGCCGCGATCTCCTCACGGTCCTCGTCCAGCAGCTTCGCCCAGTCCGGTTCGGTCTCGAGCCCGGTGAGGGCTTTCTTGAGGTCGTCTTCATACGCGGCGCGGTCGACCGTGTATCTCTTTTCCGTGCGATCCATGGCGGATCTGATTACGCTCCGCAGCTCGGGCAGCCGTTCGAAGAACCTTTCGCTCGACAGCACCTCCTCCGCCGCGGTTCTGTCTTCGGCGCTCAGGAGGTCGTTCACGGCCCCGGGGAAGAGCCGTTCGAGGTCGGCCGAGGAATCCAGCACCGACCGGGCGTTCCGCACGTCGGCCTCCGCGCCGGACTCAAGGGCGTCGAAAACAGCCTTGGCCCAGGTGATCTCGTCGGGCAGCGCACATTCCACACCGCCGAGGACCGAAGCCGCTCCGCCGGCGTCGCCCTTCAGCAGATCGGCCGCGTCGGCCAGCAGGCGCCGGCAGCGGCTCTCGCCGGGAAGGCTCAGGAGACGCAGACGGTCGGGCAAAGCCCCGATTTTTTCCAGGAGGTCAGGGATGTGAAGCCGGACGGAGCGGCTGATGTGGTCTTCCAACGGCAGAACTTCGTCGCCGAAGAGGGTTTCCAGACGCCGGGCGGCCCTGTCCAAGGCTTCGGGGGGCAGTTTGGCGTCGCGGGACGACACACCTATCCTGTTGAACGAGACCGTGCTTTTGACGGCTTCCACCGCCTGCGGTCCCGCGGTCCGCACAGGTCCTCCAGCGCCCGGGACGTGAAACTCGATCTCTCCGGCGCGAAGGAGAGCCGCTAACAGGTACCGCACGGTGTCTTTGGTCCACCCGTAGGGCGGGGCGGAAAACAAATCCTGAAGATAGGAACCCTGAAGCCTTCCGGAACCGGACTCGGCGGTCTTGGTCCGGAACACTCTGATGACCTCCGCGAGCACCGGGGCCGCCGTGTCCACCCGAGGAGCGCCCTTGCTCTTGACCACAAGACCGAGAGGATCGAGGTCCTTGGTGATGCGGTCCATACGCTCCACCCCGAGGAATTTCGCAGCCGCGTCCGTGGAAGGCCGGATCGGGGCCAGATGGAAATGGGGGAAGACCTCCTTGACGGCGGCGGAGAGGACGTCGCGCACGGCGGCGTCCAGCGTCTCGCCGGCCTCGCGGACCGGTGTCGGTTTGCCGCGGAAGATGAAAACGCCTTCCAGCATCGCCTTTTCCATGGCGGCGGCCGTCCGCTCACGGCAGCGCTCAGCCGCCCGGCGTTCGGCGCGCAGATACTGAGCGACCACGTGATCCGCGGCCCGCTCATCGACGTCGCCGAGGACTTTTTCCGAGCGCACGATTTCGGGAAGGAGTTCCTCCACGGTCTCGTCGTTTTTCACCAGGAGGACCACGGTGTTCTTCAGCTCCACCTGCGTATTGGTCGAGACCAGGAATTCACCCCGCTTGCCGTCCCAGAGGGCCGGATCGACGAATTCCAGACGCAGCTCGACATCTTCGGAGCCGCCTACGACCGGCGTCCGGCCGAGTTTGACCGATGACCTGACTTCCTTGATGTTTTCCAGTCTCGCGGCGGGCTGCACCCGGAATAATGAATGGTCGGCGGTACCCTGTTTGAGGATGTCGATCCTCGCCCTCACTGCTTCGCCGGACGTGGGCGCGTAGCTGTTGCGCTTGTCGCGGATCGGTTTGACGGCGTCGCTAAGAAAGACCCAGCCGCCCGCCTGAGGGTCCTCGATGAGGCCGCATTCCTTTTCGGATGCGATTTTCCGGAGAGCCTCCCGCACCTGGTCGAGCAGCCCGGGAGACCCGATTTTTCGATAGAGCAGCGCGGCGAGATTCTCCGCGGTACGGGGGAAGGTCTCCACGGGTTGAAGGGCGGCGACCGCCTTGGCCGTACGTGTTTCGAGGGAGTCAACCCCGAAGATCTTCGCCGTCTTTTCCACTCCTCCGATGACATGGGGCAGGACCTTGGCGATGTCCGCGCGGAGGGTGTCGTAGAAATCGTCCACGCAGGCGAGCGCGCCGATCTCCCGGTCGGCGAGCTTGACGGCGTCGGCGCCGAGGACACGGCTCTTGTCCACCAGTACGTCCTGGATGACGCGGATCGCCGACCGCAGGCCGATGCCGCCGGTGGAACGGGCGAGGGTCCGGATGAGTTCCAGCAGAAGGTCGAAGTGCTGCGGCAGGAACGGATAGAGGCGCGTGAACGTTTCCGAGTCGGGGTCGCCCTTGAACAGGGCCGTACCGGAGAGGCGGGTGTGGGTGACCGTGGATTGGCCGTGCTCCTTGAACAGGGCTTCCAGCTTCTTCCGCCCCTCCTCGGATTTGTCGAGCAGACGCCGGTGTGTGATCTCACGGATGTCGCTCGCGTCGAGATGGATGGAAATCGGGAAGCGGTCCCGCAGCTTGTTGAGCTCAGCGGAGTTATGCGCGGCCTTTTCGACGATTTCGCTCAAGGTCTGTTGGCCGGTGGCGGCGATCCAAACCTTGCCTTTGCCGAGCTCCTTGAGATTGCGGGCCAGCCCGTCGAGGTTGAGGATCAACTCGCCGCGGGGGGCGACGTACTGACCGGCCTCGTCCACAAGGAGCAGAATGTTTTCATGCCCGGTCTTGCGCCTGCAGATGTCGATGATCTCACGCGCCAGGTCCCGCACGTCCCTGGCTTCCTCGAACCGCAGTCCGCGGAAGCTCTCCGGCGTGGGGAAATCATCGGGCAGGACCTCCGGCACGATCTCCGCCGCGCGGGCCACGCCGATCAACGGATCGTTGTGGATTTCCTCCCACGAACTCTTGTAACGCCTTCGGTATTTATCCTTGAACTCATCGTACTTTCCGCGGCGGTCGAGTGTGAACTCGAGCTGAGCGGTCTTTTTTTCTTTGGAAAAACCCGCCCACTGAAGCACCTTCCAATAAAGCACGGTGGAGACCGGGGCGGCGGCGCTTTCGGCGAGCTGCTCAGCCCCGAGATCAAGCAGCACCACCGCCGTGGGGTGTTTCTTGGAGACGGTGCGCAGTGCGGCCGGAATCTCGTTGCGGGGGAAACGGTCGCAAAGGAGATCAAGGAAGGGCTTGCCGCCGACGGTACGCATCGGGTCAAGGGACGCGCCGAGGTATTTGGTGAACGAGCTCTTGCCGCTGCCGTAAAAGCCGGATACCCAGATGCCGACCTCGGTCACCTGACCGCCCCGGACGCCTTCGCCGAAAACATCGAGGAACTTGCGGAAGCAGGACTCGATGTTGTCCGTAACCTCGTATTCGGCGACCTCTCGGGCAAGGCGGTCCTCCTCCTGGGCGTAATAGTCGATGACTTTCTCAATAGTCCTGTTTATGTCACGCCTGAAGTATTCGTGGATTTTCGTCATCGCTAAAGGCCTCCGATAATCGTCGAGCGGTATCCGCTGTCTTCTTTGTAAAACCCGAGGAACTTCAACCCGAATTGGCCGCTTCGTTCACCGGGGTAGAATATGATCGTGCAGACGGTGACTTTGTTATGCAGGTACTCCTCGATGACGCGCGTTCTCAGATAAGGGTGCAGAAGCTCGGCTTCCGTCAGGAAGACGATCGTTCCCTCCGGCGCGGATGTAATCGCTTCAGTGACGCGGCTGATCAGCTTGTTTCCCTGACGCAGAACATCACGGACCGCCTCGTTGATTTGGTCGGCGTCGGCATCACTTTCCAGATCGAGCCAGATATCCCATCTTCCCGACTTATCCACAATGTCCCAGATAACATCGGCAAGAGAAACGCGGCGGACGTCACGGCCGGCCTCCTGTCTGATTCTCGATATCAAACGGGGAAGGTGTTTCTTGACGGTGAGCATCATTTCGGGCGGGTAACGGAAGTAAAAGACCGGTGCGCTCTTAGCCGGATTGAGCGCATCGGGGTCTCGGATCTTATCGAGCAGTTCGTTGAATGCGTTATCGAGCGAGTACATCGATCAGCTCCTCAATGGATTTGACGACCCAGGTGAAATGCACGACCGAACCGGCGCGCTGAACGATCACCCCGCGGTGTTCCCCGATGCCGTCCAGACGCTCCACCACCTCCGAAGGAGTCATTCCGAACAGCCCCCAGTCGAGATGGTTGCAAAGGGAGGAATCCGTCACGCCCGCTTCATTGAGTTCCCGGGCCAAGATCGCGGCCCCTTCATCCGACATGCGGTAGTTGACTATCTCCCTGCGGCCCCTAACGACTTCGCGGAGGAATCCGACATCCCGCAGGAGACCGAGAACGCAGCGGGCGATGCGCACCGACACCTTCTCCGACCACTGGTTGTCCAACCGACCGTCGTAATGTGCTTCCGACAGGAAGGAGAGCATCGGGTCCGTGTCCATGACGGGTCTTCCCCTGCGCGCGGCGGGCCAGTATTCACGTATCGTGAAGTCATAGACCAGGGGGTCCTGACGAGCCGCAAACACGAACAGGAGTTCGGTGAAAACACGCCCCGGCAGGCCTGATGCAAGCACTCTTTGAAGAATCCGTGCGGGCTTGTCGCTCGGTCTCAAGAAACGAGGTGCAAACACCCTCCTGACGACGTCGCGGGTTCTGTAGGCGGTGGAGTTGCCGAGAAGCCCCTCAGCCTGGACCC
>Ga0209717_1004896_pt1 | contig 10827 bp, 13 predicted proteins | sample AD_UKC048_MetaG_FD_184418 | JGI IMG/M metagenome (GOLD analysis project Ga0209717, IMG submission 184418) | Active sludge microbial communities of municipal wastewater-treating anaerobic digesters from USA - AD_UKC048_MetaG (SPAdes) (version 2) | ecosystem: Engineered > Bioreactor > Anaerobic >... | reverse complement strand
GCAACCATCGCCTTAAATTCAGAACTGTGTTTCTTGTACTTCATTTCTAAACTCCTCCTTCTGTCTCCTGACACATTTTATTTATTTTTGTTGTCAAGAACAGGGGGACATTATATGTCGTCGGACATGTCGTCGGACAAGTCGGTGTTCTCGTCGGTGGCTTCGTCTTTATTTTCATCAGGAGTAACTGAATTGTCATTCTGACTGTTGTCAACAGTTGATTCATCAGGAGACGAAAAGCTGTCTTTATCCGTAGCGGCTCCATTATCAATGCAGACCCCGTCAATGCATGAAAAACCGGGCAGACAGTCAAAATTGTTAATACACCCCAGTTCATCTTCAACAGTGCAGGAAATAAAGAGGGTTAGCAGAAATAATGATGAAATTAAAAGCTTGAAGTTCATATTAATCTCCTGAAAAAAAACTTTGAAAATATATCAGAAAAGTGTGCAAATTACAAGGTGAAGGGAAAATTGATGTCAGTCAAGAAGATGGACAAGGAGTCCGCTTCTGAGTTTCGGCTCAAACCATGTCGATTTGGGCGGCATGATCTTGCCGGCATCGGCAACATTCATAAGCTGTTCAACTGATGTTGGGAAAAGTGAAAAAGCCATTGTGCATTCGCCGCTGTCAACTCTTTTCTTGAGTTCTGCCGTTCCTCTGATTCCGCCGACAAAATCGATGTTTTCATCGCTTCTGGGGTCGCCGATTCCGAGAACGGGTGCAAGAAGGTTGTTCTGCAGAATTGATACATCGAGCCCTTCAACTGGGTCGTTTGCCGGGTAAGTGCCTGCCTTTGCTTTGATTATCTTCCATTCGCCATCCATATAGAAACCAAACTCAGTTGCCATTTTGGGTCTGTCTTCGCCGGTTCTTACTATTTCAAATTTCTCAAGCATTTTTGCCATGAACTCATCTTTTGTGAGTCCGTTCATAGTGAGAAGAACTCTGTTGTAATCAAATATTTTAAGCTGTGTTCCGGGAAAGAAAACAGAAAGGAAATAGTTGTATTCCTTGTCGTCAGACGGGTTCGGATCTGTTTTCAATCTTTCCGCTTTTGCTCTTGCCGCACTTGCTGATCTGTGGTGACCGTCAGCAACATACAGAACCGGCACTTCATTCCTGAAAGTGCTTGATATTTCAGCGTTTATTCTTTCATCTTTGATCACCCAGACAGTGTGTCCGATACCGTCTGTAGCGACAAAATCAACTTCCGGTTTATTTTTAACAACCTCAGCCACAAGTGCGTCGATCTTCGCATTATCTCTATATGTAAGAAAGACAGGACCTGCGTTTGCATTGAGAGTGATGACATGTTTTGTTCTGTCGTCCTCTTTTTTCTTTCTTGTGAACTCGTGCTTTTTTATAAGGTCGTTGTTGTATTCATCGGCACTTGCACAACCCACGATTCCATACTGCTCATGTCCGTTCATAGTCTGGCGATAGATATAAAGATGAGGTGTTCCATCCTGAACGAATATCCCCTTTTCGATCATACCATAGAAATTTTCCTTACCCTTCTGATAAACGCTCTCATCATAAAGATCGATATCTTCCGGAAGATCAATTTCCGGCTTGTTCACATGAAGAAAAGTGTACTCATCTCCCTTTGCAAGCTCTCTTGCCTCTTTAGAATTAAGAACATCATAAGGAAAACTCGCAACCCTGTGAGCGATCTCGTCACGCGGTCTTACAGCTTTAAAAGGCCTAACAGTAACCATGGTCTCCTCCTGAAAAAAAGTATAAAAATACAAACAACAAAGACTTTTAATATTTGCAATGTGGTTTGTCAAGGATAACCGGGAAAAGGGGAGAAATTTGGGCGGGGAATTCAATCAAAGTTCAAGGTCGATTGCTTTTACTTTGCTGAGATCCTTTTCGTAAGGTCTAAGTCTCATCTATCCCTCCCTCCAAATGTTTCTAACTAATTTATTTTAATTTGGCTAATATATATAGTCTACTTTTTTCTGAAGGGTTCACCTGCAATGAAGAGAAAATCTGCCGAAACATTCGGTGTCAGATATGTTTCTGTGAAGAAGTGAATCTTTGACTTGGGGATAAGTTTCTGATAAGATTCAATGTATTTGAATATTTGGAGAATAGAAATGAAAAGAGTTTTATTTGTTTTCCTTGTTTTTGGATTTTCTGTTTTGTTGATCAGTTGTAGTAAAAAAACAGTTGATGTTGATAATACGGGAAAAGCCGATGCGGACAAGGAAGAAGTGAACGACTCACAAACAGGCGACACCGGAGACACAGGAAATACAGGCGACACTGGAGATTCAGGTGATACGGGGAATAGTGGAAATACTGGAGACACAGGTGACACAGGTGACACAGGAAATACTGCGGACTCTGGAGACACAGGTTCAGAAGTCGAATATGAAGAACCGGATTGCGAGAGTTATGGCATGACAGATTGCCTATATAGTTGGATCGAGGAATCTCATTGCCTGGGCGAGAAAGAATATGTCTATTGTGAAGAAATTGATGATCCCTGCGAGAGTGGTGCCAGAGATGTTTTCGACGAATGCTCCGATAATAAACTCTGTGGAGAGTGTGCTGGATCGGTTGAATGTATTGATGAGGCAGTTTTTAATGAACAGAAAAAGGCATATGAATCTTTGATGGGTTCCTGGATTGAGACAGCAAGATCAGAATGCGGTTTAGATAATCCTGTTACGGTTGCGGAAGAGAAAAAACTTACGATTGTTTTCGGTGATTTTAAATATGGGTCCCTCAGCTATAAAATATTGAGTAATTCCGGTGAAGAGAAATGGTCTCGTTCATTTTGTATGATCAATATTAATTATAGTTCAGCTGGCAACTGGACACCGGAATATTCTTTTAACGAATCAGATCAACTTGTCATTGCAAATATGGATAAACTTAACACAGGAACCAACACTCTGGATGACGAAATAATGGGATTTTGCAAGATCGTTTTTGATAAACAAACTCCGTAGAGAATATATGAACAGATTAAGCTTTTTGAGTTTGAGTTTGAGTTCGGATTAGTCAGCGTCAGATCCATTTTAATGGATGGGTTTTATGATGAAATCTTCTGGATCTTTAACTATTTTGAGGGATGAAGGATGAAAAGAAATTACAACAACATACTTGCACTTGTGCTGCTGTTTTTCATTTCCTGTTCCAAAGTTCAGACCATTTCTAAAACTGAACAAGTAAGTGACGAGGACTTTACAGATTATGACATTCATGATCATGATACCTATTCTGAGGATAATTTAACGGAGGGGTTAGACGACGAATGGAGTGAAACGGTTGATGAAGATAATGATTTTTCAGATTCAGATATTAATGATGATAGTTGCTCGGATGCAGATATTCTTAAAAGTGACATAGTTCAGGAGTGGAATAAAATATGGGGATCGGCAAAGGGGGACTCAGGATATTCTATTGTTGCTGATTCAGAGAATAATGTGTTTGTGGGAGCTGCGACATACGGGACTTTTGATATGAACGAAGATATATTGCTGTTGAAAGTTAACTCAAGAGGAGAGGTGAGGTGGAGTAGACAGACCGGTTCGGATCTTGAAGACAATATTGGATCGGTAGTAGTTGACAGTGAAGATAATATTTACATGGCTGGTTATACGAAGGGAACTGTTAATGGAGAACCGAACTTTGGGAAAACAGATGCTTTTTTAATCAAATGGAATCAGGAAGGAGAAAAACTATGGGCAAAACAATGGGGATCTGATCTTTATGAAAGGGCAAATTTCGTAGCTGTAGATAAAGATGACAACCTTTATGTGACTGGTGGTACAGATGGTTCAATGGAAAATTATCATAATTCTTCAGAAGGATTTTTTGACATATTTATTTCCAAATTCAATTCAGATGGGGATATGGAATGGACAAAACAATGGGGAACCGGACCACATGATTTAGCAGATTCAATAGTAGTAGATTCGCTGAACGATAAAATTTACATTACTGGAAGTACAGAAGGACCGCTTGATGGAAATATGAAACTGGGAAGCAACGATGTTTTCCTTACAAAACTTGATTTGGATGGGAACAAAGAGTGGACAAGACAGTGGGGTTCTGATGACACCGACATGGGGGTTTCAGTTAAAGTAAGCCAATCAGGAAAAGTATTTGTCCTGTCTAACACTGACGGTGATGTTTTTGAAGAGAATGAGGATCTTCTTCCTTCAGATCAGATTGCTCTTACAAAATTCACTTCTGATGGTGATTATGAATGGACAAAGTTATGGGGTGGAGGTTTTAACAGTTTCGCTTTGGACATGGTTATTGACAGTGATGATAAAATTTTTGTTACAGGAAGTGTTGCAGGAGAATTCGAAGGATTCGTAAATGAGAAATATCCGGATGCTTTTATAACAAAATGGGATACTGAAGGAAATATTATGTGGAATGAGCAATGGGGGAATGATTACACAAATATTGGATCAGGAATTGCTATTGACTCTATTCGCAATATCTATGTGACAGGAAGAATAGAAGGCCCCTTTTCAGGTGTAAAAGAAAATGATTGGATGGATATATTTCTGGCAAAATTTATTCAGGAAAATTGATTAAAAAACTTGCCGTTTGACTTTAATATTGATTTGCAAATACTTTTTCAAACGGTATGTTGTTTGTGTGGCAAATTGTTATTTTACTTTAATTTGAGGTGTTATGAGAAATGCAATAATATTGATAATTCTTGTTATTTCAGGATTTTCATGCAGTCCAAAGCAGGAAGCTGAAACTGTGCAGAAGAAGGAAATATCTGAAAATTTATGGGTTTGCCGTCATTATTCGGGCGGTCCGCAGTGCATGGATGAAAAGGAAATGAAAAAGAATTCGGTCGACTCAATTAAACCGCGCAAGGAAAATGAACTGGCAAATGTTGTGCCGATTGATGTAACTCTTGAAAATGCGGCAGACAAGCTTCGTGAGAGCGGAGTTACCGTTCTTGAAACAAATAAAATTAACAATCCGGTGTGCTCGGCATGCTATCAATGCCCCAAATATTCAATAGATCTCTGCTTCAGAATTGAAAAAACAGATCTTGACAAAGCCCAAAAGCTCGGATTTAGAAAAAAAGAGATAAAGAAGCCGCCAAACTGAAGACAAGAGAATTTTGTAATTTTTATTACTTCAGCTATAATATTTCAGTTTATTCGGAGATTTAGGGGTCATAAAGAATCAGATGACAAATCGGGATCAGCAGAAAATTTCAATCCGTTTTTTTGACGACCGTGAAGTGCGTGCTTTATGGGATGAACAGAATGCAAAGTGGTGGTTTTCGGCACTGGATATAATAGCCGTTCTTACCGATCAGAACGACTACACCAAAACCCGCAACTACTGGAAATATCTCAAAGCTAAGCTGAAAAAAGAAAAAAACGAGTTGGTTAGTGCCACTACCCAACTGAAACTTTTAGCAAGTGACGGTAAAAGATATTTAACCGACATGCTCGATTATGAGGGCATTATCGCCTTAGGTAAAGAGTTCCCGGGCAAAAAAGCAAACCGGTTTATTGAATGGTTCACATACAGTGATGAAAGTATTGACGGAAAAAGCAAAACAAAGGCGTATGCACTATTTGAAAGTTCTTTTATTGACAGCATAGAAGTCGGCACGACCAGAGGATTGCAGCAGATACACGCTTATTTGTTTGGCGGTTTATATGATTTTGCGGGACAGATCAGGCAGAAGAACATTTCGAAAGGGGGTTTCCAATTTGCCGCATCAACCTTTCTTGACATCACACTGAAAAAGATTGAAGCGATGCCCGAAACCACTTTCTATGAAATAGTTGATAAATATGTAGAAATGAACATTGCGCATCCTTTTATGGAAGGAAACGGAAGAAGTGCCCGGATCTGGCTTGACTTGATATTCAAAAAACGGCTGAAAAAATGTGTGGACTGGAGTAAAATAGGCAAAACAGATTATATGAAAGCGATGACACAAAGCCCCGTTGACAGCAGTTTCCTCAAAGAACTGATAAAAATTGCCTTAACCACCGAAATCAACAGCCGGGAAATGTTCATGAAAGGAATTGACTATTCATATTACTACGAAAAAGTGTAGTGTCCTGAGTCGATTATTGTGCAAAAGTCAGGGCAATTCGATTCAGGTCTGTCCTTTTTCAATGGCTATTGAAAATTCAGAAGAGAAATTTCGTGAATCCAAAATAACGATCCTTGACCAGTATAAAAACAACAAACCTGTCTGTGAAGCGTGTTACCACTGCCCGAAATATGATATTGACCTCTGTTTCAGGATTAATGAAAAAGATTATGAAAAAGCGCTAAAACTTGGATTTAACAGAAAAAATATTGTGAAGGAATGACAGATGAATTTTTGCTGTTGCCTTTTTGTTTTTTTTAAGTATTGAATTTCTTCTTTAACGGTCTTTTCAGGAGGTATGATGACCATGAAGTTGTTTTTTGTTACATTATTTGCAGTCACTGTTTCACTATTTGTTTTTTCCTGCGGCGGCGACAGCTCTGAAAACGACAATGAAAATGCGACAGACAGTTTCGAAAGTTCTGACGATGAAAATGCTATTGATCAGGAATCTCAGGATGAAAATCAGAATGATGATCAGGGAGAAATCTGGAGCGACCCTGATACAGGGCATAAATGGTCTCCTGTATCGAAAGAAAATCTGAATTGGGAAAGCGCAAAGGAATACTGCCTGAATCTTTCAACAGAAGGACTTTCGTGGAAACTTCCTTCAATTAGTGAACTGCGTACTCTTGTCCGGAACTGTCCGAACTCGGAAACCGGCGGAGCATGCGGTATAACAGATTCCTGTGCCGGAAGCAGTGAATGTCTTGGTGTTGATGTGTGTGAAGGATGTTCCGAAACGGAAGGTGAAAAGTCAAAGATCGGTGATATGGGCTGGTTCTGGTCATCTTCCGAGGATGCTGACATAACAGCATACGGGTGGCTTATTGATTTCAGCTATGCCAATATTTCATACAGTGCCAAAACAATGAAATATCAGATCAGATGTGTCAGTACGGAATAGAGTTCTTATATCAATGCCCCGATAATCCACCCAGCTTCCCTTAAAATATTTTCAAGGTTTTCCGTAGCATAGATGGGGATAACTGCAACTTTGTCATATTTTGCGAAGTTTTCTGATGATATTCTGATTCCGAGTTCGGTTTTCCTTTCTTCCATGAATAGATACATGCTCTGCATTGCCCCTTTTGTTCCTGATTTTACCTCAACGGGTATGATTTTCCCTCCGATTGATATGACAAAATCAACTTCAGCGGAGCTTCCTCTTTGTTCTCTGTGCCAGTAGTAAAGTTCGGGGCGTCTGTGAGGTTTCTGAATGGACACTAAAGCAAGAGCCACAGATAATTCCGCAAGAGCCCCTTTATTTATCAGATCGGTTTCAACAATGAACTCGGCAAGGTCAAGTCCTGACAACCTTTGAAATATTCCTGTATCAAGCAGCATCACTTTGAATTTTGAGTCATTTATTGTGGCGCCAAGTGGAATTCCTCTTGCGGAAGTATGGAAAACTTTGTAGGCAAGACCTGCACTGATGATCATATTTAAAGCTGTTCTGTAGTGTGAAGACCTTTCATTTGAAATTCTGCTGTAAACAAATTTACTGCCGGTCTGATCCGCAGCAGATCTGAATGCTTCATCCATTTTTTCAAGAGAAACGAGATCCTTATATTTTGCAAAATCATCTCTCAGTGTTGTAACAAGGTTGTCAATAACCTTCTGACATCCAAGCATATCTTTATTTTCAACATATTTTTTCACAGCAGCCGGCAATCCGCCGATGATCTGATATTTTCTGAACAGTTCCAGAGCTTTTTTATGAAGAACTTCGTCGGCTGGCTCTTTAAATGAACGGGATTTGATATATTTAACGAGTTGCTGTTCATCCATTGCGTTGAGAAATTCAAAAAATGTCATCGGGTATAAAAAAAGCGACTCAATTCTCCCTACACCGAACGAAGGGATTTCCGACAATGCAAATTCCAGAAGAGAACCGGCAGCCACAACATGAAGTTCAGACATTTTCTCATAAAAAAACCGTAGTGATCTTAGAGCATTAGGGCAGGACTGTATTTCGTCAAAAAACAACAGAGTTCTGCCGGGAACGATGGGCTTGCCAGAAAAAATTGAAATCTTTTCAGCAATAAGCACCGGATCAAGAGAACCATCAAAAAAAATTGCAACATCTTTATCCATTTCAAAATTGATCTCAATGAAATTGTCGAATGTTTTTCCAAGCTCCCTGATAAGATATGTTTTTCCAACTTGCCGCGCACCCCTGACAAGCAGCACAAGACGATCAATATTATCCTTCCATTCCAATAACTTATCAAAAAAAAACCTTTCCATAAAACCTCCCGAAAATGCAAAAATCAAGGCAATAATATGGTGAATCCGTGCAAAAGTCAAGGCAATATTGGTCATTTTTTGTGCAAAAGTCAGGGCAATAATTTGCGTTTTGATCTTAGAATGAAGTTTTCAATTTGTTCAGATGTTGGTGTTAAGAGCGTTTCTTCTTCTTCAACTTTTGTGAGGACGAATATATAACACAAACAAGTATAAACAGCAGGTTGGGCATGGAACGCCCAGGTGGAGAAAATATAAAAATTTGCAAAATTATTTTATATGGCAGGATTTATTGAAAATTGGGGGACAGGATTTCAACGAATTATCAAAACTTGTATAGAAAACGGAAACCCGACACCTGTTTTTGAAGAAAAAGCGGGGGCATTTGTAATAACATTTAAAAAGAGAAATCTTTCTGCCCAAGAAACTGCCCAGGAAACTATCCGGAAAAAAATACTTCAACTGTTAAAAGAGAATCCCGGATATACGAAGAATGATTTAATTAAAATTCTTGGAAAATCCGATGGAACAATAAAAAAACATCTTGCAAATTTGAAAAACAATGGTCTGCTTGAACGAGTTGGAAGCACTAAAGCCGGACATTGGAAAGTAAAATCCAAATCCTGACAAGTAAATGATTTTTGAAATTATATTTCCGGCACCCTGATAAAAGGACATTCCTTGTATTTCACCGTTACAGAACCATCTCCATCAAGAATGACCTTAAAGACATACACCTTCGGTTTTCCTGACAGCCATTCCACGATTGTCGGCTTTATATCAGCACCCGCAATACCCCCGATCATCTCAGAAACATAGTGGGCAGGAGCATGAACAATCCCCGACAGAAACATCATATTTACATGGACACACATTGAAATTTTTGCAGGATTGGCAACAGAACCGAGCATTGTTTTTTTGTAGAAAAGCATCGAAAACATTTTTTCACCCCCTGAACTATTCTTCATTAATAATAGCATAGCGGGTCGGGCATGGAACGCCCAAGTGGAAATTAAATAGGTCGGGCAGTATGTGCCCGGGGTGGAGTGTATGATTGATGTGTTTTTAAAGATGTTCCCGGCTTAATGGGTTTGTAAATTTATCTGCAGGAGAGAAAAATGAGCGAAGAAACAAAAAAATGGTTTTACAGTTTTGAAGGAAGTCTCCTGAAAATCGAATGGGCTGGATATATTCAGCCATATTTGTATTTTTTATCATAATTAACTGGGCAACACTTTCTCTTGGGAGAGATGGTTCAGCAATTGTTCTACTGATAACGGGAGTTTTGCTGTTTGGAACTTTCTTTTTTGATCTTAAAAAAATGAAAAAGGACGGGAAACCGCTCCCGCTTGTCAAACAGCTTACTTTTTTTATAACACCATGGTATATCTGGATAAGATCGGCACACCTTGGATTGAAGAAATACCCGTTTTATTTCTTTATCGGACTGACCGCCCTATGGATGATACTTGCCGTATCGTATTTCACACCCGCAAGACAACAAGCCGAGTTTGCCAAACAGGCATGTGAAGTAGCAAAACAGAACAACTATGACTGCATAAAAGTCATAATAACCAACACCGTCAAAGAAGGTGAAAATTATAAAGCCATGATATATCTCAGGAATGGACAATCAACAGACATAACAATAGCTTACGACAAAATCAGAGATCAGGTGACAGTTTGGGGATTATAGGTCAATATCACACCGACAGTTTTTTCTTTGAAGCAAAGTGTTTTCGGAGTAGAATAAATCGTTTTTAATGTGTCGGTATTTTAATTTATGTGCATTTTACTTTAGTTATTCTTTTAAGGAGGAGAGCATGGGATTTCTTAATTCAATCTTAAAGATGGCAAACAGTGTTAACAGCTTTGAATCTGTTAAAGACAGAGCTCCAAACGAAATTGGAGTATATATTATGAGTCACGATGGAAAAGTTAAATATATAGGAAGAGCTATAGAAGATAGACCAGGACAGTCAACAAAAGGCTTAAGAAAAAGACTCCAGGAACATTGGAGAGGAGCAGCTAACTGCAAACCAGAGCTTCATAAACACAGGAAAGAAATAACCGTGAAAACAAGAATTTGTAACTCAGTTGAAGAAGCAAAAGATTTAGAAGCTAGATTAATAAGAAAATATGATACGGTAGAGAATGGCTGGAATCTGCGCTATGAAGATTAATTTATTAAATGACCCCACTCCGAAAAGGTCAGACGCATGAAATTTCAAAAAAAGTTGGATACGACTTTCAAAACCAGTCATAAAACGGGGTGAAATCCCCGCTGTTAAAAAAGATAAAAAATAACTTGTAATCTGTTGGAATAATTGAAATAATTCAGATGTTATTGATCTGACAACGGAGGTTATTTTGTTTCGCAGGAATGACGGTCATGTTCAGGGAACTGTTTCATCATTTAAAGTTTGATATTATGACGAGAGTGGCTTTGGGATTGCATGATCTGAGCA
>Ga0209717_1004893_pt1 | contig 10836 bp, 8 predicted proteins | sample AD_UKC048_MetaG_FD_184418 | JGI IMG/M metagenome (GOLD analysis project Ga0209717, IMG submission 184418) | Active sludge microbial communities of municipal wastewater-treating anaerobic digesters from USA - AD_UKC048_MetaG (SPAdes) (version 2) | ecosystem: Engineered > Bioreactor > Anaerobic >... | reverse complement strand
ATGGCTCGCCACGTGTGCCTGGAGTTCGTTCATGCGCTTCGTTGCCGCGTACGGACTCACCGGACGGTGTACCGGATTGTCCTCGGCGAACGGCACCTCGGTGCAACCGCCGTACACCGACGAACTCGACGCGAACACCAGGTGCGAGATACTGTGGTGGCGGCACGCATCGAGAATGTTCTGCGATCCGATCACGTTCACGCGGTAATACAGATTTGGATCCGAAATCGACGGCCGCACACCGGCCCGTGCCGCCAGGTGCACGACCACCTCCGGTTGCGCCTGCTCGAAGAGCTCGAACAGGCGCCCTGAATTGCATATGTCGTCCTCGAACAAAGCGTACTCCGGATGACCGAGGGCCTGTTCCACATTGCGGCGCTTGACGTCCGGATCGTAGTAGTCGTTGAAATCATCGAGACCCACCACGTTATCACCGCGTTCGAGCAGGCGATCCGCCAGATGCGATCCAATGAAGCCGGCCGCGCCGGTGATTAGTACGCGCTTCATGATGGCTTTACTCCGACTGCCGCCGCGCCTCGATGAAGTTGGTGATCGGGTCGCCCTTGCGGTAGGCCGTGCCTTGGAACAGCCCGATCACATCACCCTCGTCATCCTTCACCTCGATGGCGTAGGTGCCCAGCCGCCGGCTGAGCGACACCTCGCGCGCCTCGGCACGAAGTGTGCCGCCGCGAACCGCTTTCAAGAAGGACAAGCTCGTGGTAACGGCCAGCGCCAGCGTGCCGTGCGAGTTCGACGAAACCGCAAACGCGAAGTCCGCCAAGGCGAAGGTCGCCCCGCCATGAACCACGCCCGCGCTGTTCATATGGCGGTCATCGATCTTCATCGTGATCGTGGCCGAGCCCTCGGACACCTCCACGATCTCCATACCGAAATACTCGGCCAACCGGTCACCCTTAAAATACTCTCTCACCACGTCCATGAATCATCCTCCGGAAACCATCCCTCGATCCGCATGCGCCATCCGGCCAGAGCACCCATGATACACAAACGGTTGCATCTATCCCACCCCGCCGCGCGACGTACTCGCATCCCGCGTGGTCCACGCAACTTGACGCGTCGCCCGGACCACACTAGACTACCGATACGTCACCGAGTCCCCGGCCTCAGCATGAGGAGAAACCCCATGTACATTTCCTTGCGCCATTGCATGGTGGCCCATGATGATTTTCCCAGTCCCGTCGAAGGGATGCGCCACCTCGGCGTCGAGGCCTTCGAGGTCGAGCTACGGCGCGACTTCACCGTATGCGCCATGGACGCACGGGATTTCGTCCCGCTCGAGACCGATGCCGAAGCACGAGCGTACCGGCGCAGGATTGAGGATCTCGGTCTGCGCGCCTGCTGTTTCCTCACCGCGTGCGATTTCAGCGCGGGCGATTCGGCAAAGAACGTCGCCTGGGTCACACGCGCCATCGAGTTGGCCGATGTGATGGGCATGCTGTGCGTGCGCATCGACTCCGCCATGCGACGCGAGCACGAACTCGATTTCGAGACGCGCGTCAACCTGTTCGCCGAACAGCTCGGCGCGGCACTCGACCGAACCGCTGGATCGAAGGTCACCCTCGGCATCGAAAACCACGGTTACCAAGGCAACAACCTCGCCTTCCAGCTCAACGTCTACAAGGCCGTCGGCTCGGATCGCCTCGGCGCCACCATGGACACCGGCAACTTCTACTGGCGAGGCTATCCGCTATCCGAAGTTTACGGCATCCTTCGCATCCTCGCCCCCTACACCAAACACACCCATCTCAAAAACATCCGGTATCCCGAAGACAAGCGCGAGATCATGCGCGAAGGCGGGTGGGAATATGGCACCTACGTCTCGCCCCTCGACGAAGGCGACATCGACCACGCCAAAGTTCTGCGGATTCTCGCCGATGCCGGCTACGATGGCGATATCTGCATCGAAGACGAATCCCTCGGCCACTACGATTCGAGCGCGGCCCGCATCGCCGTTCTCGAACGAGACGTCGCCCACGTCAAGGCCATCATCCACGGCCTCAGCGGCTAGTCGCACGGCTGCAGCGTTGGCTTCTCGCCTTCTCAAAGGACGTAAGAGACCCAAACGACGAAAAGGACAAGCCCTACAGAAACCCCTTACGTCGTCTGGGTCGTTCCCGTTCTTTCGATCCTTGGCTGTGGCGTCCCTGCCAGGCTCGTCCTACGCCGTCAGCGCTTGCCCCACATCGAATAGGGTCGCTCGACCAGGCTCGCGTTGAAATACCGCACGTCACCCGAGACTTCCGCGCCGAGCCACGGCGGACGCTCGAAGGGCTGGTGTTCGTCCTCGAGTTCGACTTCCGCGACGATGAGCCCCGCGTTCGCCCCCTCGAACTCGTCTATCTCCCACGTCACCCCGCCGTACGGAACCCTGTACCGCGTCTTCTCGATGATGTGACCAACGCAAAGACCGTTCAGAATCCGCTCCACATCCTCAACCGGTATCGCGTACTCGAATTCGTCGCGGACAATGTCGGCCGTAGCCTTCTTCACGTTCAGCGTCCCCTTGCCCCCCATCAGCCGCACGCGAACCGCCACCGGCGGCCCAACCGCGAGGTAGCCTTGGCGGCACCGGACGCCGGTTGCGCCCTCGCGCCACCGACCGTCCGTCACCAAGAATTTCCGCTCGATCTCGATGCCCATAGCGCTATTCAACCACAGCCTCGAACTGCAAAACAATTCGCACGCCAGTTTTCCGGATTTGTGATACAATGCGCGGCCGCCCGGGAGGAACGTTCCTCGAAGCCTGGCGGTAACAAGGTGTATTTATGGGCGATCTGCCCTCCGATTCTCGCGCGAATCCATGTCTCCGATGCGGCGCATGTTGTGCCTACTATCGGTGCTCTTTCTATTGGGGCGAAACCGACGACGTCTCACCGGGCGGCGTCCCTGCCGACATGACGGAGGACTGCACGCCCTTCCGAAAGGCCATGCGCGGTACGAACCAGAACAACCCGCGATGCGTCGCCCTCACCGGCGATATTGGTATCGCGGTCCGTTGCGTCATCTACGATCGCCGCGCAAGCACCTGCCGGAACTTCCTTCCGGCCTACGAGAACGGTCAGCCCAACGAAGACTGCGACAAAGCGCGCCGTGCACACGGCCTTCCCCCCCTCACCCCTGCCGACTGGCAGGTCGATGGCCACCGCCCCAAACGCCCGACACGTCCGAGGCGCCTCCGCCGCGCCGCGTAGCCCCCACGCCAGGAAACCGTCGCCCCGTGGTCCATGTTGAGGGAGCGGGTGGTCTCAATCCAGTCCTCATGGATTTCAACGGCTGAGGCTCGGATGAGTCTGAGGCAACTCGCTTCGTCGTGTGAACGCATTGCCAGCGCGGTTTCATTCCAGCATCGAGCAGCCGTCTCGTGGCGACCCGCGCGTCATCGAACGCGCCCTTCCGCCGATAGAACCAATCGTTGGCCTCTCGCAGGCCGGAGAAGGACATCTGGCGCGCGTCGGGCCCAACCGATTCCGCCCAACGGGCATACGCGTCCTCGCGGGAGTCGGGTTCGCGAAACCACGTGGCCCGGCGAAGCCATCGGACGGACGTGTCGGCCTGGGCCAAGAACTCGCGGAATTGTCCGAGGCCCCAGCGAACGTCGTCCTCCGAGAGAACGGGGTTGTCTCCTGGACCAAGGCCGCCGTGACGGCCGTGCTTCGGACATCCTTGCTTTTCGAAGGCCACGCCGATCTGCGCTGTGGCGATCCGCAGCATCGGGTTTCCTTCACTGGAGGGACGGTCACCGTGGCATTCCCCCCGGGCGTGCCATCTGCGTTCGCGCCGTTTCTCCGGCAGGCGGACGTAAGGATCCCCGCAAATCCGGAGTCATGAATGGTGGGCCCGGCTGGATTCGAACCAGCGACCAAGTGATTATGAGTCACCTGCTCTAACCACTGAGCTACGGGCCCGGTGCGTCGCCCGGGGCAATCTTAGGACTTGTCGAGCGTCCAGTCAAGGAACGGTTTCAACTCGCGGGCACGGGTGGGATGGCGCATCTTGCGCAAGGCCTTGGCCTCGATCTGGCGCACGCGTTCGCGGGTCACGTTGAACACGCTGCCGACTTCTTCGAGGGTGCGTGGATAGCCGTCGCCGAGGCCGAACCGCAGCCGCAACACTTTCTCTTCGCGTTCGGTCAACGTGCCGAGGACCTCGGACAGGCGTTCTTGGAACACGCTGAAGGCCGTCGCGTTCGCCGGAGACTCGGCGCTCTTGTCCTCGATGAAATCGCCGAAGCTGCTGTCGCCATCATCGCCGACGGGCGTCTCGAGGCTGATGGCCTCCTGGGCGATCTTGAGAATCGATCGCACCTTGTCGGCGGACATCTCCATGTGCTCGGCGATTTCCTCGGCGACCGGCTCGCGTCCGTATTCCTGGACGAGGCGGCGGCTGGTGCGCACGAGCTTGTTGATGGACTCGATCATGTGCACCGGAATGCGGATGGTGCGCGCTTGGTCGGCAATCGAGCGCGTGATGGCCTGGCGAATCCACCACGTGGCATAGGTACTGAACTTGTAGCCGCGCTGGTACTCGAATTTGTCGACGGCCTTCATGAGGCCGATGTTGCCTTCCTGGATCAGGTCGAGGAACGACATGCCTCGGTTCGTGTACTTCTTGCCAATACTCACGACCAGTCGGAGATTGGCCTCCACCAATTCCATCTTGGCTTTGTGGATCTTGCTTTCCTTCTCTTTAATCGTATCGATCAGCGCCGTGATCTCGTCGGAATCCAGGCGCGCGTCGGACTCGATCTGATCAACCTTGCGCTGGGCCATGGTGAGTCGCCGATCCGCCTCGAGGATCGCGTCACGCTCGACGCCGAGCCGGGCGGCGGCCGAGGCCGCACGCCGGAGTTGCACCCCCATATCGTGAATCGCAGCCGCATCGAAACCCACTTCCCGTTCGATGCGATCGATCTCGTCTCGTGCGGCGGCTATCCGGCGCTTGAGTCCCTTGATCTTCCGGGCGATCTTGGCGATCTCCTTGGACTTGAGCCGAAACTCGCGCACGACGGCGGCCTGCTCGGCCCGGAACTCGGCCATGCGCTTCCGGATGTTATCGTTGCTCCGGCCCGACAGGCTGGAGCGGCGCGCCCGCTTCTCCTGCGCCTCGACCTGCCGGTCCAGCTCGGAGATGCGTTCCATCCGCTCCGTCAGGGTGCGGACGAACTCCTCTTGTTCTTTGGGTTCCTCGATATCCGAAATCTGCGCGAAGTTCAGTCGACCACCCAGGATTCGCGCGGCCAGCATCTGCACTTCTTTCAGCGTATAAGGCGTGTTCAACAGGACACTGGTGAGTTCGTTTTCCGCCGCCTCGATACGTTTGGCGATAGCGACTTCCTGATCCTTCGTGAGCAATGGCACACGACCCATTTCGCGCAGATACATGCGCACCGGATCATCCGCCCGCTCGAGACGGGACTGAGCCGCCTCGCGTCGCACCTCGGCGCGCCGCTCCTTGGCTTCCTTCTCCTTCTGCCGTTGCTGAGTCTCCGAATCGACCCGAAGCTCGTCGACGATGTCGACATTCATGTCGCCGAGGGCGACCATGACTTCGTCGATCTCTTCGGCCGTGGCATCCTCGGGGAGGATCTGGTTCAGGTCGTCATACGTGAGCGAGCCCTTCTTCTTGGCTTCCTCAACAACCTTCTCCTTGTTGGTGCTTTCGGTCTTCGGACTCGTGCTCTTCGCCGTGGTCATAGTGTTCCTCAGTTCGTCCTTACTATCCTACGCACCGCGCCTCCGTCGGCCGGTGCGTTCTCCCACTCATTCCATCCAGGGTGTCGGCCTAGGCCGCGCCCACGGCTTCGATCTGTCGTCGAATATCGCCTTTTCGGGCCATCAGGCTCCGCACGCGGTCGGGATCCTTCGATTCATCCGTAGCCCGAATGGCCTGCACGATGCGGGCCTCTTCGGCGAGCAGGGCCGATCGCTTCAGATCGACAATCCGTTGCTGGACAATGGTTTCAGGATCTGCAGGCAACTCTTCGCGCACACAGTTCACCGCCGCGGCGTACAGTGTCTTCGCGGGCTCCGACGTCAGGCGGCGGGATACGTCGAGTCCCTCGGCGTCGAAGAGCGCCTCGAGCACTTCCGCTAACGGCGACTCCGACAGGCGCACTTCCTGCAGCGCCTTCCGTGTCCGTTCCAGGAGTGCGCCGTTGTGCAGCAGTATCGCGATCCAGTCACGATCCTCGGGGCGCACCATCGGAATCACCGCAGCGGGGGTTGTGGCCGACCTCGGCGCCCGCCGTGCGGCCTCGTGCTGAAACTTGCGGAACTCCTCGCGCAAGAGCCAACGATCCGTACGCAATCCCTCGGCGGCCTGCTTCAGGTACTCATCGCGTCGGATCGCGCCGGGCATCTCGGCGAGGACCTCGAAGATGTCATTGGCCACCTCGGTACGCCCCTCGATGGTGTTCAGCCGCCCGGCGTTCGCCCGAATGTAGAAGGTGATGAAGTCCGGCGCATTGGCTACAAGCGTTCCGAACGCGCCGGCCTCTGCATCTCGGATGTAATCGTCGGGATCCTTGCCGTCGGGCAGAATCAGCGCGCGAACGCCAAGCCCCACACCTACCAACACGCCAATACCGCGAAGTGCCGCCTTCACGCCGGCGGCATCGCCGTCAAACACGATCACCACCTCCGGAACGTACCGCTGGATCAGCTTGGCCTGATCGGACGTGAGGGCGGTACCGCATGAGGCCACCACATTCTCGATGCCCGCGTCGAAACAGCGCAGCAGATCGAAATAGCCCTCAACCAGGATGGCTGTCCGGGCCTGCCGCAGGCCGTCGCGCGCCTCGTGAAGTCCGTACAAAATCCTTCCCTTCTTGTACACGGCGGTCTCGGGCGAGTTGATGTATTTCGCCGGGCTCTCACCCGACAGATCTCGAGCACCAAAGGCAACCATGTTTCCGCTAACATCCCGGATCGGGAACGTAATCCGGTTCCGGCAGAAGTCATAGAGACCCTCGCGCTGGCCGCGCTTCGCCAGGCCTGACGCCAGCAGCATCCGCTCCTTGAATCCGGCCTTCCGCGCCGCATCTACCAGATTGCTCCACCCATCCGGGGCATATCCGAGCGAGAACCGCTTGACCGTTTCCGGCCGAAGATCGCGCGTCTTGAGGTACTTCCGGGCCGGGCCCCCCTTGAGGGCATCCTCTAGCGATTGGACGAAGAACCGGTTGGCAAACTTGCTCAGTTCGAGCAACTGAGCCCGCTCGTAGTCCTCCCGGTTATCGGCCTCACTGAGCGCTGGAAGCTGGATGCCAGCGCGATCGGCCAACTTGCGCAACGCCTCAACGAACGAGAGGCCGTCATGATCGACCAAGAACGAGATCGCGTCGCCGCTCTTCTGGCACCCGAAACAGTAGTACATCTGACGATCACGACTCACCGAGAAGGATGGCGTCTTCTCGGCATGAAACGGACAGCACGCCTTGAACCGGCCGGCCCCGGAGGGTTTCAGCTCGAGGGCACCGCCAATGATCTCGACGATGTCCGTAGCCGCTAGAACGTCCGCGACGACTTCTCGCGAATACTTCGCCAATTGAGATTACCGCTATTTCCTGTTGGCCGTGATCGCCAAGGCGCCTAAGCCCATGAGCGGAGGTAACTTAACAAAGGTCTATCCACATGCGAACGGTACTGCTACCCGTTGAAAAGGCAGACCCCTCCGCCGAGGTGTCAAACTAGTCCAAAATATACCATCCCGCCGCCGTGTCTGTCAAACGCGCCTTTCAGGAGGGGCAATCTGTAGAATGAAAGGGTAACGCCGATAGGCCTTCGGCTATTCCCGAACCGCGTCACCCCGCCTCATCAATCCGCGTCGATTGTCCTGAACTACCAGAGGCGCTATCCCACACACTTGGCAATGAATAGGGCTACGATGATGGCCAACGGAGTCGCAAACGTGATGCCCCAGGCTATGCGCGCCCCGAGCGGCTTGCCGCGCGTGGGAACCAGACTAATCAGGGTGCCCGTCAGGATGTCCGTAACCAGGGACGTAGTGATGATCCACTGGAAGCTCAACGCCGGCTCGCCGGTCAGATCCCAGAAGGCCACCAGGAACGCAGCGAGAAACCCGTAAAGCGATCCGAAGACGGCGCCCATGGGCGTAGCGATGGGCGAGAATAGGGCGAAGTAGAACAGGCCGAACAAGGGTGCCACAAACAGGCCGTTGGTCTTCTGGGTCACCTCGATGATGTTCCCCGGTACGGCCCCCTCGATCAATCCAAGCGCGATAACCACTACGCCGACGAGCATCGCCGTCCATTTTGCCAGGCGAATCCTACGCTCTTCCGAGAGAACCCCGCCCATGATGTTGGGCATGAAATCCTTGTTGATCACGGTGCAAATCGAGTTGACACCCGAAGACAACGATGACATCGCAGCGGCAAGCATCCCTGAGATAACCAGGCCGGCCATGCCGTAACCGAGGAAGTGGATGACGAAGAAGGGAAACAGGTAGTCCGCATCGGACTGGAGGTTCAACTGCTCGTTGAGGAACTGCGGATTCGCTCGGAAGAAGCCGAGCAACGCAAAGCCGAGCAACGCCAGGAGGATAGTCGTCGAGGCGCCGGTGATCTGGTTCACGAAGAAGGCGCGGCGCGCGGCCTTGGCGTTGCGCGTGGCCAGGTAGCGCTGGACGGCCATCTGATCCGACCCGGCGGTGCACAACCACCACATGACGGAATGCGTAATGGTCCAAGAAACGGAGATCCGTGTCCGCGGCGTGAAACTGAATAGCGGTTGGCGGTCCCAATTGGGCGCCCACTCCGTGGGAAACCAACTGAATCCGCCCAGTTTCACGGAGATCAGCACGATCGCCGTGATCGCTCCGAAGAACATGATGAACGTCTGAACCACATCTGTCAGCACGACCGCGCGCAATCCGCCCACGGACGAGTAAATGACGGTTATCGCTCCCAAGGCGATCACGGCGTACTTGACGTTTTCGGGCTCAAGTCCGATGGCCCGCACGACGATCTGTCCTGAGAGAAAGACCACCAGGCCCATCCATACGAGCCGGATCATGACGAATACCACCGATCCAAAAATCCGAACACTCCAGCCCAGCCGTTTTTCGAGAATCTCATAGGCGCTCGTGATGGATAGGCTCGAAAGCCGTGGAATCAGAACAAACCCGACGATGACGAACGTGATCGGAACCGCCAGAACCTCGGTCAAGTAGGTAGGGCCATGCTGGATCATCTCGCCGGGCACAGCCAAATACGAAATCGTGCTGAGCAGCGTGGCGAACAGCGACAACCCCACCATAAACGAGTGCATCTGCCGGCCGCCCAGGTAGTAGTCCTCGGTGTTCTTGATACGCCGCGAGTAGTAGAACCCGATGACCAACATGCTCACGGCGTACAGGGCTACCACGGCCCAGTCTGCTGCGCTCAGGCCACTACGCATCCCTTGCGGTACAGCGGCCTCGGCTTCTTGCGCCACGACAGGCGAGGCGATCGAACATAGGATGGCCAAGGCTGCCACGGCCCACGTTGTCGAAGGTCTCATGCTCTCCTTCCTCTTCGGGCTGCGTCGGTTCTATAGGTTGACAGGCCCTGCGTTCTCCGCGATCGCGCGGGGTACTTCCCCTGCATCGGGCTCCACGCCGAAGTGATTATCCTGCCAAGTCAGGTTTCCCTCGTTGGTCTGGTTGAACCGGATCGGTGCGCCGCTCGTGTCGTGGATCAGATTCCCTTCGACCAGATAGCCCTTGCTGCCCTGGTCGAAAAAGACGCCGTTGTTCGGTGCGCCGCCATGGGCAAAGGCACTCCGATGGACGTGGTGCAGGTGGTTGCCGCGCAGGATCGTGCCCGGCTGGTAACCCAGCGTGTAGATGGCGCCGCCGTCGGCCAACACCTTCATCACGTCATGCACATGATTGAACGCCACGAGTGTGTCGCGCTGGCTTGTGTCCGAGCTGTCCCACCGGAACCCGATCGAGATGCCGGTGTACGGCATGTCCTCCACCAAGTTATGGACAATACGTGTCGCGGCACAGAATCCATCGTAAATACCTACGCAACCTTGGTTTACAGCTCCGCAACGGCGGAGGGTGCAGTTCTCGACCGAGTTGGCCGTCGGCACATCGGCGGCCTCCGTCCAATCCGCCGATAACGCGGCGTCACCAACCAGGTTCGGGACCTGATTCTGGCCCCGGCCGCGCCAGCCGATCATGATGCCGTTGCCGCCGATGTCCTCGAGCGCACACCGCGTCAAGGCGTTGTTGCGGCAACCGGCCCCGAAACCCGCGCCGCACGCGCCGGTGTGCCGGATGCGGCAGCCGTCGAGGCCGCAGCTTTCGGCGTAGACGAACTCGATGGCCAGCGGCAGCACGAACGTCGGGCCCTGCATGTGTGTGCCATAATGGCCCGCCTGGATGCCGAGATAGCCGACGTCCGGCAACGGCCACTCCGTCTGCTCAAACGCAAGGCCTCGAAAGTGGAGATTGCGAACAGGCGCGTCGGGCGTGCCAGTCACGCGCACGAGTTGTTCGAGTCTCGGCGCGACGAAAGCGTGCGCCGCCGGGTCCTCGCCCTCGGCCGCCTGGTAGGTGAGCACGCCCGTGGCCCGGTCGAGATACCACTCGCCGGGCGCATCGACGAACTCGAGGGCGTTCTCGAGGTAACACGGTTTGCCGGGACTGGCCGTCGTCGCGTCGCCGTGGCCTATCCAGCCCATGGGGGTCGCGGTCGTGATCATCGCGCCATCCGACGCGATGACTGACTCCCGCGAGATCGACCAGTTCTGGTACATAACGAGTTCGGCATCGCCACCGAGATTCCGCGCGCTCGGCACTTGGTCGAGT
>Ga0209717_1004884_pt1 | contig 10853 bp, 11 predicted proteins | sample AD_UKC048_MetaG_FD_184418 | JGI IMG/M metagenome (GOLD analysis project Ga0209717, IMG submission 184418) | Active sludge microbial communities of municipal wastewater-treating anaerobic digesters from USA - AD_UKC048_MetaG (SPAdes) (version 2) | ecosystem: Engineered > Bioreactor > Anaerobic >... | reverse complement strand
AAATAATAATTGTAAAAGCAGAATCAAAATTAGACTTTAATACAAAAGAAATAATCCCTATAAAGTATTTTTCAATCTTTAGGCACAAATCAGAATTTGATTTGAAATAATTAATTTTGCTGATGAATATGTCTAAACAAGAAAAAAATAAAAAAGTTAAAATTTTTTAGAAAAACTAAACAAAAGAAGTACAGACGCAAAGAATAAATCAAATGTTCTATCATTTAAGAGTATATAATTTCTATTAAGCAGTTCTAATTATATCCAAATATTAAAAAATCGATATATTTAAAAAATCGCCCCCCCCCCCATAGATATAATAACATTAAATAATTAAAAACAAAAATTAATGGAGGAAATTAAAATGACAAAGAAAAGCAATAGTGCACTAATTATTTGGGCAGTAGTAGCTCTAATAGTTGGTATATTTTTAGGATTATTAATAACAAATCTAACAACAACAGGGGATGCAAAATCTGCTACAGAAGTGGCTCCCAGAATTACATTAAATCATAATGCAAATTTAATATTAACTCAAAAGATGTACAATTCTTCTGAAGATCTAAAATTTTATACATTGTATAGAAATACAAAGGTAGATTCAACAATACCTGTAACAATAACCTCTATGGACAAATATACTTTTTCATATAATGATTCAGAAAATAAAAATATTACTGGCGGAAACACAATGAAAGGGATAGTTGGTACAAGAGAGAATCCAATAAGATCTTATGATGGTTATTCTCAAATTCCTTATTTAACAAACAATCCAACAGTGTATTCTTATAGTGATGCACAATGGTATATAAATCAAAATAGTGGAAATAAATTCTCTGAAAAGACAATAAATCCTTCACAATTTCCATACCCAGAAGCAAATTATTTTGATTTTGATTGCCAAGGATATAATCTAAATTTTATATCATCAGAAGTAGAAAAAATAATTTATGAAATAGATTTAGATTATTATAGTGGAACCCAATATGTAATTGTAAACAATATTGAAAACCCCTATACAACAACAAACGACTCAGGAAATTTTTCTGCAGAAATAATTAATCAATTAAATGATGGTCACGATCATGCTGTAAAAATTGATGCATATTTGATAACTACTGAAAATTCAGGGCAATTAATCACTAATGTTTCTAAAATAAGACATTTAAATTGTCAAACCGGAACATCTGAGAATGTTAAACAATCAAATGAAATAACAGAAGAAGAATTGAATAGCAAAATAAGAATATTAGAAGAAAAAGGCATTTTTAATAAATAATCTATAAAAGATTATTTCTCTTTTTTTTCTTTAGCTTTTTTTACAAATTCTACAAACAACGGATGTGGAGTAAGTAGCTTTGATTTAAGTTCAGGATGTGCTTGTGTTCCAATAAAGAAAGGGTGGTTCTTAATTTCAATAAACTCAAGAAGTTCTCCAGTAGGATCAAGGCCCGAAAGACCAAGTCCTTTTTCTTTAAGAATAGAATGATACTTAGGATTAACTTCAAACCTGTGTCTATGTCTTTCAGTTATTTTATTTTTTCCATAGATTTTTGCAACTTGTGAATTTTCTTGTAATTCAGCAACACAAGACCCAAGCCTCATGCTTCCACCAATTCTTTTGTTTTCTTGGCCAGGCAGTATTGTTATTATTGGTTCTTTACAATCTTTATCAATTTCTGTTGTGTGTGCCCCGGGTAACCCACAAACATTTCTTGCAAATTCAATAACAGCAAGTTGCATTCCATAGCAAAGTCCTAAGTATGGAACATTATTCTCTCTAGCATATCTAATAATATTAAGTTTGCCATTAATCCCTCTTGCCCCAAATCCGCCAGGCACAATAATTCCATCAAGTTCTTTTATTTCTGGGGAGTTGGCTACCCCATCTTCTTCATATTTTTCAGTATCTACAAGTCTTATTTCTAGAGATTCAGGAACAGTAGTTTTAGCATGATGCAGCGCTTCAATTACTGAAGCATAAGAGTCATCAATTCCTGTGTATTTTCCGCAAATACCGATCTTTATCTTTTCTGAATTATTATTTTCTATTTTAGTTACAGCTTCAATAAACTTATCAAATTCTTTATTTGTTTCTATATTTAGTTTTTTAGAAATTAAAGTATCAAGGTTTTGGTTCTTAAAATTAATTGGAATCTCATAGATATTCTTAACATCGTTTGCTGAAATTATTTGTTCTGGAAGTAACCCGCAATTATCACATAGTTTATCAATTGATTTCTTATCAAGTATTCTTTTTGATCTACAAAGCAAAGCATCTGGAGTTATTCCTCTCTTGAAAAGTTCAGAAACGCTGTTTTGCGCAGGCTTTGTCTTTTGTTCGCTACTTGGTGCAATCTCTGGAACATATGCTAGATGAATAAAACAAATATTTTCTTTTCCAAGTTTGTTTTTAATGCCTTTTGCTGCAGCAATATAAAGTTCGTTTTCAAGATCTCCAACAGTTCCTCCAATCTCTAAAAGCACAAGTTCTGCTTTATTGTCAAGAGCAGTCTTAAGTATTCTGTATTCTATATAGTCTGTGACTTCTGGAATTAATTTAACTGTTCTTCCTAAGAACATTCCGCTTCTTTCAAGGTCGATAATCTCTTTATAGATTTTCCCCATTGTTAGGTTTTGAGTGCCGTTACAAGAGATGTCCAGATACCTTTCATAATGCCCAAAGTCCATATCTACTTCTGTGCCATCATCAAGCACAAATACTTCTCCGTGCTCTATAGGGTTCATGGTTCCAGGATCAAAATTAAGATAGCCGTCGCACTTAATAGGTATTTTTTTAAGATTCTTATCTAAGAGAAGAGCAACACTAGAGGCAGATACTCCTTTCCCAAGTCCAGAAAGCACACCGCCAGTAACAACTACAAGCTTTAGTTTCTTTTCTTTTGCTAAATCATAAATACCACTGATATCTTTATAGTCCATAATAATCACATTACAATTAGTTTAGAAAATTATAATATAAACAGTTTATATTTGTTTTTGTCAATCGCCAGATTTATATACATTTTTGCTCTTTAAATATATATTTGCGGCCAATTTGTTAGGTTGTTGTGTGAAAATAGTTAAATATTGCGCTAGCCTAGCGAAACAGGTAGTTAACCAGAAGAAGAACTCCTACGAACTGGGCGAGTAGTTGTCGTGCATAGGCACGAAAGATATTGCGCACGAATTCACAGAAACAAAGTTTCTGGGATGCCAAGAAATGCCTTTGGCATTTGTTCAGCACGCGCGAAACCGATTCATGCAGAGGTGGCGGAGTGGCCAAACGCGCCAGCCTTGAGAGCTGGAGTCGAAAGACTACGCGAGTTCAAATCTCGTCCTCTGCGAATCCCTTTCTTTGTAAAGAAAGCGATTTCATTCGGAAAGAAACACAAAATATACTCAAAGAAAAAACAACTAAAAACTAACGATTTGATTATTATGTCAGAAGAAAAGCCAATCATTACTTTTGATGAGTTTTCAAAGCTCGATATAAGGGTTGGAACAATTATAGAAGCAGAGAAGGTTCCAAATAGTATTAAGCTTATAAGATTAGTTATTGATTTTGGAGATTTCAAAAGGCAAATACTTGCAGGCATTGCAACCAAGTATTCTCCTGAAGATTTACAAGGAAAGCAGATACCAGTAGTAGTTAACCTTGCTCCTCGAAAGATGGCAGGGCAAGTTAGCCAAGGCATGATATTAGCAATAGGCGACGGAGAAGTAGAAGCGCTACTTCAACCAACAGAGAAAGTAAAAGAAGGCGGTTCAGTTCATTAGGTGAAAAATATGGATAAAGTCAAAGTAAATTATTTTATTGATGTGCCTTTGGCGCTATCATTTATAATTGTAGCAATTACAAGTTTAATATTATTTTTTTTCTTGCCAAGCGGAGTAAGGCAAGCAGGATATCAGATGTTCTGGGGATTAACAAAACACACATGGAGTCAGATACACACAATATCTGGTTTTATAATGATAATTTTATCCTTAGTTCATTTAATATTACATTTCAAATGGCTAACAACGATGTCAAAAACAATCTTTAAGAAAAAATAATATTTTTCTTTCCCAAACAATAAGTTTTCTTTGGGACTGAAAGAACTTTCTTTTCTAAAAAGAAAGGGCCTCATGCAGAGGTGGCGGAGTGGTCAAACGCGCTAGCCTGGAAAGCTAGAGTCTCACGACTACGCGAGTTCGAATCTCGTCCTCTGCGCTTTTCTATTTTTTTATTTCAATTGTTTGTGTTGGATAAGCAAACTCAATATTTTCTTTTTCAAACTCTTTTTTAATTGTTGAGTTAATCTTATTTTTTATAGCCATATATTGATCATATTCTGCAGCTTTTATCCAATATACGACTCTTATATTTAAAGAAAAATCCCCGAAAGACTCAAAACCAATTACAATGCTGTCGTGTTCTATGTCTTTATTTTTAGTTAATGTGTTTTTTATAATTTCTTGGGCTTTCTGTATCTTTTTTTCTGCTGTTCCGTAAACTAAAGTAAGTAGGTAGTTTTCTCTTCTTGCGCGTCTTGCAGAAATATTTTCTACAGAGTTCGTAGAAAGTAATCTATTAGGTATAACAACAATAGTATTATCAAAAGTTCTAACCTTTGTAGACCTAATGCCAATCTCTTCAACAGTTCCAAGGCCTTCTGAAGTTTTTAACGCATCCCCTACCTTAAATGGTTTTTCTATAAATATTGTAACTCCAGAAATTAAGTTTTCTAATATGTCTTTTGCAGCAAAGGCAATCGCAATACCGCCAATACCAAGGCCTGCAAGTAGTGCAGTCACATTATAACCCAGATTAGATAGCACAAGCAAAAATGCAAAAGTAAACAATATAATTTTAATTAATGATTTTATAACCGGGATAATCTGATCATCATATTTAGATTCTGATTTTTTTGCACGAGGTTCAAAATAAACTTCAATTAAACCAATAAAGAACTTAATTAAAAATAAAGTTATAGCAAAGACTAGAAAAATAAAAGTTGCCTTATTTATAAAATTTTGTAATCCGGTTGTTGATTTTAAATATTTAAATCCAATATTAAAAAATATAATGAGTATTATTAATTTTATTGGCATTGGTTTAGACAGGATTTTAACAATAATATCGTCAATTTTATTTCTTGTATATTTTGTTAATTTTATAAAAATGTTTTTTACAATAAAAACCATCACCCAACCAACTACAAAACCTAGGGCAATAAAAAATAAAAACCACAAATAATTTTTAATTGTATTTCCAAATATAACTTGTTCTAACATGTTTTCCCTCAATATATATATATATTACTACAAAAGTATTAAAAGAGTTATTTAATAATCTTTCTGTTTTTTAAAAAATACTATTTATAAACCATATCCCCCAATAATATATATTATAATTATTACCAAAAACGGGGGTTAAAAACATGGGGATTTTAAAAGAATTTAAAGAGTTTCTACAAGAATACAAAGTAATTGGTCTAGCCATTGCTTTTGTTATAGGTGCTGCAATCACGGCTCTTGTTAAGTCTTTAGTTGACAACATCATCATGCCAATAATCGCACCATTGATACCAGGTGGTTCATGGAGAACAGCAATATTGACTCTTGGTCCATTCAAGATTGGTTGGGGCGCATTCTTAGGCGAATTTCTAAACTTTGTAATCATTGCATTTGTAATCTTTATGATTGCTAAGATGATTCTAAAAGAAGACAAAGTTGCAAAGAAGTAAATGGAGACGACTAGTATGGAAAGACAACCAGTAGAAGACAAAGATTCAAGAATGATTGGAAATTTAGTATCTATAGGTTACGATTCAGATAATCAGGTATTAGAGGTCGAATACAAGTTAGGTTATATCTATCAATACCACAAGGTTCCAAAGGACGTCTACGAAAGGCTAATATCTGAAAGAAACAAAATAGAGTTCGTTCAGCAAAGAATAGCCAAAGTTTATAGAAACCAAAGACTAAAGTAAATTACTTTGGTTTTTCTTTTTTTATTTTTTAATCTATTTTTGGCAGTATTGTATTTGTTTTTTCTGTTGTTATAAAAACTAACAACATTTTTAAATAGTTTGTTTCAATTATATTTATGCCACAAGATATTATTTTTAAGTTGCAAGAAATTGGGCTATCAAAAAACGAGTCCACCATATATCTTGAACTTTTGTCAAATGGCGAAGCTTCTGCAAACGAACTTTCTAAAAAGATAAACTTTGATAGAACTCTTTGCTATCAGCTATTAAACAAACTTATAGAAAAAGGGCTAGTTCATTGCTATATAAAAAAAAGCAAAAAGATATTTAATATTACAGACACCAAAGACTTGTTACTGTCAATTAGGAAAAAAGAACAAATCGCAGAAGAGCTGATTGATAAATTAAATCTTTTAAAAACAAAATCAAGTCACGAAGAACAGAATCTATTAATTTACCAAGGAGATAAGGGAATAGATGCTGTATTTACAGAATTACTTAAGGCAAAAGAAGTATATATCTTTGGAGGGGCCGCAAAAACCTTTAATAAGAAAAAGATGAACGAAAAATTAATTTCAAAATTAAACAAATTAAAAATAAAAGGAAAAGCAATAATCTCTGATCCTAAATCTTATTCTGAATTGGGTTTTAATATTAAAGAATTAATGGTTAGAGAATTAAAAGGTATGAATAACACTGTTACAACAATTATTTATGGAAACAAAATAGGCATACACATTTTAGCAGACAATCCAATTGTAATATTTATTGATAATAAAACTGTTGCCAAATCCTACTTAGAGCATTTTAAAAATCTCTGGAATCAAGCTAAACCCCTAACAATATAAACTCAGATAACCGATGATTACATTACAGAATCTGATAATAAAGATTGCAGAGCTTCAAAAAAAGCACAATTACTATATTCTTATAGCAGTAGTGTTAATTACTGTATTTATGGTTATTGGTGCAACCAGATTAGAAATGCAAGGCGACTTAAGTAAAGAAATGCCTCAAGAATTACCAATCTTTAAACTTAATGAAAGAATTTCTGATAAATTTGGAGGGCAAGATATTATTCTTGTTGTTCTAGAAGTAGAAAACAATAGCAATTCTAAGTCTGCAGTAAATGATTTAAGAGATCCAAGAGTTATAACCTATTTGAAAGATTTAGAAGCAAGTCTAAAGCAAACAACAACAATTGAAAATGCATATTCTGTTGGAACTTTTTTACAAGGCTATAATTTTGAAGACACAACACAAGTTTCGAATTTTTTGTCAAGGTCGCCACAGACTTTGGATTTCTATAGCAAGGATTATAAGCTTACAGCAATGTATGTTACAACCGATGTAGGGTCTGGGCAGGATAAAATAATTGCTACCACTAACTTAATTACTGAAAAAATAAATTCTTTGTCTATGCCTCCGGGAATAAAAGTCACAGTAACTGGTAATGCTCCAATGAGTAATACTCTTTTAGATATTTTAAAGAAAGATGCAATTTTTACTTTGCTTCTAGCAGCACTAATAATACTAATAATTTTAATGATTACAGAAAAATCCATACCAAAAGGATTAGTTGTATTTACACCTTTATTTTTTGGGATAATTTGGACAATTGGAACTATGGGTTGGCTTAATATTAAATTATCTGTTGCAACCGTTGGAATAGGTGCAATGATTTTAGGACTTGGCGTAGAATATGGCGTATTCATGCTTTCAAGATACAAAGAAGAAAGAGACAAAGGCAAAACACAGCTTGAGACACTAAAAATTGCTGTGCCTTCTGTAGGGATATCAATAATGGGTTCTGCAACAACCACGATTGTTGGTTTTTTAGCATTAACTTCTTCAGTCATGCCAATGCTTCAACATCTAGGCATTTCTTTAGCTTTAGGTATTTTCTATTGTTTTTTAGCAGCACTATTTATTGAACCAGTAATTATTATTAAAATGGAAGAATGGGAATATCATTTAGCCAACAAACTACACGAAAGGTTTGCTAAAATGAAAGCTTCTGCAAAAGGTGATTTAGATTGAGTCTAATAAATAAGATTGTAGAAGCCTATTCTAAATTTGTTTCAAGAAATTTGTGGTTAATGGTAATTATTGTTTTAATAATCACAGGAATTTCTGCGTATTTTTCTTCAACAATAACCACTAAGAATATGGATTATAGAGATATGCTCCCTGAAGACAGAGACACCATACATGCGCTTTTTGCAATTGAAGAAGGCCTTGGTGGAACAGAAACTGCAATGATTGCAATAGAATTGGATTCGCAATATGCTAATTCAAATGAAAGTAGAGATATAAGAGAACTGGAGATTTTAGAATATATAGATAAATTAAGTAAATTGTCTGACGAAATAGAAGATGTAGAGTCGGTGTCAAGTATTACAACAATAATGAGGGCATCAAATAACAGGGAATTACCTAAATCAAAAACAGAAATTAATAACTTTATTTCTAATAACCCGCAATCTAATCAATATGTAAGTAGCGATTATCAGATGGCTCTTATAAGACTTAGATTAAGAGATGATTTTGATGATAAGCAAATATTAAAAGAAATAGAAGACACCATTTCTTTAATTCCAAAAGAAGAAGGTGTAGTTGTAAGTCCTGCTGGTCAGGCATTAACAAGTGCAGCAGTAAATAATGAGATCGGAGGAGATATCGCAAAGACTGGGCAACTTTCAATGATTGGAATAATTATAATTTTACTTTTATTATTTAGATCAATAATTTTTGGTTTAACTCCTCTGTCTACAATTTTAATAGGAGTCGTTTGGGCATTTGGATATTTGGGACTAACAGGAATCGGCATAAGCTCAATAACCTCTGGTGCAATTTCTATGATTATGGGAGTAGGAATTGATTTTGGTATACAGATAGTCAACAGATTTAAAGAAGAACTTCAAAAAACAAAAGAGGAAGCAAAAGCAATGGAGATTACTTTAAACAATGTAATTATTCCAATGGGTACAACAACTATATCTGCACTTATCGGTTTTACAGCTATGTCTATGGGTGAATTAACAGTTATGAAAGATCTGGGCAGCATATTAAGTTATGGAATAGCCGCTTGTTTTTTAGCGTCCATTTCTATTGTTCCAGTATTGCTAATATTAATTTTAAGATTTTATAAAAAAATAAAGGAGAGAAAAAAATGAATAAGAAATATAGTTTTATAGTTTATGCAAGTTTATTATTGCTTATAGGTTTGTTAATAAAACCAATTTATGCAGCAGATGATCTAGACACCGCTTCATTAAAAGTAACGCTTCTTAATCAAGACCCTGACCCTGCAGAGCCAGGAGAATATGTAGATATTAGATTTAAAGTTGAAAAGTTTGGTAACAACCCATTAACAAATATTTCTTTTGTACTTGAGCCAGAATATCCTTTCTTGTTTGATGATTCTGATGTTCCTGAAAGAAATATTGGCACCATCAAATATGCAAGCGGAGATGATTGGTACTATAATCTAAAATACAAATTAAAAGTAGACTCTGAAGCACTAGAAGGAACTTATGATTTAAAGCTAAAATATGAAGTAAACAACTCAAATGTAAAAAACATAGTTGAATTTAATATTGCAGTAGGAGATGCCACAAAACCTGATTTTGTTGCAGGAAACATAATCTCAAGCCCAACAAAATTAGTTCCTGATACTGACTCTGCACAATTAAATATTGAGATAAGTAATATAGGAGACGAAGATGCACAAAATGTCGTAGCAAAACTTAATTTACCAACAGAATTAATCCCAACATATAGCTACTCAGACAGATCAAATCTTGCAACAATAGCAAGCGGCACAAGCAAAGTTGCAATTTTCTATTTAGATGTAGATAAGATTGCAGAATCAAAAATATATTCTGTTCCGTTAATTATAACCTATAAAGAAAAGAACGATAACACAAACGAGTATAAAACAAAAACAATAAATATCGAAATTCCAATAAAAGAAAAGCCAGTATTTAAGGTTACACAAATAATTACAGAGCCAGTAAATGCTGCTCCAGGAGACAAAGTAAAAATAATAATTAATTTACAAAATACAGGTAAAGATGCAGAAGCAGTTTCTTTAAAGTTATATAAGGAATCAAGCCAGCCAATAACATTCGATGAAAAAACCGACTATATTGGAACCCTAGATAAAGGGGAAACCGGAACCGGAATAATAAGTTTAGAAATAGACAAAGATGCAGAACTTAAAGACTATCTTCTAGATTTAGAGATTAGAGCCATAGATGGCGAACAAGTAATTGTTCAAAATGAGACCATATCTTTAAAGGTTTCTAAATCTAATAAGCAGTTGTCTATTATCTGGATGGTTTTTGGAATTGTAATTTTAGTTTCTGCAGCTGCAGGTTTTTATTTCTATAACAAATCCAAAGAAGATAAGAAGAAAAAGAAATAATTTCTTTTTCTTTTAAACAATATCTTTATACTATTTTTCTTTCATAATTTTATTATGAATTACTTATATTTAGATATCGAAACTTGTCCAAGAGCTTTTCTTCAAAAGAAAGCCTCGGAAAAGAACGAGGTGTTTTTATGAATTACTTATATTTAGATATCGAAACTTGTCCAAGAGCTTTTCTTCAAAAGAAAGCCTCGGAAAAGAACGAGGTGTTTTTATGAACTACTTATATTTAGATATCGAAACTTGTCCTATAGACAAAGAACTTTATGATTCTTTAGAAGATGAAGAAGCAAAGCTAAAATTACTTAACCCCATTGATTCAAGAGTTGTTGCTATAGGCCTAAAATACTCAGACAGCAAAGATACAATTATCCTTCAAGACGATAACGAGAAAAAGATTCTTGAAGACATGTGGCAGACCATTTCAAAATTAAGAGGAA
>Ga0209717_1004881_pt1 | contig 10855 bp, 9 predicted proteins | sample AD_UKC048_MetaG_FD_184418 | JGI IMG/M metagenome (GOLD analysis project Ga0209717, IMG submission 184418) | Active sludge microbial communities of municipal wastewater-treating anaerobic digesters from USA - AD_UKC048_MetaG (SPAdes) (version 2) | ecosystem: Engineered > Bioreactor > Anaerobic >... | reverse complement strand
AAACTCCCCGGCTTTCCGATGCCCGGAATACTTTCTGGCGGATGAGGCATTATAGCTGCAAAGACAAGCATATTTCTGGTTTAAAATTTATAAATTCAAAGCCAGATAATAGTACAAAAGAAAATAGAAAATATTTTAAGTTGGAAAGCTTACCAGCCGCCACCGCCTCCGCCACCGCCGCCTCCGCCAGCACTACCGCCGCCGCCCGACCCGGAAGGCGCTGAAGTATTGGAAGAAATGTCTGAAGACAAACTATCCATAGCGCTGACAAAACTGTTCGCGTCAAATGAAGCCATGCTTCCCACATACCAAGCCGGGGCATAAGTGTTGTAAAAATCCTTTCCGTATATTTCTTCCATTCTTTTTATCCATTCCTTAGTTATCCCGAAAACAATCGCATAGGGCAGAAATTTTTCAAAAATGTTTTCTTTTTCATAAAACTTCGCCCGATCCTTGTCGACTGTTTCCATAAATAGCTTAAATCCCTTGATTTCCCAATTTAAATTAGCACCGGCTAAAGTTCTTTTGGGCATAATAAAACTGAAAAAGAAAATTATTACCACAGAAAGAGCTAAACCAATACCTAATGTTGTTAATGATTTTCCAAAAAGAACAAAAGCTGCCCATAAGCCCAAAAAGCCAAGAATTTTCAAAAAAATACCAAGATGCAGACCTGTTGGAACAATTAAACCCTTATCTTTTAATATTTTTTCCGTTAATTCTTTTATATCATTAATGTGCGCAAAGAAAGAATCCCTGAGTTCCGAAAGCTTCCTTTTTTGTTTGCTGTCAAATATGCATTTCAAAATCATTTTTTGCGCTTCATTTATTTTTTGTTCTGATTCTGAATTTTGTTTTTTTTCAAGTTCATAATCTTTGCTATTAAAAAAAAGTATTTTTTCTGAAGTTTCTTTTATAGTTATGATTCCGCGCGTCGCAAAATAGATTATTTCAGCCGTGATCAGATTATTGTCAAATCTTCCGTTTTTCATCAGCATTCCAAGTTCGATCGGGCTTAAATTGCCCGGCGCATCATATTCCGGAATTACAGTTTTATCCACTTTCGGATCTTTGCCGTATTTATACCACAAGAAAAAACAGATAATAAAGGTTACCAAAGGAATTGCCAAAAAGGCATATCTAGCAAGCAGTTCTGAAAAACTAAAACGATAGGGCATAAAAATGTTTTTAGGGAAAGTGGCGGAAACCGTCACTCCTTGATGCACATTGAACATTTTTATTGAATCAAACTCCAGAACATTTGAGGCGCCCCATCTGTAGGTTGCCAAATCTTTGCTTTTGCTGCCTAACGCTCCGGTATAATAGTCAACGGTTGTGTTCTGCGAATTTATTTCCTGAGGAAAAATTATGGATGCGTGGAATTTGTCCGTTTGTAAATCCCAAAAATTGCCATTAAGATTCCAATAAAATTCATCAAAATTTTGATTGCCGAAACGGATGGCATTTTTGACAGTGTAATGAATTTTATAAATATTTATCCCTTGCACAATTGTGTTTGCATCACCTATTTTCCAGGTAATTGTTTTGTCGGAAAAATTTTGTGTTTCCTGAAATTTATATGATTTTCCTTTTTCATCCGTGATTTCCAAAAGTTTTATTGGTGTTTCAATGGTTGTTCCGTCTCTTATTTTTATTCTGGTTGGCAAAATTCTAAATATTCCATGCTTATCTAGTGCGTCACCACAATTAGCTTTTATAGTTTCAACAATATCCAAGGTAGAATTTTTATTAACAGTAATAACAGAATTAAATTCCATAATTTCCCAATCATTGAGATTTTGCCCAGCAAAAACCGAGCAAGGAAAAATAAAAATTATTGCCAAGAAAAAAATAATCCGGGTTATAAATTTATTTTTTCGGAAAACATTTTTCATTATTTTTATTTATCCTGTTAAATCTCTTTGCGTAATTTAACAGGGCAAATTTTTTAATTTATCTCCGATTTTCCAAACATCGCCGGCACCCATGGTTATGAGAATATCATATTGGCCCGATTTTTCCCGCAAATATTCCACTGTTTCCTCAATGGTGGGAATATATTCCGCTTTATCGCGATTATAAGTGTTAATGAGTTCAACCAAATCATTCGAAGAAACTCCGCCTTGTTGTTCGCGCGCACTGCCATATATGTCAATAATGATGGCTTTGTCGGTGTCATCAAAACTTTGGGCGAATTCCGAAAGCAGCGCCTTGGTGCGAGTGAAAGTGTGCGGGTGGAAAACTGTCCAAATTCTTTTGTTTTCTCCGAAAATTTGCCGCGCGCCCCGGAGCGTTGCCTGGATTTCATCGGGATGATGCGCATAATCATCAATAAGAATTGCTTCTTTGAACGTCCCGATTTTTTCAAAACGGCGCGTTGCACCCTTAAAATTTTTGAGAGCAATTTTTACTTTCTGGAGATCCAGCTGCATTTGGTGGCAAAGAGCAATCACTGAACCAGCATTGAGAATGTTGTGTTTGCCGACCAGCGACGTTTCAAAAACTCCCAGGCTTTCTTCCTTGTAAAAAATTTCAAATTGCTGGATCTTTTCCTGATCGCCGTCCACAGATTGCTGATTGCTGATTTTGTAGTCGCAATCTTCCGAAAAACCAAAGGTCAATACTTTACAATTTGCACTGGTCGAGACATCCAGTGTGTCGCTGCTGTCTCCCCAGACAATCAAAAATCCGGTTTTGGGAAGTTTGGCCACAAAATCACGAAAGACCTGTTTGTATTCGGAAAAATTCGGAAAAAAATCCGGATGATCCCAGTCGACACTGGTCAGAATGGCCGACCATGGATTGTAATATATCAATTTATTTTGATATTCATCCGCTTCGGCTGCAAAATATTCCCCTTGGCCTGTGAGCACGTTGCTTTCCCAGTCAATCACATTGCTGCCTACCAGCACAGTTGGATCAATTCCGGCCAATTCGAAAGCCTTGCCCAATAAGGCAGTGGTGGTGGTTTTTCCATGGGTTCCACAAACTGCTATTCCCATTTTTTCATTAAACAACTGCCCCAAAGCCTGAGGATAATCCAGCAGCAAGATATTTCTTTTTTTAATTTCTGCTATTTCCAGATTATCGTCCCGAAAAGCAGTAGATCGCACAGCAAAATCAACGTCTGTTGGTATGTTGCTTTTTTTGAATTCATTAAACACTTTTATCCCCTTGCCTTTTAGGACGCGCTGGTAGAAATGATCGCCATTATCACTGCCGGAAACATCATATCCCATTTTTTTATACAGCTGCGCCAAAGCAGACGTGCCTGCGCCTTCAATGCCCACAATATAGACTTTTTTATTCTTAGAATTTCGGCTTTTCATAAAATTAAATTTATATTTTATGAACGCGCAATTTCCACAAGGCTGTTGCTGATTACTTCTGCTGCATTTGGATGATAGAAAGTTTTGATTTTTTTAACCATCATCCTTCTTAATCCATCGTCATTAAAAATTTTATTGATATTATTAATAAGCATATGTTCGCCTAAATTAGTTTCTTCTAAAACTATGGCCGCACCAATGCGCGCCAGCGCATAGGCATTCATCCTTTGGTGGTCATTGGCGCTTTCCGCAATCGGAATCAGAATTGCCGGCTTATTATTGGCTGCAATTTCAGTTATGAAAGCGGCTCCGGCCCGACTGATGACTAAATCGCTTAACATAAAGGCATCTCTAAGTTCATTGGCATTCATAAAAGGAGTCGCAAAATAGCCTTCCCGTCCTATTTTAACTCCCATAAAGGCAGCTTCCTTTTCCACTCTTTCAAAATGTTTTTCTCCTGTCTGATGAATAATCTGGTAATATGGAAGCAATTTCGGCAAAATATGCACTATTGCATCGTTAATTATTTTTGCTCCCTGGCTGCCGCCTAAAACCAAAATGGTTTTTTTAGAAAAAGTAAAACCCAGTTTTTCTCTCAACATTTCCGAATTGCCTTCGGTTACTTCAAAACGGATCGGGTTTCCGATTAAAGCTGTCTTGTTTTTGGGAAAATATGCTTCAGCGGAAGGATACGCGACGGCAATCCGAGTGGCAAATTTGGCTAAAAATTGATTGGCAACTCCGGGCGTACTGTCTGATTCATGAATAAGTATCGGGATCCGATATAGCCAAGCCGCCAAAACAATAGGTACGGCCACATAGCCTCCTTTGGAAAAAACAACATCCGGCATGAACCACAGCAGCATCCATAAAGACTGGAAAAAACCGATTGGCACTTTAAAAAAATCTACAAAATTCATCAGAGAAAAATAGCGGCGCATTTTTCCAGCCAGCACTGATTTGACTTTTATGCCGGCTTCGCTCATCATTTGTTTTTCCATTTCCGCGCCCGAGCCGATGTATAAAAACTCAACTTCATGGCCGAGTTTTGTTTTTAATTTGTCAGCCACTGCTATGAGCGGTGTTAGATGCCCGCCTGTTCCCCCGCCTGTTAATACTATACGCATAGTTAAAATTATTTATATAAATTATTTTAAAAACTCTAAATTATAATTTCGAAATTCTAAACAAATTCTAATTCTTAAAATTATAAATTCAAAACATTTAGAATTTTTGTCATTTGAATTTGGATATTGTTTAGAGATTAGGATTTCATGCTTCGTGTTTTATATGTTTATCATATTAATATTATATAGAAAAATCCAAAATTAGCCTAATTTTTACCCATATTTGCATGCTTTGAAATATTCAGCAAAATTCCAATTCCAGCCATCAAAAAAACCAGTGAAGTTCCGCCATAGCTTATGAAAGGAAGCGGAATGCCGGTCAGCGGAACCAAAGCAATATTGGCGCTGATATTTATAAAGGCCTGAAAAACTATCCACATTATAATGCCGACTGCTAAAAGTTTTCCAAAAACATCCGGTGCGTTCTTGGCAATTTTGATACCGCGCATAGCCAGCAAAACAAACAATATTATCAGGGCTGTTGCTCCAATTAGACCCAGTTCTTCTCCGATTATAGCAAATATTGAATCGCCGACCGGTTCGGGCAAATAATTGAATTTTTGCCGGCTTTGTCCTAAGCCCACTCCGAATATTCCGCCTGTGCCAATCGCCAAAAGCGCTTGATTGATCTGATAGCCAATTCCTTGCGGATCGCTCCGGGGATCAAGAAAAGCCAGGATGCGATTGAAACGATAGGGCTCAATCTTAATTAATATCCAGAGAAACAGCAGGCCTAGTCCGCCAATAGAAGCAATGTGTTTGAAACTGGCGCCAGCCACAAAAAAAATGGCAATGGAAGTCAAAACAATAACACCCAGAGTTCCTGTGTCCGGCTGTTTCATAATCAAAAGTCCCATGAGACCCATGATTCCCAAGAAAGGCAGAAAACCCTCAAAAAAATCTTTGATGCGATGCTTTCCCCGGCTTTCGAGCCATGCCGCCAAATAGATTATTATTGAAAGTTTAGCCATTTCTGAAGGTTGAAAAGAAAAAGGCCCAAGAAATATCCAACGACTGGCGCCATAAACCTTCGTTCCAACCCCTGGCACGAAAACCAGCACTAAAAAAATTATCGAAGCAAAAAAGAATATGACGGAAATTTTTTTCCAAAAATGGTAGTCAATGCGGGAACAGACAAACAAAGCCAAGAGTCCAGGAACAACTCCGTAAATAAGCTGGCGCTGGAAAAAATAATATGCATCGGCAAAACGCGTTTCGGAATAAATCACGCCCGCGCTGGAAATCATGACCAAGCCAAAAATCAGGAGGATCATGACGATTGTGAATAAAGTTTTATCTCCGTTCTTAAAAGGCATAAATTAAAAACAAAATTTATTTTTTTGATTTTGATTTCTTTTCTCTCCACTTTTCAATTTCTGCATGATGGCCGGAAAGAAGTATTTTGGGCACTTTCCATTTATTAAATTCTTCCGGTTTGGTATATTGCGGAAACTCCAGATAACCTTCTTTGGAATGTGATTCGATTTTTGCGCTTTCTTCATTGCCTAAAACACCAGGAAGCAACCGGGCAATCGAATCGACTATGGCCATGGCCGGAATTTCCCCACCAGTCAGAACAAACTCACCAATAGAAATTTCTTCATCTGCAATTTTTTCCGCCACTCTTTCATCCACGCCTTCATAGCGTCCGCAAATGAAAATTAATTGATCATATTTTGAAAGTCTTTTGGCATCTTTTTGGGTATACGTCTTCCCCTTTGCCGAAAAAAGAATTGTCCTGCTGGTTTGTTTCTTGTTTCTTGTTTTTTGTTTCTTTATTGCGTTTATGCATCGATAGATAGGTTCAACTTTAAGCACCATTCCCGCTCCTCCGCCATACGGCGTGTCGTCAACAGTTTTATGTTTGTCAGTCGTGTAGTCGCGCAGGTTGTGAACATTGATTTCAATTGCACCGCTTTTTTGCGCGCGCTTAAGAATAGACTCATTGAAATATGAGGTAAAAATATTGGGAAAAATCGTTACTATGTCAAATTTAATCATAAAGTTATTATTTCACGCCTGCCAAAATAATCTTCAGAATTATTTTAACACACATTAAAAAACAAAAAAAGCCCTTCAGAAAGCGCAAAACCCCCGATAAGCGAGGGTTTTGTTATGTAAAGATTTTGAGAACAAATTATATGTTTCCAAGAACATCATCAATGCTCTTTTTTCCTTCTTCGGCAGCCGGTTTTTCCTGTCTTTCTCCGCGAGTAGAACCTTCTGGTTCATTGATTTTCAAGTTTACACGTGCATTGTTTCTGGCTCCGATAACTCTAAGAATTGTTCTGAGAGCTTTGGCAGTCTGGCCTTCCCGGCCGATTACCATCCCCATATCAGCTGGATTCACATCCAACGAAATGAGAACGCCCATTTCATCAATTTTTCTTTCTACCTTAACATCACCAGGATTGTCGACGAGCGCCTTGACGGCAAACTCCAAAAACTCCTGATCCGTTGCTCTTTTGTCTGTCATAAGTGTGTTTTCTTTAATTACTGATTAATACTAACAATGGGATAAAATATGGAGCGGTCGACCAAAACCGTTTCTGTTTTTTATCCTCACCTATATTATAATTATAGTCTAATTTTGAATTTTTGTCAAATTTGCAGTTATCAACACGCACTAATGTTTCTTTTAATTATTCCTTCTTTTAAACAATACTCCGACTGTTTTGAGGCAAATTTGAATATCAAGCCAAAGTGACCAATTTTCAATGTAGTATACATCCAATTTATATTCGTCTTCAAACTGCAAATCACTGCGTCCGGAAATTTGCGCCATACCCGTAATCCCCGGCTTTATGGTCAGAAGGCGCCGGTGATATTCATTATATTTTTCAATTTCGCGCTTCTGGTGCGGACGCGGTCCCACTAAGCTCATATTGCCTCCCAAAACGTTGAAAAATTGAGGCAGTTCGTCAATGGAGTATTTTTCAATAAAAGCTCCGACTTTTGTTTTACGGGGATCATTTTTTATCTTGTATAATGGCCCTTTTCGTATTGAGTTTTCAGCAATAAGTTTATTTTCGTATTCTAAAGCTTTTTTGCCTTCCTCTGTGTGGGGATCAGTGCAAAGCTCTTTTTTCATATAGCGGAATTTGTAAACAGGAAATAATTTTCCATCGCCGCCCATTCTTTCATTTTTATATATTATAGGTCCTCCGGTTTCAAGCCAGATCGCCAAGGCTGCCAAAAGCATGATCGGCGAAAAAATAATAATCAAAATAACGGACCCCACTACATCGAAAACTCGCTTCAAAATTTTCCCCCATCCATCCAGCGGAGTGTGTTTGATTTCAATTATAGGTTCACCATTAAAAATGCTGGCTTCAAACTTGGCCGTTTGCAAAGTTGTTGGCATAAATTTATAGGCGATGTTATTGATGGCGCAATAGTCAATCAATTTTGTCTGTTCGGAATCAGTTAGGGTTGGATCACAAACTATTATTTCATCCACTCCTGAAATTTCTTTTATTTCTTTGATTGCATGCAAGCTGGCTGTTTCAATGTTTCCCACGATGCGGTATCCCAGATAAGAATTTTTTCTTATAACTTCTTGCATGCGTGCTATTTTTCCATTGTGGCCAATGAGTAAAAGCCGGTGTACGCCTATACCCTTGTTTTCAAGCAAATATCTCTGGATTCTGTGCAATAAATATCTGCCAATTGTCACATACGTAACGGCCAAAATCCAAGCAACCAAAATTATGAAACGTGATGAAAACCACTCCCGTTTTAAAAATATTGCCACGATTATAACAACCAGTCCTATGGATGTTGCAAAAAAAACTTTCAGGCTTTCCTTCCAAAAATTTCGCGTGACTTTCAAATCATATAAGCCCTCCAGCGCATAAGTTAAAACGAAAAAAGGAACCACTATGAAGACAGCAGCTAAATAACTTTTCAAAGGAAAATTGTAAAGCTTGGGCTGAAGAGCGATAAATACCGGAAATTCACGAATGACAAAAGCGCTCAGCGCTGCCAGCACTATCATGGTAATGTCTACTGGAATTTGTACTGAGCTGAACAATAGTTCTGATCGTTTTTTCATAAAGAATAAAAGCTTGAAAAAGATTTTAAGCGTAAAATTTATCAAATCATCCGATAAGCCGGATTCTGTTCAGGAGCCTGCCTTGAAACCCCATATTCTACTGCGAAGCCATAATTTCGGCTGTAAAAATTTCAAATCTCATCGGGTTATCACTGGATAGCCCTCTTCGACTTTCAATTTTTTCGCTCGAAATTCTGGCTTCTCGTTACGAAAGAGGATTTCAAGGCAGGCTCTGCGACAATTATTTATCTAGATCTATTGTTACCAATAGATTCAAGCGGCACTTCCCGATTCGCCAACCGGCAAAATCAGGACACGGCCTTTCACCACGCAGGGTTTACCATCTTTCATTGTCACCAATGAAGAACTTTTGTAGTATTTCGTTTCGCTAATCAGCTGATAAAGCGAAAACTTATACACCAAAAAACTTTTCACCTTTTCCCATCTCTTTTTAAAAAGAACTGGGTAGTATCGTCTCTGTGGCACTTTCCCTGGCTGCATTTTGCAATACAACCGGTGGGTGTTACCCACTACGCATAATCAATGCCAAGCATTGGCTGGTGTCCGGACTTTCCTCCCCGATAAATCGGGGCAATTGTCTGGATGATTTGATAAATTTTAATCTCAAAGAACCCATGAAAACATTATAGCATAACCAGTCTAATATATAAACAAATTGACTTTTTGTCAATAGCCCAACATTAAAAAATTGCTTAATTAAAGCAAAATTTGGCCTGATTCCTTCTTTTTTTGCACTTAGCGGATTCCTAATATTTCCGGAATTGTTTTAGAAAAATTGCAGCCGATGATACGGCATTTTTTTGGACATTTTTTGATTTTTAGCCTTTCTTTTCTGGCTTTTTCTCCAATGAGAATATCCTTCAAATTTTCATTGGCCATATTTCCAATTATTGCGCCTTTATAACACACGGCTAATTTTCCGTCCGGATAGATGACCAAACTGCGTTGGCCGGCAAAACAGCGGCGCTTTAGAGCGCTCGCCTGATCAAGATAATACTGCTTGATCGCAGAAAGGCTTGCCGTGGAGTTTTTTATTTTTTGTGTTTTATTTTTACTAAGCCAAGAAAATAATTCTTCAATTGATTTTTTGTCAGGCCATAGACTTTCAATCGTTGCAATTTTATCTTGGCCACTTGCCGGTTCTACTCCTATTGGTTCATCCAGCGACTGCAAAACAATTGAAATTTTTTCATGCCCCGGACGATTATAATAATTTATAAGATTTGGGATATCTGAAATATTTTTTCTTGTAATCAAAACACCTATGTCGACTTGTATGCCTTGTTTTTGTAGCAAATCAATGGCTTCTTTTGCTTTTTTGGCCGAACCAGGCACGCCGCGCAGATCATCATGGACTGTTTCTTTCAGGCCATAGAGAGAAATTTTTACAAAATCCACGCCTGCCATTTTTAGATCAGAAATGTTTTTTTCATCCAATAAGTAGCCGTTTGAATTTATGCCGACATTTTCAAAAAAATTTTTTAAATGATTAATGAGGAAAAAAACCAAATCTTTGCGTATCATTGACTCACCTCCGCTAATTTCAATTGAAGTTTTTTTGGACAAAGAAAATTTGAGTTGATCAGAAATTTTTTCCCATTCTGCTTGAGACAATTCTGGATACTTTTCTGCTCGCCAAACAGTGCACGCCTGGCATTTAAAATTACAGCGAAAAGTAACAACCAGGCTTACAATTTCCGGAGAAATTAAATATTTTCCAGATGCATAACTTATTTCCTGCAATACTCTTTTTTTAATTTTATTTTTAACCATAAAAATTCTTATCCAAGAAAATCAAAAAAACAAAAAATTATCTGTTAAAATACCAGTCATAAACCTCTTTTGTGACAGGCAAAGCGCTTGAATGTCCTTCGCCGCCGCCTTCCACTAAAACAACCATGGCTATTTGCGGATTCTCATAAGGAGCAAAGGAAGTAAACCATCCATGCGTCTGGTTGCCTGTTCCAAATTGAGCTGTTCCCGTTTTGCCGGCAATTTCAATTGACATATCTTTAAGTGTTTGGGCAGTTCCATCAGTTACGACCTTGCGCATGCCTTCCCTGATAACACTGATGATTTCCGGAGAAACAACGTTTGAATTCATAATTTGGGGCTGGATACTGAGAAGTGAATTGTCATTTTTCTTGATTTTGGAAACAAAATGCGGTTTAAAAATTTTTCCTCCATTAGCAATCGCAGCCGTATAGTTGGCTAATTGTATGGGAGTGGCACTTATAAAACCTTGTCCAATTGCGGCATGATAACTATTGCCAATTGTCCATTTTTCTCCAAATTTGTCCAATTTCCATTGCTCGTCAGGAATA
>Ga0209717_1004871_pt1 | contig 10879 bp, 6 predicted proteins | sample AD_UKC048_MetaG_FD_184418 | JGI IMG/M metagenome (GOLD analysis project Ga0209717, IMG submission 184418) | Active sludge microbial communities of municipal wastewater-treating anaerobic digesters from USA - AD_UKC048_MetaG (SPAdes) (version 2) | ecosystem: Engineered > Bioreactor > Anaerobic >... | reverse complement strand
CACATAAGGGACTCGCACCCTCTGGAAAAATTACACCCATTTCTTTGCTTTCTAAATTAAATTTGTATTTTTGAAATATTTATAGAGCTTTGAAATGGGTGTGCGCTGCTCATGCAGGGCACACACAGGGGCTTTGCACCAGGCGGGTGCGGGAAAAATTTGAAACGAATGGAAAATTAATTAATTTTATGGACGGGTTGACACGGCAGGCCTGTTAAAAACCCGCCCGCTGCAAAGCCCCGGAACGTTAGGCACTATTTTAAAAAATGGGAAACTACGAAAAGATGAAAAATTACCAAGATGTTATAAATAATAGATTTGATACTGAAGAAGATACTTCCGATTCTATTTATTCACCTTATCATCCCATTGGAAAATATTTAAGGAAAACTCTTTTTAAAGGTTTAAATTGTTTTTTGTTAAAATATTCAAATGACAATCGTGTATTAAATACTAAAAAGTTACTTGACGTTGGTTGTGGAAACGGAGGCATGTTGGACTTTTTTATCAGTAAAGGCTTTTCTGCCCAAAATACAGTAGGAATTGATTTATCACAATCCAGAATAAACAAAGCTAAAAAACAATGTGATGGAGTGACATTTATTCTCGCTGACATTTTAACTTTCAACTTTACTGAACATAAATTTGACTTAATTACTGCTTTTGATTTATTTTCTCATTTAAATACCAAAGAACAAATAATCCAAGGACTTTCTAATATTTATGACCATCTTGAAGATGATGGAGTATTTTTATGGTACGACATTTATTCAAAAGACCATTTTGCTGCAAGAGAAAATTCAGACTCTTGGGGATTCAACAAAAAACAGATGTTTTGCTTTTCGAAAGAATCTGGATTTAATGTTGTTTATAACGAATCATTCTTTAAGAATTTTTTCAATAGATTTCATTCTATTTATCAAGTTAAAAGGTTATCTCCTGTTATTGTGAGATTTTTGGAAATTATTTTACCAGGAATGCCAGGTAATATTATGATAGTTTTGAAAAAAAATAATATCAATGAAAAAAAAACAGTGCCTAACAGCGCCTTGCTGCAAGCGGGGTTTTGGACGAAAATGAAATAATAAACAAGTAATATATATAGCAGTAAACTGACAGGAAAGGAACTATACACTCCCCGCCTGTAGCAAGCCGCGGAACGTTGTGTGCAACCCTAAAAGACGACAAGACTGACAGAAAATGAACAGAAAAATGAAAGACAAAATGCCAACGCTTCAGAAAAATCAAAAGAGCTGCATCCTTACGCTCAAAGCCAAACCTATGCAGCACATTTGCTTTTGCCCCAACGCACAACCTAAGTAAAAACATAATTTTTTTAGTTTGGACATGGATATATTAAACAAGGAATATTTAAAGGATTTAATTGAGCATAGCAGACAATCGCTCAATCAGACTTTCAATTTCCACAAAGACAATTTTTCCAAGTTCGACACGGTTAATTCCTTCCTCATTAACAAAGTTCTGAATAGTGATAGAACAAACTTTCTCATAACAACCCCAACAAAAGATGGACTAAATGACTTTCTGTTACCGACAATTATAACCACTACCTTGCATTGCCAAAGGAAAAACATTAATGAAGAAACTACGTTTGAATTGGCGGACATTTTGCTTTCAAAACAAGACGGTATTGTATCAACAGTAAGAGAAGTAACCGGAACTCAAGTTCACATTTTACCTTTGGGAAATACTAAGAGAATTGACCTTGTCAATCCTGAAAATTATATTTCTATATCAACCAAGTTTAGCTCCAAAATAAGAGAAATAGCAAGTAGAGAAACTCTTATTCAAAGAAACAAAGGATATGGAAATTTTAGAAAAAAGATTTTTGCCGAATATGAAACTTACAAAGGCATTATTTCCTATTTCAATTCAAGATATATTCAAATGCCTTTAAAGAATAAAAACAAAGTAATTATTGTAGCTTCGAAAAACGAAATTCTCCCCAAAATCCCCAGTTGTATTCCATATCAGTATATAAACAAAAGCGGTGAAGTATATCCCGACACACCTTTTGACCCTTTACTAATTGTGGTAAATGATTTCAATACAGCAAAAGAATTTTTTATAGAAGAAGGCATTCCAATTGATACAATTGTTTTTATTGGCGACACTAAATACCAACAATCCATTTCTGCAATATCTAAGGCTTATAGACAGCAAAAATTCAATCGCTGTATTTTTATCGGAACTCAAGACATTGAAACAGGGGAACACTTTGAAGTCCTGAAATGGAATTGGACTTTACCTGAAATAAAATTCTTTAACCAACAGCAATATCAAAACCTAACCCCCGAAATTATCAGCAATTCAGAGTTAAGCGAAGCAACAATGAAATTTACAAATTTCATTGCCGAAACTGAAAAGCGATACGAAAATCTGATAAACCTAAAACGACTTTTAAAGTTCATTCGAAGAATATATCCAATTACAGCAATAGGCAACGAAAACAGAATTAGAGAAAGAGCTAATGAAATTTATACAAGTTTTGAAAGTGAAGCAGAAGAAGTTTTTCAAGATGAATATTACAACATAGATACAGGCTACCAAGAAGATTTGGAGAAATTGAAGTCAATAACGAGGAACATCATTGACTTGATTAAAAACGAAAATGCAAAAGATAATTGGTTCAAAAATGCAACAGACATTGATTATATCGTTGTTCCAAAATCTATAAAGAAACATTACGAAAAAGAAATTCAAAACTGTTTTGAAACCAAACAAAAAGGTATAAGATTAAACAGTTTCGACAACATTGCCGAACTATTAAAACAACCAGAGCAAAATGTAAGCGGTAATTACACAGGTTTGAAAGATACTAAAATCATTACCGTTTCAGAGTTTTTGAAAAAAGATTCTGACAGCAAAACGCATCTATTTCTTTCACTGTACAGCAACGGAATTTTCACAGATATTCTATTGCAAAAAATTCTTTCAGGCAATCATAAAACAAAAATCCTTTGCTATACAGAAGAAGCCAAAGTAATGCAGATGTATTTACAAGGCTTTCAAAAAGAAGATGAAACCGAGCTTCGCTCTGTCCACAGGGAATTACTTTGCGGAATTAAATATCCACAAACGCCTAATATAAATACAGAAAATATTGACGATTGGATTACGCATTTAATTGGTCTTGACGAACAGAAATATACAAGAGCAGATGAACAACGATATGAAATTGTTTTTGAAGATGAAAGTAATGCCATAGAGAGAGAATCCAAGAAAGTATTCGTTGATGGATATGAAGAATTATACAAGGAAATAAAGCAACTTCAAAAGGGCGACCGAGTAAGGATTTATCACAATCCTGATAAAGAAACCCTTCACGACATCATAAAAATGACTGATGAAAAGGAGCTATTTACAAGCGTAGATAATTTTTCTTCATTGTGGAAAAACGCATTACGAAGTTATCTTTCAAGTAAAGGTTTTGGTTATCATTTTGATACGTTGTTTGAAGAACTAAAAGAAAATGGTCTGTCCGTTGATAAACCAAGATTAGAATATTGGCTAAAAGAAGATTGCAAAACAAAGTTTCCGATGAAAAAGCGTGATTTACTTGCAATTATCAAAACAACGAACCATCCGGAACTTAATAGGAACATTCAAAATATTTTTGCCATTAAAACAACTTATTCAGGTAGATTAGTAAAAGCAGGAGTTGAGTTTAGCGAAGAAATCAATACTTACATTTTAACTAAAGATAAAGGCAAAATGTTAGATTGGCTTTCAGACGAACATATTGAGCAAATTGTGTCAAATGGTGCACCTTTGAGAACAATTAAGACTATTAAAATAATTGAAGAAGAAATTATAGACTAATGAGCAGTAAACATAGAGATACATTTCAAGAACGCCTTTTAAAAGGTTTAATCGGGTCAGGTTCGGACAGTTTCGGATTGCCTGATGAAGAAGAAATTTTATCGGATTATCCGTTGCAGCGGTATTTTTCGGCTGTCATATTTCCCGAAAAGAAATTTTCTGCAACCGAGAGCGAAGAAGATGAATTGGAACTTCAAACTGAAACAGAAGAAGCTAACAACCTTATACCTGAGGAAGTTGTGACAGAATCCGAAAATGATGATGCAACAGAGCCTAAAAAGGAAGATAGCACAGAAGAAGAAAACAGAGCCAATCAAAACCATTTCCATCCAAACAATTTCGGCTTAACTTTTTGTATTGACCCGACAGTTGAAACTATTGAGGTAGAATTTAGCGGTGGTTTTTATTATACACCTGAAAAGCAAACCGAAATAAAAATCAAAATAGCAGAAGCAGGTTATCAGGCTTTCATTGATGAAAAATTGGGTTTCCCGTTTAAGGATATTTTGGTTTATGAAAACGGTTACTTATCGCTTTCAAGAGAACTGAAAGGCGATAAAGGTGGAAAAAATCAACGTAGTGGTGAATACTTGCAGTTTGACGATTTCAAAAAGACGGACAGCTACAAAGACAGTTCGGCAAAATATTACATTGAGTATTTTCAAAAACTTATCGGACGTATTTGGAAACGAAAACCGTTTTCGTATTCAGCAACAGTTAAAATTGAAGATACACTACAACCAATTGAAATTCTGCTTATTGACAAAGCTCACAAGGAAACCAAATTAGGTTACAATGTAAAAACCTACTTTGCAAAAGGAAACAAGTATGTAAAAATTCAGTTGGTAAATATTTCAAAAGAGCAATCATCAAAACGCTTTACGCCAAAAACACCTGAACTAAACTCGAAATGTTTATTCCAAGCAGAAATAAAAGTAAAGTCAGATAAAATTCTACCTTTCAGATCTAATCAGGAATTAAATCCTTTTGACCCTGAAGCAGAAGAACTGAATTTTCTTTATCGTGAAGTGAAAAGTTACGGCATCGGACATAATTGTTCCGTTACTTGGAACAAAGAAGGAAACATACTGCAAACTACGTTTCTGCCCGAATTTAATGTAAAAGACACAAAAAACGATTTCAACGAAAATGATTTTGAAAATCCTGATGATTTCAAATTGCTCAATCAGTCGCTGGATATAAAAAATTTTTCCTTGTTCAGCAATGTTGATAAAGGAGAAACTATAAAGCGTTTACAAAACTTCGTGGAACTTTACGGAAAATGGATTAAAGAGCAGAAATCAAAAAACGAATCAGGAACAGCAGAAGAAAAAAAAATCGGGCAACGGATTATTGACCGACTTAATTACAATTACAACCGATTAAAAGCAAACATTGATTGTCTAAATGATGAAAATGTGTTCCGTGCCTTTCAGTTGGCAAATACTGCAATGCTCATTCAAATAATTATTTCAAACGATAAAGATTTTTCAAAAACAAATTGTGAAAAAGAAGTTTCACAAATCAATATGTCTATACCATACTCTGACTTGAAATTTTTCAGTCAATACGATTATTCACGTTTAGAATTTGAACCGAAATACAGACCGTTTCAATTAGCGTTTCTTTTGTTGAGTATTAAAGGAATTACAGAACCGCAATCAGACGAAAGAAAAAATATCGTGGATTTGATTTGGTTTCCGACAGGTGGAGGAAAAACAGAAGCCTATTTAGCTGTTACCGCATTTACCATTGTTTGGAGGCGAATGATGAACGATGAAAAAGCATCGCAAGGAGTTTCTGTAATCATGCGTTACACTTTGCGTTTGCTTACGGCACAACAATTTGAAAGAGCATCAAAACTCATTGCTTCATTAGAATTTTTGAGAAAGAATTTTACAGATGAATTAAAAAAGGAAACTATCAGCATTGGATTGTGGGTAGGGAATCAATTAACACCTGGAAAAATTTCAGAAGCAAAAGAAATCGTTGATGAAATTGAAAGAGAATGTCATAAGCAAAACGGAAAACCTGAAACGAAAAATACGTTTCAAATTTCATCCTGTCCTTGGTGTGGAACAAAATTAGTTTCCGAAGGCGACTATGGTTTTGATGTAGAAACAAGAAGTTTCAAAATCAAATGCCTTAATAAAAATTGCACTTATCACAATCATATTCCTGTTCAGGTTATTGATGAAATGCTTTTTTCGCAACCGCCTACCCTTTTGTTTGCAACGGTTGATAAATTTGCTCAATTAGCTTGGAAAGGCGAAGCACATAGATTTTTCAATAGTTTGGACGATGAAAAACTTCCACCCGATTTAATCATTCAGGACGAGTTGCACTTATTAAGCGGACCTTTGGGTTCTATTGTTGGTCTTTTTGAAAGTGCCGTTGAAAAACTTTGCACCAAAGAAAATAAAAATCTTACACCGAAAATTATCGCTTCAACTGCAACAACAAGAAACACAACGCAACAAATACAACAGCTTTACGGTGGAAGAAGTGTAAATACTTTTCCGCCATCTGGTTTAAGTTACAGCGATAGTTTCTTTGCCAAAGAATCAAAAGAAAAAAGCCGAAGAAAATACATCGGCTTTATGCCTGTTGGCAAAACGGCTATTGATTCGCAACTTCAAGTGATAGCCCATTTATTGGAAGCAAGGATTGAAAGCAAAGAGCCAATCAATGATAATTATTGGACGGTTGTTTCTTACTACAATTCGCTGAAAGATGTTGGTAAAATCCGAAACAAAGTTGGCGATGAAATAATTGTCAACACTGCCACTTTGCAATCAAGACTATTTGGAAGAAGTAATGCTTGGACTTACAATCATTTTGGCTTAGAAGATAGAACAGAAGAATTAACCGCAAGAGTTGAAAGCAGTAAAATAAAAACCGTTTTAAAACAGTTGGAAAACAGTGTTGAATTGGTTGATAGGGTTTCAGATAAAGGTGTTACGTATAAAGCCGTAAAATCTGATGTAATTGATTTGGTGCTTGCAACCAACATGTTTTCCGTAGGAATTGATATTGGCAGATTAAACTTGATGTTGATTAATGGAATGCCTAAAAACATTGCTGAATATATACAGGCTTCAAGTCGTGTAGGGCGAAAAGTTGATGGTTTGGTTGTTACTTTCTTAAACCCAAATCAGGCAAGAGATAAATCTTATTTTGAACATTACATTCCGTTTCATCAGGCGTTTTATAAAAGTATTGAACCTTTAAGCGTAACGCCATTTACGGAAAATACGATTGATAAAATGCTCACTACTTTAATGGTAACGTATGTGCGGCATAAAGTTTCAGGATTGAATCAAAATAATGACGCACAGTATTTCCAAAAAGAACACATAGACGAGCTGAAACAGTTTTTAAAAGACCGTTTTCAAAACAATGCAGCCGAATATGAATTTTTTGAAAGCCGAATTGACTTTTTAGCCAAGGATTGGGAAGAAAGAATTCAGAATATCGGCTTGAAAAAATATGACGAGTTATTGAAACGACCAACACAAGTTGGAGTTTCCGATGTTGATGATTGGATTGTAATGCAGTCAATGCGAGAAGTTGATGACGATACATTCATTCAAATCAAAGAATCATTTGCGTTTAACCCAAGATAAAATCACTATGCCAAAATATATTCAATCGCAAACAAGAAAAATGCTTACTGCCTATGGTGGAGTAGGTTCAATCTTAGAAACTTCAAAAGGTGCTTTAATTGTAGAGGAATTTGATAAATGGAAATTCTTTTCGGACGGATCAAGAATTTTTGACCAAGACGAATTTATCATTGAAGATAATCGTTTGCTGAAACGCTTACAGGTTCATTTCAAGGAACTTCAGAAATTTATTCGTGTCCCAACCAATATTGCCAATCCATATATCCAAAATGATTCTGTTCCTTTGGAAACAAAAAGAATTGCAAGTGCTAAATATTTCCCCGAATGGATGTATTGTCCAAATTGCGAAAGATTCAAACATATCAAGGAATGGTGGCGTGGTTGGCATCAAACATTACAAAAACTTAATGAGCCAAATGCAGGTGAGAAATTTATTAAACCCAAATGCTATCATTGTTTTGAAGAAGCAAAAAAGAAAAACAAAAAGAAACGGTATTACGAATTGGAACAAGTGCGTTTTATAATGACCGCACCAAATGGTGAAATTCGGGATTTGCCTTGGGACTATTGGAATCGTGTCGAAAAGAATGTGAAAGAAGAAGACGCAGACGGTGGTAATATACGCATTGATTGGACTGAAAAATGTTGCGATAATCAGGATTTAAGGTATTTGCGTTCGGAAACTTTTGCCGACTTAGCAGGTATTCGTGTAAAATGTATGAATAAAGACTGCAAAGCAAATGGCAGAGAAGTTACGCTTGCAGGTTTGTTTGGTTTGCGAATAGGAAAAGATAAGGACAAACAATTAAAACCTGTAATCAGAACGAGCAACAGTGTTTATTATCCACTTTGTATTAACAGCATTTATTTACCAAAGAAAAATCAGGAAATAAAACAAGACGATAAAGCGACAATTAGAAATTTATTGGCGAGTGGAGTAAGTAAAGAAATCATTTACACATCTTTCAGTCGTTATGACAAACAAGCGATTGATGATTTTGTTGATGAAAGAGAAGAAGCAGCCTTTGAAGCAGAAATTCAATATCGTTTGAAAGAATACAATTTCATCTTAGAACACCCGAATTACAAAGAAGAACAAAATAGTAATCTCACATACGAAAATCAGGATATAGATACGCTTTCAGGATTTGGAATTTCAACACTGATAAAAGTAAAACGCTTAAAACTCACTACAGTTCAAACTGCATTTACAAGACAAGAACCTTTTGATAAAGATTTATTTATTCGTGAAGGTGATAATCAAACGCCAGTTAAAATCAAATACACATCATCACAAGCAGTAAATACCAATTACCTTTTAGCGACTGAAAGTTTTGGTGAGGGGATTTTTATTGACCTAGACAAAACAAAAATTGATAAATGGTTTTACAAACATTACAACGAAACTGCTGAATTTAAAGAACGTATTGATGTTCTACAGGACAGAATTTCACAATCGGAAATTATTCAGAAAACAAAATTCTCTGACAACAGGCATTTGGCTAAATTCGTTCTGGTTCATACACTTTCGCATTTGCTTGTAAAAGAATTGGAATTTCTTTGCGGCTATGCAGCTACATCATTAAACGAAAGGTTATTTGTTGATAACGATAATATGCAAGGGCTTTTGCTCTATACTGTTGCAGGTTCAGAAGGCAGTTATGGCGGTATCATTACACAATCAAACCCGACATCTTTCAAAAAGATTTTAGAATCTGCCTTGTTCCGAAGCCATGATTGTGCTTCTGACCCTGTTTGCTATCATTCAGATGGACAGGGAATTGGTGGAATGAACTTAGCGGCTTGTTATTCTTGTTCGCTCTTGCCTGAAACATCTTGCGAAGAGTTTAATGGTTTTTTAGACAGAGCATTACTAATTGACAAAGACTTTGGTTTCTTTAATTAGGACGAGACAACGGACTGCCAACGCTTTTGGTGGCACATTTGCATTTTTGCCGACACGCAAATCCAAACAAAAAAATGCAAAAGAGCCACCAAGCCAACGCACGACAAAAAACAGACACTAAATGATTGATAGACAAAATAAAATGAAAGAAGGGCAGCACACAACATCGTATATAAAACATTTGGCAGTCAGTGGGTTATCGAAGGTTTCAGCCCGTATCAAAAGTAGTTGTAACTTGACAGGAAAGTGCTTCGAAATGCCAAGCGTTTCATATACGTAACCGTTAGCGGTCATGCTAGGACGCACAAAAATAAAATATATTAACCCTTAAAACTAAATTATTATGGCAATTTTTGGAATTGGAGCAACGTATGGAAACAATGACGTTTCAACTGAATTCATCGACAATGGCGTAGCCTGTGTTGGTTGGGACCAAGAAGAGGCATCGGCATTGTATGAAATTCTTAGGTTTTTAAAATTAGGTGACATTATTTATATCAAATCAGCACCTATCGGACAAGGAATAAGAATAAAAGCTATTGGAATAGTTAAAGACAATACTCTAAAACAAGTACAAAATTTAGGGACAGGTGTAAGTATGAACTGGATTTGGACTGGACACGAGAACATTGGGACTATTGAGGATAAATACAATGTCAGAAATAATACGTTGTATGAAGAATTTAATAGAGATGTTCAAGAAAAAATTTTAGAACTATTATTTAGTCGAATTTCAAAACTCACATAAAGGTGTCTTGGGACAAAGTACTTAGCTGTTCCTTCGTAGCCAAAAAGCATGAACCGCTAACATGCTAAGAAAACCTCAAACGAAATTGTAAGCAATCATGGACAGTTTGACACTAGAAATAATAAAAACAGTCGCAACAGTCGGAACTGCTACAATTGCGGCAGTAGCAATAATCAAAGGATATGCTGAGTATAAACTCAACGCTGTTCAGAAAAGAGTTGAATTATTTGAGAAGTATCGTGTAAAACTGAAGGAAAATGAAACAATAAGAAATATAATTGACCTTCTTGAACACAATGACCCAAATATTCGACAAGTCCATCGCACTGAAAGGTATTTTTTTCTAGGTTTTTATGAGGAAATAGCGCTGTTGGTAAACTCAGGTGTCTTAAGACCTGAAATTGCTCATTATATGTTTGCCTATTATGCCGAACTTTGTTGGGACAGCGACAGTTTCTGGCACGACATTAATCGAAACAGTATGTATTGGCGCGTATTCCGAGAATTTGTAGAACAAATGAAAGATTTAGAAAATAAGAATCTGACAATTCCATCAAATGATAAAATACGTTTTAAAATATAAGCACGAACCGCTAATCGAGTAGGCTGCCCCGCCAATAAACACTGACGGGGAGAGCCTCTCACACCACTGTACGTACGGGTCTCGTATACAGCGGTTCATTAAGATGCGGAGCAATTTTCTCGTAATAAGTAAGCATAGCTTCATACCCTCTTTTACGTAAACGTTCTAAAGTA
>Ga0209717_1004864_pt1 | contig 10890 bp, 11 predicted proteins | sample AD_UKC048_MetaG_FD_184418 | JGI IMG/M metagenome (GOLD analysis project Ga0209717, IMG submission 184418) | Active sludge microbial communities of municipal wastewater-treating anaerobic digesters from USA - AD_UKC048_MetaG (SPAdes) (version 2) | ecosystem: Engineered > Bioreactor > Anaerobic >... | reverse complement strand
CGACTCCCAGGATCCTGTTTTTTATCCTCTTTTTGGGGATGGCCGGACTGTTCTCTTTCAGTCCTGCAACCTCTTTTTATCAGATTTTCGACCAGTCTGTTGTTGGCAAAAAAGTTGAAATAGCCACGCCTGATTCATTCATATACAGCATTTTGCAAAAAAATTTTTCACTTTTTGCTTCTATCCTTGACAAGCAAGAGGAATCAGGCTTACAGATCATTTACACCCGGATCGACCGGGACAGAAAAGGGAGCCCGGTTTTTACAGAACACCGGTTAGGGGTGGACAACAACCGGTACTTTTACCCGGCTTCGACGGTCAAACTGCCGGTGGCCATCCTGGCCCTCCAGCGGCTGAATGAACTAAAAATACCCGGACTGGACAAAAACTCGACCCTGATTACCGGATCCGCGGGAGGCCGGCAGACAGCGGTTTGCAATGACCCCTCGGCTCCGGACGGGCGTCCGACCATCGCGCACTACATCAAAAAAATACTACTGGTCAGTGATAATGATGCGTTCAACCGCTTGTATGAATTTCTGGGACAGGAGTACATCAACAATAACCTGCACCAAATGGGCTATCTGCAGGCACATTTGATTCACCGGCTGGAAGTCAGTTTATCTGAAGAGGAAAACCGGTTTACCAACCCGGTACGGTTTATTGATAGTACCGGAAAAATCCTGTATGAGAAAGCCGCGGAAAACAGCCAGCTGTCTTATGCAACAAGAAATACCCGGATGGGCAATGGATATCTGAAAGCCGGTCAGCTGGTCAATGAACCTTTTGATTTTTCAAAAAAGAACCGGTTAACCCTGACCGAACTGAACAACATCGTGAAATCAATCATGTTTCCTGAATCAGTGCCGAAACATCAACGCTTTAATCTGACGGCCGGGGATTATGCATTTCTCCGCCGGTATATGTCGATGATGCCAGGTGAATCTTTTTCACCGGTATACGATCCAGGTGAAAACTGGGATACATATGTGAAATTCCTGCTTTATGGTTCAGAAAAAGGTGCAAGCCGACCTGGGATCAGGATATTTAATAAAGTAGGGGATGCCTATGGATTTCTTACCGATGCGGCGTATATAATTGATACTGATAGCCAGGTGGAGTTTATGCTGAGCGCAGTGATTTATTGCAACAGTGATGGGGTATTTAATGATGATCAGTATGATTATGCCACAGTCGGTCTGCCATTCATGAAGCACCTGGGGCAGGCGATACTGGAGTATGAACGAACAAGAGTTAGGAAATACAAGCCAGATCTTTCTGCATTCATCTTTAACTATAAAGATTGAGTTTTATTAATCGTTATCTTTGCAACCCAATTAAAAGTACGAAGTACGGCGTAAAAACAAAACTTTCAACCCACAACACGCAACACAAAATGCAATTATCTTCTTTCCTGCAACGCTTCAATGAACCGGAGACATTAAAGATGGCCAAACTGGGCCGTGAATTAAGGGCCAAAGGAATTGATGTCATCGACCTCAGCCTTGGTGAGCCTGATTTTGATACACCGGAACATATCAAGGAGGCCGCAGTAAAAGCGATCCAGGACAACTGGAGTCATTACACACCTGTATCCGGTTATCCTGATCTGCGGGAAGCGGTTTGTACTAAACTGAAACGGGATAATAACCTGGACTATAAAGCGGAGAATATCGTTACTTCCACCGGTGCCAAGCAGAGTCTGGCCAATGCCATACTCGCCCTGGTGGATGATAATGAAGAAGTGATCATCCCGACTCCTTATTGGGTTACTTACAGCGAACTGGTAAAGATCGCCCGTGGTAAAGTGGTGGAGGTCAAGAGCAGTCCTGAGACGGGATTTAAAATCAATGCAGCGCAATTGGAAGCGGCGATTACACCGAAGTCAAAAGTGTTCCTGTTCTCTTCTCCCTGTAATCCCAGCGGAGCCGTTTATAGTAAAGAAGAACTGGAAGCACTCGCTGTGGTTTTCCGCAAGTATCCGCAGCTCCTGATCATCTCCGATGAGATCTATGAATATATCAATTTCGTTGGCAAACATGAGAGTATTGCACAGTTCGCCGATCTGAAAGACCGGGTGATCATTGTCAACGGACTCAGTAAAGGATTTGCCATGACCGGCTGGCGTTTGGGTTATATCGCCGCTCATGCCGATATAGCCAAAGCCTGTGAAAAAATCCAGGGACAATTTACCAGTGGCACCAACTCCATCACCCAGAAAGCAGCAGTTGTGGCATTGACCACTGATCTGCGTCCGACGATGGAAATGGTGGAAGAGTTCACGCGCCGCCGTCAGAAAGTGCTGGAGATCGTGAAGGATATTCCCGGTGTGATCTGTCCGGAACCGGAAGGCGCTTTTTATATTTTCCCGGATGTGAGTTATTACTATGGTAAGTCGGATGGTGAAAATACCATCACGAATGCGGCTGATCTCTCGATGTACCTGCTCAACACCGCGCATGTATCTTCCGTGATGGGGGATGCATTCGGGGAGCCCAAGTGTGTGCGCTTCTCCTTTGCCAACAGTATGGAGAAGATTGAGGAAGGCTGGAAGCGGATCAAGGTGGCGCTGGCAAAACTGAAATAAGAAGGTAAAAGAAGAATAAAGAAGAGCCCTGCAGTGATGCGGGGCTTTTTTATTTAACGTGTGTGATAAAATCATAAATTTAGCAGGTAGATGAACCGGAAACAGGATGCCAATCAATTAGTCATGGAAATAGTACAAGTGACGGATAAGGAGATGACAATGCTGCAGCAGATCAGCTGTCAGACCTTTGCAGAAACCTTTGCGGATTCAAACACAGAAGCGAACATGCGAAAATACCTGGATGAAGCCTATGCTGCTGAAAAACTGGCTGCTGAACTGAATGACCCGGATGTATATTTTTATTTTGCCAAAGAAGGAGAGGAGGTGATTGGTTACCTGAAACTGAATGCGGGGGCAGCACAAACTGAAATAAAAGAGGAAAAAGCACTGGAGATCGAGCGGATCTATGTACTGCGCCAATGGCAAGGGAAAAAAGTTGGTAAATTGCTCTTTGATAAAGCCATTGAAGTGGCAGCAGACATGAATGCGGAGTATGTATGGCTGGGTGTATGGGAAGAGAATACCCGGGCTATCGGCTTTTACGAGCGACAGGGCTTTGCCGCTTTCGATAAACATATATTCAGGTTGGGTGAGGACGAGCAGACGGATATCATGATGAAACGGCCGGTAGAAAAATAAGGAATGATACTTGCTGATAATTTCATTATTCATCACTTTTAAACAGGTTGAACCATGGCAAAATCAAGCGGTAAAAAATTAACTGTTGCAGAACAGGAAGCTTTATTCAATACCCTGAAAAAGCGGTTTGAAAAGAACACCCAACGACATAAAGGAGCAGACTGGATAACGGTGGAAGCCCGGCTGAAAGTTGCGCCGGAAAAATGCGTGATCCTTGCTGCTATGGAAAACAGCGGGGGTGAACCGGATGTTACTGCAATTGATAAAAAATCCGGGGCAATTACATTTACCGATTGTTCACCTGAATCACCGGCAGGCCGCCGTAGTGTTTGCTATGACCGGGAAGGACTGGAGTCAAGAAAAGAAGCGCAGCCAAAGAATACAGCCATGGATATGGCCCGGGAAATTGGTATAGAGCTATTGACGGTGGAGGAATACAGGGCATTGCAACAACTGGGCACTTTTGATACCAAGACTTCCAGCTGGGTACTCACCCCACCGGATATCCGCAAACTGGGTGGCGCTTTGTTTGGTGATTACCGTTACGGAACTGTTTTCATTTATCATAACGGGGCACAGTCCTATTATGCGGCGAGGGGGTTCAGGGGGAAGTTGATCGTGTAGGAGAGAGAGTCGGGAGTCGGGAATCAGGAGTCAGGAGTCAGGAGTCGGGAGAAAACAGCCCCTCCTGATGAGGTCGTAACTAATAACACATATAACATCTCGCTTTACGGAATCCACTCACCACTCTCCACTCACCACTCTCCACTCTCCACTCACCATTCACCATTCACCACACCTCTTTATTTCTAAAAATTTGTTAATCAGCAGGACTGTGCTTCATTCTGGTTGTTTTCCTTCCGAACTTTAAGTAACCAAATCCCCGGCCATGAAGAAATACTACTTAACCGGATTAGTTTTCTCCGTTCTGCTTTTGTCATCCTGCAGCAAAGACTTCCTGAAATCTTATGACCGTCGAATTGTGGGTGTATGGAAAATCACGGATATCAACAGAACCGGACTGGGTGGCAGTACGTCTAATCTGCCTTTTCAGAACGGGGAATTTAATTTTCAGGATGATGGGGGGCTGGTGTATACCAATGAAGCCGGGGAGGTTTACCAGGGTACCTGGAATATTGAAAAGCGTTATTACAACGAAACAACCTATCAAAGCCTGCATATCACCGTCGTCAATTTCACAACACAGGATGTGAAAGGGGAGTACTACGATGATATCGACTTTACCCGCACCGACCGCTTCAAAGCCCGGATCAACCAGGGACTGCATACGTATGTGACGAGGTTTGACAGGTGATCGGAGCAGTGTACATCCCGAAGCCTCGGGAGAAAGATGGCTGTTGACAGGACTTCCTAAAAAGTATCTTCTAAAACAATTAGTTCTATTATAGCTGGTAAAGCTTAAGGTCATACTTTGTACCCTGACTTTCTACTTTAGTTGAATGATTGAGCTTTTGCCTGAATTTCATACTTTAGCTGTGCATTCTACAACAGCAATATGTCGCCTTCCCCCGTCTTTTTACTTCTTTTTTTTATTCCTGGCATGATCCTGATGCTCTACTTTTTTTCGAAAAGAGGATGGGCTGATCTTGCAGCACAGTACCGGTATACAGCGCATTTTACCGGTAATAGGATCGGGGTCGTTTCTGCCGGAATCAACGGGGTGAGTTATAATGGGTGCCTGCTGATGAAAACAAGTGAAGAGGGCATATGGATACGCCCCATTTTATTCTTCCGCCTCTTTCATCCACCCATCCTGATTCCCTGGAGTGAATTGAAAGAGGTCAGGGAGAAAAAACTCATTTTCCGGTACCGCGAAATGGTGATCGGGGCATCTGCCGTGGCTTTTTTGCAAGTGAGTGAAAAGCTATATGAAAAACTGGATGCAGCAAGACCTTCATATAGTAAAACGGAAAATTCTTAATATGAATATAGCCTATTCCATTACCCAATGGCTATTGACCCTTTTCTTTGGGCCGTTGCTGGCTGGTTTGTATAATGTAATCTGGGGAGTGAGTTTCTGGAGCTCTTGGGGGGGTGTCGCTATTTATTTTATTATTCTGATTGTTTCGGTCTTATTTTCCATTCCGTCCCTGCTCATTCATCTTTTTTTCAACTGGCTTTTTTTTACCAATCACTTTAATGTGTTTTTTATAAAAGCAGCATTGATCCTGCTTGCGATTACGCTGATGCTGGTTTCGCTGGTGGGGTTTATGGATTTCGACCTGGATGATTCCCTGGTGATCGGTTATGGGCTGGTCGCTCTTATTTCTGGAATTTTACTTCCTGTGGTGGAAAATTAAATGATAGAAGATAATTAATTTTAGAAGGCGTAGTTCGATTTAACAGTTAAGGTTGCAATAATATTAATGTGTTCGGTTCATGTCCAGGTTAATAAAACAGTTCAAGTTTACCAGAAGCTACGAAGAGGGTGTACGTTTAAAAGACCGGGGCCTCAAGATTCTTTATGTTTCCCGCTACGATTTATTTGATTTGGAAACTTTACAGGCCATTTTTTATGCCGGGTATAATAAAGCCAGTATTTACCCCGAACGGTACCGGTCATTTTATATAGAACGGCATTCTTCCATTTTCAGTAATGTCACTACCATAAAGTTCTTTGAGGAGCCGGGAAGGTTATTGGCGGAGATCACTCATTATATCCCCGGTTTCTTACGTTTCGGACCACCGGAGTTTAAGTTGCTGTTTGCCAATAAAGCGGGGCTCTTTAAATTAACCAGGGTTAAGAAAAAGGATAAGGTTAATCAGTCGTCCGGTGATCAATTTGATATTATAGGGGATGGTGAGTGTGTTTGTAGAATACAGATTACCAGTCCGATCCGATCAGGATTCTTTTTTTCGGTTATTTCTTCCCGTCCGATTACGGCTTCTATTGAAGTGATGGATGGTTTTGATGAAGTGCCTTACGTTTTATGTTTTTTGCAATTATTCGAAATGTACATGTTTGAGGAAGACAGATCGAACAACTTATGATTTACACTTTCAATATAGCAGATAATATGTCGCCCCTACAAGGCTCAGTGGTCTTCTTGTGAAATCTTTCTAATTATATGTCGCCCCGCTGGGGCTAAATACATTTATTTCTGCCAACTGCAAACTGCCTACTGCCAACTGCTGACTGCCAGCTGTCCACTTCCTGCTTTAGGATTTTTGACTTTTTAATTTTTACTTTTGACTTTTGCCTTCTCCCGATGTTTCCAATAAAAGCTGATGTATCTCCATCACCTGCGGGATCACCAGTTCCTGTTCGTCATTCCGGATCACGGCATCGCAGAGTTTCATCTTCATTTCCTCATTGATCTGCCGGCTCATTCTTTTCAGGATTTCGTCCGTACTGATGCCGTCCCGTTTGATCACCCGTTGCAACCGGAGTTGTCTGGGTGCATATACACCGATAATAAAGTCGAGGTTTTCACTGGCGCCACTTTCGAAGAGGAGGGCGGCTTCTCTGACGGCGTAAGGGGCTGATTGCCGGCGAAACCATTGTTCCGAATGACGGATAGTGACAGGGTGGATCAGGCTGTTGAGCAGGGACAATTTTTCCGGGTCGTTAAAGACAATCCCAGCGAGGTATTTACGGTCAAGCTGACCATCGACATAGCTGGCTTCGCCAAATTGTTGTTGTAGTTGCTTTCGTAATCCCAGGTCCGTATTCATGATCTGTTTGGCCGCATCATCCGCATAATATACCGGTATGCCCAGGGTTTCCAGGATCCTGGCCACAGTTGATTTGCCACTGCCAATGCCACCGGTAAGGCCAACGCGATACATGAGGAACAATTTTAGGGAAAGATAATGAATACAAGCTAGAAGTGAGAGGCTAGAAGCTAGAAGGAATCCTAAAGATGTAAATACCTTAAGATTTGGTAACACTCCTCAGGAGGCCCTTCTTGCTTCTAACTTTTCTCGCTTCTCGCTAAAAAAAGCCCGGAGAACAGTAATCCTCCGGGCGCCGGTTAATTTTTCTAAGAAATTACTTCTTCGCTTCCACTGCGGGCTTATTCAGCGCCGTGGTCCAGTCGAGACTGATCGCCGATTTTTCAATCTTGATATAGCTGCCGGGGCTGGTTTCGATATTCAGGGTAGTCCCATCATCATTTACTTTATTGATGGTGCCATGGATACCGGCAATAGTAACAATCTTGTCGCCTTTCTGGAGGTTCTCGATAAAGTTCTTCTGATTCTTGGCACGCTTGGCCTGCGGACGGATGAAAAACAACCAGAATACTACGATCATCAGGCCGAGGAAGATAAACTGGAATCCGCCGCCACCTGCGCCGCCTGATCCGCCTTTTCCATCTGCACCGGGAGGTACACAACCTGCGAATAAGAAAGCCACAACGGCGATACTGAGATAAGAATTGATTTTGCTGTACATGCTTGTATGTTTATTAATTTTCACTTACTTCCCCTGAAAAAGTCAGGGTATGATCTTTTATATGTTTTGTATTGGCCAGCACATGTACCTTTTTGGTGATCATGCCGCTCCCGCTTCCATTATACTTTGCTTTGATCACCCCTTCCTGTCCGGGTGCAAAAGGTTGTTCCGGCTTTTCAGGGATAGTGCAACCACACTCAGCTGTTACATTTTCAATGATCAGGTTTTTATCCCCTGTATTCTTAAAACGCCAGGTGATTTCTATTTCCTTACTCTTTTTGAGCTTACCCAGCGACTGGGTAGTTGAATCGAGCCAGGTAATCGTGGTGAAGTTGGTCGTATCCGTCACCGCTTTTTGAATCTCGTCCTTGGTCATTTGTTCAACAGGGGCTACTTTCTTATCCATTTCCTTACAGGCGGAAATGGAAAGGGTGGCCAGGATAATCAGGGCTGTTTTTTTCATGTTTGCTTAATTGGTTTAAGTTATATGAAGGTTGGCAAAGGTAGATAAAATGGGCGGACAGGAATCAGGGTTTTTTATAGTCCACTTTTTCCATTTTCCCCTGTTGCACCAGTTCTTTATGGATATTGTCCAGGATGCCATTCACAAACTGACCGCTTTGCTGGGTGCTGTAATCCTTGGCCAGGTCAATATATTCATTGATCGTTACTTTGGGGGGTATTGTTTCAAAATACAGAAACTCCGCCACCCCCATTTTCATCATGATCATATCCAGCTGCGCAATCCGTTCCGGGTCCCAGTTTTTCAGTTTCGGGATGATCAGGGATTGCAGATGTTCATTTTTATCCTGAACGGTTTTTAGCAGGTTCCTGGCAAAATGATCTTTATCCGTACTAAGCATTTGACTGAAATGCAAAGATCCCGGTTTCTGCAGATAGCCGCTGAGCAACTGAACCACCATATCCCCATCATCATCCCAATTGGAAAAATGCTCTTCAATATGGGATACAAATACTTCATTGGCCAGCATCAGGTCATTCAGGATAAACTCCAGGATCTTTTTCTCTTCCTGTTTTTCCCGGGCACCTTTTGAAATATACGTTTTGTATTCAGGGGTTTCAGCGAGGGTTAAGTAGGTTCTGCGTATGAGATCCCGGTTCGTCATCAACTCGGGTTTATCTTTTGCAAACTGGCTTTTCAGTTCATTGTCCTCCAGCATTTTCCACAGTATTTCATTGCCGGCCAGTTTGGTATTTACATTCAGATCGTCTGCGGAGGGAAGATGTTTGGATGCCCGTTGATGGGCATCGGTTTCTGCATAGCGGGTAACTTCTGTAAGGAACCAGGTGAGGTAAACCAGTAAAGACCTGGATTGGTCAAAATGCTGTTGTAACAGTTTTTGTGCTTCACCGGGTTTTGTTCCATTTTCTGCCAATGATACGGTGTAGAGCGTCTGCATCACTTTTACCCGGATATTTCTTCTGCTGATCATGTGTTTGTAAGAACTTATTTTAGAAGTGCAAATATAAGGAACCCTGCCTGCATTCAGGCGAGATCCGGAAAATGAAAAAGCCCGTTGAAAATCAACGGGCTTTAATGCTCAGGGTCGGTTATTCTTTGATAAACCGGAGTAACCGGGTGCCTGTGGGACCGGAAACCCGGACAAAATACATGCCGGCTGGCAATCCGGACACATTGATGTCTTTTTTGGAGGTAAGGTTGCTTATTGTTTCTTTTCTCAGCACCCGTAAATCGGCTGAAAGCAGTTCAATACGGGTATTGATAACGGCCGTACTGAAAAAGACAGTCAGCTGATCCCTGGCCGGTACCGGGTAAAGGTAAGCTGTTTGCTGTCCCTGATCAATCAGTACTGAAATAACCGGACTGTATTTTGACTGGTTGTCCATATCTGTTTGTATAAGCCGGTACCAGTTCATTCCACTAAAAGGCCGTTCGTGCAGGTATTCATATTGCTGTTCACTGTTGCTGTTGCCGTTGCCCGCAATGACGGCCAAAGGAGTAAACCGGATACCATCCTGGCTGACTTCTACGGTGAATTGCTTATTGTTTTGTTCTGAGGAAGTGGTCCATCTGAGCAGGCTTTGTTTTTTATCGATGGCCGTACCGGTAAATGAAGTGATCGTTACGGGCAGTGCCACACCTGCATCCACCAGGAAGAAACGGGAGAATCCGGTAAAGCTGGCGGTAAATACAGTGGTGCCAGAACCCAGGGTGGTGACGGACGGTGTCACCAATACCGTATTGGTGGAATTGGCTGCAGCTGCCGACGCCGCTGTGGTTTTGGCAATCCGGAGGGTGTTTGCATTCTTGCCCCCCAGTTCTGCGTTTTCAAAATATAAAGCAATAGTATAATCCGTGGTACTGGTATTGGTGGTGGGGGTAACGGCAAATACTTTGGCAGAACGTTCTCCGCCAAGCGCACTCACCCAGGTGCTGCCGCCTGCTTCCAGGGAGGCATTCACACAGCCCAATGAGGCATTTGCACCTCCGATCCGGAATAGAAGTTTATCATTATTTGAATAAAAATAATCATTGCTGCCGATGGTAATATGATTGGCCGCTGTGGAACCGGCACTGGTCTCTATGGACGTACCGGTAACCGAAGAGCTGAGCCGGATTATCGGTTTAATACCATTGCCGACATAGGTTACACTACTGAAATTACCGGAACAATTAATGCCATTCTGGTACATTAAATTGCCCTGCGAGGCCGTCCCGCCATCAGCATAACAACCGGTGCCATCCGCGGCATTTCCCGCATCCGCTGTTGTATTATCATAGCATATTTCAATCGCGAGGTTGCTGGTGCCATCCCAGGTAAAAGGAGTACTGAGGGTAAAACTATTCCAGCCGGCTGTTGTACTATAAGCGGCATTGCTGTAAACGGTCGTCATGCCACTCACCACACTAACTCCACCATTGACCAGGTAAGTCGTTGACGTCTGTCCCATTTTGATCGAGAAACTGGTATAGGGTCTTGAACTGGCTTTTGCATTTATATATAGCTGCAGCGTGGTAATTGAACCGGCCGTTATACCTGCGCCGGTCAGTTCACTGGCATTATAAAGAAACTGGCTGCGCTGGCTTTGTTGCCGGGCATCAAAAGGTCCGCCGTTCACATTATATGCAAGACTGCCAACACTGAATGTACCTGAACTCGTTCCTGTCGGTGCCGAATCATTATCGCCAAGTGTGAGGGTCAGGGTAGGGGTGGTACTTCCTTTAATGGCATCGCCGCCGCCACTGTTTACTGTAAAATCAAGA
>Ga0209717_1004858_pt1 | contig 10897 bp, 8 predicted proteins | sample AD_UKC048_MetaG_FD_184418 | JGI IMG/M metagenome (GOLD analysis project Ga0209717, IMG submission 184418) | Active sludge microbial communities of municipal wastewater-treating anaerobic digesters from USA - AD_UKC048_MetaG (SPAdes) (version 2) | ecosystem: Engineered > Bioreactor > Anaerobic >... | reverse complement strand
CGCCGCGCTCAACTGGCATGGCGATAGCCCCGGCACCACGATCCGCAACCGCCGAAGCACCCTGCTCGGCGAGAAAGGCTTCGGCCTAGGCGTCTGCGGCACCTGGCAGCCCCACGGCCAGCGCTAGACCTCCGCGGACCTCCGTTCCCTCGCATCTCTCGAATCACAAATCCCCAATCACAGACCTCAACTTCTCATAACCGACCATGACCACCAACCTCCTCTATCTCTTCACCCGCACCCCGCTGCACGTCGGCGCGGGCAGCAGCGTCGGCGCCATCGACCAGCCCATCGTCCGCGAACGCCACACCGGCTTTCCGATCATCCCCGGTTCGTCCCTAAAAGGCTCCTTCGCCGACCATTGGAACCACAACCTCGGCCATCCCGACAAGAACGGCCGCCGCTGGCGTGAAAGCGGCGAAGCCGCCTGGCTCTTCGGCTCCGACGACGCCAAGGAGGAGAAAGCCGCCGCCGGTGCACTACTCTTCGGTGAGGCGCGCCTGCTCGCGTTCCCCCTTCGCTCCGCGAAGGGCAGCTTCGCTTGGATCACGTCGCCGACGATCCTTCGTCGCGCCGCCCGTGATGGCGTGATCAACGAATCCGACATCCCGGTGTTCCCCGACGACAAGGAAAGCGACGGCAAGGCTTTCTTCCTGAAGACCGGGCCACTCACACTGCCAAACGACAAAGTGGTTCTGGAGGAATATGCATTTAGCCATAGCGGCGGCGACGAGGCCAAGCTCCGCTCGCTGGCGACTGCGCTCGGCAAACTGATCTCGAGCGACCCCGTCTGGTCCGAAGTCGCCAACCGCCTCGTCATTCTCAGCGACGGTCAGATGAGCTTTTTCGCCACCACCGCCTGCGAGGTCGCGCAACACGTCCGCATCAACGACGAGACCGGCACAGCAGCCCAAGGCGGCCTGTTCAATCAGGAGAACGTCCCGAGCGAGACGCTCTTCTACGCGGTCGTGCACGCCGCCGACAGCCGACTCAAGGGCAAGGCCTATGAAGGCTCCGCCCACGCCACAAAGACCGCCGAGGACGCCGACAAGGCCTTCTCCGACAAGGTGGCCGAAAACCGCGTCTTCCAATTCGGCGGCGATGCCTCCACCGGCCTCGGCTACTGCACCGCCGTCCTGAGCAAGCCAACCGCGAAAGCCTGACCCACGCCCACCATGCAGAACCTCGAACAACTCAGGGCCGCCGCCGCACTCGAATTCTGGCGTCAGAATCAGAATGCAAACCAAGGGCAGGACGGCGGCAACGTCGTCAGCAAGCTCCCATCGCTCATCATCAACAACGGCCTGCTCGCCACCCTCGCTTTCGCGAAAGACAAAGCCGGCGGGCACCAAGCCTTGGCACTGGCCGTCGTCCAGTTTCTCGCGCGCTCGGAAGTGGGCGTAATTCCGCAGCCCGCCGGGTTTCGGCAAGGGGAAGGCCCACTCGATCCCTTCATCGGAGCGCTCACCGCCAACGACTCGATCGTTCTCCAGCGCGCCACATCCGAGTCGTTGGCCTTTCTCGCCTACCTCAAACGCTTCGCCCCGGGAGACTGAGCCATGCCCATCCTCATGCCCACCGATACGCGCGCAGCGCTCGGCGACGGTGCCCAGCACTGCGACTCGCGACACCTCATGCTGGAGGGGCTGCCCTTCTTCGACGACCGCGTGAAGGACTACAAACGCGTAGCCCTCGATGCCCTTCTGCCGGACGGAAAGCGCGATCTCGATGCGCTGCGAAACGCCCATCGGCAAACGGTCGAAAAACAGGAAAAGCTCCGCGGGCAGCCGAAATTCAACCAGCGCAAATTGGACGAGTCCCAAGACTTTCTCAACGCGACTGCGCCACTCGCCCAACGCCAACGACCCACTTCAGCCGTTATCGCCGACCCGCTCCGTTGGCTCGACCCCGTTCCTGCAGCCCGCAAACGAACGTTCACCCTCATAACGGCCGACCGCCTCGCCATCGGACTCGCCAACGGTGTTCTCGAAAACTGCGGTCTCACGCTGCACCGTTTCTTCGGCCAGCCCAAAATCCCCGGAAGTGCACTCAAGGGCATCGCTGTCGACGCCGCCCGCGAAATCCCGGAGGTTACTTCCGAAGCAGACACCCTCTTCGGCAAGACCGAACCCGGGAAGGAGCCCGAGCGCCAAGGTGCCATCGCCTTCCTCGATGCCTATCCAGTCGCCCCGAATGCTCGGCTCGAGTTCGACGTAGCGACACCTCACTATAGGACCTACTACGCGGGCACCGGCAATTCGAACGCCACCGACACCGAAAACCCGATCCCGATCATCTTCCCAGTCGTGGCCAAGGGTGTCACATTTCGTTTCGCCCTCATCTGCCTGTCCCCACGATTCTCCGATTCGGAGGCGTCGTGCCTTTTGGGTTTGGCAGAGCAGGCCGTCCGCCACGCGCTCGGTACTCGCGGCATTGGAGCTAAGACGGCATCGGGATACGGGTGGTTCGTCGAAGCCGGCGAGCAACTGACAACACCGATCCTGCAGCCGAATCCCGCCGAGAATAGCAACGTCGCGATTCCAGCAGAGCACCCTGCTATCATCGAATGGCGCGGTAAAGGGCACGACCGGGGCAACTTCCGTGTGATGCTCCCCAAGCTTGCCACCATCACCGACACCGCTGCGCTGGAAGCGGCGCTTCCAGCCATCGTCGGCGACCAAGCATGGAAGCGCTTCCGCCGCTCCGATCCATACTGGCAGGCCTTCGCTGCAAACCCTCACGGGAAAGCGATCCTCGCTCGCCTCACCCGTAAACTCACCTGAGCCATGCCCTCAATCCGCTTTTCTCTCCTGAGCCCGACGTTCACGGCGGGCGTCGACCAAACACAACCCGAACTCCGCGTGCCTTCGATCAAGGGGCAATTGCGCTGGTGGACTCGCGCCATCCTCGGAAATGGAAAAGCCGAATACGATCTCTTCGGCGGCATCCAAGGCCGGCGCAACGGCTACCCCAATGACGACGCGGTTGCCGGACCTTTCGTCTTTCGCCTCGTCTCTCCGAACCTGCGCCGGGCTGAGGTTCCCCTCTGTCCTCACGACTTTGGCAAAGGCCACCGCCAAGCATTGCAGCCCGCTGAAAATGCCGAGTTCGAGCTCCGCTGGTTCCCGCGCCTCGCTGCCCGAGCAGAGAAGTCGGCCGTCGCGCTTCAGCGCGTGATCGATACATGGCTGCTGCTGGGGGCCGTCGGTTGCCGCTCCAACCGCGCCGCCGGTTCCGTGTGGCGCGCAGACTATAGACCGGACGTAGCGACGTTCGAGCAGGATGTCATGAACCTGAAACTGCCCGATCAACTCGCCGTACGCATCCTAGAGACCGATAGCGAGTACCTCCGAAAAGTTGCGACCGACACATTGCAAGGGCCCATGGTCGAGGATGCCTTGGGGTTTGTGAAGGGAAGCAACCGAAAGGCCTCTCCATTAAAGCTCAAGATCGGCCGGTTTTCCGACGGTGATCGCCTTATCGCTGTCTTCGACATGCGCCCGGGCCGCGCGTCCGCCAACCAGTTCGCCCATGCAGCCCGCCAGTTGAGCCAATCAAACAAGGAACTCGGGCGATCTATTGAACAGGCTTTCACCGCCCGCCCCCTTTCAGGCACACCTCGCTAAACCATGCGGCATAGCCCCGCCTTGTCTCCCTAGACCTCTACAACGCCATGAAGGCCGATCCCAAGCTCGCGCCGTTTCCGGCATAAGCACCAAGCCCCCGCCTGCCACCCGCGGATTCGCCGTTTTTTCCTTCTATTAAGGACGCTTTTCAATTCTCACGTCCTTCCTACAAGGCCCTATGCGTCACCTCCTCGCGCCCCGGCTGCGGCCCCCCCCCGTCGCGGGCGAATCTCCGCGGACCTCCGTCGGCTGGCCCATGAGGCCGCACCGGCGTTGGAGTGCTGGCATGCCACAAGCAATCCTTCCCTGTCCTGCCTCCGCCATCGGCTCTCGCGCCATCGCCTCGCTGGCGCCCCTGCCGTTCCCGCCGCGCGCGGCCCTGCCCGCCCACCTCACCACCGCCAACCAAAACCGCTAAACCATACCCGACCATGCCCACCACCGACGCCCTCATCACCTGCCCCCATTGCCATCAGGCCTTCCCCCTCAACGAAGCCGTCCTCCAGCAACACCGCGACACCATCGAACGCGAACTGCGCGAGAAGACCGAAACGGCCCAGCGTGCCTTGCGCGACCGCGAACAGGCCCTGGCCAGCCAGACCGCCGCATTGGAGCAACGCCAGCAGACCTTGGCGACCGAGGTCCAACGCCAGCTTGCCACCGAACGACAGAAGCTACGCACGGCGGCGGTCACCGAGGCGCGTGAGCAACTGGCCGTCGAACTGCGCGACACCCAGGCACGCCTCGGCGAGCAAACGCAACAGCTCGAAAAGGCCCGCGCCACGGAACTCGCCTTGCGCCAGGAACGCCGCGCGCTCGAAGAGCAAAAGGCGGCCCTGGAGCTCGATGTCGCGCGCCGCCTCGATGCCGAGCGCCAGAAGCTCCTCGCCGCCGCCGAGCAGAAGGCCGAGGAGGCGCAGCGCCTGCGCCTCGCGGAAAAGGAAAAGGTCATCAGCGACATGCAGGCCCAGATCGCCGTGCTCAAGCAGAAGGCCGAGCAGGGCTCCATGCAGCTGCAGGGCGACGTGCTCGAAATCGACCTCGAGCATCGCCTCGCCGCGCTTTTCCCGGCCGACGAAATCGTGCCGGTGGCCACCGGCACCCGTGGCGCCGATATCCAGCAACTGGTCCGCACCACCACCGCGCAGCCCTGCGGTCTGGTCATTTGGGAGACCAAGCGCACCAAGAACTGGAGCGCCGCCTGGCCGGCCAAGCTCAAGGAGGACCAACGCACCGCCAAGGCCACGCTCGCGGTCCTCGTCACGCAGGCCCTGCCCGAAGGCGTGCGCGGTTTCACGCTCCACGAGGGCGTCTGGGTCTGCGACTATGCCAGCGCTCTGCCGCTGGCTCAGGTGCTCCGCCAGTGGCTGATCGCCCTCGCCGTGGCGCGCGCCGCCGAGTCCGGCAAGCAGGAGAAGACCGCGCTGCTTTACGCCTACCTCACCGGCGCGGAGTTTCGCCAGCATATCGAAGGCGTCGTCTCCGCCTTCAAGACCATGCGCGACGACCTGGAGGCCGAGAAGCGCGCCCTGCAAAAGCACTGGGCGCGCCGAGAAAAGGAGCTGGACCGCGCCATCGGCTGCACCGCCTCGCTCTACGGTAGCATCCAGGGCATCGCCGGCGCCGGTGCCCTGCCCGACATCGAGCCCCTCCTCCTGGGTGAGGCCTCCTGACCCTTTCCCTTTACGCACGCCCACCCGCCGGACATTAAGCTCACTTCGCCATGCCGTCCCCCACGCCCCCCGCGCGCGCCCTGCTCATCAGCTTCGGCGGCACCTCCGCCCCGCTCCGCATCGCGCTGCGCGAGTTTCAGCCCACCGTCGTCTGGTATTTCTGCTCGCACGATTCGCGTGCCAGCGCCGAGCAAAGCCACGCCGAACTGACCGGGCAAACTGTCCCGCCGACCCAGGCCGAATTCCTGGAGTGTTCGAACCATGAGGAGCTCGACTCCTGTTATGCCGAGCTCCGCCACTGGCTGTCCCGCCTGCCTCAGAAATGGGCCGTTTTACCGGAGCATGTCTGCGTGGACTACACGGGCGGCACCAAGACCATGAGCGCCGCCCTGGTGCTCGCCGCCACCGAATGTTTCACCCGCTTCTCCTACGTGGGCGGCAACCAGCGGGCCGCAGGGCTCGTGCTCGATGGCCATGAGGTCCGCCATGAACAACCCAACCCCTGGCGGGCGCTCGCGATCCGCGAGATCGAACAGGCCGCCCTCCTCTGGAAGGAGCAGCAGTACGCGGCCGCCGCCCTGATCCTGCGCAAGGCCAAAGCGCAGGTGCCGCTGGACCAACGCCCCGCCTTCGACTTCGTGATCACTCTCGCCGGCGCTCTGGCGGACCGCCTCGCCCTGCAGCTCAAGGCAGCCGCCACCAAGCTCCGCAAACTGGCGGACAAGATCGCGGACCTTCCTCCCGACGATCCGCGCGGCGAGCTCCGCGACTTTTGCCACCGGGCCAGCCAGCGATTGACCGCCGGGGAAGCCGCCGCGGGCCCCGCAGCCGACCCCACAGCGCAACTGCGGGAGCTGCTCGACAACGCCCTACTCACCGCCCGCCTCGGTCGTTACGACGACGCCTCGGCGCGACTCTACCGCGCGCTCGAACTCTACGGGCAAAACGAGCTGGCTCGCCTCACCGATGGCGCCTTCCAGCTCGGGCAACTGAAACGGGACGCCCTGCCACCCGAGGTGGCGGGCTGCGAAGTCTTCAAGGACGCCGCCACCGCCTTCACCAAAGCCCGCCGCGGCATCGCCCTCGAAGAGGTCTACCGGGTGCTGGCGCACCTGGGTCACGCGAGGGCAATGGCGGCTGCCGCCGACTTCGATGGCCCTGACTCCCTGAAAAGTGCCTGGAGACAAGCCACGCAGCGCCGCAACCAATCGATCCTCGCGCATGGCGTGCAGCCCGTGGGTGTAACCGGATTTGCGGCCCTCGCCCACCTCACCACGCAAACCACCGGCTGCCAGATGGAGTCGGTCGACCTGCCCCCACCCGCACTCAATCCCGCGTGGTTTGCCCACAATTTCCACCCATGACCCATCTCGTCCAACTCGTCAGCGACCAGACCATGCCCAATGTCCTCGCGGCACTGGCGCTGGAGCCCGCCCACATCACCCTGCTGCACACCCCGCGCACCGAGCCGCAGGCGGCCTGGATCAATAACGCGCTCCGCCGGGCCGGCCTCCAATTCGAGGCCCGACTACGACCGCTCTCCTCGACTCCCGACGTCAATGAAACCGGCGCGGCCGTACGGACTGCGGCCGAGGCAGCGGTCGCGGCCAGCCTCGCCCCAGTGATCAACATCACCGGCGGGACCAAGCTGATGAGTCTGGGGGCCTTTGCCGCGACGCACTCTCAGGGTTGGCCGGCCCTCTACGTGGACTCCGAAAACCGCCGTTTCCTCCAAGTCGGCAATCACCTTCTTCCCGAACCGCTGCGCGACGGCTGGGCCGCGCTCACTCGCGCCGAAGGTCGGCTCAACGTCGATGTCGTCGCCGCCGCCCATGGCTGCGAGCACGTCTCCGCCGGTACCGATCCGGCACCGTTTCTCGAACTGGCCGAGTACCTCCGGACACATCCGCAGGAGGAATCCGCCTGCCACGCCCTCTTCAGCCCGATCACCACCCGTGGTAAGCCGGCAGACCTGCTGGCGACCATCGGCCAGCCCTTGCCCCCGCTGCCGCCGATCGTCGGCGAACTCGCCGTGGCCGCCGGCCTCCTGCAACGCTCCGGCGACCGCGTCCACCTTGCCTGCCCGAGTCGCGACACCCTTGAGCGAGCCTGCCGCGAACGCATCTCCCCGGAAGACCTATTCGCCGCCACGCGATCCGTGCAGTTTGCCCAGGCGTTTCTTTCCGGTGGCTGGTGGGAGGTCTGTGTCTGGCACGCCGCCCGCCAGAGCGGCGCCTTCCGCGACCTGCGCTGGTCGGTGCGTTTCGGCTCGGAGACCGACCATCTGGAGGAGGACCTCGTCGGGGTCGCGGGCCTCAACCTCGCCCTCTTTTCGTGCAAGCGCGGCGGAGCCGGCGACCGCCTCAACCGCGCCTTCGAGGAGTTCGTGGCGGCCGCGCAACGGCTCGGCGGCTCTTTCGCCTCAAAACATTTCTGCGTGGCCCTCCCGATCTCCCAACGACACTACGCCACCGTCCGCACTGAAGCCTCACGCACCCGCACCCGCCTGATCGGACCGGCCAGCCGTCTCAACTCTGCCAGTTTCGCCACCTCCTGATTTCACCCGCCATGCCCCCCGCCAAGAAAAACACCCGCGCTGTACCGCAGCAGCGCGCCACCACGCGCCACCGCACCGTCCTTCTCGCCACCACCGGCCTTTCCCCCGCCATCCTCACCGAGACCGTCTGGGCACTCGCCCAGGAGACTCCGCCGGTCATCCCCGACACCGTCATCGTCCTCACCACGGTCACCGGACGCGCCCAGCTTGAAAAACAACTCTTCGGGACCGACGCAGCCTGGGACCAACTCCGCCGCACCCTCCTCGGCAAACAGGCCGACAGCGACCCCCGCCTCGACTTCGACCTCACCCCCGACCGCGTCAAAGTCGTCCACCAGCGCGTCGGTGCCCGCCGCGTGCCCCTCGACGAACTCGCCACCCCCGAGCAAAACACCACCTTCGCCGATGCGATTGTCCAGGAGCTCTGGACGCACACCAGCCAGCCCGATGTCCACGTCGTCGCCTCGCTCGCCGGCGGGTTCAAGACCATGAGCGCCCTCATGCTCTCCGCCATGCAGCTCCTCGCCAATCCCGGCGACCGCGTCACCCATGTGCTGGTCTCCGGTGGTTACGACACCGCCACCCCGCCTTTCTTCTTCCCGAAGCAGAAAACGCAGGAGCTCCGCGCCCGCGACGGGGCCACCCTCCGCGCCCGCGCCGCCGGTCCCCATCTGCGGCTCATCGATCTGCCCGTCATTCCCCTGCGCCGCTGGTTCGAGGATGCCCTCGACCGCAAGCCTCCATCCTACGACACCCTCGTCCGCGGCAGCCTCGCCTCCCTCAAAGCCCTCGCCGAGGACATCACGCTCGAGCTCGGCCCCGTCGTTCTCCCCAGTGGAAAGCCCAAACACTGGATGCGCCTCAATGGCGTCGAGCATTTCCTCTCCCCCGACCGCTACGTCTATCTCCGCTTCTTCGCTGAGCGCGCCGCCGCCGGAGCCTCCCCGTACCCCACGCCTGATGATGCTCTTGCTGCCCTCAAGGCGTGGCTGTCCCCCCAATGCCCTGGCGCCCGGGAACCGCGTTTGGATCGTGCCCGCGAAGGCATCGGCGCGGCCACCTACGATGCCGACGACCTTCCCAAACGCCTCAAGGACCTCCGCACCTTCCTCGAAAAACTCCCCGGAGGCCGCGCCCTCGCCGCCGCGCTCCCGGCCAAAGGCCATTGGGGTCTGCGTCTCCCCCGCGAACGCCTCACACTCGGCTGACGCGTACCTCCGCGGACCTCCGATGACGTGAGTGTCGGCGCCGGCCCCTCCAGCGTCGGGGCATGGTTAACACCACCACCGCCTCCGCCCCCGACCTCCAACTCCGCCGCGGCTCCGCCCTGGTCGACCTGCCCGCCACCCACGCGGCGTTTCTCGCCCAGCTGGGCTGGCAGCACGAGGCCACGCTCACGCTCCCGGGCCGCCCGGCCGCCTTCGCCACCAGCGACGAGCTCGCCGCGCTCCTCCCCGAGCCCGCCGCCCGCCTGCTGGCCAGCGGCCCGCTCTACCGCCACCAGGCACTCGCCCTCGCACACTCCCTGGCCGAGCGCCATGTCGTCATCAGCACCGGCACCGGCTCCGGCAAGACCCGCGTCTTCCACCTGGCCGCCGCCGCCGCACTCGCCCAAGAGCCCAACGCCCTCATCCTCGCGCTCTATCCGGGCAAGGCCCTCGCCCGCGAACAGGCCGGCAAGTGGCAGCAGGCCCTCATCGACGCCGGCATCGCCACGCCCGGCGACCGCAGCGTCGCCCTCCTCACCGGCGATCAGGGCGACCACAAGACCCGCGTGCAGCTCTTCCGCGATGCCCGCGTGGCCGTGCTCACCCCCGACGTCCTCCACGCCTGGCTGCTCGGCCACCTCGGCGATGCCTCCCTACGCCGCCGCCTCGCCAACCTCCGACTGATCGTGCTCGACGAGGCCCACACCTACGCCGGCGTCTTCGGCAGCAACGCACTCTGGCTGTTCCGCCGCCTGCAACACGCCCTCCATCACCTCCGCGCCCCGGCCCCCCGCTGGCTCGCTGCCTCCGCCACACTCGCCCACCCCGACGACCACCTCGCCGCACTCGTCGGCCAGGACTTCACCTGCGTCGGCTCCACCGACGACACCTCCCCCGCCCACCCGCGACACCTGCACTTCATCCGCCCGGCCACCGGCACGCCCTTCCTGCCTGGCCTGGGCGCCTGGCTCCAACACAGCGCCCGCGCCACCGACACCCGCTTCGCCGTCTTCACGCAAAGCCGCAAGAAGACCGAAACCATCGCCCGCATCGGCAATCGTACCTCCGCCGACACCACCCAGCCCGACGAAGCCTGCGACGCCGGCCTCCTCGCCCTCTCCCCCCGCATCGCGCCCTACCGTTCCGGCCTCTCCCCATCTGAGCGCACGGAGCTCCAGACCCGATTCGCCTCCGGCGACCTGCGCGGCTTGGTCTGCACATCCGCCTTCGAGCTCGGCATCGACCTCCCGGGCCTCGATCTCGGCTTCCTTGCCGGCCTCCCGGAATCTCCCGCCAGCTTCTGGCAACGCCTCGGCCGCTTCGGCCGCCACGGCGAGAGCCACGTCTTCCTCATCCACGACGGCAACGCCCGCACCGACGCCTTTTTTGCCGCCCCCTATACCCTCGCGCAGTGGCAGGCCCGAGATGCTGCCCTCTACCCGGACAATCCCGTGCTCCTGGCCCGCCACATCCTCTGCCTCGCCCACGAAGCCGAGGCCCTCGGCGCCGAGGCCATCTCGGAGTCACTCCCCTTCTCCCCGCTCTTCCGCACCACCTACGCCGCATTTCAGCGCGGCGAGCTCACTGCGGCCCTGCGCGAAGCCCAGTCGGCTCAGGGCAGCACCCAACCGCCCCACTACGCATTCCCCCTGCGCACCATCGACGACACCTTCACCTTCAAGGCCGCCTACGGCGGCACCGCCCCCGAAGGCTTTGTCACCCGCTCGCAACTCCTGCGCGAGGCCTACCCCGGCGCCGTGTACTACCACGCCGGCACCTCCTGGCGCATCACCGGCATCCACCACCGCCGCCGCGAGCTCACCGTCGCCCGCG
>Ga0209717_1004854_pt1 | contig 10901 bp, 9 predicted proteins | sample AD_UKC048_MetaG_FD_184418 | JGI IMG/M metagenome (GOLD analysis project Ga0209717, IMG submission 184418) | Active sludge microbial communities of municipal wastewater-treating anaerobic digesters from USA - AD_UKC048_MetaG (SPAdes) (version 2) | ecosystem: Engineered > Bioreactor > Anaerobic >... | reverse complement strand
ACGTCAGCCGGACCGTCGTGCGGGAGGCACTCTCCAAGTTGCAGGCGTCCGGTCTGGTGGAGACGCGCCACGGCGTAGGCACTTTTGTCATGGACCCCGCGCAGGCTGGCAACTTCAAAATCGCGGCACACGATCTGTCCACTGTGGCGGACGTCATCTCGGTTCTCGAACTGCGCATCAGCCTGGAGACAGAGGCTGCCGGCCTGGCTGCACTGAGGAGGACGCAATCCAATCTGGATGCCCTGCAAGCCGCGCTGCGCGCATTTCAGGATTCCATCGACCATGACTCGGATGCCGTGCCGCCCGACTTCCAGTTTCATATGGAAGTTGCACGAGCCACGGGTAACCAGCACTTTGCCGACCTGATGACGTATCTGGGCACCATGATCATTCCCCGCACCCGGGTCAATACGCCGCAGAGCGCCCCGGAAGGTCGTCTGGTGTATCTCCAGCGCGTTAATTCGGAGCATGAAAGCATTTTTGTGGCCATACGCAATCAGGATGCAGAAGCCGCCCGTGCCGCCATGCGAACCCATCTGTCAAACAGTCGAGAACGCTTGCGCAAAACCCAAATCGCGGAATCACCGCTGGCCAAATAGCAGCATCGGTGTCGACGCCGACGCCGACCGGTTAGGCCCCGTGAATAACCGGATTTGCACCTGGTTGTATGATGACTGATGAATTTAAAACTCAAACCCAAGCCATGCCTGATTTAACTCCGATTTCCAACAGCCCCAATGTGGTGCAAATGCAGGTTATTCCCGTCGCCGGACACGACGGCATGCTGCTGAACCTCAGCGGTGCACATGGCCCGTTTTTCACGCGCAACCTGGTCATCCTGACCGACAGTGCCGGCAACACCGGAGTCGGCGAAGTGCCCGGTGGTGAAAAAATCCGCCAGACGCTGGAAGACGCACGTGAACTCATCGTTGGCCAACCACTGGGCGTCTGGAACCATATTCTCAACACCCTGCGCGTCAAGTTTGCCGAACGCGACAGCGGCGGACGCGGCAATCAGACCTTTGATTTGCGGGTGGCTATTCACGCCGTCACCGCCGTGGAAAGCGCCCTGCTCGATTTGCTGGGTCAGTTTCTGAATGTGCCGGTCGCTGCCCTGTTGGGTGATGGCCAGCAGCGGGCCAGCGTTGCCGTGCTGGGCTATCTGTTTTACGTGGGTGATCGCAGCAAGACCGATCTGCCTTACCGATCGGAACCCGACCAGGCCGACGACTGGCTGCGCCTGCGTCACGAACCCGCGATGGATGCCAGGTCCATCGTGCGTCTGGCAGAGGCCACTTATCAGCGTTACGGCTTCAAAGATTTCAAGCTCAAGGGCGGCGTGCTCAGCGGCGACGAGGAAATGGAAGCCATTGTGGCGCTGCACGAGCGCTTCCCCGACGCACGCATCACGCTGGACCCCAACGGCGGCTGGCTGCTGAAAGACGCCATTCGCCTGTGCCGCGACAAACATGCCGTGATGGCCTATGCCGAGGACCCCTGTGGTGCAGAAGGTGTGTTCTCGGGCCGCGAAGTAATGGCCGAGTTTCGCCGCGCCACCGGTTTGCTGACCGCCACCAACATGATTGCTACCGACTGGCGCGAGATGGCCCACTCCATCCAGTTGCAATCGGTGGACATCCCGCTGGCAGACCCGCATTTCTGGACGCTGCAAGGCTCGGTGCGCGTGGCACAGTTGTGTCAGATGTTTGGCCTGACCTGGGGCTCACACTCCAACAACCATTTTGATGTGTCGCTGGCCATGTTCACCCATGTGGCGGCGGCAGCACCCGGCAAAACCACGGCGATTGACACGCACTGGATCTGGCAGGACGGCCAGCGCCTGACCAAAGACCCACTGAAGATTGTGGGCGGCGCCATAACCGTGCCCGCCAAACCGGGCCTGGGCGTAGAGTTGGATATGGTCGAAGTCGAAAAAGCCCACCAGCTGTATCTGAAACACGGGCTGGGCGCACGCGACGATGCCATCGCCATGCAATACCTGATCTCCAACTGGAAATTCAATCCCAAATCGCCTTGCATGGTGCGCTGACAACCCGATTGGAGTGAGTGAACCATGCAAAGTCCCGGCGCACGCGCGGCCTTCTGGGTCGGTGTCCGTGAAGCAGTCGTTGTTGTTCCGTCCTACCTGCCCTTTGCGCTGGTGTGCGGCGTGGCCTCGGTCAATGCCGGTTTGACAACCGGGGCCGCACTGGCCCTGCCGGCACTGGTTTTTGCAGGGTCATCCCAGGCTGTTCTCACGCAATTCATCCAGAATTCGGCATCGCTGTGGGTCGCCATCCTGTCGGGCTGCGTGATCAACCTGCGCATGGCGGTTTACAGCGCGGCACTGAGTGCCAAAGTGCGCTCATTCAGCACCGGCCAGCGGATGCTGATCGCCGCTTTTCTGGTCGACAACAGTTTTGCCTTCATGCAAAAGCGCGAAGAAGAGAACCCCAAAGACCCGCACATCATTGCCTACTATGCCGGACTGACAGCGGTGTTCTGGCCGACCTGGCTGGTGTTCTGCGCCATCGGCATATTTGCCGGCAACATCGTGCCGACAAGCTGGCAGCTGGAGTTCGCCGTTCCGCTGTCGTTCATCGCCATTGCGGCCACATCCATCCGCAGCCTGCCCACGGCCGCTGCTGCCGTGGTGGGTGGCGCCGCCAGCGTGTTGCTGTTCTCGTTGCCACTCAAACTCGGGCTGATCGCAGCCTGCCTGTTCGGTTTGATGGCGGGACTCATTTCAGAGAAAGGAGCCCGGGTATGGACAGCACGCAAAGCTGGATAGTGGTTCTGGGCCTGGCCGTGGGCACGTTTCTGATCCGTTATTCGTTCATCGGCCTGTTCGCCAACCGCGACATGCCGCACTGGCTGGAGCATTCACTCAAGCTGATGGTGCCCGCCATCTTTGCAGCCATCGTGTTCAGCGGCGTGATGATGGTCAACGGCCACGTGGCCGGCCTGGCATTGTGGCCGCGTTATGCAGCCGCAGCCGTGGCCGTGGTCGTTGCCATGTCCACCAGCGGCAACATGCTGGTCACCGTGGCGGCCGGCATGGCCGCACTGCATGGACTACCCTGGCTGGTCGCTCAACTGTAAAAATACATGGGAAATACCCATTAAATAGGCCTCCAGCCCTCGTGGAATATGCGCGAGTAGCTATTATTTATATAGCAGTTACGATTTATCCAGACCCAGCAACCGCACCGCGTTGCCTTTCAGAATGCCTGGCATCACGTCGGGCTTGAAGCCCGCATCTTCAAAGTCTTTCATCCAGCGGTCCGGCGTGATCAGCGGGTAATCGCTGCCAAACAGGATGCGATCTTTCAGCAGCGTGTTGGCGTATTGCACCAGCTGCTTGGGGAAGTACTTGGGGCTCCAGCCGCTCAGATCGATCCACACATTGGGTTTGTGGGTGGCCACTGAGAGCGCTTCGTCCTGCCACGGAAAACTGGGGTGCGCCATCACGATCTGCATGTCGGGGAATTCGATGGCCACATCGTCCAGATGCATCGGGTTGCTGTACTCCAGCCGCAGGCCGCCGCCACAGCGCATGCCGCTGCCGATGCCGCTGTGCCCGGTGTGGAAGATGGCAGGCAGCTTGTGCTCATTGATCACCTCGTAGATCGGCCAGGCCATCTTGTCGTAAGGGTGGTAGGCCTGCACGGTTGGATGAAACTTGAAGCCCTTCACGCCATGGTCCTTGATGAGCCGTTCAGCCTCACGTGCACCCATCTTGCCTTTGTGCGGGTCGATGCTGGCGAACGCAATCATCATGTCGCTGTTCTTCTGCGCAGCTTCACAGATTTCCTCGTTCGGGATGCGCCTGCGGCCCATCTTGGATTCGGCATCCACCGTGAACATGATCAGGCCGATCTTGCGCTCGCGGTAATACGCAATCGTCTCTTCAATCGTAGGGCGGCGGCTGTTGCGGAAGTACTTGTCGGCGGCGCGGTCGTACTCCTCGCCGTAGCTGTCAAAGGGGTTCCAGCAGCTCACCTCGGCGTGGGTGTGGATGTCGATGGCTATCAGGTTGGCGTGGTCCATGGAAACCTCGGGTAAATACTGAGTGGAAATTACCTGGTATGGCGTAATCTTTGCGCCAACTAGTTACTAATCATAACTTTATCAATGTACTTTAAATTCGGATAGGCCACAAGTTGCAAATCCCTTATATCCAACCCAATCTGGCTGAAGTTTCAGTCGAACACTTGGGGGCCATCTCCATTGTGCGTTTATGTCGTCCCAAAAAGCGCAACGCCATCAGCGACGGCGTCATGGCCGCTATCGGCCAGCGGTTTGAGGAACTGCCCGCGAGCACCCGGGCTGTGGTGATTGACGGCGAAGGCGACCACTTCTGTGCTGGTCTGGACCTCTCGGAACTCAAGGACCGAGATGCGGCAGAAGGCCTGTACCACTCCCGCTCGTGGCACAAGATTCTCACCGCCATCGAATTCGGCTCGGTGCCCATCGTCGCCGCGCTGCATGGCGCCGTGGTCGGTGGCGGGCTGGAACTGGCCAGCGCCTGTCACATCCGGGTGGCAGACGACACCACTTTTTTTGCGCTGCCGGAAGGGTCGCGCGGCATTTTTGTGGGTGGCGGCGGTTCGGTGCGCGTACCCAAACTTGTCGGCGCCCACCGCATGATGGACATGATGCTCACCGGCCGGGTGTACAAGGCCGCCGAGGGCGTGAGCGTGGGCATGGCGCAATACCATGTACCGGCGGGTCAGGCGCTGGCCAAGGCGATCGAGCTGGCCGAACGCATCGCGCAAAACGCGCCCATGACCAACTACGCCCTGATGCACGGCCTGCCGCGCATTGCCGAGCAGCCTGCCGACCATGGCTTTTTCACCGAAGCGATGCTCGCAGCCATTGCGCAGTCCGCCCCGGAGGCCAAAGCACGGGTGCGTGCTTTCCTGGATGGCACCGGCCCCAAGGTCAAGGCTGACTGACGCCACGGCGTATCCCGGAGACCAGCGGCATGCCCACCACCAACGCCAACGCGACCTTTCGCCCCTTCCAGTTTGGGGTGACCCGCGCCCGGCACCACCAGCACGGCGGCAATACCTACCTGCAGGCGGACCAGGCTCTGGAAGCCTACCCGCACCGCATGACCGACCGGCTGCTGCACTGGGCCCAGGCCACGCCTGACCGAACGCTGTATGCGCGGCGCGACCCGGCGCTGGGCGGCGAATGGCGCCACCTCAGCTTCGCCCAGGCACTGGAGTCGGCCCGCCGCATCGGCCAGGCCTTGCTGGACCGCGGCCTGAATGCCGAGCGTCCACTGGTGATACTGAGCGAAAACAGCCTGGAGCACGCCATGCTGGCCCTGGGCGCGATGTACGCCGGTGTGCCCTTTTGCTCGGTGTCCCCGGCCTACTCACTGATCAGCCAGGACTTCGACAAACTGCGCCACGTGCTGGACACGCTGACACCGGGGCTGGTCTTTGCCGACGACTGGAAACGTTATGGCCGGGCCATTGAGGCAGTGGTGTCGGCCGACACCGAAATTGCTATCAATAAAGTAGCTGATCACGCAATAACGGCGAGGGCTATCACCCCTTTTGATGCCCTGTTGCAGACACAGGCCAACCCGGCTGTCGATGCTGCCATGCAGGCCACTGGCCCGGACACCATCGTCAAATTCCTGTTCACCAGCGGCTCCACCAAATTACCCAAAGCCGTCATCAACACGCAGCGCATGATCTGCGCCAACCAGCAGCAGATGCGCCAGTCGATGCCGGTGATCGCCGAAGACCCGCTGGTGCTGGTGGACTGGATGCCCTGGAACCACACGGCCGGTGGCAATCACAACTTCTTTATGGTGGTGTTCAACGGCGGCACGCTCTACATCGACGACGGCAAACCCACCCCGGCCCTTCTGGGCGAGACCCTGCGCAACCTGCGCGAGGTAGCCCCCACCTGGTATTTCAATGTGCCGGTCGGGTTTGAGGCGATTGCCAATGCCATGCAAACCGACGCGGAACTTCGCCGAAATTTTCTGAGCCGTGTGCGCCAGCTGTTTTATGCGGGTGCAGCGTTGGCCCAGCCCATCTGGGACAGCCTGTACGCCAGTGCCGAGCGCGAGTATGGCGAGCGCGTAGTGATGACCGCGGGTCTGGGCATGACCGAATCCAGCCCGTTTGGCCTGTTCGTCACGACGCCGCACTCCAAAGCCGGTGACCTGGGCCTGCCCGCTGCCGGGCTGGAACTCAAACTCGTTCCCACGGGCGACAAGACAGAAATTCGCTACCGCGGCCCCAACATCACTCCTGGCTATTGGCGGGGAGCGGATGCTACCGCTGAGGCATTCGATGAAGAAGGCTTTTTTTGCACGGGCGACGCCGTGCAATGGATAGACCCGAACGACCGGCACCAAGGTCTGCGCTTTGATGGCCGCATCGCTGAAGACTTCAAGTTGGCCACCGGCACCTTCGTGAGCGTGGGGCCGATGCGTGCCCGAATCGCTGCCGCCGGGGCACCGTATGTTCAGGACGCCGTGATCACCGGCCTCAACCTGAAGGAAGTGGGCGCCCTGATATTTCCAACTCCCGCGTGCCGTACCTTAAGCGGGCTGCCGGCGTCGGCCAGCCTGAAGGACGTGCTGGAAAGCCCGGCAGTTCAGTCCCATTTCCAGAGCGTGGTCAACAAGCTGGCCGCCAGCGCCACCGGCAGCGCCAACCGCATCGCCCGCCTGCACCTGATGGCCGAGCCCCCGTCGATTGACAAGGGGGAAGTCACTGACAAAGGCTCCATCAACCAGCGCGCGGTGCTGAAGCATCGCGCAGCCTTGGTGGATGCACTGCACGACGGCAGCCTGCCATTCACAATCAAGCCCAACGCATGAGGCCATCCCCATCATGAACATTTCCGGGCACGCAGCCCTTGTCACCGGCGGCGCATCCGGCCTGGGCGAGGCCGTCGCGCGTGAACTGGCACGCCTTGGTGCCAAAGTGGCTGTGCTGGACGTCAATATCGCGCTGGCTGAACAAGTGGCGGCTGACCTTGGCGCGCAATATGGCAATGACCGCGCCGTGGCCTGCCAGTGCGATATCACCAGCACCGACAGCGTGGTTGCAGCGCTGGCCAAAGCAACTGCGGCACAAGGCAGTGCACGCATCCTGATGAACATCGCGGGCATCGGCAGCGCCAAACGCATCGTTGGCAAAGATGGCAACGCCGCACCGTTGGAAGACTTTGCCCGCGTGATCAACGTCAACCTGATCGGCAGCTACAACATCAGCCGCCTGTTCGCCGCTGAATGCGTGAAGCTGGCGCCGCTGGATGACGGCGAGCGCGGCGTGATGATGTTCACCGCGTCAGTCGCCGCCTTTGATGGCCAGGTGGGTCAACAGGCATACAGCGCGTCCAAGGGCGGCCTGGTTGGCATGACGCTACCCATGGCCCGTGACCTGGCGCAGCACGGCATCCGTGTCTGCACCGTAGCGCCGGGGCTGTTTGCCACCCCCTTGATGCAGCAGTTGCCTGAAGCCGTGCAGGCTTCGCTGGCGGCATCCATTCCGTTCCCGCCGCGTCTGGGCAAACCTGATGAATTTGCCCAACTGGCCGCGCACATCGTCACCAACGGGCACCTCAATGGCGAGGTCATCCGGCTGGATGGCGCCTTGCGCATGGCGCCGCGATGACCGGCGCCTGATTAACCCACCCGTTCATTTTCACCCCTCGTTTTATCCACAGGAGACATGACATGACCACTCGCCGCCAATTCGTCCAGGTCACCGCCGGAGCCGCTGCCCTGGGCTCCTTCACCAGCCTCCCGTCCTTCGCGCAGGCGCTGGACCTGGTGAAAATCATCAACGGTTTCCCTGCCGGTGGCACGGCTGACGCGACCAGTCGGCGCGTTGGCGAAAAGCTGATGGGCTCCGCCTACACAAAGAACGCTGCCGTGGTGGAAAACAAGCCAGGTGCCGGCGGGCGCATCGCTGTGGAGTCCGTGAAAAGTGCGGCGCCCGATGGTTCAACGCTGCTGCTCACGCCCTACTCCTGCACGTCGGTCTATCCGCACATCTACAGCAAGCTCAGCTACGACCCGTTCAAGGACCTGATGCCGGTATCGATTGCGGCGGTCATGCACCACGGCCTCGCCGTCGGGCCCATGGTGCCTGCCAGCGTGAAAACAGTGAAAGACTATGTGGCGTGGGCCAAGGCCAATCCCGGCCAGGCCAGCTATGGTTCGCCCGCAGCCGGATCCCTCCCGCACTTTCTGGGTGCCATGCTCAGCGGCTTCACCAATACGCCGCTGCAGCACGTGCCGTACCGCGGGTCGGTTCCCGGCGTTGCCGACGTGATTGCCGGCCAGATTGCCTCCATGTTCACACCCAGCGGCGACTTCATCCCCAATCACAAGGCGGGCAAGCTGCGCATCATCGCCACCTCAGGCGCTGCACGCTCACCCTTCACGCCGGATGTCCCCACCTTCGCCGAGCAGGGGTTTGGTGAACTCACGACCGAGGAATGGTTTGGCTTTTACGCACCAGCCAAGACACCCGGCAACGTCATCGACAACGCCAACGCTGCCATCAACACCGCGCTGCAGGACAAAACGGTGATCAGCTCGCTGGCAACGTTTGGCCTGGCCGCACGTGGCTCCACCGTGCGTGAAATGGACAAGAGCCAGCGTGATGCGTTTTATCGTTGGGGTCCCATCGTCAAGCAGATTGGGTTCACAGCCGAATCCTGATCATCAGGGAAGCACCATGCCCACAACATTCAACACAGCGACGCTGACATGTGGCGGTGTGGCACTAGCTACCCTGGCGGCCTGTGTGGCTCCACCTGTCAGTATGGAGCAAAAACAGGTCTCGGCCCCCGTGGAATGTGCGCAACTAGCTACGAAGTTTGTAGCAAACAGCACCCGCATCACGGCTGTGGAATCCGTACCCGCCGGGCTCACCGTCAACGGCATGGCGCAGCCCTACCCCATGCCTGCACACTGCAAGGTGAGTGGCCGGATGAATGAGCGAACCGGAGTCGACGGAAAACCCTATGCCATCGGTTTTGAAATGCGGCTGCCCGCCAGCTGGAACGGGCGCTTCCTGTTTCAGGCCAATGGGGGCAATGACGGTGTGGTCACACCGGCCTTTGGCAACGTGGTGTCAGGTGGCCCCACCACCAACGGGTTAATGCAGGGGTTTGCCGTGCTGTCCAGTGACGCCGGCCACGCCACGGCACCGCCAAACGTGGCAGGACTGGTCGGCGGCAACCTGTTTGGCCTTGACCCGCAAGCACGGCTGGACTATGGCTACGCAGCCAACGGTGCGCTGGCCCCCATGGCCAAACAGCTGATCACTACCCACTACGGGAAGGCCCCCAAAACCTCCTACATGATGGGTTGCTCCAACGGTGGCCGGCATGGCATGGTGGCCGCGTCGCGTTATGCCCGGGAATTTGACGGCATCATCGCCGGCAACCCGGGCTTCAACCTGCCGAAAGCCGCCGTACAACACGCCTGGGACATTCAGGCCTTCAGCGCGGTCAACCCCGATATCAAGGCCGCGTTTCCACCCGCCGACATGAAGCTGCTGGCCGACAAGGTGCTGGAGAAATGTGACGCGCTGGACGGGCTGGCCGATGGCATGGTGAACAACCTGCCCGCCTGTCAGACGGCTTTTGACGTGAAGGCACTGCAATGCACCGGCGCCAAAACCGCCCAATGTCTCAGTGCTCCACAGGTGGGTGCGCTGCAGAAAGTCTTTGCCGGTCCCGTCAACAGCAAGGGCGAGAACCTGTATTCCGACTGGCCTTGGGATGCCGGCGTGGGCGCATCGCAAATCGGTTTTGGCAGCTGGCGTGCCTGGAAGCTGCAGGGGCCGATTGCAGACCTGCCGATCATCGGCGCACTCGGGGCCGGATCAGTCGCCTTCATTTTTTCCACACCACCCAAGCCGGTCGCAGGCAACCCGCCAGCATTGATCCAGTCACTGCTGGACTACAACTTTGATGTGGACGCGCCGAAAATTAACGCCACCGACGCCCAATTCAGGGAGTCGTCACTGCAATTCATGACGCCGCCCAACGCAACCGACCTGTCGGCTTTCAAGGCCCGCGGTGGCAAGCTCATCGTGTACCACGGCAGCAGTGATCCCGTGTTCTCGGTCAACGACACGATCCGCTGGTATGACGGCCTCAACCGCAACCACGGTGGTCGTGCCGATGCCTTCGCCCGCCTCTTCACGGTACCCGGCATGAACCACTGTCAGGGCGGGCCGGCAACCGAGCAGTTCGACATGCTCAGCGCCATGGTCGACTGGGTGGAAAACGGCAAGCCACCGGCGCAGGTCGTCGCCACGGCGCGTACCGGCGTGAACCCCGATGTCCCGGCAGACTGGATCAGCCAGGGCAAGCCGCGCTCGCGTCCGCTGTGCCCCTACCCGCAGCAAGCCCGCTACCGCGGCGCGGGTGACATCAATGACGCTGCCAGTTTCAGTTGCCAATAGCCATTCCACCGTTCCCGCCACCATCACAACCGAGACAACCCCTTGAAGGAGACAACCATGAGTACACGCAGACAAACCCTGAAAACATTTGGCGCCACCGGCATTGCTGCCGCGCTGGGCATGCCCTTCACATCAAGGGCCCAGACGCCCGCCGTGGAAACCCTGCGCATCATCGTCGGCTTCCCGCCAGGGGGCACCACGGATGCATTCGCGCGACGTCTGGCTGAAAAACTGCGTGGCAACTATGCCGTCAATACGCTGGTGGAGAATAAGCCGGGTGCGGGCGGCCAAATCGGCGTGACCGCGCTGCGCGACAGTCCCGCTGACGGGTCGGCGATGCTGCTCACGCCCGCCTCGATGTTGACCATCTACCCGCACACCTACCCGAAGCTGCCCTACAAGATTGACGACGTCACACCCATCAGCACCGCGCTGTAC
>Ga0209717_1004849_pt1 | contig 10914 bp, 7 predicted proteins | sample AD_UKC048_MetaG_FD_184418 | JGI IMG/M metagenome (GOLD analysis project Ga0209717, IMG submission 184418) | Active sludge microbial communities of municipal wastewater-treating anaerobic digesters from USA - AD_UKC048_MetaG (SPAdes) (version 2) | ecosystem: Engineered > Bioreactor > Anaerobic >... | reverse complement strand
GGGGCCGCAGACAGCGCTGAGCATCGCCGCCGGCATTTGCCTGCTGTGGTCGCTGAACGCGCTGCGCAAGATCCCGCAGCTGATGAAGCACATCATGCGCATGCTGGTGACCAACCACAACACCGAGATCTACCGGCCGTTGAAAGTGACGGTGGAATACCCCGGGGTGGAAGGATGAACACCTGGCTGCACCTGGGCGAAAAAACCCCGGACTATCGCGGTGTGATGCGGGACCAGGGTGATATCCGGATCGGGGACAAAGTGATCCCCGCCTCCAGCACCGTGATCGCGGAACAGATCGCCGGTGACGGTATCCACATCTGCTCGGATCAAGACAGCGGCGCGGGCTGGGGCCGGCATCCCCAGATCGCGGCAGCGGACGCGCTGATCACCAACCTGCCGGGGCAGTATCTGCTGATCCGCACCGCGGATTGCTATCCCGTGCTGCTGACAGACGCCCAAAACCGTGCCGTGGCGGCCATCCACAGCGGCCGCGAAGGCACCCGGCTGAACATCGCCGGCAAGGCCGTGCGGGCGCTGGAGGAGCATTTCGGCATCAGGCCCGCCGAGCTCACCGCCCACATTGGCGCCGGCATCTGCGCGCGGCACTATGAGGTGGACGTGGCCACTTGGGAAAGTTTCAACGCCAGCCTCAAAGCCATGGGCTGCGCCGCGGATCCGGCTGGATTTCGCCATCTTGACCTGCGCCTGGCCATTTTCCGGCAGCTGATCGCGGCCGGGATCCCCTTTTACAACATTGAGCAGCAATTTGCCTGCACTTTGGAATCGGCTGTGCATCATTCCTACCGGCGGGACGGCACCCGCAACCGCCAGATGAACATTATCGGAATTGAACATGAGTAAGACCCTCACCAACCGGGCCGGCACCCTGAGGCTGGAGCTGCGTGATGACAGGCTTTCGGCCTGGCTGACCATCCGCTCCGGCGGCAGGCTGACCGACGAGCAGGACATCCTGGACCTGATCGAAGAAGCCGGCATCAAAACAGGCTTTGAAGAAGCCGCCAGATACATGCGCAAACACGGCCTGGAAAAGGATTTCGACGTAGCCTTCCCTGTGGCCATGTGCAACCGCGTGAAAGGCGAAAGCAAGCTGAACTACTTTTTCGACCTCGATCAGGCCAAAAACTTCAGCGGACGCGTGCGCCCGGAGGAACTGGCCAGCCTCACCTGCATCGAAGCCGGTACCGTGATCGCGGATTACAACAGCAACATTTTTGACCGCCAGGGCTCCATCTACGACATCTACGGCGAAATGCTGCAGGACGAGGAATTCGACCTGGAAGCCGCGGGACTGGTGGCCGGCGACAACGTTACCTTCAGCCTGGACAGGCGCCGTTTCGTTACGGAACGCAAAGGTTTTGTGAGCGTGGATGAGAGCGGCCGCATCGGAGTGGTGGAAAAACTGGTGGTGGAGGGCGACATCCAAGACGCCGCGGACGAACTGCGCTCTCCGGCGGACCTGGAGATCCGCGGCAGCCTCGGCAACAGCTCGCTTTTCTGTGCCGGGAACGTGGAACTGCGGGGCGACCTGAGCAACGCCACGCTGAGCTGCCGGGGCGACCTGAGCCTCAGCGGCGAGATCCGCAACTGCCGCCAGCCGGGGGTGGAGGTGGGCGGAAACCTTAGCTGCAAAGGGATCCAGGCCTCCCGGGTGCTGTGCCGGGGCAGGATCCGCTGGGAGGACAGCGTGGAAGGCTGCGAGATCGTGGCCGACGGCGGCCTGGAAACTGAAAACGGCTTCCTGCGCGGTGGACAGGCGGAATGCGGCGGCAACCTGATGCTGCATGAACTGGGCGATCCGGCCGGCAGCGAAACCCGGGTGGAGATCACCATCGGGCCCTATCACAAAGCGCTGCTGATGCAGATGACGCGGGAACTGATCCGGCTGAAAGACGCGCCGGGCGATAACCAAAGCCAGATCGACGCCCTGAACGAGCAGATCAAGGCCTGCGAGGCAGAGCTTGACGGCCAGCTGAACACTTTTTTAAACCGCCCGGGCGACCAGAGGCTGGGCCTGCGCGTGCTGGGCGAGGTGCATCCTCCCGTGAGGGCACGCATCCTGAAACACGAATACTATCTCCAGCGCCGGCAAAACGGCTTGGAGATCTGGGAAAAAGATTAAAGGACAGAGGACATGAAACATTTATTTATGGTGATCCTGGCGCTTGCGGCCGCCCTGGGCTGGGCCCTGGAGCCGGAGTTCGCCTCCGATCCGGCCATCTCGCCGGACGGAGAGCAGGTGTGCTTTGTTTATGACAACGACCTGTGGTTGGTATCCTACAACGGTGGCGAAGCGCGCCGGCTGACGGCCACCGAGGCGGGGGAATGGGGGCCAAGCTGGTCTCCGGACGGAGTTTGGATCGCTTTCAACTCCAACCGCGAAGGCCTCACGCTGCCCTATCTGATCGAGCCGGAGAGCGGGGCCACCCGGCCCCTCAGCCGGGAAAGCCTCACCATCAGCGATTGGTTCGCCGACGGCCAAAGCCTGCTCTGCACACGTTACAGCCCCAGTTTTGGCAGCTCTTTTTTCCGGATGCCGCTGGACGGCAGCCGGCCCGTGCTGCTGGCCGAGATCGGCGACCGCTATGCCACCCTGTCCCCAGACAACCAAAGCCTGGTCTTCAACCGCGACGGCAACCCCCACCGCGAAAGCTACCGGGGCAGCATCGCCGGCGAGCTCTGGAGCATCGATCTGGCCAGCAAGAAATACACCCGGCTCACCCAGACCGACTTCACCGAGCGCTACCCGCGCTATTCGCACCTGGACGGAGCGCTCTACTTCTGCGCCTCGGATGGCCAGCGCTTCCAGATCTTCCGGGCGGACAACGGCAATTTTGCCGCCCCGCGCCAGCTTACCAACTTTCCCCTGTGGTCCGCGCGCGACCTTTCCATCGCCAGGCTCAACGACCGCATCGTGTTTGAGCACTTCAACGAGATCTGGCGCTGGCATCCCGTCTCCGGCGCGGCCAAGCTGGAGATCAACATCAGCTCGGACCTCTGGCGTCCCGACCTGCGCCGGGAAAAGATGAAGGACAGCTTCGAGGCCTTCGCCATAGCGGACGACGACCTGCTGGTGGGCTTCAAATACAAGTACGACACCTTCTTCATTCCCCGCAAGGGCGGCGAAGTGAAGCAGATCAGCCACGACCAAAGCTCCATCGGCGACCTGGCTTTCTCCCCAGACAACCGCACCCTGGTGCTGCAGATGATGGACAAGGGCATCAACAAACTCTACAGCGTAACCTGCGACAGCCTGATGCAACTCAGCCAGGTGGAGTGGTTCGGCGCGGACAGCCTGGACGTGGAAGGCCTCACCCGTGACCCCAGCGGTAAATGGATCGTGCGCTACGGCGACAAGCGCCTCAGCGGACGCGTCGCGGTGGCCGATTCCAGCCTGGCGGACCTGCGTCCCCTGGAAGTCAGCCGCCCCATCGCCAGCAACTTTGCCATCAATTCCAGCGGCGACTATGCCGTTTACGCCACCACCCGCGAGGATGTGTGGATGCGCGAGCTCTGGCTCTACGATTTTGCCGCCGGAACCCACCGCAAGATCATGAACGACGATTCCTGGATCCGCGGCCTGGCCTGGACCAGCGATGACCGCTCCATCCTGATAGGCCGATCCAACGGCATTTACCGCCTCGATCTCATCCCCCGCGACGAATACGAGTTTGAGGTGGACAACTGGAAAGAGATCTTCTGCACCACCACCGGCGAGGACGGTGAGGAGCTGATCCTAAGCGACCAGGAGCTGGACATCACAATAGAAGCGGAAACGGACACCCTGGCCACGGTGGCGGAAGCTGAACCGGCCCCGCGCCAAGAATTGAAGGTCGTTTGGGAAGGCATCGAAAAGCGGATGTTTGAAGTGCTCAGCGAACCGGAACGCTGGCTGCGCGTGGAGCGCGTGATCAGCGACAGCACATTTTATTACGTTTCCGACGGCTATGGGGAGGAGGGCAGCCTCAAGCTGAAAAAGGCCAATATCTTCGGAGAAAACATCAAGGAGGTCCAGGACCTTGGCAAGGACGCCTCCAGCCTGCGCTGGGTGGGGGAGAAGCTCTACTACTTGCAGGGCGGCAAGGTGCGCTGGCACGATCTGGACAAACGCAGCAAGGGTGAACTGAGCACCGAATTCGATTACACATACAGCGCCAGCCTGCTAAACACCCGGGTATTCGAAGAGGTCTGGGGAGTGTTTGGCCTCAATTTCTACGATCCGAACATGCACGGCCAAAACTGGCAGGAGTTCTACGACCTCTATCATCCCTACGCCAGCCGGGCCCGCTCCATCGAGGACATCAGCGCCATCGTGAATGAGATGATCGGCGACGTGAACGCTTCCCACACAGGGTTTTATCCACGCCGGGAAGGCTATTCCCCGCGCGGGGGACAGCCCGCCTGGCTGGGGGTGGAATTTGACCACAGCGAGGTCCTGCCCCAGGGGGTCCGCCTCCTGACAGTCTATCCTACCTCACGCCTGGCAACGCTTTACGGCATCAGAGCGGGGGACATCCTCACCCACATCGACGGCAGCCTGATCACACCGACCACCCCGCTGGATTCGCTGCTGGCGGACAAGACCGGCAAACGCATCCGGCTGATTTTTTTGGCCAGCGGCGAGGAAAAGGAAGCCGTGACCGAAGGGTTGAACTGGAGCCAGAACCGCGCCCTGCACTACGACTACAAGGTTGGCCGCAGCCGCGCCGAGGTGGAGGACCGCACCGGCGGACGGGTGGGCTACATCCACATTCCGGCCATGGGAGACGGCGATTTTGCCAACTTCCAGCGCGAGCTGTTCCGCGACAACGCGGACAAGGAGGCCCTGATCATCGACGTGCGCGGCAACTCCGGCGGCCACGTGCACGATCAGATCATTTCCCTGCTCAACCAGCAGCCCTACGCCTATTCCACCTCCCGGCGCTACAGTGGGCAGCAGAACCAGGAACCCCGCCGGGCCTGGACTCGTCCCAGCATCGTGCTGGCCGACGAGAACTCCTTCTCTGATGGCGAGATCTTTCCCACTGTCTATCAGGAACTTAAGCTTGGCAAGGTGGTGGGCCGTCCCTCAAGCGGCTCCGTGATCGGTACCTGGCAGTATTATCTGCTGGACGGCTCTTCCATGCGGTTGCCCGGCTCCGGCTGGTACAAGCTGGACGGCACCAACATGGAAGGCACCGGAGTGCGGCCGGATATTGTGGTGGAGATCAGTCCCGAGGACGAGATCGCCGGCCGCGACACCCAACTGTGGCGTGCCATCGAGGAGATCCTCAAGGAACTGCCGTGATCCGCTGTGACTGCCGGGAACAAATTGGTTCGGGAGCCGCCTGATGGGCGACCGTGACCTGCAAAACCTGATCCAGCGCGCGGAAGCGCTGATGAAGACCAACTGGATCCACGCGGTGCAGCTGCTGATCCGGGCGGCGGGGGAAAATCCCCAGGACCCGCGTCCTTTGATCGCGCTGGGTGATTTTTACCAGCAACGCCAGCTCTACGACAAGGCCGTGAAGAGCTATCAAACCGCGTTGAAACTGAAGCCCGGCGACAATCAGCTAAAGCTGATCATCGGCAACACCTATTTCGCCCAGGGCGAGTATCAGCTGGCGATCGTCTATTACGACCAGATCAGCGATCCCCACTCGGATGTGCGCTACAACAAAGCCCTGGCGCTGGCCTATCTGGGCCGGAACCGCGAAAGCATCGAGATCATGAAGGACCTGATGACGGTGATCGACAACAATCCCTTCATCTATTTCCTGCTGGTGGAACAGCTGCTGCGCGTGGAGGATTATGAAGCCGCTCAGCAATACATCGCCCGGGCCGAGGCCAAGATCGGCCCCCACCGCCATCTGCTGCTGCTCAAGGGGCTCACCTACGCCCATTTCCAAAACTGGCTGCTGGCCCTGAACGCTTTCCGCGCCTACGACCGCAGCGGCGCCCTGATCCAGACCGAGCATGTGCTCATCTATGCCGATTGCGCCGTGAAATGCGGCGCGCCGGCTTTGGCCATCCCGCCGCTGGAACGCGCCATCGAACGCAACCCCTATTCGATGGGGCTCTACGAAGAGATCATCCGCCTGCTCATCCAGCAAAAACACACAGACAAAGCCCGCCACTACCTGAACGAGGCCAAACGCTACTTTCCCCTGCTCAGCCCGCTGCTGCAGCTGCTGCAGTCCCGGCTGGGCAAATTGGGGGGATGAAGATGGGGCTTTACAAGCTGAACAATCCGCTCAAGCACTACGCCTGGGGCTCGCCTGACTTCATTCCCCGCCTGCTGGGCAGAGAGCCGGACCCGGCTCTGCCGGTGGCGGAAATGTGGATGGGGGCCCATCCCGCGGGATCGTCCAGTTTGCGCACGCCTCAGGGCGAGATCAGCCTGAGGGATTTCATTGCCGCCGCTCCGGACAGGATCCTGGGCCGGGGCGCGGAACTGGCGGAGGGGCAACTGCCCTTTTTGCTGAAAGTTCTGGCGGCGGAACGTCCGCTTTCGATCCAGGCGCATCCTTCCGCGGCGCAGGCCCGGCTGGGTTGGGAACGGGAAAACAGCCTGAACCTGGCAGCGGATTCGCCCCTGCGCAATTATCGTGATCCCCGGGCCAAACCGGAACTGCTCTGCGCGCTCACCGAATTCACCGCCCTCTGCGGTTTCCGGGCCTGGTCCGAGGTGGCGGAAAACCTGCGCGCGGCGGGCCTGGCCACCTGCCTCAAAAGCTATCTTGCGTTTGCCACGCATCAGAACCGGAACTGGTTTCAGCGCCTGGCCCTGGAACTGCTCAGCCTGCGTGAAGACGCGCTCCGATCTGCGCTGGCGGCGCTGAAACGCGCCCTCCAGGATGGTTCCGGACTCGATCCGGCCATCCGGGACTGCTGCCTGCTGCTGCTAGAATTCTATCCGGAGGATGCCGGGGTTTTCGCCCCGCTCTATCTGAATCTGTTCACGCTGCGCCCCGGCGAAGCGCTGTTTTTGGCAGCCGGAGTGCCGCACGCCTATCTGCACGGCGCGGGCATCGAGATCATGGGAAATTCAGACAACGTGCTGCGGGGTGGACTCACCCCCAAACACGTGGACGGGGAGGAACTGGCCCGGATCCTGGATTTTGGGCCCTACGTCGGGAAGCCGGTCGAAAAGGACGTGGTAAGTCCTTTCAGCTGCATTTACCGAACCCCCGCGCGGGAGTTTGAGCTGAGAAATGTAACGCTGGTTACAGGCTGGAGCCTTGTCGACAATGAATTGCGCGATCCGCTGATCGTCTTTTGCGGGGAAGGCTCTGCCACCCTTTCAAGCGGTGGTGAAAATTTGGATCTGGAAACAGGCGAAGCGGCTTTCGTAACCGCGGATTCCCGGGATCTGAGCATGCACGGCTGTGCCGAACTCTGGCTGGCCATGCTGCCGGGTCAGAACTGAAATTCGATCCCCAGGCTCAGGGATTCGATGATCTCGTCCTTGCCGGCGATGGCGCCGTCACCGTTGGCGTCCTGGTAAAATTCCCGGTATTTGCAGATCAGGTTGTAGGATTCGTTGTAGCCGTAAACGATCACGCCGTTGATCTGGGCGCTGGCATTGCGCCAGTTTTTCAGGTCCAGCCTGTCCACATCGGTCTGGGCGTAGTAGAGCGAGGCTTCGCGGAGCTTGGGGAATTTCTCGGGCAGGAAGGAAAGCTTGGCCCAGAGTGATTGTCCCTTGGTCGCGCCAGTGTTGAACTTGTCCTGATAGGCCACCTTGAGGTGGGCGAAATTGGCGATGTTACCCTTCAGATAGCCGAACCAGCCGAGGCTGGATTCCAGCCCGGCCAGGTCCTCGTCTTTGGTGCGCAGGCTGTAATAGCGGCGTCCGTCCGCGCCTTCGATCCCGGAATAGACCACCTGGCAGCGCTGTTCGTCATACAGATAGTTGAAGTAGGCCGGCAGGAAGCGATCGGTGAAACTGCGGAATTCCAGCTTGACGTCGAAGATCAAAAATTTCGCGGCCAGGCCCGGCAGGATAAGGCCGCTGCCATGATCCTTCATCACCGCGTATTCGGCATAATGGCTGAGGCGAAAGTGCTCGCCGTCCACGATCGGCAGTTCATAATCCACGCTGTAAACCCACATTGGCCGGGGATCGGCATAGCTGGCCGCGGAATCTGGAAACACGGCTGTATCGAAGGGATAGTCCGGATAGAGCTGCGCGATATTGGGAAAAACCTCATTGACATAGGGATTGAGGTCGGGATGGTCCAGCACGGAATTGCCGTTCAGATCTATGTCGCTTTGATCCGGCACCTCGTCGTCATCGGTGTCCAGCCAACTGTCGGGATCGTGGGGAAATTTGTCGTAGACGTCGGGATAGCCGTCTCCGTCAGCATCGGGGTATTTGCCGTAGGGATCGCGGTCCGCGCCCAGGTTCAGGCCCAGGGAAAGGTTTTTGAGGAAGGGCAGGCCAGAGCCCAGCAGCGGTTTGATGGCGGCTCGTCCGGCCACCACCTCGTTTTTGCTGATGTCGTGAGTGTAGATCTCAAAGCCGAAGCCATAGGCGTTGGTGTTGGCACCCAGATAACCGCCGATCGGCTTCTCCTCCGGGTAGCGCAGCATGTTTGAATAGTCGTCGAAGATCAGGCCATGGCCCAGGGTGTAGTCCGGAATGCAGCCAACCTTGAAATAGAGCGAGTCGCGACGGTCGGCAAAGCGCAGGTAAAAGATCTTTTTGGCCACGTCCTGCCAGGATTCCCAGCCCTTGCGGCGCAGCCGGCCCTCGCTGTCGAAGAGCAGGTCGATGTCCATGCCGATGCCCACCTTCCAGATCGCCACCTCCGGGCGCAATCTGATCTGCGAATACCAGTTGTCATCCACCAATATGTTGCCCAAAAGCCCGCCCAGATCAAAATCCGGCTTGGTTAGCACCGGATAGGTGGGCTCTTCCCAAGCTTCGTCGCCGGGGAACATATAGTCGTCATTCAGGCTCTGCGCGCCCAGCAGGACGGGCAGCAACAAGAAAACGAACAGCCAGGTTCTGGGTGCCATTGGTGGTATTTTATTCCTTTTTGGCATTGCTTTCGCCCTTTCCGCTTTCTGTCAAGCAAAAACTTCTCCCAGGCTCTGCTTCTGTCTCTTGTCTGTCCACAAATTTCACGAATTTACACACATTTTTAAAACATGGGGACAGAGTCGCAGAGAGCACAACCCCATCATCTCAGCTGTCCACGATTTCACGAATTCACACTAATTACCCCGATTCCAGATCGTCTTTGGGATCCCCTGATCACTCTATCGCTCTGGATCAAAGTTATGGCTCAAGTCCATTTATGGTGGGTAAACCCGAGTCGTCATTCCAGCGCAGGCTGGAATCCAGGTCTTTTGACAGTGTGGCAGAGTCTGGAGTCCAGCGAGCCTGTGAGCATGGACTACTTGAGGTTTCCTACTGTCGATGCTCCTACACCGCTCGACGCCAGCGGAACTATTCTGGATCCCAGCCTGCGCTGGGATGACGGCCCGGGGCAGTTATTCACCCCGTCACCACGTCACCACGTCACCCCGTCACCACGTCACCACTTTCACCCCTTTCACTCCCCAAGCACGATTTTCCTTGACAGCTGAGGCTAATTTCATTTATGATTCGGGCAGACTGACAACACAGGAGTAATCATGAAATTACCGAAAGAACTAACCGACTCCATCCTGCAAGGAGTGGTGGAAAAAGTGATGGACGAAATAACCCCCGGGGACGACACCCCGGACGATGACGACGGTATCCTGGGCGTGGTGAAAAGAGGCATCTCGCCCGATCAGGACAAAGATTCAGGCGTGATGAACGTGATGATGAGCGCCCTGTCCGGCTCCGGCGGCGGTGGCTTGGCAAACATCCTGGGCGGCCTGCTTGGCGGAGGGCAACAGGAGCCTGAACCGCAGCCAGCTTCGCAGCAACAGCAAAGTTCCGGTGGCGGCCTGATGGACATTCTGGGCGGCCTGCTTGGTGGCGGGAAAAAGGAGCCTGAACCGCAGCCAGCGCCACAGCAACAGCAAAGCTCCGGCGGCTTGGCAGACATCCTGGGTGACCTCTTCGGCGGCGGGCAACAAGAGCCTGAACCGCAGCCAGCGCCACAGCAACAGCAAAGTTCCGGTGGCGGCCTGATGGACATTCTGGGCGGCCTGCTCGGCGGCGGGCAAAAGGAGCCTGAACCCCAGCCAGCGCCACAGCAACAGCAAAGCTCCGGCGGCGGCCTGATGGACATTTTGGGCGCTCTGCTGGGCGGCGGCGCGCAGACCCAGCGCGCGGCGGCAGCCAAGGACAGCGGACTGCTGGGCACCATCACCGACGCCATCGGCGGCGAAGGTGTGGTGGGTGACCTGCTGGAATCCGTACTCCGCGGCAAGAACATCACAGCCAGCAATCTGGCGGAAAACCCCAGCCTCATGGACAAGGTGAAAGACATCGTGGTCGAACTGCTCAAGGACTTTGTGGTCGACAAGGTGAAAGCCAGCCTGATGAGCAACAGGGCCCAGGGCCAGGGCCTGAACCTGAACAAGATTATCGACCTGCTCACCCCGGACAACTGATCCAGGCTGGGTTCGTCCACAAATTACACAAATTCAAGAATTTTGTTCTCTTCCAGGTTCCATTTCGTCCGCATATTAAACAAATTCAAGAATTTTGTTCCCTTCCGCGTTCCATATCAGCCCACAAATCACACGAATCGGCACAAATTGGTTTGGGATCACCGCAGGGACAGTCCGTTTTTTGATTGACATTTTGGCGAGATATGGATTTATGGCGTAACTGAGTGGAGAAATATGATAATCAGCACGAAATACCTGATCAAGGATTACAGCCTGGGCAAGGTGAAGGTCCGCGCCCTGAACGGCGTGAACATGAGCATCGAGGAGGGTGAGTTTGTGGCCATCATGGGTCCCTCG
>Ga0209717_1004837_pt1 | contig 10934 bp, 5 predicted proteins | sample AD_UKC048_MetaG_FD_184418 | JGI IMG/M metagenome (GOLD analysis project Ga0209717, IMG submission 184418) | Active sludge microbial communities of municipal wastewater-treating anaerobic digesters from USA - AD_UKC048_MetaG (SPAdes) (version 2) | ecosystem: Engineered > Bioreactor > Anaerobic >... | reverse complement strand
ACGTCCTGGGCTCCCGAAGAAAACTCATTGTAAATCTGCCGGGGTGTCACGATATGCACCTTCATGCCGCTGTATTGCCTGTGGAAATCGGCCAGCCGGTTTGCCTGTTCGAGAAACACCGGGTGAGCTACAATGATGTAATCCGCACTACCCATTGCGTGCAAATCCTGGTTTTCCACCTTCTCAACAAATTCGGGCGAATAATAGGCGCCTGGGCTGAATGCGACAAATTCCCGCCCGGAATCTGCTGATGTTGTTATAGTAACCCCATTGGATTCCGCTGTTACCGGAATATTCAGGACCATCGCCGGATCAGTGATATCCCAAACGGTTGTTCCGGGCGCGGCTCCGGAAAGATGATACCGGGCCACAACACTGTCGCCGACAATCCTCATATCCCTGAAAAGCAGCTGGTTCCCGGTGTGTTCAAGATTCCGGATATAATTTAATTCGATATAATTCAGCCACCCTTTGTCTATTGTTCCCGTTTTATTGTATATTATCCGGATGACAGCAGAATCGTTACTGGTATAGAACGGCTCGAATCCCGACAGGATCGGCCGGCCGTAAATCTGTGAATTCAGCACAATGGACGGTACATCAAGTTCCATTTGAAGCTGGTCTGAAACCATAACCTCGAAATTTGTGCGTGATGTCGTCCTGCCGGCCAGGCTAAGCTTCAGAATAACAGGTTCTTCGTTTACTTTGCCGGGCAAATGGAATGGAAAAGTGTAATCGAGTTTCTGGTCAAAGACTTCGCCATACCATATTTTACCCGATTTTATCAGGTTCACAGCCTCCTTTTCATAATACACGAAATCCTGGAAAGTAGTCACCTCGTGCGTCGGTTCCGTATAAATGGCAGTCTCTTCCTGGATTCTTTTCCCGTTCTCCGGCCGCTGAGTCAGAAAATAATACGTCTCGTCAGTATAAAAATTGACCTCATGCTCAAAATAGTTATAGAAATTGTTGAAATAGACTTTCACGGCTCCCAGTCCAAAAAACAGGATATAATCATCAGGGTCGAACCGCCCGTCTTCCTCTCCGGCAACAAAAATGGCATTCTCCGTCAAATCATCCGGCCTGTCCATGGAATTAGGTTCGGGAAGCATTCCATTGCCGTTTCCAAATAAAGATATCTTGCGGGGATCCGACTGGCCGGGATTAAATCCCATATCAACAAGGTCCTGGTAAGTAAGAATATGCACACCGGTTTGTCTGACAGCAATCCGGAACCAATCTCCCTCGCGCAAAACCGAATGAGCAGCATATTCCCTGGCATCTGTCTCACGATTGGATACATTTTTTGTACTTACCGAGACTTCAAGTGTGAAAGAGGTCAACCGGCGGTAACTGCCGCTCTCATCACGGTAAACCGGCATAACATATACAGCCGGTATCGTCGACCGCCTCGATGCAAGATTGGCAATTATCAGGATCGGTTTGGAACCGATCTTTTCCAGATCGGGATAGTTCACCGGGCATTCAATTTCAAAAGGTTCCGATATTTCATTCCGGATTACTGCGTCGGTAAGGATCCGGCTGGGATGTTCAGGCATCAGGTAATGAAAAACCGGCAGGAATCCAAGACTGTCATGGTTCACAGAACCTTCAAATACCAAAAGGGAATGTCCGGGAAATAAATTGAGGTCGGATTGCCAGTCTAATTCCACTTTCACCGAATGATCTTCATCTTGCGCCCGGGCGAAAAAAACTGCCTGGAATGCAATGAAAATGGATATGAGTCTGAGGGTAAAATATTTCATCCTGTACAAATATAGTCTAAGACACCCTTACGCATTAAAAAGTTGCCTGAAGTTTAAAAAATCTTACCGGAGCAGGATCAGCTTTGCAGTTTTTGATGCCATATTCCCCTCCTCATTTCTCACAATAATCCTGCAAAAGTAAATGCCATTGGCCAGGGCATTGCCGTCTGAACCGCGGCCATCCCAGTAAATCGCTTCCGTACGGTAACCGGCAGGGACAATATTTTCATTAAAAGACCTGACAATCATTCCATTCAGATTGAAAATATCCAGTGAAAATTCCAGGTTTCCTTCAGCCCGGTTATGTGAAAAAACAATGGAAGTCCCCTCCCTGAAAGGATTCGGATTGTTAGACAACTCCTCTATCATAAAATTGGAAGACCGTACCACATTGAACTCAATATAAGCTTCTGAACTGTTGTTGAAGATATCCCAGACTTTCAGTGAAAGACTGTGAAGCCCTTCATCCAGGCCGTGGAATGGAAACCGGATCGAGCCACTGGAATAGCTGTTGAGGTCGGATTCGTAAAAATCGTTGAGTATGATCGGTTTTTCGGTATTTTCATCCAGAATGGCCACAATATCATGGCCTATACCCGATCCGACCGTGTTTATACCGCTGACATCATCGACGAAAGCCAGCATAAAGGGATTTTCATCTGTAACACCTCCTGACCGGAAATTTTCATCATTCATGTATAAACTCACTTCCGGCCCGGCAAAGTCAGGGTCTGCCGAAGCATCCAGCCCCCCGACCAGGATATTGCGGTAAAAACCATGGGCATCCTCATTTTCGGTGGCCGCATAATAGCTTATCTTGCCGAAGCCATACTGGTAGGCAATATCGCGCGGGACAATAAAAGTGAAGTTGAAAGCTCCGTTTATCACCTGTGCTTTCCCTTTGTATAAAATATTATTCTGAAGATCGAACGTGCGCTGATAGCTTGTCTGATCAGCAGCCAGGGTTGTCACCCGGGAAGGTTTATCGAACACAATCGGATACACCGTCCCGTTAAATCCCTCTTCTCTTGAACCTGAACTCCTGACTTCCCCTTCGATCGTTATTTTTCTCAGTGCCTGGAGCGTATCGGGCACGCCCGAAATATCCTCCCCGTTGATACGGGTAGTCATTACCTCATGTTCCGGATAGGCCAGGTGCAAGGCAGGATCACCCAGAAGTATGAATTTTTTATCGTTGGCATCCACACCCCCCTTGTTTTTAGCCAGCCGGATCAGATCCCCGAAACGGTAATGCTCCCCGTTATCTTTTTCAAACATATAGTCAAAAAGAGCAGTATTAAGATTGAAGTTGGAACCGCCAAAGGTTGCCCGGGCAGTGGTAAACATGGCAATAGCCCCTCCCAGGGGATTCAGAAAGGTGTATTCCCCGGCCGAAATCCTTTCCGGATCATCATAGCGGCTGAACTCGCAGGTAGCGGTAATGAAGATGGGCATATGGTCGTAATTCGTCCAGGAATTAATATCGGTGTTTTCCAGGAACCTCTCGTGCCCCCAGCCGACCTCTCCCCCGTGCCCTGTGTAGTTCATCACCAGGCAGCCTTTATCGATCCTGTTGTTCAATGCGCGGTTGACGTCCGGCGCCCTTTGGCCACCAGGCGTCGAAACTTGTGGAAAAGCATCGATATAGATTTTATCAATATTATAGGCACCGTAGGTTGTGTCGATGAAGGTTGCCATCTCTTCCGCCTGCCGGATATGCAAATTACCATCTTCATCGTCGGCGACAAAGCAGATGTAGTTCCGCCATTCCTTCATCACTTCTTGCGTATTGGTGGCATAATGAATGATCTTGTCGACCGCTACCGTGGCCTGTTCAACCGTACGTACAGGCAACCGGCCGATCCCAATATCCAGAAGGTTATCCCCGGGGCCATCCAGAAAACCGTAATAATCATCCGAAGCTATAGAATATACAATGACCAGCGATTCCTCGTCTTCCCATGTTGGCACCAGATTGGAGTTATCCTGAATCCTGTCCTTGTAATCAAAAGAAGCATCGCCAAACAACAGTAGATACCGGGGCTCCTGGCCGGCAGGAGCAACATCGTAAAGCATTTTCATAAAGTTGCGGATGGCTGTAATATCCTGAGCACCCGAAGAAAATTCATTGTAAACTTCTTCAATTCCAGCGACTAAAACCGACAAGCCATCGTGCTCCCTGTGAAAGCCGGCCAGTCTGTCGGCCTGCTCCCTGAACGACTCGTGCGTGATGATGATCATATCTTGAGGTCCGGAGCCATGAAGGTTCTGATTGCCCGTTATGCCGGCATACACAGGCTTAAGATAATTTGAACCGTCGAAAGCAATAAATTCGGACATTGTATCCTGGGCTATGCGAAACAACTTTCCGTTTCCGGATGTGATCGTTTCAATCCTTGAAGCACTGGTCGGATCGGTCACATTCCAGATCTGGACTGCATTACCGGCATTGCCAAGGGCAAACTCCGCTATTGTTCCCGGAGAAGCGGCGGAGGGCTCACGAAACGACATTTGTCCGCCGGTAAAAATGAGTTGACGGGTAACGTTCAATTCCAGGAAATTCAGCCACCCGATTGAACTGGATATGTTTTTATTAAATTCCGCTTTGATAATCAGGCTGGACGATGAAGGGGTAAACCAGTTGCTGCCTATATATGCCCTGGCGTATGTATTGGAAGATGGCGGAATACCGCTGATGTTACTGCTGAGGATCTTACTTCCGTTATCATAAAAACTGAAAGATGTAACAGATTCCGATTTTGCCGCCGCATAGGCCCGGAAATAGGCCTGGCTTTCCAGGTCAATATTAGGAAATGAAAACGGAAACTCATAAATGGTATTGACATCGAAAACCTCACCATACCATACCCTGCCGATATTGGTCAGGTTGATAAGATCAACCTCATGGTAGTCGTAATCCGTAAACCTGGAAATATAAACATCAGGCGGTTCATTCGAAGACTGAACGGAGACAACCCTTTTTCCTGGCCCAAGACCGGTTGTTAAGAAATAATAAGTTGAATCGCTGTATATGTTTTGAAAATGGTGAAACGCCTGGCTGAACGACTGGTATTTCCACTCATGGGGAGATTCGCCGTAAAATAAAATATAATCATCGGGATCAAATTTTCCATCCGATTCGCCCGATACGAATATCCGGTTCTCAGCAAGGTCATCATGCCTGAATTCGTTGAGCGACTCGGGCAGCATACCACCGCCGTTACCATAAATCCGGATATTTCGGGGATCTATTCCTGAAGGATTGATACCGAAATTCTGAAGGTCAGGATATGATATCCTGTATATACCGGTCTCAGTAACAGCCAGTTTGTACCACGTCCCGGTCGCAAGGACCGAATTCTGGATATAATTGCCGTCCGTCTGGCGTGTGTCAGGTAATGATCCCCCGGCTGAAACAACAAGATCGAAAGCGATCAGAATCTCCGGTTCTCCGTTATATGGATTAATCCTGGCCGGGATGAAAGAACAACAGGCAACAGGCATCTTCCTGTCATAAGCTTTTTTAGTGCTGACGGTAATCACATCGTCCAAAAGATCGATTCCCGAAATTAAATTAAAACCTTCCGGCGCAATATCATAGACCGGGTTTGCAATTTTTGCTTCAATCAGCGCCGGATCCCCATCTAAGGGATAAACAGCGGAAAATATGGGTAAGCCACCTGTCTCCTTAGCATATTTCGCCCCGCTGAATGCAGCACTTAATACCGAGTCGGATTCGTCGCCAGGCACAACTTCCAACCCCGTCCATTTAATGCGGCCCTGATAAACAGTTTGTCCGGTACAGAAAATCTCTGCCGTCAAAAATAAAAAGAGCAACAATGCAGCTGATTTCATGGAATTTAATTTAGTTAGAATTGCTTACCGTCCAATCCGAAAACACAGATTCATAAACGTAAAATATAACGTCCGTTTTATGTTGATATTGTCATTGTAATAAATTCAAAAAAAAATTTTTGAATTAAAAAATATTGTATAATTGTACCCTCAAATTTAAGGCCGGATTGATGTTGCAAAGAATTTTAACTATATTAACTGTTGTAACAGCACTTTTGTTCAACTACAAGGGGCAGGCACAGGATCCCGAATTCTCACAGTTTTATGGCAATCCGTTATACCTGAATCCGGCATTGGCAGGAGCCGAAATCTGCCCGCGGGCAGTGCTCAATTACAGGAATCAGTGGCCCGGGCTTGCCAAAAGTTTCGTCACCTATAATGCTTCCTATGACCAGTATTTCAAAAAACTGCACGGTGGGGTCGGCGTACTTTTCAATATGGATAATGCGGGCAACGGCATTCTGAAAACAACCCAGGCCAGCCTGATGTACGCCTTCAGCCTCCAGGCTTCGAAAAATTTGTTCATCAACATGGCTTTGCAGGGCACCTTTTACCAAAAATCACTCAACTGGGATATGCTGGATTTTTATGATGAAATAGATCCCCAGCAAGGATTCATCATTCCCACCTCGGAAGTCCCGCCGAATAACAATACCGTTATTCAGCCCGACTTCTCCGCCGGAGTGGTATTCGGGTGGAAAGGGATTCTGCACGGAGGTTTTGCGGCCCATCACCTGACCCAGCCGGAACTGGCATTTTATACCGAAAATGTCAATAAACTTCCAATGAAATATACCGGACACCTTGGAGCCAATATAAACCTTGAAGGTGGAGGAATGGGATTTGCTGAAGATGTCGAACCTACCTTTTATATTGCACCTAACCTGTTGTATCAGCAGCAGGGAGAATTTCACCAGTTGAACGCCGGGGTTTATGTGATCCGCCTGCCGATCATCGTCGGGGCCTGGTTCCGGCACAATTTTGAGAATTCTGATGCGGTCATCGCACTCGTCGGACTGAATTATAAAAATCTCAAGGTGGGATATAGTTACGACATCACATTGTCCAAATTGAAAAGCAATACCGGGGGGGCGCATGAAATCTCAGTTGCCTATCAGTTCAACTGTATCGAAAAGAAAAGAAAGATTCATGCAATAAAAGCACCCGGTTTTTAGTTATATGTCGAAATTCAATGAATACCTTATATGATCAGATTTAAAAGTTTGAGCGTAATTTTTTTGGCAGGCGTCTTGCTTGCATTCCTGGCCTCCTGCCAGCAGCAGGGTGCCTCAAGGAAAGCCTCAAGAACTACAGGATGGAAATACAATGATCCCTCTGTCGGTGGATTCGAAGTTTCATCCGCCAGGGAACAGGCAACGGGCCCGGGCCTGGTATTGGTCGAAGGTGGCCGTTTTACCATGGGAGCTAATTTTGAGAACCTGACCTATGAATGGGATAACATACCCAAAACGGTTACGGTTCCGTCATTTTACCTGGACCAGACCGAAGTAAGCAATATCGACTACCTGGAATACCTTTACTGGCTGGAACGGGTCTTCGGGGAAGACTATCCGGAAGTTGTCCGGAACGCCCGCCCCGACACGCTGGTCTGGCGTGAGCGCCTGGCTTTTAACGAACCTCTGGTGGAAAACTACCTCAGGCATCCGTCTTATCAGGACTACCCGGTCGTAGGCGTTAACTGGATCCAGGCAAACGATTACTGCCTGTGGCGTACCGACAGGGTCAATGAAATGATCCTCATTTCAGAAGGTTATCTCGATTTTGACCCCGATCAGAAAAACCGTGATAATTTCAATACCGATGCATACCTGGCAGGGCAATACATTGGAGTGGTCAACAAACCCAAAGCAAACCTCAACCCTAGCAGCACAGGAGAACGCTCCATCAATCTCCAGGACGGTATCCTCTTACCCAAATACAGGCTCCCAACCGAAGCCGAATGGGAATTTGCAGCGCTGGGGCTTATGGGAAACACCTTATATGAGAGGGTTGTCGAACGACGCATTTACCCCTGGAACGGAAACCTTCTCCGCACTGATCAGAAAAAATACTACGGAAGCTTTATTTCCAACTTCAAAAGGTCGAGCGGCGACTATATGGGGGTTGCCGGAAACCTGAACGACGGAGCGGACCTGCCCGCACCTGTTGGCAGTTACTGGCCAAATGACTATGGGCTTTATAACATGGCCGGTAATGTGGCTGAATGGGTTATGGATGTGTATCGTCCCCTGTCACCGGAAGATGTTGCCGATTATGCCCCTTTCCGCGGTAACGTCTTTACCAAACCAGCTACCGATGCCGATGGATTTCTGCTCGAACCCGACAGCCTGGGCAGAATGCAAAGAATCCCCGTGACGGACGAGGAAAGCAAAGACCGCGTTAATTACCGTAAAGCCGATAATATTAATTATGCCGATGGCGACTATCAGTCGGTCTCCTCTTCGGATTGGCTCACAGACCCGGGTAAGAATACTACCGACGAGATGTACGAGTTTGGGGCAACATCCCTAATCACCGATAAATCCAGAGTGATCAAAGGCGGTTCCTGGAAAGATGGTCCCTATTTCCTCAGCCCGGGAACAAGAAGATTTATGGATGAAAAACTTTCCACCAACTGGATTGGTTTCCGGTGTGCTATGGTTCGCGTCGGAGACCCCATGAAAGGGAGATAAAACATTAAAGCCTGAAGCTTCAAATCCGGAGGCTGTTTAAAATCTTTGAACAGCCTCTTTTTTTATCTTTGTCAATTTCTATGAATTTCTTTCTATGAAATCTGCCGAAGAAATTTATGCCCTGTTTCAAAAGCACCCGGGAATTTCCACCGACTCACGGGACATCCGGCCCGGAACCCTGTTTTTCGCTATCCGGGGTTCTCATTTCGACGGTAACCGGTTTGCAAACGATGCATTGAACAACGGGGCCGCTTATGCGATCGTCGACGATCCGGATTCAGTTTCCGACCAGAGATATATCCTTGTTGATGATACCCTGGCGACCCTCCAGGAAATAGCCATGATCCACAGGTCGGGGATTAGAGCAAAAGTGATCGGTATTACGGGATCGAACGGCAAAACAACCACCAAAGAACTGACATCCCGTGTGCTCTCAAACGGATACAACACACTCGCAACAAAAGGAAACTTCAATAACCACATCGGGGTACCACTGACTGTTCTTTCCATAACACCCCAAACACAACTAGCCGTAATCGAAATGGGGGCCAACCATCCGGGAGAGATAGCCGCCCTTTGTCAAGTCGCCCGTCCTGACTATGGAATCATTACTAATATAGGGAAAGCACACCTGGAAGGATTTGGCAGCTATGATGGCGTAATCAAAGCAAAATCGGAACTATATGATTTTCTGAGAACCAGCGGCGGCACCGCCATTGTCAACCAGGATGATCCTCTGCTGATAAAATTATCAAAAGGTTTGAATACTATTTTTTATGGATCAGGAGAAGAGGCCCGGTGTTATGGTCGTATCATCAAAGAAACTCCTTTTCTCGGCCTGGAATGGTCTGCCGGAAACATATCCGGTTCAACCTTTACTCAACTGACCGGGACTTATAATTTCGGTAATATTCTTGCCGCAATATGTGCCGGGGTAACCTTTGATATCGAGCCTCAAAAGATAGATGAGGCCGTTTCATCCTACCTGCCTGATAATAATCGTTCTCAGTGGTTAATAACCAAATTCAATACCCTTATCCTCGATGCATATAATGCCAATCCCTCCAGTATGTCGGCTGCCCTGATGAATTTCAGCACCCTGGAAGGCAAATCTAAAGTTGCCATTTTGGGTGATATGATGGAACTCGGGATACAGAGCGCTGAGGAACATGCCGCAATCGTGTCACTGGCCCGCAGGCTGAAAATCGATGAAATCATCCTGGTCGGCGAACAGTTCACCGCAGTAAGCCCATGTGATGGGGAAAGGTGCTTTCCGGATACGGAACAGGCAGCAAAATGGATTGAAATGAATCCTCTAAGGGGAAAAACCATCCTGATCAAAGGATCACGTAAAATGCATCTGGAGAAACTGGCAAATCTCCTTTAGCCATGGAGAGATATAAAGCCATAGGTTTAATGTCAGGCACTTCCCTCGATGGGCTGGACCTGGCGGCAATAGAATTCCGGTTATCAAATAATAAATGGCATTACGAAATATTGACCGGTGAAACCATTCCCTATTCAGTCGATTGGAAAAACCGGCTTGAAAAGTTGCCTTTTTCAGATGCCTATTCTTTTGCTCTGGCCCATTCAGAATATGGTCATTTCCTCGGCAGAGAAGCAAGTGACTTCTTAAAGCGAATTAATTTCCGCCCTGATATTATTGCCTCTCATGGGCATACAATATTTCACCAGCCGGCCAGGAAGCTAACCGTACAAATAGGAGATGGCAGTGCCATCGCGGCTGAGACAGGAATACCCGTCATTTGCGATTTCAGATCGGCCGATGTAGCGCTTGGCGGACAGGGTGCACCGCTGGTACCCATTGGCGACCGGCTTCTTTTCTCTGAATTCGACGCATGCCTGAACATCGGAGGATTTGCCAATGTTTCAATGGAAACGGAAGGAGCACGGATAGCCTTCGATATCTGCCCGGCGAATATTGCGCTGAACCGGCTTGCAAAGGAAAATGGCCAGGAATATGATAAGGATGGAACGCTGGCCGGTTCGGGATTCACGGATACGATGCTGCTTGACAAACTGAACCGGTTGCAATACTATGAGCTCCCTCCGCCGAAATCGCTGGGAAGGGAGTGGCTGGAAAAGGCTTTCATGCCGGTAGCGGAAGATAAAACCATTTCACTTCCCGACAGGGCAAGATCGGTGTGTGAACACATTGCTTTTCAAATAAACCGGGCGATAAATGATGAATTGCCATGCAAGATACTGGTTACGGGCGGAGGAGCCAGGAACCGGTTTTTAATGCAAAGGATCAGAAATATGAGTCATCACGACTGGTACATTCCAGACAATTTGCTGGTAGATTATAAAGAAGCCCTCATTTTTGCATTTCTTGGCATACTCAGGTATACAAATCGTGTAAATATATTGAGAAGCGTTACGGGATGCCGCAATGATCATACCGGAGGCGCATTTTATCAACTTCTTCAACCTTTAACAAACATTTAACACTTTTTTTCCCAATCTGTCGCAATTCTTATGTATTTTTGAAAATAATTACCAGTATTAATCTGAATATTTTGAACTTAGGAGCACAGATTCCTAAAAACCGTAATTTTATTAGCATTTTATTAAAAAATATTTGCTTTTTAAATTTTAT
>Ga0209717_1004834_pt1 | contig 10935 bp, 10 predicted proteins | sample AD_UKC048_MetaG_FD_184418 | JGI IMG/M metagenome (GOLD analysis project Ga0209717, IMG submission 184418) | Active sludge microbial communities of municipal wastewater-treating anaerobic digesters from USA - AD_UKC048_MetaG (SPAdes) (version 2) | ecosystem: Engineered > Bioreactor > Anaerobic >... | reverse complement strand
GGTTTTAGTCACGTCTACTTGGCTCCAGAGCCGATGAAATGAGGCTATAATGCCCGACTTTTTACAATTCCTGTTTTACTATTCTCGCGGAACACATCACATGAGCCAAAACGATCAGCCCATCAAACCTTGGGGCGGCCGCTTTACTGAAGCGACTGATGCCTTTGTTGAGCGCTTCACTGCCTCCATTGGCTTTGATTATCGCCTTTATCACCACGACATTAACGGCTCCATCGCCCACGCCACCATGCTGGCAAAAGTGGGTGTTTTGACCGATGCCGAACGCGATCAAATTATTACGGGCCTTGAAGAAATCCGCGCTGAAATCGTTGCCGGTAAATTCACGTGGTCGGTAAGCCTTGAAGATGTGCACATGAACATCGAAGCCGTGTTGACGCAACGTATCGGGATTACCGGTAAAAAGCTTCATACAGGGCGCTCGCGCAACGATCAAGTTGCTACCGATATTCGTCTCTATTTGCGCGACGAAATCGATGCTATCGCCAAAGAGCTTACGCGTTTGCAACAAGGTCTGTTGAGTGTAGCTGAGCGTGAAGCCGATACAATCATGCCCGGCTTTACCCATTTGCAAACTGCGCAGCCAGTCACTTTTGGCCACCATTTGTTAGCGTGGTTTGAAATGCTGCAGCGCGATTATTCACGCTTGATGGACTGCCGTAAGCGCATGAATTATTTGCCGCTCGGCGCTGCTGCTTTGGCTGGCACGACTTACCCAATCGACCGGGCATACACGGCACAATTATTAGGTTTTGATGCCCCGACTGAAAACTCGTTGGACTCAGTGAGCGATCGCGATTTCGCGATTGAATTCGCTTCTTTCTCCGCGATCTTGATGATGCATATGTCGCGCTTCAGCGAAGAGTTAGTGCTCTGGACTTCATCGCAATTCAGCTTTATCGATTTGCCCGATCGCTTCTGTACCGGCTCATCAATCATGCCGCAAAAGAAAAACCCGGACGTACCTGAATTAGTGCGCGGAAAAACCGGTCGCGTATACGGCCACCTCACTGCATTGTTAACCTTGATGAAGTCGCAACCTTTGGCTTACAACAAAGACAATCAAGAAGACAAAGAACCCGTGTTTGATGCAATTGATACCGTAAAAGATTGCCTGCGAGCATTTGCGGATATGGTACCTGCAATTAAGCCGCGCAAAGAAAAAATGTACGAAGCAGCCAAGCGCGGCTTTTCGACTGCAACGGATTTGGCGGATTACTTGGTGCGTCGCGGAGTACCCTTTCGCGATGCGCATGAAATTGTCGGTAAGTCGGTAGGTTACGGTGTACAAACCGATAAAGATTTATCCGAGATGAGTTTGGCCGAGCTGCAACAATTCTCGACTGTTATCGAGCAAGATGTTTTTGCTGTGTTAACACTTGAAGGTTCAGTGGCTGCGCGCAATCACATTGGCGGTACAGCCCCAGTGCAAGTGAAAGCCGCTGTTGAGCGCGCCAAATTGAGCTTAACTGCGCGTGCTTAAGTTAATGCCTTAATAAAAAACCGCACTGTGAAAACGGTGCGGTTTTTTTATGCCTCATTTTTTGAATGAATTTAAATCGAGATAATTTATGTACGATCACTACGATGCTTTAATTTTTGATATGGATGGTACTTTGGTTGACAGCGGCCAATTGCACGAATTTGCGTGGAGCGAAACTTTAAATAAATACGGGATTCCAATTGATCGCCCATATATGCGCTCATTGGCTGGAGTACCTACTAAAGGCACGATTGAAATGCTATTGGAAAAATTCAATATCACAGTTAGTGCGACCCTTGATGAAATGAACGATTTTAAAGAAGCTTGGGTGCATGAAAATATGCACAAGTTTGTAAAACCCACCGCACTGATTGAAGTCGCCAAAAAATATCACGGCATTAAACCCATGGCGATTGGCACAGGTGCTTACACACAAGAGGCCACTACTATTTTGGGTTTGTGTGGGTTGGATAAATACATAGATGCCATCGTTGGTGCAGATCAAGTTAAAAACCCAAAGCCAGCACCAGATACGTTTTTGCGCTGCGCAGAATTACTAGGCATCCCCGCCGAAAAATGCGTGGTGTTTGAAGATTCAAAGTTGGGTTTGCAAGCAGCAGCTTCTGCCGGTATGGCGGGTATAGATGTGTTATTGGTTCATGCGATTGAAAATGATTATTTTTTGTAGAGCTTTTTAATTGAAGCGCTTTTTTAGCGCTTCAAATTTTTCAATTCCTGAAGATATTACCGCACATACCGCAATACCTGCCCACCAAAGGGTTTATCTAAATAAGCCGCAGTTTCTGGTTTGTGCTGGCTGTGTGCAAAACCTAACTCAATCATCTTTTTGCTAAAGCGCGCGTGATTTCCTCTGCCGGGGTCTACCACAATAATTTCGCAGTGGGCGGCGGCATGGCGCTGTAAAAAGTGCGCGAGCAAATCCACGTGTTCGCTTTCGTATAAAAGATCGCTGCCAATGATTACGTCAAACTTTCCCAAACTACTTTCTTCATCTGCCCAGCCTGTGCGCACAAAAGGTATGTGTTCGCCATGGTTGAGTTTTACGTTTTCATCGAGAAAGTTGCCTGCTTCCGGGTGGTAGTCGGTGGCGGTGATATCGGCGTTGCGGTTATTGAGTAGGTGGCTGGCGAGGGCTATGCCGCAGCCTACTTCTAGAATGCGTTTATTGGCGATATCAAAATCCAGCATGCGATGCGCGAGCACTTGGCCGGATGCCCACACAATCCCAAATAGCGGCCATGCGGCGGATGAAATCCCTAGGTCGGCGGCCTCTCGGTCGTCGTCAGAAAATTCCTGATTGTCGCGCAGGCTGCGCAGGTGAATATCTATGCCGCCAAACTCGATGGTTTGGTAGCGAAAGCGTAGCGATGACATGGCCTTAACTCTAATAGTTAGGCGCGGCTGGCAACATTGAGTCTGATTCGCTACGCGGGGCATTAGAGTACAGTGAAATGCGAGCTTGCGTTGGGAGAATTCGTTACACACTATTTTTGATTTAAGCGACTTGGATTAAGATGTCGTGGCGATATTGAAATCGTCGTCGCCATTCAAATATCAGGTCAATGACTAGGAGAGGAAGAATAATGAGCTTTGGGATTAAAACTAAGGAATTGCAGGGCGTTTATATATCCAGCGCAAGTTGTGCCAGCTGCAATACCGCTGCTTTGCGCAACACCGGCACTATTAAATTGTTTCATATTTGGGGTATTCCCTTATTCCCCGTATGGGCGAGTTCACAAGTTAGCTGCGCGGGTTGCAGTAGTGTTATTAAGCTCAAAAATGCATCTGAAGATGTGCGCCATAAAGCCAACTCGGTAATTACGCCTAAGGCCTTGTTGAAATCATCATGGGGTTTATCGCTACTGGTAGTTGCGCTCGTGGGCCTTGCGTATTTGGTGTACACCGGTAAGCAGGAAGATCAGGCATTTGTGGCAGCACCACAAGCAGGGGATATTTACACCGTAAAAATTGCTGAGTTTGTTGCCGATGGCAGCCCTAGTAATTATCCCTACGGCATATTTAAAGTAACCAAGGTAGATGGCGATAAGGTGAGCTTTATTGTGGCCAGCAATACTTATGGTGATTTGAAAAGTGTACGTAAGTCGCTAAGTTCAGATGGCAAAAAAGCGGATTTCTATAGCGATTTTCAAATCGAATCAGATAAGGCTGCGCTGAAAGCTAAGTTAGATTCTGGTGCGATTAATGATATAGATCGATAACTTTTTATCTACTGTGTAAGCCCCGCAATTTTCACACTGAATTTTGCGGGGCTTTTTTGTTTGTGTAGAACGCCCGCAACCGCATAGGGTATTATGCGGCTTTAAAAATCGCAGTTGCTCCCGACGAGCACAATAACAACTAGAGAGAACACTATGGCACAAGCAAGCTGTGCGAAACTAAACGTTTCACAATCACTTTTTGGTCAAACTCCCGCAGGTACGGCGGCAGAATTATTTACTCTCACCAATGCGCAAGGCATGGTGGTTAAAATCACAAATTTCGGTGGCATTATTACTGAAATTCATGTGCCGGATAAACATGGTGTGTTTGCAAATGTAAATATCGGTTTTGATAGTTTTGAAGGCTATTTACAAAAAGATGTACCTTATTTCGGTGCCCTGATCGGTCGCTTTGGCAACCGCATTGCGGGCGGAAAATTTACACTCGATGGCGAAACCTATTCTTTAGCAACCAACAATGGCAGCAACCATTTGCACGGTGGCTTAGTAGGTTTTGATAAGGTGGTGTGGGCTACAACACCATTTGCAACTGAAAACTCTGTGGGCATTACGCTTAAGTATTTAAGTGTAGATGGCGACCAAGGTTACCCCGGAAATCTCGATGTTACTGTGGTTTATGAATTAACCAATAACAACGAAATTTTGGTGAAGTATCACGCAGTAACAGACAAAGCGACACCGATCAATTTAACCCAGCACGCCTATTTTAATTTGGCAGGCAAAGGTGATGTTCTCAGTCATGAAGTAATGATTAATGCTGACCGTTTTACCGCAATTAATGATGAAGCCATTCCAACTGGCGATTTGCCTTCCGTTGAAAATACACCGTTTGATTTCCGTACGCCGCGATTAATTGGCGAGCGTATTAATCAAGATGATGCGCAGCTTAAAAATGGCAATGGTTATGATCACAACTTTGTGCTCAATAAGGCTCATGCCAAAGAATTAAGTTTGGCTGCGCGCGTGCTAGAAAAAAATTCTGGCCGTGTATTAGAAGTGTTTACGCAAGAACCCGGCGTGCAATTTTACAGCGGCAATTGGATGGATGGTTCGCTCAAAGGGGATGGCTGGGATTACACCCGTCGCACGGGTTTTTGTTTAGAGCCGCAACATTTCCCTGATTCACCTAATCAGCCACAATTTCCCAATACTATTTTGCGCCCCGGCGAAGAATATACCTCGTTGATGAGTTATAAGTTTTCAGTTATTGCCTAAGGCTCTTGGAGCTTCTAACAGCGCACCAAATCCCCCTCTTTGGAAAAGAGGGGCTAGGGGAGATTTGCTCTTACTGCTTTAAATCCCCCTAGCCCCCTTTTTTAAAGGGGGCTCACTCCCTTCTTTACAGCATTACCTTAACAACAGTTAACACGAACAGAGCCATAAAAAAGCCCCCGCCGTTTAACACAGCGGGGGCTTTTTCTTTAAGGCGCGCAGTATTACTTCTTAATGCCTTCTACATGCAGCTGCAACTTCACGACTTGAGATGCTGGGCCCAAATCCATTTTTACATTGAAGTCTTTCAGTTTTAATTCCGTTGTGCCTTCAAAGCCAGCGCGGTAGCCATCTTTAACCCACGGATCTTTACCTTCGCCTACTTTTTTCGCGGCGATGGTGATGCTTTTGGTGACGCCATTTAAGGTGAAATCGCCCACCAAATCAAAACTGGATTTATCTGCACCCACTACAACGTTTTTACTGACAAAGGTCGCTTTAGGAAATTTGTCCACGTTTAAAAAATCTGGGCTGCGCAAATGCTTATCGCGTTCAGCGTGGTTAGAGTTAACGCTGTTGGTGTCGATAGTTACACTCACTTTGCTCGCTTCTAGTTTGGCGGGATCATAAGAAAAATCGCCTGCAAAAGTATCAAAGCGGCCGGTTAATACGCTGTAGCCTAAGTGTTGAATTGAAAAGTTAATAGAGGCGTGAGCGCCTTTGGTATCGATGGTGTAGTCGCTTGCGAAAGCAGGCAAACCGATTAAACCGATACTGCTAATGGCCAGTGCTGCTAGGTGTTTTTTGGCAAACATATTCTGTCTCCTTAAGGGTTGTGCAAGTTAAGAGTTATGAAAATTTAAAGTGTGATGGAAATTAATCAGTTGTGTCAGTTGGTGTTAGGGTGGCAGGTTTTAACATTCTTACTAAAGTTTTATCGCGTTTAATAAAATGGTGAAAGAGTGCGGCGGCAGCATGCAAAATAACAATACCCATTAAGCCCCACGCGCAATATTTATGAATAGCACCCATAAGATCCACATTCTTGGCAGAAAGTTCCACGGTCGCGGGAACAGAAAATATCTCAAAAAAGCTTGCGCCAGCGCCTTCTGCTGTCGTAATAAAATAACCGCTAAGACATATGATAAACACGCATACGTAGAGCAAAACTTTAACAATCTTGGCTGCCAATAAATTGCTTTTACTGATGGTGGATATTGCGTCGGGATCTTTGCTGCCTTTGCGCCAGAGCAGGCGCAAAAACATTAATACAAATACGAGTAAGCCGAGTGCGATATGTAGCTCTGGGCCGCGATGATACCAAGGTGAGTAGTAATCTAAGCCTCGCATATAAACGCCTAGACCAAATAAAAAAATAATCAGCGGTGCACACACCCAGTGCAAAATAATCGTAACTAGGCCGTAGCCTGATTTTGAATCTTTTAGCATGCTCATGTTCCGTTGGTTGTGAGGCTTACCGACGCGGGCTAGGTTATGCCCATTGGCGTCAGCGATGAAACATAGCAGCATTTGTTTTAAATTGCAGTAGCGAGATTTTTGGAGTATCAACGTTATTGGTGAATCGCAATGGAGTCCTGCGTTCTTATGTCTTCCTATCTCATTGAATTGCAATGAATTATTTTTATATTCTAATTGTTAGTTTTCAGTCAAAACATGAATCTATCAATATTTTAGTGTGAAGCCATCCAAATTTTGGTGTGAGTTTCGCAATATTATTTACAGAATCTTAGCTATTAACTGGTCGCTTTATGCCTCGCTCATCGATTGCGACATACACAAACTCACCCTCGGTGACTTTTAGCCGATGATGGGTTTTGAAATCTTTTATCCAGACCTCAATGCCCACACGAATAGAAGTGTTCCCTATGGCGCGTAAAACCGAGTAACAGCTCACTAAAGAACCTACAGGAACAGGGTGTAAGAATTTCATGCTGCTAACGGCTACGGTGGTGACGCGCCCATGCGCGATTTCAATCGCAAGAATGGCACCAGCAATATCCATTTGAGACAAGAGCCAACCGCCAAAAATATCGCCTAATGGATTTGTGTCGGCTGGCATAGAGAGTGTTTGCAGTGTCAATGTGCCTTGCGGTTGCTCAATCGTTGTCATGGTGAAAAACTCTGGTTGCTGCAATACGTACAAGTTTCAATATGCGTTAAGTGCAGCACAAGAATGACTATTGCGCCAGTTATGTCGTAGGTGTTTTTATTTGGGGTATTCATTGATTGCTAACCAAAAAAAGCCAATTGCGTATGCAATTGGCTTTTTTGGTTTTTGCACCATACCTAAAAATTAAGCTTCGTTACTGGGCTTACCAATAGTCGCTAAAATTCCACCGTCCACATAAACGATTTGGCCCGTAACAAAATCACTGGCTTTTGACGCAAGAAAAATAGTGGCGCCTTGTAAGTCATCTGGTTCGCCCCATTTGCCTGCTGGTGTACGATTAATAATAAAATCGTTAAAGGGGTGGCCATCTACACGAATCGCTTCGGTTTGGCTGGTGGCAAAATAGCCTGGGCCAATGCCGTTCACTTGCACATTGTATTTTGCCCACTCGGTTGCCATATTTTTTGTGAGCATTTTTAATCCGCCTTTGGCCGCGGCGTATGCTCCGACGGAATTGCGCCCCAACTCACTCATCATGGAACAGATGTTGATAATTTTGCCTTGGCGACGTTCAACCATTTTGCGCGCAACGGGGCGGGTCATGGTAAATACACCGGTCAAATCGATTTTGATGACTTCTTCAAAATCTTCCAATGTCATTTCTAACAATGGCGTGCGTTTAATAATGCCCGCGTTGTTGATAAGAATATCGATAGGGCCGTGGTCTTGTTCAATCTGATCAACGGCTGCGATAACTTGATCTTCTTCGGTTACATTAAATTTGTAGCCGAATGCTTTGAAACCCTTTGCGCGATATTCATTCACAGCGTTGTTGATTTTTTCTTGCGATGAATTGCCATTAATAATTAAAGTCGCGCCCGCACTTGCAAGGCCAGAGGCCATTGCCATACCCAATCCATGGGTTGCGCCGGTGACGACTGCAACCTTTCCGGTTAAATCAAACAGTGGATGATTCATATTTTTAACTCTGTTTAGCAGGGAGTCGTCATCTTCGCGCAGCGGAGATCCAGCTCTTGAACAATTACGTGATCGGTGGATCCCCGCTGCGCGAGGATGACGATTCCCTATTTAATATAAATATAATGTGTAAAAAATTATTTCACTTCAGATGGTTTATGGAAATCCATATCGGTGTAGTCGAGGTTTTCGCCGGCCATGCCCCAAATAAAGGTGTAGTTCGCGGTGCCTACACCTGAGTGCATAGACCATGGTGGCGATACTACGGCTTGCTCATTGCCAACCCAGATATGACGAGTCTCTTCGGCAGGGCCCATAAAGTGACAAACCGCGTGGGTGTCTGGAATATTGAAGTAGAAATAAGCTTCCATCCGGCGGCTGTGGGTGTGCATTGGCATGGTGTTCCAAATGCTGCCGGGTTTTAATTCGGTCATACCCATTTGCAATTGGCAGGTTTCCAATACGGTGCTGATCATCAATTGATAGATGTCGCGCTCGTTGCAGGTATCGCCTGCGCCCATGTGCAAGACTTTGCTATTTTCTTTGTTCACTTTTTTGGTTGGATAAGTGCAGTGCGCTGGCGTGGAATTCAAATAAAATTTGGCTGGGTTGCTGCTGTCATCGCTGCTGAAAATAACCTCTTTTGCGCCGCGGCCAATGTAGAGCGCTTCTTTAGTACCTATCGCAAAAACTTCACCGTCTACGGTGATTTTTCCGTTGCCACCGATATTAATGGCGCCGAGTTCACGGCGATGTAAAAAATAATCAGATTTTAATTGATCGATACTTTCTAGTTTCAAGGATGTATTAACGGGCATTGCTCCGCCCACCATTAAACGCTCGTAGTGGGTGTAGGTGAATAGCACATCATCAGCAGAAAAAATATTTTCAATTAGAAAATGTTTGCGCAATTTTTCGGTGTCGTAGCTTTTGTAGTCATCCACATGAACTGCAAAGCGTTCTTCAATCTTTTTCATGGTTAAGCCTTTCTTTGGGTAACAAAATAAAATGGGTTGATTACTTCTCTAAATTTTTTATGCCGTTATTTTTTCAGCATTTTGTAAGTTTCTATGCCCGCTAAAATAAAGGGGCCATTGCCTTTAGGGTCATCGGTCACGATTGGCTCGGTCATATAGTAGTTATAGCTTCCGTCGCGGCCAAAGCCTAAACCAGCGACTTGGCATTGCATATTCACACTGACCTTGCCGTCGTGATGAACGCTAATAAATTCATTAACCAAACCGTTAAAGGCTTTTTCGGCATATGGCTTAAAGCTTTCTGGGAGATAGCCTTTGTTGACCGCTTTAGATAAAAAGTAGCTGTACATGGCAGTGGCGGTAGATTCACGATAGTTACCAATAGCATTTGGTTTATCTAAAATTTGCCACCATGTGCCGGTTGCTGGATCTTGATGGCGCACTATATCGCTGGCGAATTCATTGACCATGGCAATCATAGTTTTACGCAGTTCAACTTCAGATTCGGGTAAGTAATCCAAAGTGTCTACCATTGCCATTGCGAGCCAGCCAGAACCGCGCGCCCAATATTGTGAGGCTAAGCCGGTTTTTTTATCGGCCCAAATCGCTTGTTTGGATTCATCCCACGCGTGAAAGTACAAACCGTTTTTAGGGTCGCGCAAGCGGTAGCGAGAAATTTCAAACTCATGCACTGCTTCTTTAAAGCTATTGTGCTGTGCTTTGCCCGTTTCATAATTCGACGCGTATTGCACTAAGAATGGAATGCCCATGTAAACGCCATCTAACCAGAGTTGATGCGGGTAGGTGATGCGATGCCAAAATGCGCCTTCAGAGGTGCGTGGATGTTTCTTTAACTGGGCGCGCAAGTAATCAGCGGCTTTGCGATATTTGGTTTTATGAGTCGCATTTTCGAGGTTAATAACCACGCGACCTGGGTTGGTCAAATCGATACTGAACAAATCGGGTTTGAAAGTATGGATTTCACCAGCGTCGGAGATAAAGCTGCCCGTCACAGATTCTGCTGCATCTTTGTATTCGCTCTTGGGCGAAACTTTATTTAATTCTTGCAGCGCCATAATATGCAGGCCGCTCATGTCGTAATCAAATTTGGTTTTGCGGTCGCGCACATCATCCCAAGTACCATAACCAAAAGTGAATGTGTTGCGCGCTATATCGGAATCCGCTAAACGTTTACTCCACGCCAGCGCTTCATTGGCGTCAAGCGTTTTTTTCTTTTCGCTTGCGCTTAAGGTTGTGCGCAATTCAATGCGGGTAGCTTTGGTGAGGCGCTCTACTTCTTGATCTAAATAAGCTTTGAATTCGGCTTCTGTTTTGATGCCATTAATTTCTTTATCCCACACCGCAACAAAATAATATTCCAGTCCAGCGTTAAGGTTTTTCATCACGGTTACATAAGAGCCAGTATCTTCAGTTTGCTGCTCGCGCTCGCCGCGTTTGAAGATAACCGCCATGCCTAAGTAATCATCTGGACCACTCAAACTTTGTTTGCCCCAACTTGCTGCGTAAGTCCATGCATTGCCTGAAACGGTTTCGTTACCCAAAATGAGTTTGGTGTTTTTGTGTTTAACAACACCAATGGCAATGTTCGGAATTTTTTCAGTTAAAACAAGTTTGGGGTGAGTCTTGTTCTCTGCAGCGCTTGCGGGTGGTAGCGATAGTGCTAAATGAGTATGCGCCAAACGGCTGCCTGCATTCATGGCAATAGTGGAGGATAAATCCACCACAGTATTATTAATTTCCCACTGGTTGTACTTAATATTAAATGCGGAATAGCGTGCGCCATTTTCTACAATGGTCGCATCCCAGGTTTTTACTTTTGAAACGAGATCAACGGATTTACCATTCCAAAAACCG
>Ga0209717_1004831_pt1 | contig 10941 bp, 3 predicted proteins | sample AD_UKC048_MetaG_FD_184418 | JGI IMG/M metagenome (GOLD analysis project Ga0209717, IMG submission 184418) | Active sludge microbial communities of municipal wastewater-treating anaerobic digesters from USA - AD_UKC048_MetaG (SPAdes) (version 2) | ecosystem: Engineered > Bioreactor > Anaerobic >... | reverse complement strand
AATACTGGGCGGAGGCCATGTTGTTGAGGCTGTCGAAGGCTTCGAACTTGTAGGTAACGGTGCTGCCCAGAATCTGGGCGGGCAGGGTGCCTTCGTAGGTGGTGCCGGAGGTGTTGGTCATGGCAATCGCCGGGCTCCAGGTGGCGCCTCCGTCCAGCGACCAGTAGAGGTTCACGGCCGTGATGGGATTGTTGAATACAGCGTCGTCCTGCACGTTGACCGCTACCGGCCAGGTGAGGTCTTCGCGCGGGGTGTTCAGCACCGGCAGGTGGCCGGAGAGGATGGGGGCCAGCACGTCGGAAGTGTAGAAGGCCAGGTTGACGTCGTCGATATGCCAGGCGTTGGCGTCGAAGCCGGTGTATTTGAAGGCGATGTAGATGATATTGCCGTTGTAGGCGCTCACGTCGATCGTCTTTTGCACCCAGGCCTGAGTCGTCAGATCAGTTTGTTCCCAAACGTTAACCCAGTAAGGATCGAGCGGATTCGGGTCGGTGTTGATCCACACTCCATTGTGCACGGTGTAGGAAGGATAGAGGTTGTAGCTCCAGAAGGTGAACACGCCCACACCTTCGGCGGGAAGTTGGATGGGCGGGGAAACCAGCCAGCCGTTTTGGCCGGGGTCGGGAACCAGGTCGCTGTAGAGGTGACGCATGGAATAAGTCGGCGAGTGCGAGTAGGTGGTGGAACTGTATGGCGCCCAGGTCACCGCGTCATTATCGACGTCGCCAACCGTCCAGCCCGCGGGCAGGGCGCCGGCTTCCTCGAAGTCTTCATTCCAGGGGAAGGTGGTGATCACCGCGCTGGCGGGAACTGTGTCGAAGCGCCAGATCTCGCTGAAGGCGTCATCTTGGTCGGCGATGCTGGCCACCACGGTCCAGTACCAGGTCTGGCCGGCGGCCATCGTGAAGTCCAGAATGTCGCCGCTGGGGCAGTAAGAAGAGAGGTAATACAGCGAGTCCGCGGGATTGTACACTGGCAGGATCTCGTGGCTGTAAGAGGGGGCGAAGGACAATGGTTCCAGGTTTTCCAGCACCGCGTCCACGTAGATGGTGTAATAATCCGGGAAAGCGCCCAGGGAGGACACCGTCCAGTCGAAATCGAAGCCCGTGTAGGGCAGGTTCGCCTGGTTGTTCAGCGGATACACCAGGTTCGGCGGGGCGGGGGCGGCAGTCACGGAGAAGATCTGGAAGTCGTCGATCTGCAGCGGGGTGCCGATGGGGGTGTTGCCGTTGGATTGGAAATACCAGCGGAACTTCACCGTGTTGCCGGCAAAGAGGGTGATGTCGCCGTCCAGGGTATAGCTGGCGATCATGGACGCCCAGGTGTCCGGGGCCCCGGAATAGACGTAGTTCATCCCATCCGGATCGGCAGAGGGGTTGCTCATGTAGCGCCAGGTCACGCCGTTGTCAGGTGAAACTTCCCAGCCGAAGTAATCCACGTCCGGGAACACACCCGCGTCGAAATAAGTTCCTTTCATCTGGAAGTCCGCCACGATCTGGGTGGCATCAGCGGGCAGAAGGATCGAGGGGCTTTCCAGGTAGTTCAGCATGAAGGGCACGTAGGTGCCGGCGCTGTTCACGGAACTCATGATGTGGGTGGGTGAAGGCGCGGTGGCGTCAGTGGCCACATGCCAGAAGTCACCGGCGGTGGGCACCAGGCTGGAGTAGCTCATCTGGCTGTCATCCACGCCGCTGTTGGTGTAGGTTCCGAAGGCGATGTCGTCAACCATCGCGCCGTACATGGCAGGATCATCCACGGTGTTGAAAGCCGGGTCGGAGGCAAAGGCGAAGCGGATCTTCACGCTGGAGCCAACGTAGCCGGACAGGTCTACCGAAACGGTCTCCCAGGGTTCATGCACGCCGCCCCAGGCCGGCACGGGCGGGGTTTCGCCGTGTTCGCTGCCAAAGGCGTAGGAACTTGTGAAATCGTAGCCGGGGGTGATCAGGGTGGTGGGGATCACGCTCCAGGAGATTCCGTTATTGTCGGAAATGCGGATGTTGAAGGAATCCCAGCCGTTGAAGGTGTCATCGCCTCCGGGCTCTTCCATGTTCAGACGCATCTTGAAGGTGAGGGTGGTGCTGCCGGCGGCGATGGTGCTGGCGGGGGTGTCCAGGACCAGGTACTGGTGGTCGTAATAACCGCCGATCCCGGTGCCGGCGGCGAGGGCGGGATCACCCATCCACCAGCAGTCGCCCTGGGCGTCGCCGTTGTTGTAAATATGCCACATGTTCGGCGAAACCGCGCCGTCAAAGTGGGTCCAGCCGGCAGCGCCGGATTCGAAATCCTCAGTATAGAAGATGGCGCGGTTAGGGTATTTGGCCGGGCCGGGCGTGTCCTTTTGGGGCCTGGCTACGGTCGGGGCCGCAATCAAAGCCGCGACGACTGTGATCATCGCCAGCAGAAATATGAATTTTTTCATAATTTTCTCCAGAATTAGGGTTTGTATGGATCCTGTAGAAAGGAAAAGCCGGTCATCCTCCTTGTAAACGGGCCGGAGAACCGCCGGCTTTTGCTGTTGTTTTTGAAGACGTGAAGTAATGGGGGTTCGGGCAAAATTCTTCCGGGAGGGCGGTCTGGTGATAATGTGCGATGATCACTTCTTGCGAGCCCCGGCGGAGATCTTTGATCCCAAAACCGTTAATGGAAGGGGTTGTTCGTGATATGGGGGGGGTGGTGGGGAAAATGAACGCTTTTTCTTTCAGGCGCCCTCGCGGGCGGATGTCTGCAATATGAACTGGAAGCCAAACAATCGGTCTCATCAAACTCCTCTTGGCGCAGTTTATACAGAAACAGAAAAAACCTCCATGCCGCACGGGGTGAATGAACTCCCACGCGGAGCATGGCTTGCCGGAATTCCTCCACGGGGAAGATATTCCATACTAAACACCCTAAACCGGGGCCTTAAAAGTTGTCAAGCGTTTTTTTTGCCCTTTTTCCTGCGGAATGGGCGGATCAATCATCAACACATACAAACAGAGGGGGCAGAGCCACAGAGAGATGGGTTCACACAGATTTCACAGATACAATTTCATACGGATTTAGGTAAAAAGACGTTTATAAAACAGAGGGACAGAGCCACAGAGAGAACAGATATATGAACTGCAGCCGTGAGCGCGTCGTTTCACAATTCAAATCTGCGTAAATCTGCGTCTTTTTCTGCGAGATCTGCGTGCTTATTTATATTGTAACTGTGAAATCTGTGAAATCTGTCTGAACCCTTCTTTTCCTGTGCCTTTCCGCGTTCCCATTTTTCTACCTCTTTTTCCAAAGCATTTTCCCTGGTTCCGTGCTTTTCCGTGACCTGTTCGTTGGCCACGAATTCACTGCCAGCTTGGAAAACTTGGCCTGGGCATTTCCAGTTCATGTGGATTAACGGATCAAACGGATTCACGGAAGATGATCCGCTGGCCTCAAATTCCCCAAATTCGCAAGTTCCCTTTCTCCGGGCCCCGTTGTCCAGATTCGCAAATTCGCAAGTTCCCTTCCTGGCAACCCCTGGAAGAACGAGAGCTCGCCATCCGGGACAAGGGAGAAGCATATCTCTATATATAGCATATATATACCTATATAATTACTAATACCTATTAAATTAGTATATATTATATTATATAGTATATATATCAGTATCTTAGCTATCCTCATCCCGGATCGGGGGAAAAAGGTCCGGAGAAAGGGAATTTGGGAATTTGCGAATTTGCTTTCGGAGGGGCCGTCCAGAGCTCTAACGCCAAACCGCCTTGCCAGCCCCTCGCCTTATCCCCGCCTGAGACGCGGCGATCAGGCGGGAGGCGCGTCCGGGGCTTGGGAAAAGGGCTTTGGCTGGCAGCCCGCGGGCAACCGTGCGGAGCCGGGAAGGTTAACGTCCTCGTTAACCTCTCTCTGCAGGAGCGATCCTTTCTTTGCTTCACAAAGCCCTGCGGGCTTTTGGTCGACCGGGAGATCGACCTTCCGGAGTGGCTGTATGGAGCCGGGAAGGTTAAGGTCCCCGTTAACCTCACTCTTTAGGAGCGATCCTTTCTTTGATTCACAAAGCCCTGCGGGCTTTTGGTCGACCGGGAGATCGACCTTCCGGGGTGGCGGGGCGGAGCCGGGAAGGTTAAGGTCCCCGTTAACCTCGCTCAGCAGGAGCGATCCTTTCTTTGCTTCACAAAGCCCTGCGGGCTTTTGGTCAACGAGGACGATGACCACCCTTTTGGCGGGGTCTTCGCGTGCTGGCGCACGCTTCGCCGGGGTGACAAAATAAGGATGCTTGCGGCTCCCAAAATATGGGAGTGGCAGACGTTCCCGTCTGCCAAAGCCCTGCGGGCTTTTGGTCGACCGGGAGATCGACCTTCCGGAGTGGCTGTGCGGAGCCGGGAAGGTTGACGTCCTCGTTAACCTCGCTCTGCAGGAGCGATCCTTTTTTTGATTCACAAAGCCCTGCGGGCTTTTGGTCGACCGGGAGATCGACCTTCCGGAGTGGCTGTGCGGAGCCGGGAAGGTTGACGTCCTCGTTAACCTCGCTCAGCAGGAGCGATCCTTTCTTTGCTTCACAAAGCCCTGCGGGCTTTTGGTCAACGAGGACGATGACCACCCTTTTGGCGGGGTCTTCGCGTGCTGGCGCACGCTTCGCCGGGGTGACAAAATAAGGATGCTTGCGGCTCCCAAAATATGGGAGTGGCAGACGTCCCCGTCGTGTGTACTATTGGAGTGGCAGACGTCCCCGTCGTGAGTATAATTGGAGTGACAGACGTCCTCGTCTGCCAAAGCCCGCAGGGCTTTACAGAAATGAAAAGACAAACCCCATCTGGTCTTCGCAGGTGGGGACACCTGCGGCTCCCAAAATATTGGAGTGGCAGTCGTCCCCGTCGTGAGTATTATTGGAGTGGCAGACGTCCCCGTCTGCCAAAGCCCGCAGGGCTTAAAAGAAATGAAAAAGACAAGCCCCTTCGGGTCTTCGCAGGTGAGGACACCTGCGGCTCCGTTTTGCTTGGGCTTTACAGAAATGAAGAGGACAAGCCCCTTCGGGTCTTCGCAGGTGGGGACACCTGCGGCTCCCAAAGTATTTGAGTGGCAGACGTCCCCGTCTGCCAAAGCCCGCAGGGCTTTGCTGACAGGAAACACCCCGCCCTTGGAGGGGTGACATAAGTGCTGGTGGCTAATGCAGAGCCAGATTAACGGGGACGTTAACCTTCCGGATCAGTTGTCCCCGTCTGCCAAAGCCCACAGGGCTTTGCTGACAGGAAACCCCCCGCCCTGTAGGGGGTGATATAAGTGCTGGCGGCTAATGCAGAGCCAGGTTAACGGGGACGTTAACCTTCCGGATCAGACGGGACCAGGCGAAACTCCAAGGTGCGTGCCCAGCCGGGCCGGGCGACGCCTTTGGCGTCGGGGCAATGTAAGGTCGACGTCCACGTCGTGAGTATTATTGGAGTGGCAGACGTCCCCGTCTGCCAAAGCCCTCAGGGCTTAACAGAAATGAAAAAGACAAGCCCCTTCGGGTCTTCGCAGGCGGGGACACCTGCGGCTCCGTTTTGCAGGGGCTTTACAGAGGTGAGAAGGACAAGCCCCTTCGGGTCTTCGCAGGTGGGGACACCTGCGGCTCCCAAAACATCGGAGTGACAGACGTCCCCGTCTGCCAAAGCCCGCAGGGCTTTGCTGACAGGAAACACCCCGCCCTGTAGGGGGTGATAAAAGTGCTGGCGGCTACTGAGTAGCCAGGTTAACGGGGACGTTAACCTTCCGGATCCGACGGGACCAGGCGAAACTCCAGGGTGCGCGCCCAGCCAGGCCGGGACACGCCCTCGGCGTCGGTGTAAGCGGATTCCGAGAACTCAAAGTCCCGCGGGGTGAGGACATATTTGGATGGCTCCCAGCGCCAACCGGATGGAGGCGGGGCCAGGGAAAAGATGCCGGTGATGTCATCTTTGGTTTTGGCGGTAACGGGAGTGCCGGTAACCAAAGCTGTAGCCTTGCCATTGATGAGTACCGGGATGCCAGGATCCTGCGCTTCAACATTCAAAATAAAAGGGTATAGGCGGACAGGTTCGCCGGGAAAGTCCCTTTCAGGGGTGTCTATACGCCCCCAAAATACTGGATAACTTCCATCTGGGATGATGAACTTCATCCGTGCCTGGCTAAAATGACTTCCAATCCTCGAAATAACTACATTCACTGTATCACCTGGAGCCCACTCCAGGCCAAAATTACCCAGTTGGATTTTGGCGTATAAATCTCCCAGCCCATACGCATACCCAAAATCGACATCATTTTCGGTTCTTTCTGCGCCATTTAAAATAGCCTGCAGCTTCATCTCTTCCTTTATGTCCGGAAGTGAGCTACCATCTTGGTCAAGAATACGAATGACTAGAACCCTGGGTGTTGTCATCTGGGCAAGCAGGCATGCTGAGGAAACCAATATCATCAGCATAAGTGTGGTCAGCAGATGTTTCATCAATTACTCCATTTTCTCATATTAGCGATTAGATCTGAGCAGCGTCCTGTCCGTCTTGCAGTGTATACTTCGATGTTGGGCTAATACTGCAATGTTAACTGCGCATACTACTGTTGAAGCCGCGGAATCTGTCAAGGCAAAAAAACATTAGAAAAGGGATTAGCGGAGGTGGCAAAAAAAAGATCCTAAACTTCCATGGAACTCAAAATGATGCATTTTTGCCACAGCCTGATCGCTGCCTTATAAGTATTTAAGCTCATAAGCGAAAATCTGATATGCAACGCGAGGGATAATTGCGAAAATTCTGCTTGACAGGATTTCACTATCCGGCCAGAGTGTCCAATGTAACAAAGTAGCTTTTTTTATAGAGTGTAATGTGCGATGAATGAAACATGGTCTTCGAGATCAAACCCGGAACCCGAAAGCGTTCCGGAGAACTTTCAACGTCGGTTGGCCGGCCCAATGAACCCGGCCGGAAAACCATAACGAATCTTTAGAATATCATTCTCATGGAGGAATGTTATGAAGAAATTAATATTGCCGCTGCTGCTCCTGGTTGCCTTTGGCATGCTGGCAGCGGTCGAATCAGCACCGTCCGATGTCGTCGGATATGTGAAGTATCCCTGCGTGGCTGGATTGAATTTTCTCGCCCTGCCTATGGATCAGGATTATACCATGGCCAGCAATTTTGCTGATGACTATGCTGGTTCATTTGATGTAATGTACTGGTGGGATGCAACCAACCAAATGTGGCAGAGCGCCCTTGATTTTGGTTATTGGGAAGGTGACTTTCCTGTTACTGAAGGTTCTGTCATATGGGTGAACGCCCTGGCTCCAATGAATGCATATAGTATTGGTAATCTTCCCGCAGTCAACGCTTCCTACAACTTCGTTGCCGGACTTAACACTATGATGGTCCCATTGAATTATGCTAGCATGACAATGGCTAGCGATGTTGCAACTGCTGTTGGAACTTTTGACGTGATGTATTGGTGGGATCAGCCAAACCAGCTATGGCAGAGTGCGCTCGATTTTGGTTATTGGGAAGGAGATTTCCCGGTTACTATCGGTTATCCTATTTGGGCCAATTCCCTGAGCGCCACTACTTGGCCAGTCAGAACTGCTTCTGCCCCTGTTTTTGGCACACGTAATAATTAAACATAAGGAGAAAACATGAAAAAATATCTCTTTTTAGCCCTTATACTTACTCTCGCAATTGGACTGGTTCAAGCTGTCACTTATCTTCCGAGGCCAGTTACCCAAAAGCTGACCTTGGATGACGGAGTTACCGAATCACCTTACATAATGAACACCGGTTTAACTGCAAACCCTAATTACACTCTCAGAGTAACTATGGTAGAAACTGCTGAGACAATTGGAACAGACTTAGGAACGGCAGTTGGAAATTGCAGACTTGCTCGCCTGGGTAATGGTGGAACAGTTCCATATTATTCGGCAGCCTTGATAAACCTGCAAGCTTTTACATCCGGTGGTTGGGATGCTAACTGGACCTTACGTTATGTTATCACGTACACTGGGACACAAGTTCCGACCGCTACCGGTGAATCAATGACGTTTGATATAGTTATACCCAACACATTGACTTCCCAGTTAACGATACTCAGTCCCGTTCAAGAAATCCCACCTTTTACACCGGTTGTAGTCGACCAAACCCTGACGATCGCTTCAGACCCCACCGGCCAACCCATCTGGGTTAACGGCGGGGACACTGGTTTCGTGACTCCTCACGATTTCCTGAATCCCGTCGAAGCCGACGTCTACACCATCAACAATCCGGCTTACACCTGGGCCCCCATGAACTACACCGTTCCGGATCCCGCGGTTACCGAAACCGTGACCTTTATCGGCACCCCGGTAGTCGTTGACACCTACCAATACAAACTGACCCTCCATGCACCGGATGATGGCGCTTATGCCTACACAGGCCCTGCGGACGATACAACTGGTGTGGAAATGGTTTCCGCCATCCTCAATGAGGCTGTCAATCCCTACCTTGGCACCTACACAATCACCGCGCCCTGCCCTGTGGACTATTATGAATGGCTTCCCCTGGAAGTGTTGCCCGGTGATTTTGACCTTCAAACCAAAGGCAAAAACGGCGCTGCTTTCGGACAGCGTGCCAACGGCAGCAAGGCGCTCCTGGTATACGTGGGTGAGAAGGACTTTGCCATGCAGGCCATCGATTACACCTTCGAGTTCACTGGCCTTCCCGCAGGCGCCACGATCAACGGCGGCACGGTCTTTACCTTCACAGGTACCGCGGCTGAGCTGTTCGCCATGACCTTCGATATCCTCGCCCCTGGCTTTGAACCGATCCTAGGTTATGTGATCACTCCTGCCACCCTGCTTGACGGTGGAGATGAGATCGTAATGGATCCGATAGTGGACACGTGGACTTTGAACGTGATTTCCACCCCCGAGGGCCAGGAGATCTGGAAGAATAACGTGTACACCGGTTTCGTTACTCCTCATGCGTTCACCAACGAGGATCAGACCGCCCTCTACGGCACCTACACCCTTCCCGTCGTAGCAGGTTTTGTCTGGTGCCCGCCGGAACATATCGTCAATGTTGACACTTGGAATACCAAGGCCGACTATCCCGCCACCATCGAGTTCCTGCAGCAGCAGATCTACACCTGGACAGTGCTCGTGCTTGACCTGAACACCAGCTCTCCGATCGAAGGCGCCTCCATCTGGTTCGACGACGGCGTGAATCCTCCCACCGTGGTTGCCACCACCATCGTGAACGGCACCTACACCTTCACCTGCCCCGGCGACTATCCCGGCATCGGCACCTATTATGTGACCGCCGCCGGCTACAACGTCTGGAATCCGCCCTATGTGCCCACCACCGAGTTCCCGCTTACCCAGAATCTGCCGAACACCACCTTCTACGGCGACTGGGAAGACGACCCCACCCCCGTCGAACTGAGCAGCTTCACCGCCACGCTCACCGGCCAGTTCTACGTGCAGCTTAGCTGGACCAGCCAGACCGAGACCCAGATGATGGGCTATCGCGTCTATCGCAACACCAGCGCCGAGCAGAGCACTTCCGAACTGATCGACAACCCGATGATCCCCGCCACCAACACCAGCAGCACCCAGAACTACACTGTGGTGGACGACGAAGTGTTGATCGGCCAAACCTACTACTACTGGCTGGAAGCCGTTGATTACAACAGCAGCGAATTCTACGGTCCGGTCAGCGTTACCGTCACCGGCAACGTCCCGCCCGTGCTTCCTGAAGTGACCGAGATGCGCAATGCCTATCCGAACCCCTTCAAGGCGAATAGCAGCACCAACATCGAAGTCTCCCTGAAAGCCGGCGAGACCGGAACCCTCACCATCTACAACGTCCAGGGCCAGGCCGTGAAGACCGTAAGCCTCACCGAAGGCAACCACATGGTCTCCTGGAACGGCAGAGACAGCAGAGGCAATGCCTGCGGAAGCGGCATCTACTTCTACAAACTCTCCACCCCCAGCCTGAACCAGACCAAGAAGATGGTCATCGTCAAATAAGTTCAGTAACCATACTGATATACGCGCCCCGGTTTTGTCCGGGGCGTTTTGTTTTCGTCCACGAGTTACACTAATTCACACGAATTTCTTTCCCTACGGATTCAACGGATTCAACGGATTGTACGGATTACTCTAACACAGAGAACACAGAGCAAAAGCAGAGTGATTTGTCCACGAATTACACGAATTTACACGAATTTATTTCCCTACGGATTCAACGGATGCAACTGATTGTACGGATTACTCTAACACAGAGGCACAGAGGACACAGAGTAACACAGAGTAACACAGAGTACAGACTTTGGATGATGTTTGAATCTGCGCGCCGTTCTCTTTCCACGGATTCAACGAAGCCCGGCGGGCGAAACAATTTAGCGCGGGGTGGCAACCCCGGGTCATTTGGGCAGGTAGAATCTTGCAGCCCCGCCAGGGGCGACACACACATAGCCAACATGTTATATGGTAATCGTTTGTGTCGGCCCTGACGGGGCTTGTATTTATCCTGTGCTGCCTCCAATCCCAGGGTTCCGCTACGCTACACCCTGGGCTAAGTTGTTTCGCGCTTCCGCGCTATTCCTAGACCTATTCCTTACTCTACGAATCCGAAAGATTTTCTTTTGCGCGAAAATCATGATTATCAGCGTCATCCGCGTTCTGTTCTGTCCACGAATTACACGAATTGACACGAATTTCTTTCCCTACGGATTCAACGGATTGAACGGATTAACGGTTTTACGTTAACACAGAGAACACAGAGCAAAAGCAGAGTGATTTGTCCACGAATTACACGAATTTACACGAATTTATTTCCCTACGGATTCAACGGATTAAACTGATTATACGGATTAGATCCCGTGTTCTTTCATCTTTTTCTGACCACGCTTTCCCTTTTTCCGTGCTTTTCCGCGACCTGTTCTTTCCCTACGGATTCAACGGATTCAACTGATTATACGGATTAGATCCCGTGT